>JABEBW010003284.1_pt1 | contig 373228 bp, 384 predicted proteins | sample 7245961 | NCBI WGS metagenome assembly JABEBW01 (sample SAMN14506364, study PRJNA622280) | hot springs metagenome | biome: hot spring [ENVO:00000051]|acidic hot spring [ENVO:00002120]; feature: spring [ENVO:00000027]|sediment [ENVO:00002007]; material: sediment environment [ENVO:01001048]...
GCGCCTATGTACCTCACCTTTCCCTGATGGACCAGGTCGGTGAGGGTTGAGAGGGTCTCCTCGATGGGGGTATCGTAGTCCCAGCGGTGGATCTGGTAGAGATCGACGTAGTCAGTTCCAAGCCTCTTCAGTGAGGCGTCTATCTGCCTTAAGATGTGCTTTCTGGAAAGGCCTGAGTCGTTGGGGCCGTTGCCCACGGGGAAGTAAACCTTTGTTGCGACGACCGCGTCATCCCTCCTCCCCTTGAGGAACTCGCCGAGGATCTCCTCAGCCCTCCCCGCGGAGTAAACGTTGGCGGTGTCGTAGAAGTTTATGCCGAGGTCCCAAGCCCTGGAGAGGACCTTGAAGGCCTCATCCTTTTCAACCGTCCAACTTGCACTGTTTCCAAAGGACATGGTGCCAAGGCATATTCTAGATACCTTCAAGCCAGAGAAACCCAGACGAACGTATTCCATACATATATGGGTCTTTCAGATAAAAGGGCTTCTTACGGCTGCTAGGGCAACCAAAAAAAACGCTCTTGATCTTATGCAAACGTTCTCCTAGGATACCCCGGCATCGCCTTGATAGGCCGCGTCTGCAGTTTTGCGGTAAACAGCCAGCAGAATAAGCAAAATCATTTCTTAACTCGCAAAGCTTCAGCGGGATCCTCAGGACGTCTGCAAAGCTTTTTGAATAAAAGCATTTCCACGCAAGCTGGCGAACAAAACTAAAGATTCATGTCTGACTTAACGGTTTTAATACAGTTGCAAAACTCGAGGTTTAGCGTCGCTGTGCTTGTTCACACACTTCAAGAAAATCCCCTGCAGCTCAACGGGCTTTTGCACTCTCTGAGAGAAGCCCGCGGCCAAGTATGCACTACCGACTCAAAAGCCGCGCGAACGCCAATGCCTGAAGCCGCTTCCACGGGGACCCCTGCGACGCCCTTCGCTCCTGGCACGCCTTGGTTGATCCTTCGGGATGGCGCTCTCATCTGGCACCGCTGAATCGCTGACCTCGATCAAAGCGCTGTACTCTCCAGCGTTCAGCTGAAGCTCGCCGTGGAACTCCGTAACGAACGCGTTCTTGACGAGAATCGGCTGCCCTCTCTTAAGCAACCCTGCTTTATCTCCCCACAGCACGAGCTTTACCCTTCCAGTTTCATCGCCCACCGTGGCCTCACTGATGTCCTTTGGCCCTGTTGACGTGGCGACGCTCCTCTTTTCTCTGGCATCTATGACGCGAACAAGCACATCAACGTGATTTAGCCCGGGCCTGATTCTCATAACCGGCACCGCATTAATCGCGCTATCGGACATATCTCGGGTTAAGAAAGCCAAGCGCATTTAAACGTTGTCGGATCCAACGCACCCGTCGTCTTATGACCACTTCCTTGATGCCGAAGTACCTGCTGAGCAGAAGCTTCAGCTTAGCGGCCGTCTTTCCGCCGCTCCCTATGGCAAGCCCCCTGTCCTCATCCCTGACCTTTACCACCGCTTTTCCGTTCTCCTCCTTGACCGATAGCACGCGCACTGGAGCCAAAGCGTTTCTGGTGAGCCCCTCGAAGAACGGAGAGTACTCCACGACCTCCACGCTCTTGCCAAGGAGCGCCGAGGCCCTCTTGGCGTTCACGCCACCTTTGCCAATGGCCATGGGAACGTCGGCCGGATCAACCAAAAATATTATGCGGTTGTTTTCATCGTCTATCACGCAGTCCTTCGCCGCTTTCCCAGTGGCAGAGTAGAACAGGGACATTGCCCTGAGCTCCTGAGGTGTCAGCTTTATCTCTTTCTTCTCTAATTCCATCTTTCGACCCTTCAAGCGCCTAGGGGCCGAAGCCCCTCGAGAAGCGATTTGCTCGCTATTCCGCTTTTCATGATTAGATCACCGTTCTTGGGATTTAAGTCTTCTCACTTCTTGGCCGACTTCGAGAACAGCTTCATGCGAAGATCAACCATTCCGGTGCCCATGGGTATGGGCTGCCCAACTATGACGCTTTCGGACACGCCCTTTATCTGGTCCTCTTCGCCAGCTATGGCAGCGTTGAGCAAATGCCTCACGGTCATCTCGAAGGCAGCCCTAGCAAGGGGACTGGCCTTTTCTCCCACTACCCCGTGCCTGCCTATTTGCTTGACTATGCCCGAGTAAGTCATGGCATCCGCCAGAAGCTCAACGTGCCTGATATCAACTTCAAGACCCGCTTCCGCCAACGTTGACATGATCTCCTGTATTATGGCGTTCCTTGCCGCCTCAATACCAAGAACCTCAAATACTTGGTTTATGTCGTTGGTTGTGGTTCTAGTGGTGTCTACGCCCTCGACCTCCATGACCCTCGCCAAGTCCGAGCCCTTTGTTATAAGCATGTACTCCTCTTTCCCGTCGGCTCCCTTAGTCCTTGAGAGAAACACCCTCTCGATTCCCTTGAGGCCCTTCACGTGCATTGAGAGGAGCTTCTCGCGGAAGGCTATGAGCTCGTTGTAATCGCTCACAGAAGGCGATACCTCAAACGTGCCGGAATCGGCATCCTGAGATGACACCTTCGTCCCCTTTATCTTCTTCACAAGGGAGATCACGTCATCAAAAGCTATCTTCCTGTCTTGAAGCATCCCGCCGTCAAGCGTAACGCTTAGGGAGAGCTCAGCCCCGTTTACCTCAACGCTCTCCACGAGGTCGCTAAGGATAGTTTCTTCGATCTTCGAAGCGACCTCCATTGCTTTTTCCCTGTCCTCGGAATAGGGCTTCTCCAAATAAATCCTCATCATTGGAGTGCGTGGGGCCTTGCTGGCGTCCACGATCTCAATTAGCCTGGGGAGGCCAAGCGTCACGTCAAGCTCTCTAACGCCTGCGTAGTGGAAGGTCCTGAGCGTCATCTGCGTTCCTGGCTCACCTATGGATTGAGCGGCGACGACGCCCACTGCCTCACCCGGCTCGACGGAAACCTTTTGATACTCAGCTATGACGCGGTCGAGAACCGCCTTCAGCTGTTCGTAAGTCAATCCCCTTTCCTTGGCCCTCTTCTCTACCTGATCCACCAGAGAGTCTGGGAGTACGGCCGACTCCCTAACTTCCTTTATCAGGAGTTCCGGGTCCTTCTCCTCTTGCTTGCTCTCGCCAGCGGGCGCAGCTCCTTTCTTTCTTCTCGGCAACTCACTTCACCTCCTGCATCACGTCGTCGATTATCTTGTCTAAGTTGACTCCTACGCCGTGGTCGCTCTTGGCTGGGTCTACGCCGTCGTCGCCGTAGCGCACCTGTATGAGCTCTCCTTCAGCCCCCCTTACGCTACCGTCGTACTCCACGTGCAGGTCCTCGAGCGCGTGTATCAGCCTCCTCTGCATGTAGCCGCTCTGAGACGTCCTGACCGCCGTGTCTACCAACCCCTCTCTTCCGGTCACGGCGTGGAAGAAGAACTCCACAGGGTCTAATCCCTCGTAAAACGAGCTCTCGACAAATCCCCTTCCCCTTGCTGACATGTCACCGTGGTCAAATACGGGCAAGGTCCTGTCCGAGTAGCCACGAACTATCCTGCCACCTCTTGAAGCCTGCTGGCCAACTATAGCAGATATCTGAGTGAGGTTGAGAACTGATCCCCTTGCACCTGTCAGAGCCATTATGTAGGAGTGGCTGTTGTGATCCATGTTCCTGGCTGCCATGTCTCCTATCTCGTCCCTGAGCTTTGTCAGCTTGCCCATTATCATGTCCTCGATCTCCTCCTCGGCGGTCTTCCCTGCCTCCGCCTCGACCTCGCCTCTCTCATAGGCCCCGATGGCGTCGTCTATCTCCTTCTCGACCTCCGCTATGCGCTTCTTCATGGCCTCCCGTACCTCCGATGGTATTTCGAGGTCCTTGAGGCCGACCGTGAACCCGTTCCACTCGCTAAACCTTAGGAACACCTTGAAGGCCTTGTCCATGAACTCCCTTCCCGCCTCATTTCCAACGTCCTTCACTATCCTGTGGAGAAGCGAGTTAGGCACGGTAGCCCCTATGCTCTTCTTGTCAAGCACCCCCATTAAGAGGTCCCCGTTCTTCACGTACACAAAGCCATCGCCTGGGCAGTCGTCAAAGGAGCAATCGCCGCAGCCCACGCAAGAGTTCGCCTTCGAGGAGTAATTGATGCTCTTGGGTATAAAGAGGCTGACTATCTGCTTACCGGTCCAAAGAGGTCTTGGGGCCGTTATGGCGGGAGGGGGCAGAGGTCCCTCGTAGTTCCCGGCGTAGAGAAGGTCCATGACCTCATCTTTCTCAAGCAGAACCGATTTCCTCGTAAGCATGTAAGCCCCCGATATGAAGTCCTGTATGGCCCCCATTAAGGGACCTCCAAATCTCGGCGATAATATGTTCTTTTCAACTAAAAGTATCTCTTTGGCTTCGGCCTCGGCCTCCTTGCCCTGAGGGACGTGAAGGTTCATCTCGTCTCCATCGAAGTCCGCGTTGTAAGGCGGACAAACGGCTGGATTGAGCCTAAAGGTGCGGTACGGCAGAACCCTCACTATGTGGCCCATGATGGATGGCCTGTGAAGAGACGGCTGCCTGTTGAACAGCACGACGTCCCCATCTCTAAGGTGTCTTTCGACCGTGAAGCCAACTCCAAGCTCATCGGCGATCTCGTTTGTATCCTTAACGTACCTCAGGTCTATCATCACTCCGTTGGGCCTTATTACGTAGTTTGCGCCGGGATAGTTGTTCGGCCCCCTTCTCACCAGCTCCTTCATCTCCTCCAAGTTCAGCTCCGTCACTCTCTCGGGTATCGTAAGTATCTTGGCCACATGTATTGGCACGCCTACTTCGTTGACACCTATCCAAGGATCAGGTGAAATCACCGAACGCGATGAGAAATCAACCCTCTTACCAAGAAGATTACCCCTGAACCTTCCCTCCTTTCCCTTGAGCCTCTGGGCAAGCGTTCTGAGCGGCCTGCCGCTCCTGTGCCTCGACGACGGAGCTCCCTGCGTTTCGTTGTCAAAGTAAGTTATCACGTGATACTGGAGAAGCTCCCAAACGTCATCGATGACTGACTGAGGTGCTCCGCTTGAGATGTGCTCCTTGAGCTTCTCGTTGGCCCTGAGTATGTCAACCAGCTTGTGCGTCAAGTCGTCTTCCGACCTAAGGCCCGTTTCCAGCGTTATGGCAGGCCTCATGGAGATCGGTGGGACGGGAAGATAGGTCAGCACGGACCACTCAGGCCTTGCGACCTCAGGATCCCAACCCAATAGCTTTGCTTCTTCGTCATTTATCTTTTCAAGCCTGATCCTGATCTCGGTTGGAGGTATGCGAACAAGCGATGACGCCTCTCCTTTTTTACCTCCCATCTGCTCGTAGAACGTGGTAGGCCTTTCGTACTCGATAGGGTAATTTGTCGCTCCGCAGTGAGGACACGTCGTTACCGAAGAGGCCTTCTTTATTATGGCCTTCGATAGGGCCTTGGCGAGGTTCGGGTTGCGCCCTTCGAGCTCCTTCATCTGCTTTTCATAGCTCGCGAGCTCCTCATCGGGCAGCTTTATCCTGCCGCACTCCCTGCAAACCGATGAAAGGGTTTCGTGTATCTTCTTGGCGAGACCTGGATGTATAACGGGCCTCTCCAGCCTTATGTACCCGAAGTGCCCCGGGCACTTTCCCGCCCTAGCTCCGCACGTCTCGCACCGCTGGCTTGGCTCCACGGTCCCAAGCCTTCTGTCCATAAGTCCTCCTGGAACCGGAAGGCCATCTTGGTCATAGGTCTCGGGGCTGTTTATCTCAACGACCGCCTGCTTCACTATCTTTTCAGGCGACAGCAGTCCGAACTTTATCCCTCTAACTATCTTCTTATCTGATAAACTCATACTGGATCACCCGGCTCAATCTTGATATCAATTCCCATGGAAATCATCTCCTGAACGAGAAGTTTGAAGGCGTAAGGCATGGTCACAGTCACGGGCTTGACCTTCTCACCGCATATGGGGCATATCCACCTGTTCTTCTTGTAGTCAAAGTAGGCCATCGCTCCATCGTTCTCGCATATGGTTACATCGGTCTTATCCGAGGACTCAAGCAGCCTGTCCAGCAGAAGGGATGATGCGCCATGAGCCACCAATACGTCCCTCTCCATCTCTCCAAACCTCAGGCCGCCCTCCCTTGCCCTGCCTTCCGTTGGCTGGTGCGTTAAGATCTGAACCAATCCCCTTGCCCTTGCGTGCATCTTATCAGCAACCATGTGATGTAGCCTCTGATAGTAGGCCAGCCCTATGTAGACCTTGGCCCTAAGCATCTTGCCCGTCCGCCCGTCATACATAACCTCTTCGCCGCTAGGAAGGAAGCCCAACGCCTTAAGCTGCGACTCCAGCTGCTCCAGAGTCTCACCCTCGAACGGCGTGCCATCAGCCCTCGATCCCCTAAGCGAGGCCACCTTCCCGCCCAGCATCTCCATCAGGTGTCCCACGGTCATCCTGGATGGGATCGCATGGGGGTTCATTATGAGATCGGGCACAATTCCAGATGCCGTATAGGGCATGTCCTCCTGCGGCACAAGAAGGCCCACAACGCCTTTTTGGCCGTGCCTCGATGCAAACTTATCTCCGAGCTCAGGAACCCTGTAATCCCTGACCACAACCCTTACCAGCTTCCTTCCATCCAAGTTCAGCGTGACGTAAACCCTATCGACGACCCCCGATTCTCCATGCTTCAGCAAAACTGAGGAGTCGTGCTTTATTACCTCTCCTCCGGTGAGCTCCCTAAACTCCTCAACGAACCTCGATGGGCTCGTCTTACCAATTATGACCTCTCCGCCCTCCACATCGCTGTCCGGAAACACTATGCCGTCAGTCGGATCAAGCTTCGTGTACTGGGATGCGCCATGGTATCCCCTCACCGTCTCATCAGGAATTCCTATCTCGTCTTCCTGTCCTCCCGGGTACTTCCTCTCCTCGGTCTCGTAAAGCCTAAAAGTCGAAGAGCGCGCCAAGCCCCTCTCCACGGACGCCTTGTTCAATATGACGGCGTCCTCTATGTTGTATCCCTCGTAAGAAAGAAGCGCAACCACGAAGTTCTGTCCGGTAGGCCTTTTGTTAAAGCCCACAAGCTCCTCCGTCTTGGTCGTCACCAGCGGGAGCTGGGGGTAATGAAGGACGTGGGACCGCGTGTCGAGCCTCTTCTGAAAGTTGATGGTCGATACCCCAATGGCCTGCTTTGCCATGGCCGTCTGATACGAGTTTCTCGGGCTTTGGTTGTGGTTTGAATAGGGGATGAGGCTGGCCACAACCCCCAAGAGCGCTATTGAGTCGAGCTCGCAATGCGTGTACTTGCCGGGACTGGCTTGTGCCTGATCGAGCGAAAGCGCTATCATGGAGTTCTCTTCCTCCTCGGCGCTGAGGTACTCCACTATGCCTTTTCTAACGAGCTCAGACCAAGGCATCCTACCGGTCATCAGCTCTTCCTTTTCCTGTTCGGTTAGCTTCAGCTTCCCATCCTTGTCGAGGACGAAGAGAGGCCTTATTATCCTGCCGCCATCGGTAAAGGCGTAAACTTCAGAAAAAGAGTCAGCTATCACGTAAGACACGCTTATGTCAAATGGTAAGCTTCCCTTTCTTTTTCTCTCCCTTAAAGCGGCAGCAAGACCCATTGGATCCTTGTGGAATCCCACGAAAACACCATTGACGAATACCTTTGCTCCCTCCTTATCGGCTATTCCGTTCTTTAAAAGTGAGTTATCCCTGTAATCCAGAAACTCAACTCCCTCGTCGGCCATGGCACGAAGCACGGGAATTGGGTCCCTTTCAACTGAGGTTATGGCCGATATGGCCAAGTTCTTTACCAGCCCACAGTTTGGTCCCTCTGGAGACTCGTTGGGGCACATCCTGCCCCATTGGGTTCCGTGCAGGTCCCTGGCCTCGAAGTGGGATTGGCTTCTCGAGAGAGGGGATATAACGCGGCGAAGATGAGATATAGTGGAAAGGTAGTTGGTCCTGTCAAGCAGCTGGCTCACCCCGGTCTTGTTGCCGACCCAGTTGCCCGTCGCAAGCGCGTGCTGGAAGCGCTGGGTTATCAGGTCAGCCCTTACAAGGCTGTTTAGATTCGGGACCTTCTTCATCCTGCTGAAGGAACGGGAGACCTGATATTGAAAGTCCTTCACAAAAGCCGCAAAAGCCACCGCAAAAAGCTGGGCCAAAAGATCTCCGGCCAGCCTAAGCCTCTTATTAGCGTAGTGGTCTTTATCATCAGCCTTTCTCATTCCTTTTGAGAACTGAAGCACCTTCTCAGCCATCAGAGCAAGGTGCACCGCTTTCCTAAGCCTGTCCTCGGGCGACGTGCCAAGGTGAGGCATGAAGCGCGCGTCTATTTGCTCCTCCGCCCTCCTTATCCTAATATCCCTTGGCTGGCCCACCGCAAGCCTGCCACCTATGTAATCGAGGGCTGCCTCCTTTGAGGTTATGTCAGATGCGTCTTGAAGCGGCACGAGAAGAGAGTCCTGAATCTCCTGCGAGCTGCTCACGAGGTTCACTATCTGACTGTCCTTCTCAACGCCGAGAGCCTTCATCAGGACGGCAAACGGAATCCTCACGGGGAACGCCGTTGATTCGACCAGCATTTTCCCGTCCTTCGCCAGTAAAAGCGACACAGGGCTCCTTATCCCGTTGTAATAAGAGAACACCTTTGCCATGTACTGCGCTGGCATGGTGCTAGGGGCGACGTCAACGAGGATTTTATTCGACACGAGGTCCTCTTGGGATACTATTACCCTTTCGGAGCCAGCGATTATGAAATAGCCGCCGGGGTCATCTGGATCCTCCCCCATGGATATTAGCTCCTCACGTGTCTTATTGGAAAGCGGGCAAAGGCTTGACCTAAGCATGACGGGAAGCCTTCCTATGTAGACCTTTTCCCTTACGATCGGAACCCCCATGGCCTGGCAGCTCTTCGTCGTGGGCATAGCCGACGGACCCATGGCAAGGACTGGCTTCTCAACTGAGGGCTTCTTTTCTTCTTGCACCCTTCTAGACACGTCCCTGATCTCTATCTCAAGCATTAGAGGCAGGGAGTAATCCATGTTGCGTATCCTGGCTTGCACTGGGTCAAGCTCAGTTATCATGGTCCTGTCTGCCTCTATGAGGTGAGGGTCCGTATCAACGGAGATCTTTCCGAAGCATATCTTGAGGTTCTTTCCTGGGACATCGACACCTTCGCGGTAGTAGTCCACCACCTGTTGCATAAGGGAGTTCAGGAAAGACTCGTAAGAATCCAGGTGCTGTCTGACGAGGCCCTTATCCTTGACGAAAGACTGCAGGGCATACCAACCCAAGGACTCCTTTTTTTCCAAATCAAACCACTACCCTATAACTTACAGATTGTCCGGCGGTGGGGCTGTTCCTGATGAGTTTTATCAGGTCACCCCTTTTCGCCTTAAGGTACTTTACCATGGGATCCCTTGTCGTGATCTTTGGCAGGTCATCCGGAGTTACTCCCAACTCCTTCATCACTTTTTCCGCTTCCTCCTTTGTTAACAATATGTGCGTTGATACTAGCACATGCCGAGATATATCTAATCTGGTCAAATCTAAGACCCATAATGCCTACTAGGCGGTAAAATAATACCCCCATCTAATAAATTTTTCTGTTCAAACTATGAGCTAAAGCGCAGGCTTTTTAGCTGACCCCCAAGTGAAACTGGGCAATGATGATGGGACAAAGCGCTGACCAAACCGTGAGCGATAAGCTACAGCCGAGCCCCCTAACGCAACTTCAACACAAACTCAAGGAGGCTGAAGATCTGGCCTCAAAGATATCTGCTCAGGCACAGGAAGACTCCCTTAAAGTCATGAGGAGGGCTCAGGCCTTGGCGGCGAAACTCGAAGAGGAGGAAAAAGCCCTTGAAAAACAATACGAGGAAGCCGCGTTAAGGGAGGCACGTCAACGTGCTGAAAGCAAGGCTCAGGCCATCGCAGAAAAAGGCAAAGAAGAGGCAGAAAAGATAAGTAAAAGCTCGGAAAGAAATCTCGAGAAGGCCGCAGAGGCGCTTACCGAGGTAATCGTAGGAGATAAGGCTGACCGGGCTTGAGCGTGACACCGAAGCGCGGTCAGGAGCTGGGAAGGCTTCCCCGCACCACATACGCGGCCTTGGCCTCGGCCGTCTCTGCCCTGCGCTCAACGCTCCTATCTCAGGCCGCGCTGGACGATCTCAGGAAGTCAGATATGGCGGGCGTCCGCTCGCTTTTAGAGAACACGCCCTATAGAGACGTAGCGCGCGCTAATCCGCGCTCCGCCGATCAACTTTACGCCATGGTCAAAAAGTCGGTGGTTGAGGCAGAGACGCGGGTCATATCCTATGCCCCAAAGCGCGCTAGAGTTTATTTGTCATCCTATCTCATGCATTGGAACGCCGAGGAGCTCAAAAGGGAGCTCGCGCTCAGGGCGACAAGCGCTGACCTATCGGCCCTTCGTAGCTATGTCGAGTCGCTGCCCAGCCCGTGGAGCGTTGTCAAGGGCTCTCTGGAAGCATTCGAAAAGAGCCACGATCCAGTTGACCTTACCCTTGAAGTGGATCGCGTATACATAGACCATCTCATATCAAGCTTCAACGCGCTGGCCGACTGCGAAAGGTATGAGCTCTCTGGTTTCGTTTTTCCAACCCTGGCTTGGTACACCGTTAAGACCCAAGTGATCGGAGAACGCTATGGAAAGCAGATTGAAACCAGAGTTGCATCAAGCAAAGAGCTTCAAGAGAGCTTCCTAAGCGCAATGGAACAGAAGGGCTATCCTGAGAGCCTGACCGTGGGAGAAGATATGTACGCTCGCTTAACGCTAGAATGGGCGCGCAATCAAGCACATAGAAATCAATTTAGCCCAGCGCCAGCGCAGGCAGCCTTCATACTGAAAGAGGCAGAGGCCAAAGAGGTAAGCGGGATGCTCTTGGAGAAGCTTTACGGCGTAAGCTCGAAGGCTCAGCGACCTAAGCCAGCCTGAAAGGCTCGGGCATTCCCCAATGTTTTCGAACCCGTTAAGCTCTTTTTCTGGACTGATGTTTTAGCCGCTCTCACTGCTGAGATGGCCCGATGCGCTGCGTTTATAAAGCCGTTATAAAGGGAGCATATGCCATGCAAGAGCAAGTCCAAGGAAAAGGACGTCAAGAAAAAAGACCAGTGATTTTTTACGATTAGCGGGCTCGGCGGGATTTGAACCCACGGCCAACGGATCTCTCCCAGTTGGTTAAGAGTCCGTCGCTCTACCGTGCTGAGCTACGAGCCCAAGATTTTGTTTTATCTGCTTTTTAAGTGTTCTGCCGGCGCATCTTATTGTCTGCGCTTCACCACACCTGAGAGCAGGGGTGCTCCCAGCGACAAGGCCATCGGCCTGCACTTTACCTTCAGTGCGTGATAAACCGGGAACAGGGGTTTGCCCTCCGTCAAAGTCTCGTAGTTAGCCATCCCCTTAGCGATCACTAAATCGTAGTCATCCTCGAAGTCTTCCCAGGTTATTCCAACAGCTCTAGGTTCATAATAGTGCGGCTTTAAAGGCGGCATCAAGTCGCGTGAAAGCTCGTCCTTCGTTACGTCGTTCAAAAGCGGGGTGGACTTTGCGTAAACGTGAACGTCCACGTGCGCCGATAGGTATCTGGCCACCATGAGGTCAAAAACGTGTTCTCCCGTGTTGTCTAAAACGTAAGCCAAGACCCTGGAGCTTGCCACTTGCGTCCACAGATAGTGCGTGTCATCTATCGCAAGCGGTGGCGGTCTTTCCAGCGACGATGGATCAAACTCGTAGCCCTTGACGTCAAACTCAAGCCCGTTTGCGGCAACGGCCAGCTCCATCAGACGGCGCAGGTTTTCCTCGTTCCAGCTGCCGTAATCCACAACAACTTTTTCAGCCGCTTTCTTGGCTATGGCGTAAGCCTTGGACTTGACCTCAGCGTAGGGATCGCTACACCCCGTAAACCCCTTTATGAAGTCCATGTCTTCCTTTTCCAGAAAGGCCGGCACCGCTTGCTCGTTATAGCGGCTTGCAAGCGATTGAACCAGGAAAGTCATTGCCCTGAGCTTTGCCTCTTCGCCGATCCCGCTCTTGTCGAGGGCGCTAAGCGCCCTGTTTATCAGGCACGGAGCGCAGTCAGCTTTGACCTTCAACTTCAGCGCTCACCGATGTCATAAAATACGCACCGCTCTCCTTTTGCTGCCTATCCAATATGCTCCCCTCTTTGTTGACCCTTGGCCTGCCAGTCTCCGGATCTCTTCTCATAGTGATCCCAACCTCCTTCAAGAACTGATTTACCCCATCTAGGACCTTCACCGGCTTCCGAGCATGCCCAGACCTGCCGCTCTCTCCCTCAAAAACGATCATAGAATCTGACGTGGAGGTGAGCAACAAGAGGTCGTGGTCGACTATGAAGCCCGTTGATCTCCTTATGGCCATTACCCTCCTTATAGCCTTGCCAACCCTAAGCCTCTCTTCAACGTCAAGGAAAGCGCTGGGCTCGTCCAAGAGGTAGACCTCAGCGTCTCTGCCAAGACAGAGGGCAACCGCTACCTTCTGCAGCTCGCCGCCACTAAGGGATTTGGCATTTCTGTTCCAGAGCTTGTCTATTCCCAAAGCCTCAATAACCTCAGTCTTGTAGTAATCCTTCGAAAGAGAGTCTTTCACCGCATCCATCACATCCGAGACGACCATGTCTACAGGTCTAAGCATCTGAGGCTTATATGAGATCCTTAGCCCAGCTGTAGGCACCGCTCCCTCATCTGGCTCGACTATGCCGGCAAGGATCTTTATGAGCGTGGTCTTTCCTATTCCGTTCCTGCCCAGCAGCGCTGTCACAGACCCCTCTTTGGCTTCCCCGCCATCGCTTGTAAGCTCGAAATCGCCAAGCCTCTTTTTCAGCCTTCCCCAGGAAAATACAACCCTTCCAACTTCCTCCTTTCCCATACCCACGTCGAAGAAGTCTATGGCGCCCTCCCTAAGCCGCGTGTTCTCATCGGGCAGAAATCCCCTGAGGAAGTTGTTGATCCCGTTTCTCGTGCCGTAGCTTCTGCTCGCCATTCCAAAAACTCCTGGCGAGCCATAGACCACCGAGACGTAGTCGGACAGATAGTCTAGAACTATGAGGTCATGCTCTATCACGACCCCGCTCCTACCTCCAGCAACGGTTTCCCTTATCTTTTTGGCTGCTTCCATCCTTTGAAAGACGTCCAAGTAACTCGACGGCTCATCGATCAAGTAGACGTCTGCTTCCTTTGAGAGAGCTAACGCTAAAGTAAGAAGCTGCAGCTCGCCACCACTAAGCTGCCCAAGCTTCCTTTCACCCAGAGGTTCAAGCCTGAACTCCTTAGCCAGCGATTTTAGGCGATCATCGCGAGAAGAAGATATGACCTGGTTTACCGTCTTCTGCATGTACGGGTCGTCTTCACCTAGCGTCAGTATCTGCGGCTTTACCGATATCTTCAGCCTACCAGAGCTAAGATCGGAGAAGTACTGCCTAAGCTCTGATCCCTTGAAAAGGTCCAGAAGATTGCCCCCGTTGTTCCCGAGGTTCGGTTGAAGCTCGCCTGCAAGTATCTTAAGTGATGTGCTCTTTCCGGCCCCGTTCCTACCTATGATGCCGGTAACAAAGCCGCGCTTGACCTCTGGCAAGCCATAAAGGGCAAAGCCATTTTCCCCGTACCTGTGGACGAGCCTCTTCCCCCAGTAATCCGCCACGTTGATTATGGATATGGCGCTAAAGGGGCACTTGTGAACGCATATACCGCAGCCTATGCAGGTCTGCTCGTTGATCCTTGACTTTCCGTTCTCAGCTATCCAAACGGTTTTGGTGCCTATGCGGTTGACGGGACAGAAGGTCACGCAGGGAATTCCGCATATCTTCGAGTTGCAAAGCTGGTCATCCACCACTGCGAGCCTCAAGTCAATCCCCTAACCTCAGTACTCTTCGCCCTCTCCCCATCCCTCGCCCTCTTCTTCTTCCTCTTCTTCTTCCTCTTCCTCCTCTTGGTCTAACTCTCCAGAGCTGAATGACTCAAGCATGTACTCCCTTTCTTCCTCAGTTTCCTTGGGCAGGTCCTCAGTCAGCAGCTTTATCTTCTTCTTGCTATCTATCTTGGTTTTTTCGACGTATACCTCTTCCTTTGCTGGCTCCTTGTATCCGCATTTCTTGCACACCAGATAGATCTTCCCCTTTTCCCTTACAGGAACCAAGACGCTTCCATCCTTAGGGCAAAACTTCATGCGGCGTCACCTCTGGGGTATGTACTCACCGCTAGCGCGTTAAACAAAGTTATCATCGTAGAGTAGACGACTAACTTATATAAAAACCTTTCATTTGATTTGAGCATAAGATGGCTTCTTTATCACCCTGACAGCCTTCCCTTCATAAGACAACGGTGAGAACTGATATCCAGAGCCGCTGAAGAACTTCATCATCCACTCATAAAAGTGAAGCCTCATGCTCTGTATAAAGACCAAAAGCGCCTCAAACGCCATGACTATCAGGTTCCCAAGGGCCGCGATAATCCAAAACATAGCCCATCCCAGCGCAGTTGAGCCAAAGTAACCGTAAGCCAGCCACGCCACCACAAAAACCACTAACATAAGCGCCAAGTGAGCAACGGCCATTGCCAGCAACCTGAGGTAGGAGAAGCTGTTCGATATAAATGAAATCGTGCTCTCGACGGCGTCCATCAACTCATCACCAAGGGAGCCCTCATGAACAAGCAACTTGGCAAGAAAAGGAAAAACGTAGAGAAGCACAAACGGCACTATAACAAGCGCAGCCCATAAAACTAGCCCAATGCCAGTTAGGGGAACTCTTTCTACTATTAAAGCAAACGCAGAGGGCAGCAACACAAGCTTGGGAAGCGAGCTACCCAAGGCCTTCAGGGCCAATCCCTTCTTTAGCTGGTTAATCATTGAAAGCAGAAAGCCAAGGCTCATCTGGGCTATCCCGACGCCTATGGAAAAGAGCATGAGCGTAACTATGGTTTGAGTGGTACTTGAAGAGACTGACGCAGAAGGTCTCCACACAGAGAAAGGAGTGCCCGCAAAAGAAAACGCACCCTGCCAGTCGAATATGTGAAAGGCGAATGGATGAATCTCAAGGCCGAACACCTCGCCGAAGGCAAGTCCTGAGATCACGGCGGCCGCCCCAGAAAAAGCCATGACGTATCCGAGGTCCTTCAGGCTTCCTTGGAACTTCTTCGCCATGACAACGCCCGCTACGGCAAGCAGAAGGGCCTGTCCGGCATCAGGAAACATCAGGGCGAAAAGAAGGGGAAACGTGATGGCGGTTATCAACGTTGGATCTACTTCCCCGTAAGCCGGTAATCCCAAGCTTCCCACGATAACCCTAAAGTGGGAGACCAGCTCAGGAAGCCTCTGCAAAGTCGGAGGGTTATCTGAAGGCAAAGCCTTCCTGTGATAAACAAGAACACCTGGAAAGCGCCTTGTCACTTCAATGAGCTCCTTCACCTCGCTTTCCTGCACGAATCCGGTTATTAGCCTCGTGCTTTCTGTGAAATCAGATCCGGGCTTCACCTCAAGTGAGCGCAAAAGCATGCGAGATACCTCTCCAGCCTCCGTGGCGACCGGCAATGCCTCTTCAAGCAGCTTCTTGCGCTGATCCATAAGCTGGGTTTCGCGCTTCGATAGCTCAAGAAGCCCCTCCTGAGCTTTCTTCTTCGCACGCTCAGCCACGGGATCAAGCCAACTGGGATAGACTATCTCAACGGCCCCCATCTTCTTAAGCTCCTCGCGCATGCCAATCTCCATGGAGGGCTCGTATAGGATAACGTATACCTTTCCCCTCTGAGATTCCGCTTCGGCGTGCGGATAACTCACGCGTAGCTGCTCTTGAGAGAGGAAAACGGCGTGCCTGTAAAAGCCCAAGGCGGAAAAAGCAGAGTCATCGTATTCCGGGGGGAACGCCTCTAAATTGAGCAGGGCTTCGCTAAGCTTTTGCCTTTGAGCTCTAACTTCGTTGAGCTCATCCTCTATCCTCTTTTTCTGGTCTAAATAGCCCGATAGCCGCTGAGAATAGCTATCCAAGGCAGCGTTCCATGAAGAAATTTTAACATCCTTTTTTTCCCCACCTGACTCCCCCAACTCGGAAGCAATCTGAACGATCTCCTGCGCTTTCCGCGCTAACTCATCGTACGCTTCCGGCGCAGCGGATAAGGAGAAGTGAACCAAACCCCGCTGCGCCAGAGCATCAACGAGATCGCTGGCCTCATCGCGCGGGACCACGATCTCCACCTTCTCCATGGCCTGGGGAAAGAGCATGTGGTAAACCTTGCTCGCGCTATTAAGCATTGCAACTCTCAACGTAGCCCTTTCCAGTCCCGTGAACTGCAACACCTGAATTCGATAACCCCCATCAATAGGCGCTTAAATTAAGCCAAGCTTTTTCGGCGCTAGGGTTAAATCAACGGGGAGCTGTTCTACCCTGCTTAGAAATGTGGCCAAGATCGTTCGGGAGACTTAGCTTTTTCGGAAAGAAGGAGACTTTGGCCATTGAGACTTTGCTGAAGGAGGCAAAGATGGTGGAAGAAACCATAGGACTTGCCGAAGGAGTTATTAAAGCAGCAAGCAGGGGTGATTGGACTCTAGTAGAGGCAGAAAGCGAGAGGGTTTCAAGGAGCGAGGAAAGGGTTGATGTCATCCACAGAGAGGGTATGGTGCTGATATCCGAAGGCGCCTTCTTTGCAGGCATAAGAGAGGATATCCTTAACCTTATGGAGACTATAGATAACATAGCCGATTACTCTAAGGACGCATGCCGCGTTATCGCGCAGTATCCGGTAGGGCTTGAGGACTATCAGGCCGTGTTTGCAGCAGATGATCCCATGTCACTCATCAAGAAAGCCGAAGAGGCGATGTCAACGCTGGAGTCATGCATAAGCAAGCTGTTCACCAATCCAAGGGAATCGGTGAATCTGGCCATGGACGTGGAAAGGAAGGAAGAAGAGGGAGACGAGATAAAGGCCCGGCTAATCAAAAAAATATTCCAAAGAAGAAACTCCATGGACGTGCTCACGTTGCTTGAGCTCAAGGACTTCGTGCTCTGGCTAGACAACGTTCTGGACGCCATCGAGGCAGCTTCGGATATAGCCATAGTGATAGCGGCAAAATCAGGTGTATAAAATGCTCTTGCTTGCGCTGGCTCTGGTCGCCGCCTTCGCGATCGGAGCAAACAACGCGGCAGCAACCGTGGGAGCCATCGTGGGCTCTGGAATAATGAGGGAAGACAAAGCCCTTCTTCTTGCCGGAATCGGCATGGCTACAGGAATCATGCTTGAGGGATGGAAAATGAGACCAAGCGTTGTTGGTTACATGATAAAGGCGAACCAGAGCTCCGTCACGGCCTCGCTGCTGTTGGCATCGCTTATCGTGCTTGTCGTCGTTACTTTTTTTGCGCTTCCGCTTTCATTTTCTCAAGCGCTTGTTGGAGGGGCCATAGGGATAGGGATTCTCACAGGTACTTTAAACCTTAAATTCGCGGCACTGGTCTCGGCCTCATGGGTTTACGCTCCCCTTTTGTCGATACCTCTTTCCGCCGCAATTTACGTGGCCCTGAGGGCCGCACTCCCCAAGGGCATATTCCGCAGGGCGAGGATCAACGCGGTCCTCGTCACGCTCTCATCGTTCTACGTGTCGTATGTCCTTGGCGCCAACACCGTTGGGCTCCTTGAGGGGATGAGCTCGACGCCCTCCTCTGAGAGCGGGCCAGCTCTTGCAGCCGCAGCCTTCCTGGGTTCTTACTTGGCAGGGAAGACCGTTACGAAGACCGTTTCCGAAGATATTGTGGGGATAAGCCCGATAGCATCCTCTGGCGCGAGCTTTGCAAGCGCCCTAATGGTGGAGGTTATGACGCAGCTTTCCATACCGGTTTCAGTATCGCAGATAGGAGTTACGGCCATATTTGGCCCCGCCTATACCAGACGGGCAACCGTAGCTAACAAAAGCAGGATAGCAAAGATAGCTGCGGTATGGGCTATAGCTCCCGTGCTCGGATTCGTTCTCGCCTCAGGCCTTTATCTTCTTCTTCCGAAAACCCTACCCCGATGCCCAATTCGGACCATGGAAACTAGCCTTAGCTCACGCTCTTGCTCCATTGCCAGAGCACGCATGAGGATGCCTGAAGCGATTCCCAACCTGGTCCATGCGAGCTATTCCGCCCTCGTGGGTAGAGCTTCCTGCTCCAGCGATCAGAATCTCTTCACAGGCATCCCGCGCGGACCCTAGGCCACCTCTACATGGGCTCGACATCCAGCTCCCGCTCGGTTGGCCATCTGGCGCGCAGATGCGGGATCATCCAAAGGCCTTTTGAAGCCTTTCGCCCTTGCCTAGCGAAATGGGACTTCCGCCCTTCATAGGGTTAAAAGCCGCCTCGGCCACCAAGCGTTACCTTCACTTTTATATCCAGTTCCATACCTTCTCTTAGCTTTTCTATCAGCCTCCTGTCGAGGTCCTTTGCCGCTTTGTCGCACCTTATGGCCAGCGTCTCCGGGCTGATGTACGCGCTCTTTCTAAGTATGAAGCACCTATCGCTTGATATCGGCAGTGACTCATGTCCCCATCCGCTTACGGCGTCCGTAACCCCGCCGCAGGAAAAAAACACATCTACCCGGGCGCCCTTCCTTATCATCTGCTTAATCTCATCTGGAATCTGGGAAGGAGCCATTGAGCTGAAAACGGCGATTATGCAGTCTCCTCTCTCCGTTAAATGACCTTCTGTGGTGATCTCAAGCGTTGACCTATGCGTTGCCTTCACAAGGGGATGCCCCCTCGCCTTAAAATCGAACGATGCGACATGATCTGCCATCTTAGCGCTCCCTGTCATCGCTGAGCTTGCTTTCTTTCCTTTACGGCCTTAAGCGAAATCAGCTCCTCCCTGTCGCGCTCCTCAAGCGAATCCGATATGAAACGTATGGTTTCCTGGTATTGGGGAAGGAAGATGTTCTCCAGCGCGTTAACCCTGCGCTGCATCCTTTTCATTTCCTTAGCAAAAGACATAATCGATGCCTGAAGTTCTGCAAGCTTCGACAGCTCCACAATTAACTGGAAGAAGAGCGAGGATGCCAGCTCAACGCTCGCGCTTTCGAAGCCCGGAGGAAGCACGAGCTTCCCAGTTGGCTTCCTATCTACCTTGTAAACCGCAACGCGCACTCCCATCACGCTTTTGGCCTGCTGTGACACGTAAACCTCCGCTCTTTGCACTGAATTGAGCTGCACGTGAGCCTCGCCCTCTGCCTTGGCCAAGGCCAAAAGCGCTGGCCTCAGCGACTCTGAGGCAGCATCGGCCTGCTGGCGCAAAGCCATGACCTCCTTCTTAAGCTCTTCGAGAAGAGCCTCTCTTTTTTGCTCGAGAAGGTCGTGACCAACCTTAAGCGTCGCCTGCTCCCGTTTCAGCCTAAGAAGGTTAAAGCGGGTTGGAGGCACGTTCATGCGTTCCATTTCTAGGTCCTCTTCTTCATGTACTTCGATATTTCGTCCGGGCTTACCCTGCTGAGCTCATCCTCGGGAAGAAGCGCAAGGGAATCCCAACCTAAGTTCAAAGTCTCCTCGATGCCGCGATCCTCATCTTCAGCCTGCTTCAAGAACCTCTGCTCGAAGAAGTCCCCAAACTTAAGGTACATGCGATCCTTCTCGCTTAGCCCTTCTTCGCCCACCACGGTCTCCAGAGACCTTACCTCCTTCATTCTGGCATAAGAGGCGTAAAGCTGGTTTGATAGATCCATGTGATCCTCCCTGGTGTAGCCCTTGCCAACCCCGTCCTTCATAAGTCTTGAGAGACTCAATGAAATGTCTATAGGAGGATATATCCCCCTCCTGTAGAGCCCTCTATCAAGAACGATTTGCCCTTCGGTTATGTATCCCGTTAGGTCTGGTATTGGGTGTGATATGTCGTCGTTTGGCATGGTGAGGATGGGCAGCAAAGTTATGCTGCCCTTCTTTCCTATGATCTTTCCGGCCCTTTCGTATATCGATGCAAGATCGGTGTACATGTATCCCGGATATCCCTTCCTAGCAGGTATTTCGCCTCTGGACGAGCTTATCTCCCTGAGGGCGTTGCAGTAATTCGTCATGTCTGTCATTATCACGAGCACGTGCATTTGCTCTTCAAAGGCCAAGTACTCCGCCATGGTCAGCCCTACCCTTGGCGCCGTTATCCTTTCCACAGCGGGCGAATCCGCCAAGTTGAGAACCATGGCCACGTTGGCCAGCGCCCCCGATTCTTCAAAGCTCCTGCGGAAGTACATGGCCTCGTCATGCGTAATGCCGATAGCCACGAAAACTATGGCGAATCCCTCCGATGAGTTGAGCAACTTCGCTTGCCTAGTTATCTGAGCGGCTAGCGCGTTATGAGGCAGGCCCGCCCCACTGAATATGGGAAGCTTTTGCCCTCTCACAAGGCTGTCCATCCCGTCAATGCCGGAAATTCCAGTTTCTATGAACTCGCTTGGGTACTCCCTTGCCGTGGGGTTTATGGGCGAACCGTTTATGTCCGCCTTCTCACGAGCATAGGGATAAGGCTTGCCATCTGCGGGCTCGCCAATTCCATCAAATACCCTGCCAAGCACTTCTTGGGAAACGCCAACCTCAAGCCCCCTCCCTAGGAACGTGGCGGACGTCCCACCCAGCGAGAGACCGGTTGTTCCTTCAAAAACCTCAACAACCGCGACGTCCCTCGATACCTCAAGCACCCTGCCCAAGCTGCGACCTCTCGCGGAGCTTATCTCCACCAATTCGTCATATCCCACGTCCTTAACTCCCTTGATGAACACGAGCGGACCGTTTATCTGCGTGACCGTCGCGTAGCTGACCCTTCTCTTGAGCCCCATCTGAATTTCGCTCACATTTTATCACCTCGATCAATTTCACCCGATAAAGACTTGGGGGCGTCCTCCGCCCTCTTCACCAGGTCTTCGAGCTTTAACTCTTCGGACACGGTAAAGCGAGCCCTGATTAGCTCTTGGACTATGGGAAGGCCTTCTATTTCTGCCTCAGGTATCTTCTTCTCTATGACCTTCTCAGAGGACCGATAGAAGCCTATCATGGCCTTGAGCAAGAGGTACTGCTTTCTCGGCGACGAATAGGTATCGACGTCGTTGAAGGCGTTCTGCTGCAAAAAGCCCTCCCTTAGTATCCTAGCAACCAAGAGCGTTAACTTTTGAGATTCTGGCAGGGCCTCGATGCCCACAAGCCTTACCAAGCTTTCTAGGTCGTTTTCCGTCTGGAGTACGCGGAACGCCTCGGCCACCAGATCAGGCCAATCCTCGCCCGTGTGCTTTATCCACCAAGAACTGACCGTTGAAGAGTACTGGGAGTAGCTGGTGATCCAGTTTATGGAAGGAAAGTGCCTTCTATCAGCCAGATCCTTGTCCAAACCCCAAAATACCTGAACGAACCTGAGGCTGTTCTGCGTTACCGGCTCTGAGAAATCGCCCCCCATGGGAGACACAGCGCCGACGACGGTCACAGATCCCTCATTCCCCTGTAGCGTTTTCACCCTTCCTGCCCTTTCGTAAAACTCCGCAAGGCGGCTCGCAAGATAGGGCGGGTATCCCTCCTCTCCGGGCATCTCCTCAAGCCTGCCAGAGATCTCCCTTAGGGCTTCGGCCCAACGAGAAGTGGAGTCGGCCATAAGCGCCACGTTATATCCCATATCGCGGAAGTACTCGGCTATGGTTATGCCTGTGTATATGCTAGCCTCCCTCGCGGCGACGGGCATGTTGCTCGTATTTGCTATGAGGACCGTTCTCATCATCAATGGCTTGCCTGTCCGAGGATCCACAAGCTTAGGGAAATCCCTTAGCACCTCAGTCATCTCGTTTCCCCTTTCTCCGCACCCCACGTACACGACAACATCCGCGTCAGCCCACTTCGCAAGCTGGTGCTGAACTACCGTCTTACCAGTTCCGAAGCCACCTGGGATTATGGCGGAACCGCCCTTGGCAATCGGGAAAAGGGCGTCAATTATCCTCTGCCCTGTCACAAGGGGCTCATCCGCAGGAAGTCTCTCCAAGTAAGGCCTTGGCGTTCTCACTGGCCATCTGTGGTATAGGTGGAGTTCCTGAGAGGGAAGCTTAGCGATGGGATCCTCGAGAGAATAATCGCCCTCATCGGCCACCCATTGAAGTTCGCCTTTCACGTCAGGCGGAACGAGCACGGCGTGCTTAACGATCTCCGTTTCCTGCACGTAGCCAAGAACCTGTCCACCGGAGACCTTTTGCCCCACCATGGCGGTTGGTAAGAAGTGCCACCTCTTAGTCCTGTCAAGCGGCGGCGCGCTGATGCCTCTTTTAATAAAAGCCCCCTCTTTCTCCCTTAGAGAAGACAAGGGACGCTGAATCCCATCGTAAATCGTTCCTATAAGCCCAGGCCCAAGCTCAACTGAAAGCGGGTTTCCTGTGGATTTTATGGGCTCTCCCGGCTTTAGTCCATAAGTGTCCTCGTAAACCTGCACGAAAGCGCGATCTCCATCGATCCTTATGACCTCGCCCACAAGATTCGCTTCGCCCACTAGCACCAGCTCATGCATCTTCACTCCAGTAGATTCTTCTGCTTCCACAACGGCCCCGCTAACTCTGTATATGCGCATCTAGATCACCAAACAGCAACCCGTCCACGAGGTCAAGCCTACTCCGAAATATTTCGTCAACCATCGATTCCAAGGAGTAATCGATGCTTAGAAGGCCGTCTTTTGAAGCAAGCTGAACCCCACCTATTATGTCCTTCTCGTGGAAATCGGCATTTACTCCCAGCTTTTTGGCTGTCCTCTTAAGGAAGTCCAAGTCCAACGACCTACAGTAAACGCTTACTTCCTTAGAGCCTATGGCGTCTACGCCGTCAGCAAAGCACTTAGAGAGAAAACCGTGATAATCTTTAGACGAGGCAAAGGCCTTTACCTTCTCGACTAAAGCTGTCCTGAGCCTGCTTCTTGCCTCTTCTCTAGCCTTGAGAAGCTCGTCTCTGACGCTCATAGACGCAAGGGACAAAACCTTCCTTTCTTCTGCTTCGGCCTTGAGCTCAACATCCCTCTTTTTTTCGGATAAGTTACGGATAAGCTGTTCGTAAACGCGATCTACCACGCTCTTAGCATCTGCCAAAGCCGAATCCAGAGCCCTATCATACTGGGACAGGGCATCGGATATTATCTTATCGTAAAGTGACTCAAGGTCTCCTTCAATCTCAGCCAATCTTGGTCCCCACCACCCTCGTTAGAGCCCCCATAAAGCCCGATAAATCCACGCGAGTACCGCTTAGCACGATGATCGGAGTAGGGCTATTCGCCATTGCATCACTTAACTCTTTGTTAAGCAGCGAAGCCCACGGCTCCGATACGATAACAAAAGCATATCTGCCAGACCAAAGCGCGCTCTGCAGATTTGAAATTGCGTGATCCCTGTCGGGCGCGCTCAAAATCTGGGCTCCTGCGGCTGCGAAACCGTCAGCGAGATCAGCTGACCCCATGAACGCCACGCTCGCCATATGTGCATCATGCCGGTGGTTAAAAAGCGTGAAGCTTATGCAGAAACAAACCCCACTTCACATGCCGCCAGTGGCAGGGCGCCAAGGCTTGCAAAGAAGCGCTCTCCTAGCTTAAGCTCAGAGCTTATGAAGATCGCTCTGCCGTAAGCGCTATTCTTATGGAATGAGCGATCCGCTGGCGCGTGCCCGAAGCTGATCCCCGGATTTAACGGAAATATTGGAACAGATTGCAAGAGCCATTTAAAAACTGTTACGGAGCACTGCCAATGCGGCGATATCCCGCGCGTGCCCTTTGCGGGAGTTATCAACGGCCTTTGCAAGCATATGGCACGTTCCTTTTGTGATTCATTTATTTTCTCAGAGGTTTCTCGCGGAACCTCAACGAGCACCCTGTTCTTGGCATTCCCTCTTCAACGATCAATCCCTCGAGGCCGCAGCTGAGACTCCGCTTCAAAGAGTTGTAAGGACCTTACGCTGCTGAGGCTTACGGAAAGGCGGCCTCCACATCGAGCTCGGATCCGTGGTCTCCTTGACTGGCTATTTCAACGAGAAAATCCCAAGTCGTCACAAAATTTTTCTACGCCCGTCAACCCCATCTTTATACAAAGGGACTTCCCTCAACCGCCGTTAAGTTAATGATCAACAAACGTCAAGCTGAAAATCGAACGCTTAGCATATAATGTGTACGAAAAAGAAAGAAATCGCATGGTAGACGTTCTCGTTCAAGAGGGGTTCATTAGTTCGCAAGCCGTAGAGCAAGCAATGAGAGCAGTTCCAAGGCATGAGTTTGTTGCAAAAGGCTACGAGACAGCTGCGTATGAAGACGTGCCGCTTCCAACAGAAAGCGGTCAGACAACCTCCGCTCCCTCGATAGTGGCCATCATGTGCGAGGCCGCGCTCCCTTTTTCGCTTATGTTTGAAGTTGGATGCGGATATGGATATTTGGCATCTATATGCGCGTTCGCGCAACCAGATGGAAAAATAATAACAGCTGAGCTGTACGAGAGCATATCTGCCCGCGCGGCCAAGAACTTCCGCAAATTAGGCATCGAAGACAGAGTTGATGTCATTGCATGTGACGGCTCGCTGGGCCCTCCCTTGGGCACGCCGCCCGACACCATGGTCATTTCTGCCGCGGCCCCAGAAGTGCCTCACATGCTGTTTGAGAAATTGGCCGAAGGTGGCAAGATGATCGTACCAGTGGGAACGGACGTGCAAGAGCTACTGCTCATAAAGAAGAGGAAAGGGTCGATGGTTATCAAATCCCTAATTCCATGCATATTCGTTCCTATGCAGGGCACCTACGGAGTACACAGCTATCGACGATTGCCGCAGGAGCGCATGCATATATCTTTATCTTCTCAAGATGCATAAGTATATGTCTTACAGAAAAGTCCAAAAAACCTCAAAGGGCACGTACCTCATATCGCTGCCAAAGGAATGGGCCACGCAGAACTCTTTGGATAAACAAGAGGCGCTTATGGTAACGCAGGGTCCTGACGGGTCCCTTATAATTAAGCCTCCGCAAGCGAGGGGCAAGGAAATCAAGGTGACCCTTCACATGGCTCCGTACATATCGAGACACATAACGTGGAGCTACCTCATGGGAGCAGACCTAGTGGAAGTTGTAGGAAACGGGCCCATATCCAAAGAGGAGAAATCCGCCATAAAGGATGCCATAAGCAGGCTAGCGGGATTTGAGATAATCGACGAAAAAGAGGACAAGATAACCATAGGGACGTTGCTGGAGGCTGGACCAGGGTTCATAGATAAGTACCTTAGAAAAGAGCTCTTTGTGGCGACTGGGATGGAACGCGAAGCGGTTGAGGCTTTCGTGAAAGGCGATGCAGAACTGGCCCAAGGCGTTAAAGAAAGAGATGATGAGGTAGACAGGCTGTACTTTCTATTGGTAAGGCTTACGCGGGGAGCCATAGGAAACGCTCACATAAGTGAAAGACTGGAAATCAGCCCGCTACTGGCGCTTGACATAAGAGAGGCATCTGAGGTGTTGGAAAACCTGGCCGACTACGCCGTGAAGGTTGCGGGCTCAGTTGCCCCGCAGCAAGTGCTTGGACCCAAAGAAGACGTCTCCATCAGGACTTTTATCGATGAGGTCGCGGATGTTCAGGGGAGAGCTATAGAGGCGTTGCTCTCTAATGCCTTTCAAGACGTGCCATCTCTGCTTGAACGGAGATCAAAGCTTTCAGATCTGCTGAAGTTCGAGGCAACGGGCAAAGGATGCGACCTCATGAAGACGCTTGCCTTTCAGGCCACCATGGAGCAAGTGCTTGAACGCACTTACGACCTAGTTGACCTCATAGTGCCGAAAACCATAGACGCTGAAGTGAGTCACGGTTAAAAACGACTGCAAGTCCATAATCATGGAAAACGTAGCCGTAGCCACTCTTCCCCTTCACGACGGTAAAGCGCCGTCGTACCTCGTCGAGCGCATGAAAAGGATGTCTTCAGCCATCGCTAGCATAATAGTGCAAGAGTATGGCACAAAGGTGTTGCTAGAAAGGCTTGCCGATCCGCTCTGGTTTCAGGCACTTGGCTCCGCTTTGGGCTACGACTGGCACAGCTCTGGCGTCACCACCGTTCTTACTGGCGTGTTACGTGAGGTGCTAAGCATCGACTCGCACGGGGTCATGGTTCTGGGTGGAAAGGGCGGGATGATGAGCTTGATCCTTGACGAGGTTGACGTTATGGCTGATGCGAACATCATCAGGGACTCCAAGGCAAGCGAGCTCAAGAGGGCAAGCAGGCTGGCTGCAAGAATTGACACGTCAGCCGTGCAGGCCGGTTATCAACTCTATCATCAAGCTATTTTTGTTGACGAAAAAGGCAATTGGACCCTCGTCCAGCAGGGCATGAATTCTACGGACAGAACAGCGAGAAGGTACCATTGGATTGAAACCAGCAGATTCGTGAACGACCCTCCAGAGTCCGTGATTGGCCTCAAAAAGGACGCCGTGCTAAACATGGTAGACCACGAATCCGATGGGGCTCGCAGGGCATCGCTCGACCTTGTTCGTGAGAAGACAGACAGGCTAATTGCCGTTTTCGAGTCGTCTAAGCGCACAACCCTCGACGCGTTCACAAGTCAAGAGAACAAGGGCTTTCCCCGCTTGCCTAAGGAAGTTGAGTTCCCGGAAAAGGTCAACTGGAAGGCGGTAAAGTCCATGTATGAAAACCCTCCGACGTCTTACGAAGAACTGCTATTAGTTCCCGGCGCAGGCCCAGCTACCATAAGGGCGCTGTCGCTTCTAGCTCAGCTTATATATGGAGAGGAGCCGTCGTGGCGCGACCCCATTAAGTTCTCATTTGCCGTGGGAGGAAAAGACGGGGTTCCTTATCCCGTTGACAGGAATGTGTATGACCTAGCGATCCGCGAGCTCGAAGAGGTTGCAAGGCAGGCAAGGCTTGATGATCCCGATAAAAGGTGGATGCTCAGAAGGCTGGCAAACCTTTCATCAGGTAAAAACTGGTGATAAACAAGCCCTGCCTTGGGGCATCATGGCTTAGTTGCCGTGTACGGCTCGTCCATAGCCCCCGTTCTGTAGCCCATTATGTCGACGTCCACGTAGTCGAAGCCAAGCTCCCTAAGGCGCGCGTATATCTTGTCCGAGTTGCCGCTATTAAAGAGCATCGGAATCTCATCTTTTCCCACCTCTATTCTGGCGACGCTTCCAAAGTCGCGAACGCGAACTATCTTAAAGCCCAGCTGCCTTATGTAAAGCTCGGCGGCACCAACCCTCTTCAGTTCGTCAAGTGTTATCCTATGACCATAAGGAAAGCGAGACGCCAAGCAAGCCATTGAGGGCTTGTTGAAATTCGGAAGACCAGCTTCCTTCGCTATAGCCCTGACCTCGTCCTTCCTTATTCCCAATTCAGCCAGAGGACTTCTGACGCCAACCTCGGACAGCGCCTTTGCCCCTGGCCTCCAACCCCCGCTGAGGTCGCTGGCATTTGTCCCATCGACAACTACTTCAAAACCCCTCTCTTTCGCGAGCTTAACCAGATAACCCATTTCTCCCCTCTTGCAGTAATAACACCTAAAACGATCATTGGCCAACACAACATCAGGAACGTCCGACTTTATGACCTCATGCCTAATGCCAATGGCACTAGCGATAGAGGTGGCATCTTCAATCTCCCCGGGCGGAAGAAGAGGCGAGTCAAACGTAACCGCAAGAGAGAGATCTCCCTTGGCCTCATGCGCGGCGTACGCAACTACGGAACTATCTACTCCTCCAGAAAACGCGACCATAACTGAACTGAAAGGCTCAAACCAATGGACAAGTTCGGCCAACCTGTTAGAAGGCATTTCTCGATATAATTGATGACGAAGATAAAAGTCTTATTATGCCGTTATAACGTGGCGAAGCCAGCGTGCGATGCCGCGCTGTCAGGCCACGGTGACCGCGGCCACATCTCCGACTATGCTGATGTACACCGTAACGTCAGGGTTCTCAAGGTTCACTTCAAGACGTGCCCCTTCCTTTAGGGCTTTTCCCACTACTACCTCAAGCTCCTTCTCCTCCATCTGCGAGCCGCGCACACGAGCCTTCACCTTAAAGCTGGTGACCCTCTTCTTCGAGAGGTAATCAGTTAAAGCTCTTGAGGCGGCCTTGATTATGCTTTCGACGTCGACCCCGCTTGTGGCGTCTACGAGCAATACGGTTTCAGAGTAAGCGAGCCTTGCCCTGGCCAGTACAGCAGCTACATAACCCTTTGGCGCAGAAGAGAACACGAATAGGTTTCCTCCCACTCCGCTCTCGCGAACCTCGGCTCCTACTTTGAACCTAGCAAAAAGGTCGCTCAGCTCTCTCGCAGCCCTATCTTCGGCTCCGGGCTTCACCCTTACAAGGGCAATCAGTTTTTGATCCTCGGACTTCTCATCAGTCATAAGCTTCTACTTTGGCCCAACTCTCACCAGAGATGAGCTTATTAGTTGTGACGCCATGATCAGTGGCCTGCTTGAGCGGGGCCATGCATAGGCATGCATGTGAAGCGATCATCCCGATGGATAATTCAATCCCAGGCATAAAAGCGTTTGGAGGTGATCTCATCAGCAAATTTCATGGGCTTCTAAAAGCCATCGCCTTTTTACACAGAAACAAAGTCAATATTCCCTTGAGGTCTTACATTTTTCATGAACGATGGCAAGGGGGTTATTTCTGGGTTGCTCAGCAAGCCCTTAAGTGAAAAATTCCAGGATCGGAAGCTTAACCGCGTTCGTCCTGCAAGCTGTTACATCAAGCTTCGCCGGCTTTCGGACGATAGTTGTGAGTTGCAAAGGATACGAAGAGGGTTGCAACAGAGAAGGCAATGCCCATCATAAAAATTAGGTAAAAGGCTTGCGGCCCTGCCTCCGTTACAAGGGTTTCGGGGTTAAAGCTTTTGGAGTAAACGATCCAGCTTTTATTATCAGTCATTATTGTGGCTGCCAGCACAGGACCCAGGGAAGCACCGAGATACCTCATCATCGTATTGAAGCCAAGGCCAACGGCTACCTCTTCAGAAGGCGTGAACACAGCAATCATGTTTACTATTGGAACCATGAGGGAAACTATTCCCACTCCCGTCACGAACGAGTCAATGGCCAGTTGCATCGTCCCTCCACGATCAAAGATGAACATCCAAAAGCCCAACGCCGCGACCAATGAACCATAGAGCAGTACCGGTTTGGGTCCAAGGTTCGTTGTGGCCGATCCCACCAAAGGCGCTATGAACATCATGGCTAGAGTTGCAGGAAGAAGAGTAAGCGCTGCTTCAAGGACGGTAAGCCCAAGGCCATAGGGAGGCACTTCTTCCGCGTAGTATATGACTCCCAAGTAAAGGGTAAACATTATTGTGCCAGAGAACAGCCCTGCCAGGTTCGCTACCATGACGTTTCTCCTCTTCAAAACGCCCAAGCTCAAAATGGGGTTGGAAACCCTAGCAGTATGCCACACGAACGCCGCGAAAAGCGCTATCCCAGATAGCAGCGTAGCTATCTGGGCTGAGGATAGCCAACCCCTGTAAGGCGATTCGGTAAGGTAAACCAGTACGAGAGCAATACCTAGGGCCAAGAACGCTGTAGATAGGTAATCTATTTTTTCCTTAAGTTTGGGCGGGTATTGGTCCAAACTGAAGTACGAAATCGCCATCATAGCGACGGACAAGATGAAGGCCAAATGAAACATGTCACGCCATCCCAGGTAAGCCTCTATGTAAGCTCCAACGATCATGCCTACAGTCATTCCTATGGCCATGGTGGCGCTTATGATCCCTTGGGCCATAGCGACTTTGTCCTTAGGAAATACCTCGGTTATTATAGCTATGCTCAAGGGAAATAGAGAGAAGCCAAAGCCCTGAACAGCTCTTGCGGCTATTAGGTAATAAACGTTGGGAGAGAAACCGGCCGCGAGCACAGCAACCGAATAAACGAGTAAAGATACCATGAATAGGGATTTTTTTCCAAAGATATCGCCCATCTTCCCAAATAGGGGTGAAACGGCGGCCCCGACCACGAGAAAAGCTGATACTATCCAAGCGGCTTCCTCATCATTCGCAGAAAGGGCTGACTCGATGTATGGAAGTGATGGTATCACCATGGCCTCCACGTAAGTGGTAAGCATGGTCGCGAGCGTTAAAACCGTCAACACGACATAGGGATTTTTTCTGGGCTGAAAGGAGCTCATAGGGCGGTCATCGTTTCCTCCTAATCCCTATAATTACCAAGATGATGAGGATAACTATTATTATAGCTGCCAGCGCATAAGTCAGCAACGTCGACTCTTCGCCAGAAGGCATTGAGGAAATTGAGAACGCGGCTTTCACGCTAACCGGCACAAGCAACTCTTGGTGCATGACCTGCATAGTAGGCTCCTGGTACCAAGTCACGAGAATTGGAAGGTAGTAAGTCCCCGGCTTGATTCCAGAAGCTGTGTCGATTACAAACGTAGCGTTAGCCGAGCTTCCATATTCTACATCACCCAAAGTGTAATTTATTGACTCAACCGAAATTATGGGGTTTTCGCTAGATGGAGCGTAAGGCGTGAAAACTGGATTCATAAGCATGGTAAGCGTTACGTACTTAGCCGAAGAACTCCCAACATTAGTGATCCTTATTTCCACGTAGTCATCCGATGAACCAACGGATATGGATGATTGCTCGGTACCGCTAACGGCAAAGTAGGCTGATGGCATCACCGTTATGGGCACGCTGAAGTTTCTCGATTCAGATGTACTGGCAAGGGTAACCGTTGCGTTTACCACAATTGGTCTAGGAACGGCGACCGAGCGGCCTGAGGAGATACTAACGTATTGAGTTATGTTCGCCAAAGCAAAGGGAAAAGTTAAGTTCACGGACCGTCCAGCCGGCAGATAACCAACGTATACGCGATCAGAGCCCTCGTAAAGGGGCGATAGGGGGTAAGAGAAGTGCGCTGAAACCAAAACGCCGCTAGCGGTGACGTTTCCGCTGTTAACAACGTAAACCCTCAGCTCCCCTGCCCTTTCGCCTGCGTAGATAACCGATGGATATGTCTCAAAGGCCTGAAGTCTAAGCATCGAAAGGCCAAGGATCGGTACCGTGAAGTTCACCCACTCAGCAACTTCTAAGGGCTGGGACGAGGATTCGATTTCGTAACTCATGAGCAAGCGCTGCTCATATAGGCCATCATGCGCGTTCGCACTCACATCAAAAAAGCCGGCAAGCTCGAACGTTGACCCTGGCTCAAGCGCCGGAATCAACAGCCGCTCAGATTTCTCCCCAGAGATAAAACTCAACGGATATTCTGGATAAAAAGTCGCGTTGACGCCGTAAAGCTCAACGGGTCCTTCGTACGTCACCTTTATAATCAAGGGTAACGAGACACCACCCGGATACGCCAGCATGCTTCCGTTGATCCCCCACTGGGCATAGGCCAAGAAATAAGGCTGCGATGCCACTGCAACGGGCTGTACTCCAATAGCGGCAACAAACTGCATATAAGAGGCCGCGATCAGCGCTACAATTAACAAAACTCCCGTTACGGCCTTCATAGCCTATGGGCGAAAACAGGATAAAAGCGTTTTCATATCTTCACCTTCCTGAACGCCCCAAATGAAAGTTCGGCGCCTATCCCAATTCAGGCGAAAAACTCCGATAAAAACTAAAAACTCCTCACGTAATTCAATTTCTCACGACGTCCTAAAGCCATTTATTTGATGTTAGAGTTATACGAAAAAGTGCGCGGCGGGCCCTGTTGCGCCGCCCTCTGAGTTCTTATGCGCCTTCTGGCAAGGAGCTGGCAACTCAGTAAATCGCAGCGCAAAAGGAAATTCCTGCTACCAGGCCCTAAGATTTCGAGCCACCCATGCGTTACTTTAGGAAAACAAAAATCAATGCTGGGCCCGCGGAGACTTGAACTCCGGGCCACCGGATTATGAGTCCGGCGCTCTAACCATGCTGAGCTACGGGCCCAATTCTCTTACGCCTTTCCCTTATATGCTTCACGCTTAACGGCGGAGCTCAGCTTTTAAGCAATGCTTAGACTACAATATGTCCTTTAACCTTTTGATCTCATGCCCTAGAGGAAAGGAATCAATGGCAAGGTCAGAACTTGCCTACTTTCTATCAGACTTAGGAGATAGCGGCCCGCGCATATCTAAGACCAAGTTCTCCGGCTTGCTGGAAGCCTCCACATCACTCGACCCATTCATCGTAATTGACAAGGCTAGAGAAGAGGCGCTTGAAAATCCCTGGAACTTCAGGTACGTAACAAAGATAATCCCGATAGAAAAGGTCGTGCATGCGAGCTTGGATGAGATAGTGAAAGCCGTCAAAGAGATGGAAAACGAGCTATCAAACTGCGAGTCATTCCGTGTGACGGTCGTGAGGAGGGGCTCCAGTTTAGAGGGGGATGAGATCATAAACGGGCTAGCATCCTTGTTTTCAAAGCGCGTAAGCCTTGAGAACCCCTCATGCGTGCTTTTGATAGAAGTTGTTGGGGAGCTTACAGGTATAGCGATCCTAAGAAAACCCGTATTTTCTTTGCAGAGAACTATCAACGGCACGGAACGCATAACCAAGGTGTGAGCTGCGCCGTTCTTCTGGGCTTCTTGCTTCAGCGACCACGTTCGATCTCTCGCGCTGCAGCTGAGACGCGGCTTCAAAAAGTTGTAGGGACCTCGTGCGGCTGAGGCTTATGGAAAGGCGGCCTCCGCGGGCGCGATTTTGCGTTGTACCAGCCCTAGCCGGTAGATTATCCCATGATCGAAAAAGGTTTTAGAATAAAAACCAGAAAGGCTCTTCATCCGCTCACTAACTTAAGGGATTTCCGATGCCCACGCTAAAGGTTAAAAAATCACTCCAGGTACATGCCCATTTCCTTGGCTATCTTCTTCAGCCTGGCGATGCGGTCCGGCGTCGAAGGGTGCGTTGAAAGAAGGCCACTAAGGCCTCCCCTAAAGGGATTAGCTATCCAAAGGCTCGAGGTGGAGGGATTCGCCTTCATGGGGGCTCCTGCCCTTATGTATGCCTCTATCTTCGTAAGAGCGCTTATTAGATAGTCCGGCCTTCCCGTCAGCCTTGCGCTTGCTTCATCGGCGTAGTACTCCCTGCTCCTCGACAATGCCATCTGTATAAATAGAGCCCCGATGGGCGCCAACAGGGTTGCGCCAAGCAGTCCAAAGGCTTCGCCTTCCCTTCTCATGTTACCTCCAAAACCTCCAAACAGCAAGGCAAACTCAACCATGTAGCCCAAGTAAGATATGGCGGTGGCAATGGAAGCCGCCACAGTCGCTATCAGGATGTCGTGGTGGATTATGTGTCCAGTCTCGTGGCCCAACACCCCCATGAGCTCGTTGTCGTTCATCGTAGTGAGCAGCCCCGTTGTGACAGCGATGACCGCGTTCTTCTCGTTTCTCCCCGTTGCAAAGGCATTGGGCTGCGGAGAGTCAACTATGGCGACCTTTGGCTTCGGTATGCCAGCTCTCTGGGCCAGTTCAGACACTATCCTATGAACCCTCGGCGCTTCGCTTTCGCTCACTATTTTGGCATGGGAAGCCCTCAATACCATGCTTCCGCTGAAGTAATAACTTATGAAATTAATAATGAAAGCGAACACAAGAGCTCCGCTTATAGCTGCAATGGGCGAGGCTCCAAGCAAGTAAACGCCCACAGCATATCCTATAACGAAGAGCAGCGCGCCAAGCATGAACATCAAACCGAACATCTTGGCCGCAAACTCAGCTCTCATTTTTAATCTAGTGTAAGTCTTATCAGTGAATTTAAACTTATCGCCCTATACCTAATATCCGCAAATCCTCACTTTGATGACACGATTTTAATGATAACTCTGTTCTTAAGCGGTTTATCTTCGGGAAGCCTTTGCTTCGTTACGGCATCAACGGCGTACAGATACCCCTCGCCAAGATCCGTGTGTATCTTGTAGGCGAACTCTTTGGGAGTAGTTCCCGAGCGAACCAAGTACGCGTCTGGAAGGACCCTGCCTTTTGAATCAGAGTACTTGTTCACGTCTTCAACTGGGTACACGACTATGGCGCCGTACTGGTTGAGGACCACCTCATTTATGGCCTGTTGCACGCCGGTGCTTCCCCACTTTTCAAGCATCTGCTGGATCCTCTTCAACGCGTCCTGCTGCCCCGAGGTCAGCTGAGCCCCCGGCCTGATCTTAAAGGCTTGGTCTCCCGGCAAGTAATCTATCAAACCCCTATTCGCAGCCAACCTTAGGGCAACCTCGGCTTCAGCTATCGTAGGTATAACAGGAATCGAAAGCGACCTACGCATGGACTCTATGTTGGCTTCGGCCTCCTTCATGTCCGCCTTATTTGCAGCTATGACCTTGGGCTTAAGCGCGTATATCGCGGAGGCAAAGGCGTTAATTTCTTCATCTTTCCACGACGAGAGGCGCGTGCCCGCTAGCCCCGTTTTTTCCAAGGCCGCCGCTACCTCTCCGCGCGAAACGGAAAGCCCAGCCAGCTTCTCAGAGAGGACCACCAAGGGATCGCCGCGCACGGTTTCCGAGGTCCTCACGCTCTTTTCCCAGTCCCTCTTCAGTATGCTGGCTATCCAGCGGGTTATCTCCTCCTCTATCTCCATCACGTCTTCAAGCGGGTCCCTGCTGCCTGGTGGTACCCTGTTTCCGTCTTCATCCGTGCTTCCGGCGGCGTCAACCACATGTATGAGGGCATCTGCCTGCCTTAGGTCATCAAGAAACTGATTGCCTAGGCCTCTGCCTTTCCAGGCGCCTTTAACAAGGCCTGCTACGTCAAGCATCTCCACTGGCACAAAGCGATTGCCGTCTATGCATTTGGAGTTTCTGGGCTCGTCCCTCACCCCCAAGTCCCTGCACACGCAAGGTGTCCTAACGGCCGCCATGCCTCTGTTCGGCTTAATCGTTGTGAAAGGGACGTCGTCAATGGCAACGGGGATAAGGGTTGCAGCCTTGAAAAACGTGGATTTTCCCACGTTTGTCTTGCCCACGACGCCTACCAGCATAAGCTTCCCATGCAACCACTTAAAAGGGTGGCCTAATTTTCAACAAGCCACAAGGCGGGGGAAGCTTGGCCTCCCTAAGCGCAAGAGCGACGCTTGGCCATATTTGATCAAATATGCTTATATGCGATCATATGCCTTTAACCGTGCTAGCTAATAACAGGGTATTGGTTGCATGTAAAGTGCCAAGGCAATCGGTGGAACTACTGAAAAGAAGTGGATTCGAAGCAACGCTTGCCGAAGATGCAATTCCAGATAAACTAGACAACTTCGACGCAGTACTCATAAGAAGCAACGTAAAGGCCGACAGCGCGTTCCTCGCCCGGTTAAAGCCTGGCTCGGTAATTGTCAGACTGGGAGCTGGTTTGGACAACGTCGACATATCAGCGGCGGAAAAGCTGGGACTGAAGGTGTTCAACACGCCGGGCTCATCTGCAACGTCAGTAGCTGAACACATCATAGGGCTTATGCTCGCTTTGGCTAGGAACATATCCTCTTGCTCGCAGAGAGTAAGAAACGGGGCTTGGCCAAAGGCGGAATGCGTCGGAATTGAGCTCTGCGGAAAGACGCTTGGAATAGTGGGTTACGGTTGCACTGGAAAGGAGCTTGCCAAGCGCGCACGGGCGCTCGAGATGAATGTAATAGCGTACGACAAGTACAGGCGCATAGATTCAGGCGCAGAGGAGGCTTCATATGAGGAGCTGCTAGCAAGGTCCGATTTCATCAGCTATAATGTCCCGCTTACCGAAGAAACGAAAAACATGTTTGATGCAAAACATCTTAGCGTCTTGAAGCGCGGAGCAAGGATAATAAACGCCTCAAGAGGAGAGGTGGTATCGGTTGAAGCCCTGCTGCAAGGCCTAAACGCCGGCATAATAGCAGGAGCAGCGCTCGACGTGCTTCCACATGAGCCTCCAGCAACTGAGAGGGAGAAGGCGCTTCTGTCCGATCCCAGGGTCGTAGTTACGCCTCACGTGGCGGGAAGCACCGAAGAGGCGGAGACCAAAGCGGTGGCTATGGCATGCGAAATAATTAAGAGGGAGCTACTGGCACGCGATAGCCTAAAAGCACGCATGGCCTAGCAAAACCATAAGCTTATAGCTATTTTTTTAAGTTCATTATGGCCAGTGTAGCAGAACTAAGATCACAGACATTCAGAAGGGAAATCAAAGGTGACCTCATCAACTTCTACAAGCAGAAGTTGGTCGATTGGAGAAAAGGGCCGAACGTGGTCAAACTTGATAAACCCACAAGGCTAGATCGCGCCAGAGAACTTGGCTATAAGGCAAAGCCCGGGGTAATAGTTGTCCGCTCCGTGGCTAAGAAGGGAGGTTTCTTTGTGCCGAGGCCCAGGGCAGGAAGACGCCCAAAAAACATGGGTATAAAGCTCATAAAGTATAACATAAGCGCCCAGACCATAGCCGAGAGAAGAGCTGCCGAGCACTTCCCGGGAATGGAGGTCTTGGGGAGCTATTTTGTTGGAGAGGACGGAAAGCACAAGTGGTTCGAAGTCATCATGGTTGACCCCCACAACCCGGCCATACTAGCTGACAAAGAGCTTAACTGGATTGCAAACCCCTCCCAAAAGGGCAGGGTATTCAGGGGATTGACGCCCTCTGGTAGAAAGAGCAGGGGTTTGAAGAACAAGGCCAAAAGGGATGGCTTCAGAAAGAGAGAGGCTTGGAAGAAGAAGGATTACGTATCTACGAAAAAGAACGCCTGATTTTGACTTGTAAAGCGCGCGCAGGCAAGCCTGAACTTTTACACGCGCTACCAGTAGTTGAGGGAGCCCTCGTAAGCCAAGCTGCTTTCGATAACGCCCTGACTGCTATATAGAATGCTATCGTAATCCCGGCGCACTTGAGCTACGCTCCTAACCGAGTTGGCGGATTTTATGCCTCGAAGAGGCGAAGAAACCGACCACAAAACCCTGCCAAGTTATGGATTATAAGCAAGAGGGCCGTAGCCTATTCCTGACAGGTAGACACCTGCTGCAAACACAGCTATCAGTATCACAAGGGCTATCCAATCTATCTTGTGAAAGGCCACCTCATGGTAGTACGTCCTGACCTTGTTCGCGCGAAAGCCCCTGAGATCCGCAGATATGGCTATGTTTTCGGCACTCTTCAGCGTCCAGATTATTATGGACGCGGTTGCCATAAGAACTGCCCTTATCTGCTGGAAGAACTTGCTGAATACTGCCTTCACGTTACGACTTTGGGCGGGGCCGAAGTCAAAACCTCTTACCCTCATGGCATCTAGTATGGTCATGGCGCTTTCCAATATCTTGGGAATAGCAATTACAGCAACAACGAGCGCGAAGCCGAGCTCCACTGGTACTTTTGACTTTTCAAGTGAGCGCAAGATGTCCGCCGGTGAGCTCGTGAACACCAACAGAAATCCGCTCGCCACGGCTGCTGATGCCCTGAAGGCAATTTGAAGCCCATAAAAGAAGCCCTGTTCTGAAAGCCCATAGGCACCTATGACCTGAAACTGCGGAGGAAAAGGCAATATGAACACGTCCAGTCCAAAGAGCTCGGTAAGCAGAGATGGGTTTGTAAATAGTGCCTCAGTCCAGGCCGTTCCTAAGAAAGTGGCAATGGTTAATGGCAGCACTATGCGGTATTTCGAAGTAGGATTAACGGTAAAGACGTAAAGCACGAGCATGACGGCAAGGAAAACGGCGGATATCCACCATATGGTAAAGGCGGCGACCGTCGTTATCACTATAGCCATTAAGATCTTTATCCTGGGGTCAACGCGGTAAAGAAATGATTTTCCTTCAATGAACTGAAAAAGGGACATATAACCCCTGAATCCGATTATCTTCCATATGAGGTAAATCGTGAGCACAGGACCCATGGTTATTATCAATATGGAAGTTAACCAGAGGAGGACGACATTCAAGTCAGGCCAACCCCCATTGACACGCGCAGATCAAGCCATGCAGCATTTTCAACCCGCGCTTCTCGATATCCCTCTCCACGCTAATATGCCTTTCTAGGAAAGCGCGTCTTTTCATCGCTTCCTCAACCCCGAGGCGGCGCTCTTAGCGCTGACCTTCATTTTGTACTCGTTTATTAGGGGCATAATTTCGTCGATTTTAACGGCCGGAGGTTTCATAGAAAGAGCCATGGATAGCTGAAATACCTGGGGCGGGACGATTGACCAATCCGGATTATCCACAGCGCGCTCAAAGACGTCCCTTGCCGTTCCCTCTGCCGCAACGACCCCTGAGTAAAGCGCCACGACCCTGTCGCTGTGATCAGCGGCCTGCTTCATGTTATGCGACACGGCTACTACGCCTATTCCTCTTTCCCTAACCAAGCGTTTTATGAAGTTCAGTACATCTTCCCCGGTTTCCCAATCAAGGGCCCTAGTCGGTTCGTCGAGCAAAAGGACCCTTGGCTCGTTTATTAAAACCGACGCCAGAGAAAGAAGCCTGCGCTGACCCACGCTTAGTCTATGCGGGTTTTCGTCCTTATAATTGATTAAGCTGAATTCCTCCAGTATGCCCAATGCCTTCTCCCTAACCACCTGCGAATCAAGGCCCATGAGCTTTGGAGTGAACTCGACCTCGCTGAGAACTGTGGTGTTGAAAAGCATCTGATCAGGATCCTGAAAGACATATCCCACGGCCGAGGACAACTCCTTTCTGCTCATCTTTGTCGTTGACTTTCCAAGCACTCTTACGTCTCCTTTAGAGGGCCTTTGAAGCCCGGCAATGAGCCTTAGGATCGTTGTCTTGCCAGACCCGTTAGGTCCAACCAACGACACAAACTCTCCCTTTCTGACCTTAAAATTCATTCCCTTAAGCACCCATTCCTTTGACCGCTCATAGGCAAACCAAACGTCGTCGAGCTCTATAACTGGGTCGGCAGTACTTGGCTCGCGATCCGTTACCGCGGCCGACCTTCCCCTTGAAAAAGCTGAGAACTCTTTCTCATACTCAATAAACTCCTCAATGGTCAATGGGGCTTTGCTAGTACCGCCTATCTGCTTGTAGAGGTAAGACACCTGAGGCTCCTCAATTCCGTATTTTCCCAGGTCCTCCATTAGCGCCTCGCGAATGGGCTTATCTATAGCCACGGTCTTGTCGTAAATCAGTATCAGCCTGTCAACCAACCCCAAGACCCTCTCGACCTTGTGCTCTGACATGAGTATAGTCATGCCGTACTCATCCCTCAGCTTCTTCAGCGTTGAAAACACCTCCGCCGTTCCAAGGGAATCGAGCATGCTAGTTGGCTCGTCAAGTATGAGTATTCTCGGCCTCATGGCCAGGGCATCAGCAATAACGAGCCTCTGCTTTTGCCCTCCGGAGAGGAGAAACGTCGGAAACTTCTTCCTGTCAGCTAGGCCCACGAGCCTGAGCGAATCCTCAACCCTTTTTCTGATCTCCTCAGGAGGCAGGGCCAAGTTTTCAGGACCGAAGGCAACGTCGTCTTCAACAACCAAGGAGAATATCTGATCTTCAGGCGTTTGATAAACCGTTCCTATTAGCGTGCTCAGGTCTTTGAGCTGCATTGATCTAGTATCGCGCCCGTAGATCTTGACAGTACCTGAGAGTTTGGCATTGATTATGTTTGGAATTACCCCGTTTATTGAATTCAGCAGCGTCGACTTACCTGAACCGGTACGTCCAACCAGAAGAACAAATTCCCCTTCATCGATAGTGAGGTTGACGTTCTTGAGGGCAGGTTCTCCAGAGACGTTATACCAAACTGAAAGGTCTCTCACCTCTATGGCATGGTTCATGTCTGCTTTTGTTTAGGACATCCCTTAAAAACGTTAGCAAACCCCTCTCTGACGAGAGTGAACTGGCATTTTTCCAACCTTTGGTCTTGCATAGCGAATATCTGCCGTAGAATCCGACTCATCGTGCATATTCGAGACGCTCGCAAACGACCTTTAAATGCGCACAAACAGACGACTCGCTGTTCTTCTAAAACGTTCGCTATTTCTATGGCACCGTGCGGAAATTCTGCCCAAAACTTCCTTCCCGAAACCAGCCCAACTCCATCGTATTTTTTGATCAGCGAAAGCATCAAGTCAATCTCAAAATCCCTTCCTATTCCCCAGACCGCTGACTTATCATCCGAGACCGGCTCGATGACAAAAGCTGGCAGCTTTAACCCTCCAAAGGAGGTTATCACGGGAATCGCTGGAGCTATCGCGTACGTAAGCGGTAATCCTGAAGGCAAAAGCAAGAGGTTTCCCACGTTAGCGTTCACCGTCAGCCAGTTGTCAGAATGAACGAAGAACTGCTTTAATGTCTCAAGCAGTAAGTTATCCGGCTCGTATTTTAGTTGAACGCCTCTCTCGATCAGTAGCGCCATCGCGGCCGATTCGCCTTGTTTCTTAAACAGTTCGCGAGTTACAACGTTGGCATCAGAGAACACCTTTCTGTTAACGCCCGAAGAAAACTCCAGCGAAAAGCCCATTCCGTGGACTAGCTCCTCGATGGTTTTCATCAAAAGCTCTTTGCTCGACGACTTATCTATGAGTTGCTCCTTCGAGTTTATCACGCCAGGCAAAGGAGGGCATGAAAGCGTGTAAGCATCGGCGGCGAACAGCTCATCGGGCAGAGCAACACGGGGAACCGTTAGAAATGGATCAAGCTCTCCAACCTCAGCAGCCTCGCCTAACCCGTAACCGATCCCCTGAAAAATTGCACGAGCGATGCTGCCATCAACCTGAACGTAAGAAGCCGGAAGCGATCCTTTTGGCGCGTAATCTATGAAAATAGCTTTTCCCTTGATCTCCACCGAAGGATACCCCGTGCCAACGCACACAACAAGATCAGCGTCATCGTGCACGTTAGGCATGCCGTCCATTACCTGCATCGCAGCGATAAGTCCGCTGGAGGCCAAGTAGTCAAATATGATTGCTGAGGCCATTAGGGCGTCCAGCGAACGCCCTGATATCACCTTAACGCTCTTGGCCTCGTCAACGGCGTCAAGTAGCTCCTGCAACCCGCTAACAACTGGTTTTGATTTAAAAGATTGGCCTTTCAAAGGGCATCGTCGTAAGCGGAACGAAAGGGTTAAAAGAGAACTCCTTAGAAACATGCACATTGAAAAAGAACCATAGAAAAGGAAAATCCCAATCCAAGAGGCCGCTAGGACAGCTCCAGCTGGTGGAAGGAAACCCGGTAACGCCAGAGGAGCTCAAGGAAAAGATCCTTTCTATGCGCAAACAGGGACTAAGCAAGGCGCTCATAGGGCAGAAGCTGCGCGATGAAGAGGGAGTCCCATCTGTGAAAAGGATACTGGGGAAGTCGCTTACGCAAGCCCTTAAAGAAGAGGGAGAAAAGGAGGCGGTGCCAGAAGACCTTACAAACCTCATCAATAAGAGGCAAAGAATTCAAAACCACCTTGAACAGCATCCTAAGGACAACGACTCCAAGAAGGGCCTGGTAAGGACAGATTCGAAGATAAGGCGCTTGATTAAGTACTACAAGAGAGAGGGCGTCCTACCTCAGAACTGGCAACCAAGCTAAAAAAAATCAGTATACTCCTGTTACTACCTTTCTTATGTATGCTACGAAGGGCGCCGAGACCAGCCCCATTATAACACCGCCAGCTAAGCTAACTAGGGTGTTCGTCAGCACGTAATTCGTTGTATAACTGTATCCCTCGACAAAAGTGGCGAAGAAGCCGTGATAGAAAAACGGGTAGGCTATGGCGACTATTATGCCTCCTATGACCGAGTCGATAACAAACAGGCCAGGTATCGTTATCACCCTCTCCTCAGTTCTGACCTCTCCCTGTTCCGTTTTAACTTCTTTTTTACCAAGAGCTTGGTTGTTCGTTCCGAAGTATTTACCCCTCAGAAGGAGGTACAGATCAAGCATTGCAGCGTACGCGATGATCTCGTATATAAACCAGAAGGGCTCACCTCCAAACCCGTAATGGAATATGTCGGAAAGAAGCGTGTATATGAACATGGTGACCATAACTGTTCCTGGCTTGCCTATGAGGGAGGCTGCGAGCAGCAGTATTATTATCTCGCCTATATCAGGATAGTAGAACCACGAGGTGACAGCCGATACCTTAGGTATGAGAGGAGATATGAAGAAGTTCCAGATCACCAGAAGAGCCGCCAGTAAACCCATGTAAACGTAATCGACGGTCCTATACGAGGACAGAAGGTGTTTGCGCCAACCATAGAGGAGCAGCAAAGCAATGATCAAAACGTAAATGGCTATAACCCACCACGGTATTACCGTGTTCATGTCGAAGTGTATGCCATTCCAAACCGCGGTTGATGACACTTCGAGTAAAAAGCCGATTCGATATTTAACCCTTTCGCGAACACGGAAGCGGGATCAGCTCAAGCGCCTGAGGAACTTTGTCGCTGCCGCTTCCTGCGCGGTCCAAAGGGCAAACGAGTCGGTAAGCCAACAGCTCCTCCATCGCGGCCGTTCGCGAACCTCGCGCTGAGCGGCGCCTAGACGCTCGACCGCTCAGCGGGTATTATAACTGGGGCGTCCTCGGTACCCAGCGCATCGCTGGCGGCAACTGCGCCGGGCGCCAGTATGGAATAAGATAGATGGCAGCCTGGGAAAACCCGAGAGCCTTTCATCAATATCGAGTGGTCAACGGAAGCTCCCCTCTCCACCGTTGAGCCATCGTCAACGGAGGCATAAGGACCCAATGAACCCGCTATCTCTGCTCCCGGTGATGCGTAACTGGGGCCGATTATAACGCCGCCCTCGTTCGTAAACCTCTTTTCTCCGAGAGCGGTGAAAGACATTCCTCTACCCCTCTCAAGGTAAAACTCATTGGCCCTAATGAGCGAAGCGAAGTCTCCTACATCATGCCACCACGAGCCCTCATCCGTTAAAACGCGGACCTCCTTTCCCTGGCGCGCCATTAAGTTGAAGGCGTCTGTGACCTCTTTTTCGCCCCTCGGGCTGATCGGCAAGTCCCTTGTGAACTCCAAGGCCTCCTCCGAAAGGACGTAGATGCCAGAGTTTATGACGTCGCTCACGGGAACTGCAGGCTTCTCAACCACCGCCTTTAATCTCTCTCCTTCAATCAGCAGGGCACCGTAGCGCTGAGGATCGTGCACCCTGATACCAAGTATGGTTGCGGCTGGCCTGAGCTTCTTATGATAATCGATCAGAGCGCCTATTGAACGGGGCTCAACAGTTACATCAGACGATACTATCAAAACGTCATCGTTTGAAGGATAAAGCCTTGACACTGCGTCTCCTGTGCCAAGCGGTGCGTCCTGCCTTGCGAACGTCACCTCAACTCCCTTTTCGGCCAAGTGCCGCCTCACCGCAGTTTCCGTATACGGCGATACCACGACAACCACGTCTGATATGCCCACGTCCCTCAGAGCGTTCACGCAGTGATCTATCATAGCCGCTCCCCCTACGAACACGAGCGGCTTTGGGACCACGTCGGTGAGCGGCCTAAGCCTTTTCCCTATGCCTCCTGCCAGCACGCCGGCCTTCAAGGCAAGCGACCACCGACGATCTTCGCGACCCTCTCTGCGATTTCCCTAGCTTGCGTTGCGTCTCCTCCCTCGGCCCTTACCGTCGCCTTTTCCCCTTCTTGAACCACGGTCACGCGATAACCATCAACGTCGCCGATGCTGGCCTTCCAGCCCCATCCCTCATATACCGTCCAATCCAGAGCCGCAATGTTCGTTTTCCCGGTAACCTCGGTCAAGCTAGACGAAGGCAAGGGAACTGAGCGTTCCATAGGAATCGCGTAAGCCACAGAGGCAACGGCCGCGTCCTTCCACATATGCAACTTTGGCCTAACCCAGTAACCACGCGAACTCACTCCTAGGTCAAAAACCCATTCGGACGAAGATAAATCGTACTCGGTGACTCCGACTCTTACTAGCTTTCCGCCGTTTCTTTCCATTACCTCTTCCAGCGTACTAGGAGCGTCAAGGCCAACTGCGAGCTTGCCTCCCACCTGCAACGCCAAGATGACCGCCCGAGACCACAGGTCTTCTTCATGAGAAGGCCAAACGTAACGATCGCGGTAAACAAGATCGCCTTTGAAATCAGGCGCTGCCCTCACTTCCGGCATCCTTCCTCCGAGCTCCTCGAAGACCTCGACGATTAGCCTTGTCTGATCGTTGTTATCTTCAACGAGAAGGCTCCTCTCGATCCCTTTGAGGGTTAAACCCTGGAAGGCGTCCCTAAAGGCGTCGAGATAAGGCTTCGAATCAGCGCTTATCCCACTTACTTGGGAAACCTCCCTCCAATCGAGTGACGAAAGGTCGGCCTCTTTTAATGAACTAAAGAACGACGGCGCAGGCGCCCTTCCGCCGACCATTACGTCCACCGAGTTGTTAGAACAAAACGCACATGAATCAAAGCCCATGAACCTGCAACCGAATGACGCCAGCTCCGGAGAAACGGTGTCCCAGTAAAACGGGTAGGACCCAGCTACCAAGGAGCCTGCAAGCACAAGGTCGGCGGTGGCCCTGCTGCCCGCGACGAGCACTTTCGAGCCTTTTCTCCCAAGTAAGGCCCCGATTGACGCTAGCCCGCGCAGTGGCTCCCAGTCAACGGGCACGCCATTAACCCTGAGCCTGTTCTGCGGCAGCGGGCGCGGCCTCAACAGGCTTTTCACCCATGGCCTTCACCTTTGACTTGGCGACATCTAAGAAGGCTATTGGAAAGACCTTTTTCGCGTCTTTCTGCATCAGCTGAGCCAGCTTTCCCGTAAGCATGTCTTGCACGAAGTCGTATAGGTTGGCACTCGCAGCCGCTTCTTGCGCGGTCTTGATCATCCTCATCCTTATGTCGTGCCGCTGTGCCCTAGAGGCAGGGGTTGCCGTTATCGCGATTGCCTGAAGCTGCATAGACGCCCCATCCTTGGTCGAAACGTCAAATATGGCCTCAACCTTGCTGTACCTGCGCCTGATCCTGCCACCAAGATAATCCCTGGAGAAGTGATGGCCCTTGAACTCTGTGTATCCAACCCCGCCCTGAACCCTCTTAACCTGAAGCTTTATGTGGACGTGCGCCTGCTCTATGTCGCCCGTAAGCTCGTAGAGCGTTACCTCCACCGTGCGGTTCATGAGGTCATCCGGAGAAACAGCAAGCGCCTTTCCTATCTCCTTGTTTCCCAGCGTGGGGGGAGCGTATATGCTGTACCAGTGTTTTTCCTTAACTTTTACCTGAGACAACTTCCGCTCAAATAAGGCCCTGCCTTAATAAGCAATGCGCATCGATTCCGGGATGGCTGAAGACAGGCAATGCACTTTTCGCAAAGGGTTACCTTATCAAAGACGTCTTCAATTGTATAAAGAAATGACTCGCTTTCCTTGCCGCTCACCCTCACCTTAAGCGTCCTTCCGTTCACCTTCTCTTCGATGCTCTGATCCTTTGGAACGCTGGCGTTATCGGGAGAGGTAGCCACGCATATCGCGTGCGCCAATCTCTTGCTTTCAAAATCAAAATCGACCTCTATCTCCATGATCAAGACCGACCAGTCAGCATTTAAGCCTAAGAGTCAGTGCTTTCTTCTGCTGCCAGCTTGGCAAGCCTGTCAGCCATTCCGACGTATTGCTCAGGTTTCAATCCCATCAAGCGTTTGCCCAGCTCTCCTCCTACTCTCTTCTTCAGCTCTTCCAAGTTCGATATGTTGCCGTGCACCTCCTCATATCCCAAGGGATCCCCACTCACCCTTAAGCTGACCTGCACGGCTTCCGATAGAACCTCGGGATGTGCCTGCACTTCACTCAGCATGAATTCCGAGTTCACCTTCATGTATTCTAAAGCCCTTATCACCCTACCACACGCTATGTATGAGTGTGCCAGCGCCTGCCCCATCATGCGCCTAATGGGCGAATCTGACAGGTCCCTCTGAAGCCTTGTGCTTACCAACCTATACGCAAGAAGGGATAGCAACGAGTTGGAGATATCGGACTGCCCCTCGGCATCCTCGAGATCAACAGGGTTTACCTTGTGTGGCATGGTCGAGCTGCTTATCCCTTTTCTCTGAAACGATATCAGCCCTAACATGTTGTAGGTCCACAGGTCGCGACTCAACTCGGCCATTATGTGATTTATGAGCATTATCTGATGTAATGCATCGGAAGTTGCCTCATGCGGTACTATCTGTTTGGTAAGAGGTGCGTACTTCAGCCCCAGCGAAGAAACGAACTTAGCGGAAAAGCCCAACCAGTCAAAGTCCGCATTCAAGAAGTAGAGCGCGTTGTGGTTTCCAACGGCGCCTCCAAGTTTCCCGTATGGCTTAATCGCCCTCAGCGCTTCGACTCTTTCGCTTAGCCTCCAGGCGAAGACGCCCATCTCCTTGCCAAATGTGGTGGGCACCGCTGGAACTCCATGCGTTCTGGCAATCATGACGTCCTTGGCATGTTTTTCGGCCAAAGCGCGAAGCTCATAAAGAAGCCTTTCGTACTGCCCAATCACCTCTTCTAGGGCTTTTTTTAAAAGAAGGCCGTAGGCCAAGTTGTTTGTATCATCGCTCGTTAGACCTAAGTGAACGAGCGGCGCAAGACTTTGGTACCCATGCTCCTGAAGAAAGCCGCGTAGCCAAACCTCTAGGGCCTTCACGTCATGACCCAGCTTTTCCTCCAGCACCTTCACCTTCGCGTACCAGTCCTCAGGAAAGCTTTTGATAAGAGCCTCCGGATCAAGTTCTTGGGGCTCTACATTCAATGCACCGCTCTTAACCAGGTCCCTGAGATACAAAAGCTCAACGCGGGCCCTTTCAAGGAAAAGCGACCTCTCGGAAAACAGCTCCCTGAGCGGGGCAACTTCAGCCCTATACCTGCCGTCAACTGGAGAAAGCGCATCGCCTGAGCTCAACACTCATCCCCCTCCGTGCGCCGATCGAGACCTCCGTTACTTCAACCTTCAGGTAATCCTGGATGAAGTCAATGAAATTGCGCAACTGCTTCGGTGCTGCACCCCATCCAGATTTCGCCACAGATTCCCAGTCAACGTCGGGTATCGGGTCAAAGCTCTCGTAAACGGGCTCAACGCGTTTGCCCGCCAATGCATCAACGAAGTTTGAGCTCTCCTTCCCATCCACGCTGTAGGCAACAGCAGCCCTAAGGTCTCCCAAGCCGGCCAAAACGTCGGCCTTAGTGAACACAAGCTTTAGCTTAGCCGGCTCGTTAAGGGATATGGCGTACTTCAGGGCCACCATGTCCAGCCAGCCTACCCTTCTTGCCCTTCCCGTGGTTGAGCCGTATTCTCCACCTTTGCCTCTGATCTTCTCTGACAGATCCCCCGTGATCTCCGTGGGAAAGGGACCGGCGCCAACCCTGGTGACGTAAAGCTTAGCCACGCCTATGACTTCGTCAATTTTACTGGCAGGAAAGCCCGCTCCAACCCCAACGTAAGACGCAACTGTATTAGAGGAGGTAACATAGGGGTAGGTCCCGTACGTTATGTCCAGCAAAGCGCCCTGCGCCCCCTCGAAAAGTATCGATCCGCCTTCCTCGTATAACGAGAGCAGCGACCCTGGAACGTCCCCAGCTATGGGTGAAAGCACCCTGCGGCTCATCTCTATCCACTCGTCAGTTATGCCATCTCCACCGCCGATCAACCTGCGCACTGCCGAGAGATCACGAAAATCGCCGTAAACGACGTCCATAACGCGCGGTGATACCCTGAGCATGCGATCAGCGTAAGCAGGACCTATGCCTCTCCCAGTGGTTCCTATGGCGTTGGTCCCCCGAAGCTCCTCCAGCCGTTTGTCAAGCCATTTTTCGAACGGCGTTATGAGACCACACCGGTAGTCAACCATGACGTTTACAGGGTTTTGGGATAGCTCTTGCTCCAACGATTCCGGATCTACGACTACGCCGGCTCCTATGTAAAGCTTCTTCCTCCAAAGCGCCGCCGAAGGAAGCACGTGAAATACCTTTTTCTCATTGCCCACTACAACGGTGTGGCCAGCGTTGCCTCCTCCGTTAAACCTAACTATGGCGTCGTACTGCTGGGCCAGCTGATCAACCAGCTTGCCCTTGCCCTCGTCGCCCCATTGAAGACCGACTACGACAGAGCTTTTCACGATCTCCTTAGATCAAGGGTTATACGCGTTGCCCTTCCTTGTACTCGGATTTCATGCCGAAACTCTCCAAAGGGTTCCCTCCCTTTCGAACTTGACCTCGCGTCCAGTGAACTGCCTAACCACATAAGCGTTGCTAATCATGTGAGCTGTTTGCTCGCGCACCGTAAATGAGCCACCGCGAAGCGCAATAAAGGGCAAAAGCATGTCACCCATGTGAACGTCAACCGATGCCCCGCTTTTTGCTTCTGCAATTAGGGAGGCCGCAGCCTCCTTGCCCACCACTTCCGCTGGCTTTCCTCTTTCACCAAGGGAATCACCGCCAAGAAGAGACGCACCTGCATCCGCAAGCGCCAAAACCGTCGTGCCCACCCCATCGGAGCACAGAGATATGAAGATCTCGGGCTTGATGCCAAGCTCGCTCGCAATGAGCTGAGCGGCGCTGTTCACCTCCCTCTCTGCTACATGCCTTGGCAAAGAACAAGCGACAGCGGTTACACTCGCTCCCCTGAGCTCCTCGGCTCTGCGCACGTGCAAAGGAGGTGGAGACCATCCCTTTGTCCAGAAGCGTACCCTTCCACCTCCCCTTGGATAGTATCCTCTGCGAACCACATCCAGAGACGCCACAAGGCCAAATTTGCTCAAAATCCCGAGCTCAACGGCTTTAACGTAATCGCACGTCGGTGCCATGGGCACATCCGTTCCCCCCTTGAGATCAACCGCCATGTCCCCTCCTGCCAACGTCGCTATTATAACCGGCTGAATCATCAGCGTTAAGCTCGCAGCTGTACCGGCATCCAGTGCGACAGAGCCCTGCGGCCTCCTTGAGGGAGCAAAAGCCAGCTCCATGGAGCCAATGGCGTTACCAGCAACTTCAGCATCTGTAAGCTTTTGCATGAGCTCAACAGCCTTGAGGTGCTGATTCTGGAGGCCTGGCCTATCGCGCCCAGCCCTTATGTTTTTCATGAAGAAAGGCTTTCCGAGCACGGCTGAAAGGCCGAGCGCCGTCCTCAGCATTTGCCCTCCTCCTTCCCCAAGGCTGCCGTCAAGCTCGACCGATTGGTCTTCGCCCGGCATCGAATCCGCCTCGTGGGCAAACCTCACGGCCTTCCCGCAAGGTATTCCCCAAGCTTTCTGAACGCCTTACCCCTATGCGATATGGCGTTCTTCTCTTCAATGGACATCTCGGAGAAGGGCACGCCATCCGGGCCAAAGGGAGAGAATATCGGATCAAAGCCAAATCCGCCCGATTTACCGGGTTCGTGCCTTATGTAGCCCGCAACTTCTCCTAAGAAAGTCATCTCCACACCATTGATCGGATCCACATAACTCACGGCACACCTGAACGTCGCGCGCCTGTTTTCCTCGTGACGTAGCAACGAGAGAAGTCCCTCATTTCCTATTGTGGAATAAGCGTAGGAGGAATAGGGTCCCGGAAAGCCTTTCAAAGCTTCTACGTAGAGACCGGAGTCGTCAACTACAACCGGTTCTAAGGCTTCCATGGCGGCCATCCGGGCCGCCAGCATCGAAACCTCCTCTATTTCCCCCTGAACCTCAAATTTCCGCAAGTCCGCCTTTTCAACGCTCACCCCATAGGGCCTAAGCACGTCCCTCACCTCAGCCGCCTTCGATTGGTTTCCAGTTACCAGCAAAACCCTCATCAGTCAATAGCCCTCTCTTGGAAGTACCTTCCCCTTCTCTCTATCTCCTCGGCCCTCTTGTAGACGTCGTCTGAGGCAGCACCTGCCACCTCCCTATATCCTTCCATGAACTCTTCGTAAAGGGCTTTGGCCTTGTTCGGGACGTTTGCCTCTAGCGATTTCTTCATAAGCAGTACGTCAACGCCTAGGTCCTCGACGTCGTTGCTGAAGGCCCCTAGGCCAAAGTCTATTATGACCGGCTTACCTTCAGAAGTTATCATAACGTTCGACGTGGTTAGATCTCCGTGGACTATTCCGGCACCATGCATCTTGGCAACCTCAACGCCAACGCTGCGCATGAGCCCCTTGCTCTCCACGACATCTCTCAATAGTTCGCCCTTCACGCGACCTTCGACTATCATGAAGTTTATGGGATCAATGAAAAGCGGAACTGGAACGCTGACGCCAGCTATGTACGCCTTAGATATGAGCCTTCCCTCCTCGAAGGTCCTGTTTACCCTGAGCTTGAAGTCAAGAGCCGGATTCCTGTACGCCTTGCTTATCCTCCTCTTTATGATCACTGGCATGCCAAGCATGGTACCGGACCAAAGCTCTGCCTCTGCCCCCTTGGCCACAAGGGAGCCCTCAACGAGAAAGTCCAAAGCGGCCACCTTTATTTCACCCTCAGCTTTAGTCCCGTGATCCTCCACCGCACGTCTGTATCACTCATCCTCAGCTTCGGCGTGGGCAGGAGCTTTGATGGGTCTTCTGGGCTAACTCCTCCCATGTCCATTTCCATGGCTACCGCAGCTATCATGACCCCATTATCACCTGCCATCCTGATCGGAGTGGCGAAGAAGGGAACGCCGTGATCCTCAGCAACAAGAGAAAGCATCTGATTCAGCCTCGAGTTCGCTGCGACTCCACCCGCAGAGATTACCGAATCTTTGCGCGTGTGCACCAGGGCGCGCTCCGCAGCTTCCGCAAGCATAGCAAAGGCGGTTTCCTGTAACGAGTAAGCTACCCTTTCCAGCTTTTCCCCTGACTTGTAAACCTTTATAGCCGCGGTCAAAAGGCCAGAAAACGATACGTCCTGCCCCTTTACGGAGTAGGGCAGGTCTATGAGGCCGAGCTTCTCGCCTTCGAGCGCGAGCTTCTCGATCTTCGGCCCACCTGGGTGCTGCAGCCCCACCTCGCGGGCAAAGGAATCCAGAAGATTTCCCACGGCTATGTCAAGGGTCTCTCCAAATATCCTGTAACGGCCATCCTTCCAAGCAACTATATTGGTGTTTCCGCCCGAGACGTAAACGGCCAATGGATCCGAAAAGCCACTTAAAAGCCTTGAGATCTCGACGTGACCAACGGTGTGATTCACGCCGAACAGTCTCCAGCCGTAATATGAGGAAAGGGCCCTCGCAACTGATACCCCCACGCGAAGGCAAGGGCCAAGCCCAGGACCATAAGAAACCCCTACTCCGGTGACCTCAGAAGGACCTATTCCAGCCTTGGCAAAAGCCCTCTTTATCACGCCAGGTGCCACGTTTGTGTGATGCCTGGCAACTTCCCTTGGCTGCAGTCCCCCAGCAGGAGGAACGTACACATCCCTTTCGTCGGCTAATATGATCCCTTCCTCAGAAACTATGGAAACTCCGAACGTGTGGGCAGTGCTTTCGATCCCTACCCAATACCTCAAATCAGGATCCCTTTACGTACTCGGTGTAACCGCACTTGCCGCAACTCCACCTCGCGCCTCCTACTGTGTGTTTTGCCATAACCGATCCACAACGTGGGCACTTCCTGTTCTTGAGAGTTATGGTTCCTGTCTCGTAAGAATAATCATAAAGCTTGTGAACTTCCGACAACTCACTTCGCCCCCTGGGCCGAAGCCTGCTGTGCTGGGGCGCCTTGCCCCTCTTTTTTGCCCTCAAGCCTTTTGAGGTAGTGCTGGTACTCGACGCGCTTCAGAATCGCAGCGTCATCGTAAACGTTTGCGGCTACCACGACAACCGTTTCGCCGTATTCCTGTTTTATCTCCTTTATCACAATCCTGTCTTCAGGGACGTGCAAAGCAGAGGCTACCAAAGACAGTACCTGCTTTCTGCTCGGGGTGGGACCCTGGGTAGAGAACCTCAGGGTCACCTCTCTTCTTCCTAGGACGTTGTTTCTGAAATCCCTAATCACGCTAATCTCTTCTGGCGACCTGCATCCTCTCCAATATCTTTAACGCCTCTTCCTTTTTAGCGTTACCCGTGACCAAAACGACGCCCCTGTTAGGCTGCCCGTAAAGCGTTACCGTTGAAGAGGGAAAAAGCGCTATTATGGGAAGCGCCAAGAGGTCTTCTTCCCCATCCACCATTATCCAGAACCTGCAAGAGCGATTTACCTTCTGCGAAATCTCCTTGATAACCGAAAGGGATTCATCAGAGATCGTTCCGGGGGGGTTGTGCACCTCAAAGACGACATAACCGCTTTCCGCCTTACTTAGTCCAGAATCCTTCCTAAGCGTCTTGCCATCTGTCGCGGCCAAGTTTGGAAGAAGGCCGTTCTTCAGAAGATAACTTGTAACCACGTCCCCAACGCTGCAGATAACGGCTTCTCCCGCCATCCTCCTTAAAAGATTAGGAAGACCTTCCAGTTTGCTTCCCTCGTAAAGCTCGCCAAAGGGCTTACGCATTATTTCCAGGTCTTGCGGAAGCGGCACGTAAACGAAGCCCATGAGCTCTCGGCGCCATGGCTTATAAAGGTGAAGCGTACCTAGAAAAACGCAATGCGCATCATCCACGCCAGGTTGTCGATTGCGCACCGCATTGAAGTTCATTGCCTAATGCCTTTTACGTTACCGTGAATATAACTTATGGATAACGACGTAATGCGCTTAAAGGTAAAAGAAAAAGCTCTTGACATCTTGAAGAAGGCATGCATAGCTGTAACTGATGAAGAAGTCAATAACATGGAAATCACTGACTTTGGCCTTGGCCACCTGGAACAGGTTGGCTTGCAACTGATCGTCTACGTAAACAACGACAGATACTGCGCCAAAGAGTTGATCATGTTACCGGGGCAAACGTGCCCAGAGCACAGGCATCCTCCTGTAAACGGAAGACAGGGCAAACAGGAGACGTTTAGATGCCGTTGGGGGAAGGTCTACCTTTTTGTTGAGGGAAAGGAGGAAAAGCAACCCGATGTAAAACCCCCCTTGAGGCCCGAATACTACACTGCCAGACGCCAAATACTCCTTCTGCCAGCCCAGCAGTACACGATCCCTCCCAATACCAAGCACTGGTTCCAAGCAGGTGATGATGGAGCAGTGATTTCAGAGTTCTCGTCCACAAGCACTGATGAATATGATGTGTTCACCGACCCCATGGTTCGCAGAAAGTGACTCCCTAATTTGGGCCTCTTGCACTGCAAACCCATCGGAGTTATGAATAGGAGCAGTTCAGATCGGCAAGCTCGGGCATCTTCGTAGCAAAAGCGATAAAAAGTAGGACGTGTTTACATTATGTTTTACATCTGCAAAGTGAGCGACTTGGTAAAAGTGCCGGCCGTCCTCTTCGGAAATCCACTGGAAGACGCCGTGACCACGGCCCTTAGGGAAAAGTACGTCGGCAAGGTAATAAACGAGGACATAGGTATAGTGCTGCAAGTGCTTGACGTTCAGGCCTCCGAAGAGGGAAAGATACCCATAGGACAGGGCGTGACCTATCATGAAGCATCGTTTTCCCTTCTAACCTACCGCCCCCTGGAAAGGGAAATCGTTGAGGGAGAAGTCGTTGCAGTTGAAGAATACGGCATACATGTCAGAATAGGCCCAATTGAAGGGGTAGCCCACCAATCCCAGCTCATGGATGATTACGTCGACTTCGACCCACGGGGCGGTAAGTACATAGGAAGAAATACGAAGAAAACCATAGAGAGAGGAGACCTAGTAAGGGCAAGGATAATAACGGCAAGCGTGCACGAGGGCGACTCAAGCGACGTCAAGGTGAGCCTAACGCTGAGGCAGCCCGGCCTCGGTAGCCTACAATGGCTTGCAGCGGAAAAGCAGCAGGAGGAAAAGCAGCAGGCACAGGCCAAGGGTGGACAGCGTTGAAGGCCTGCGTTCGGTGTAAGGCCCTTGTTCCAGATGACACAAACATATGCCCAGTATGCGGTGGGCGGGAGTTCTCAGATAGGTGGGATGGGATAGTAGCCGTACTCGATCCAGATAACTCAAAGGTAGCGTCTATGCTTGGCATAAAGAAGGCTGGGCTTTACGCTCTTAAGGTCAGAACGCGATGAGCTCGGCCGGGCGCCGAATAACGCAGTTTCCGCCCGGCGTGAGAAATGACGGGTATCCCATAAGTTCTAACTGCCCGCGAGAGCGATAGATCATCCGAGGCAAGTATCCAGTTTCCAAGCCTAGCTCTCCTTATCATGAAGTTATCTGCATAGGCATCCTCAGATGGGATAAGAGCGTATTTAGATGCCAGAAAGAGCGCAGGCATGGAAACGTCCTTGGGAAACCTCTTTAGCTCCCTTATCACAGGTTCTGGGACGTAGCCCTTGTAAGGGCCCACGATGGTCTCGATCATGAAGTCCAGATCAGAGCGCACATCAAGCGAGTTTATCAGAAAGCTCGTGTCAAACACGACCTTCTTCTTAGAATTGCTCATAGTTAAAAGCGTTCCACCGTCCCATATCCTGAGAGCCTCCACCGGTTCCTGACCCTCCTGCTTATGGCAACCGTTTGCCCTTTTTCAAGGATAACCGGCCTCTTAAACGCTGCTTCATAGGCTCCCTTCGATGTCTGCCTGAAGTTCGCCAGCACCAAAGCGGGGCCAGCCTCAACGAGCACTTCCTCTGACGGGGCTATGGGAGTTACCTTAAGCGGCTCGCTTGTGCCTAAAACCGTTTCGAAGAGCTTCAAGGTCATGACGGCTTTAGTGACGGCTTTTTCTTCTTGCCCTTTTCTAAAAACTACCTGGCCCACCAACCTGTCGGCCTTCGAGTACGAGGGATCCAGGTCGGTGGATATAGCCAGAAGGCCTCCAGGCATGGCTTCCTTAACTTCAGTATCCATGTGCATGGAAACCGCCACGGTTTCAAGCGGTCTGTAGTTACCCTTGCTGTCCTTTACGCCCGGCATTATCACGAGCTCATCGCCAACGGACAGCTTTCCGCTTACCAGCGAGCCGCCCACCGTTGCCCCCTTAAGCGATGCGATGTCCGAACCTGGCTTATTTATGTCGAAAGACCTGGTGACGTAAAACTTTGGCGGCGCATCGACATCAACAAGGGGCGGCTTGAAAAGCTCGTACATGGCCTCAAGAAGCACGTCTATGTTAAGGTTATCCACGGCGGAAACGGGTATAATTGGGGCATTTTCGGCCCATGTCCCCTTCAAGAACGACCTAATCTGGTTGTAGTTCTTCATGGCTTGCTCCTCCGTGACTACATCGACCTTGGTTTGAACGACGATCAGCTGCCTTACGCCCATTATCGTAAGGGCCGCAAAGTGCTCGACCGTTTGCGGCTGAGGGCAGTCCTCGTTTGCCGCGATAACAAGTAAGGCCGCGTTCATAACGGCAGCTCCGCTTAGCATTGTGGCCATAAGCACCTCATGGCCAGGCGCGTCGATTATTGAGATCTTCCTAACAAGCTCCGTCTTGGAGCCGCAGTGAGGACAAACGTCGCTGGTGGAAAAGGAAAGAGGAGCCGGACAACGAGGACACTTCATTATCCTCATGTTGGCGTAGCCCAGCTTGATGGTCATACCTCTCTTCATTTCCTCGCTGTGCCTGCCAGTCCACACCCCCGTAAGCGCTTGAACAAGAGTGGTTTTTCCGTGGTCTACGTGACCAACCACCCCGACGTTGATGATCGGGGCCTCCACCAGCGATTTCTTCAATTCTACCACCTATCGCTCAAGGCTTCTTAGGCTCCTGTTCCGCCACAACAGCCATGTTTACCTGAACGACGTCTTCGGTTATCGTATTGCCTCTGACCCACTTCTTTTCCCTTCCGCCTTTTTTCTTAACGTAGATCTGCTTTTTAATGCCGCCCTGAAGCCAAGGAATCATCGGAAAGCCGCTCTTATCGCTTCCCCCCGTTATTTTGAGCACCTGCTTTGGAAGGCCAAAGAGGTCGCCTGCTAGCTCGTCCCCGATCTTCATGCCAATAAGCGTGTTAGCAGCCGGCCCTTTCGCCTCAACGGTCGTTGTCTTTCCCTTGCCATCGGATATGTTGACTTTGAACTCAGGCAATCAACATCCCCCAACTCGGATCTTTTTTCCTCTTCACCTTAACTAGGTCAAGCAGGGCGTTGATTTCGCCCTGACTCAGATCAGACCTATACTTCGTGTAAAGCTTCACGGCCTCCTCTTCAGCCATGTCGCCAAAAAGCGTTGCGTTTTCCTTTATCTGTCTCCCGAGCGTGTACGGCGTTTTTAAAGACATTGCAACCTCTGAACCCTCAGAAGCACCATCTAACACCTTACCTTTATCTTGTAATTGGAGCACCTCCCCCACTTTTTCATCGTTTTCATCTATTAAAGTCCTCTGTGGTTTAAGCGTGCCGCCCACAACCCTTATGCCAACTATCACGGGCGAGGCCCTCCTGAAAACGTACTCAGGAAGCAGCTTTACCTCTACAGGCCTGTTGATCCCTCTAAGCTCCGACAGCCTCAGCTCCTCAGCTCTCTTCTTTATCTCCCCATCAACCAGGTCCAGCAGCTGATAAATGAGATCAGCTTTCACTATGGATATGCCCCTCGTCTCGGCCTCTGATTCGGCATCGGGGTTAATGCGGACGTTGAACGCCGCGACAAACCCATGGACGTAATCCTTTTCCTTTACAACTGATGCCTCTACAACGTCCTTCTTAGAGACCATTCCCAAGTTGGCCATCCTCACGGGTATGCCGCGCTTTTTCATCGCCGATATAACCGCCTCCAGGGAACCGAACGTGTCCGCCTTCACCACCACGCCGTTTATGTCCGAAGATATGGTAACGCTCGTCTCCTCCTTGAGCTCCGAGAGAGCTGCCTTAACGGAGGCCTCGTCGGCACCGCTCTTAATTATTATAAGCGGAGAGCCGGGCAGAGCCCCCTTGAGCGAATCGTCCGGAACCACTCTTACCCCCGTAGCTGCCTCAACGCGCTCCGCTTCCACAAGGCTTACCTGAAACCGTGTGTCGGTCAAGGGCGCAGGAAGAAGTATGTTCCTGATCCTGCCTACAAGCGGCCCCTCTATACCGCTCGCAAGCGCTGAGTCTCCCTTTGCCATTTCCCCTTCATAGAGAAGAACGTCGAGGACCGTGCCGAGGCCTTTCTCCTCCTTAACCTCTAGTATGGCTCCCCTTCCCTTCTCGCTTTCCTTGGGAGCGGCGGTCAGCTTCTTGCTCATGTAACGCTGGGTAAGGCCAGCGGTCAGTACCAGCAGCTCCGGAAGCCCCTCACCAGTGAGCGCGCTGACCGGCACTATTGCAACGGTACGGGAGAAATCGCTTATCCTTGAGAAGAGGTCAGCTGAGATGCCATGCCTTCCAAGCGAACCCGAGACCGAGTACACTATGGTGTCCAGTCTCCGCCTAACAGCCTCCTGCTGATGAGCGTATGATGCCTCGTAGGTGGGCGGAACGTCCTCTTGGGTCTTGCTGACCCAGCCTGGGATCCGGTCTATCTTGTTCAGCGCAACTAAGAAGGGGGTCTTCCTCTCGACCAATATGTCGATAGCCTCATCGGTCTGCGGCTCAAAGCCCTTTATCGCGTCCACCACGAGCACTGCGAAATCCGCTATGGAGCCGCCCCTCTTCCTCAGGTTCATGAAGACCTCGTGACCAGGGGTGTCTATGAAGAGCAGGCCCGGAAACTCGAGCGAGAACCTGTACCGCTTCATCAGTTCTCCCGCTATGCGGGCTATCACCGCGCTGGGTATGAAGCTGGCGCCTATGTGCTGGGTCTGGCATCTCAAGCTATAGCTGAGATCATGCCCCCAGCCTCCCGAAGCTGCAGCGCGGTCCCCCTTATCTTATCAAGTAGGGTTGTCTTGCCCGAGTCCACGTGACCTAGGACCACTATTATGGGTTGTCTCAACTATCACCTCCCTCCCTTTCCCCCACAAGCTCGGGGAAGAATATGGACAGCTCCCTGCGAGCGTCTTCTGGAGATGATGAGGCGTGCACCACGTTTTCTTGAACAGCAGTGCTGAAGTCTCCTCTTACCGTGCCGGGCTGCGCTTCGGCCGCGTCTGTGGAACCGATAAGCCTCCTAACCACCGATATGGCCTTCCTTCCCCGTACGCCCATGACCACAACGGGCCCTGACGTAATGAAATCCACTAAGCTTTCGTAAAAGGGCTTTCCCAGGTGAGGCGAATAAAGCTTAGCCGCTTGCTCTGGCTTCATCTGTATCTTCTCCATGCGCACTATTTCCAAGCCCTTCCTCTCAAGCCTCAATATCACCTCGCCCGTGAGGCCGCGGCTAACGCCGTCAGGCTTCACCATGACGAACGTCAGCTCCTGCTCAGAACCTGCTTCAGTCACTTCGACCACCCCATTTCAGGAAGAGCCGGCCGCTACCTTTTGCGCTTTCTTGGCTACCCAGTTGGTCTTCTTCGGAGCCCTGTGCAATTGAAGCATGTTTTTCTTGCACTTAGAAGAACAGAAACGAAGAACCGTTCCGTCGTTTCTCACGTATATGAGCCCAGTGCCGGGAGCTATTTCCCTCCCGCAAAATGAACAGTTGTACGTTCTCAAAAAAATCACTTCTTGGCAGTAAGCTTCCTTGCTTCCTTCTCCGTGTCCTTAAGGAGAAGTATGTCCCCAAGCCTCACGGGACCCAATATGTTCCTCGTGAGAACTCTTCCCTTGTCGCGGCCCTCAAGCACCCTCATTCTAACCTGGGTTACCTCTCCGGTAAATCCAGTTCTGCCCATTATCTGGACCACGACTGCAGGAGTAGGGGCCTCTTCGCTCAAAGATCACACCTTACTTCTGCGCTTTAAGGGAAGCAGCCTTCTCGGCAACTTCCTGGACAATGGAAGATGCATCGCCGGCATCAACTATGGCTGCGGCGGCAGTAGCCACCTCCAGCCCAACGGCCTCCCCAAGAGACTTCTTAGAGCCGACGTAAACGTAAGGTACCTTCTTCTCTTCGCACAGCAGGGGAAGATGGGCAACCACCTCTGGAGGCTGCACGTCCTCAGCTATTACCACCAGAAGGGCTTTTCCCCTCTCTACGGTTTTAGTTACCTCGTTAGTTCCTTTTTTTATCTTGCCTTTGTCTCTGGCCTTTCTCAGCGCTTCTAAAGCCCGATCCGACAATTCTGCCGGTGTCTCGAACTTCACGTAAACGGGTTTACTCACGATCATCCACCCATTTCAATTGAATCCAAGCTTATAAGCGTGATTTGCCCTCAGAAACAGCAAGGGCCCGAGCCACGACTGGGATAAAGCGTAAATTTTAGCTTCATGAAATTGACCATGCTTAGCTTTGATGGCCTCATGCGCAACGCCATCGAGGTGATCGAAGGCCTGGTGCCCTTTAGCGAAGATCGCGTCGTAAGCGCGCTTTCCGCTCGCGGCTACACCGAATCAGAGGCCAGATCGGCAATTAGGAACTTCATATTTGGAAAGGGCCTTATTCCAAGGGCCATGATAAACGTTAATCGCCTTGACTTGATTGACGTCCGCGTGGACCTGACCCTAGCTCCCTCGGTGATCAGCAAGGCTGAAAAGCTGCTCAATGCGCTAACGGAGGACGGCTACCTAATATCATGGGGCAAATCGATTGGCCTAGGCAATTACCGGACCATCAACGCCGTCCCGAGGGCATTTCTGGGCGATTATCGGGCCGTGTTCGACTCCGCTGTGAGCTTTGGAAAGCTCAGGGATTACCGGTGGTTTGAGACCGAGACATCTTCTCAGTACTTCAGTCCCGATCCATCGGTTTTTGATTTCAGAACCGGAAACTGGAAATCAGGAATTGAACAAACAAACGAACCGAGGAAATTGAGGGAGATCCCAAGGTCAAGGGGCAACTTTGACGCGTTGGACCTCAAGATACTGCTTCAGCTCAGGAAAACCGCAGCTCAAACACCAGAGGCCTTGGCGCTGTCCGTGGGCCTGAACGCCTCGGATGCTGGCGAGGTAGCCCAGCGTATAGACAGGCTAAGTAGAGAAAAGTTCATAACTTCAGTCTACTTGGACTTCTTCGAGGCCGGATTCCTAGCGCCATCGACCGCCATGATCGATATCCTCTGCAGGTCTACCGAAAACAGCCTTTCCTCCCTCGAGGAGCGCCTCCTGACCAACCCATATCTTTCAGCGGCAAACTTTGGCGTTAAGTCCCTTGCCGCCCTTTTTACCTTTCCCCTAAGCGCTTTTTACCGCCTTCAAAGCGCCCTTGAAAGCCTTGTACTATCGCAGGGAAACGTCGATTCTGCGTTTATGTTGATTTCTTGGTTCGAGAACGAGACGTTTAAAAAACCTGAATCGGCATCAATACTCACCTTAAAGTTCGATGGCAGCCGCTGGACATTCGATGCCGATAGGCTGCAGGAGCGCCTTAAAGAGCTGTAAGCGCTCATCCCTGCGCGCGCTTTGCAAAACGGGAGTAAACCCTTAGCAGCTCAAGGCCTACCTTTATGCCCATGCTGGCCTCCGGTGCTGGATGACAAGCGAAGAACGCCTCCACGTCCTCTTCCCTGCCAAGGCCGACATAGGGGATAAACTCGGATATTATTATCGGCAGCACGCCGCTTGAGGCGTATATCCTTCTTAAGTTATCGAAGTTGTCCTTAAACCACCGCCACGCCACGTCCCTGTTGTAAACGTTGCTGGCAGCGCTGATCAGCTGCGTCACGTCCTGTCTTCTAACGCGAGGCGAAAGCAAGAAATCAAGGGCCTGGCCGAACTGCGATGCGTCCTTAATTACCATCATGCCCGACAGCACCTTGACCTTGTCCTCCTGAGAGGCGCTGTCGTAAAGCCGGATTAGCTCTGTAAACGCGTCCTTTTCGTAAAGCGCGCGCGCCACGGCAGCCGCTGCCCTCAGGTCCGGGCTGACCTCGAAGTAATCCATCCGCGCCAGCCTTTTTCCGTAGGCCTCGTCAACCATGGTCAGTCTCCTAGAGATGTAAGCCATCAGGTTATCGCCGTTGGGGCCCTTTCCCTCCCAATAGGACACCTGCTTAAGGTGATATGCTGCGCTCGCAGCCTTAAGGGCGTCAGGCGCTATGACATAGAGGTTTGCCAGCTGCGATGAAAGCTCAAAGCTTAGCAGGTATTCCGCGCGATCACCGTACCCATTTACGTAATCCAAGTACTGCCTTAAGCTCACGCCCCCTTGAAGAAGCTGAGCGTAAAGATCGGAAAAAACGTTCCAGCGGTCGTAGGAATTTCTGCAGGCCTGCAGCGCGCCGTCCCAGTCCTCGTAGCTAACCCTGTAGTAGCCAGCCCCCTCCACGTTCAGCTTGTATGGACGAGTGAGGCTCAACTCGGTCCCTTCTTCCATAAGTAGGGAACCCTGCTTAGCGCCATCGTAATACGTCAGTGGCACTGGCCAAGCCTCTTTCCAGTTGCCCAAGAACCTAAAGCCCTCCTGGCTAAGCGAAATCGACCCATTGGAACGCACCTTTATCACTGGATGGCCCGCTTTCTTCACCCAATCTGGAACGACACGCGATATGGGCTTATCAGACGCATCCTCAAGCGACCTCCACAGATCCTCTGCGGCAGCACTCGAATAGGAGTACTTGCGCAAGAAGTTGGAGAGCCCTTTCCTAAAGCTTTCTTCTCCCATGTACTTCTCAATCATGCGAAGGACGCTTGCTCCTTTCCCATAACTGATGTTGTCAAACAGCTGCTCTATCTCGTCCTCGCTCTTGACCTCCACGTGTATGGGATGGGTTGTGCTGAGCGAATCTACGGCCAACGAACCGTCTGTCTCGGAGATCAGGAAGTCGGTCCAAATCTCCCACTCCGGAAATATCCTGTCCACCACCTTGTAGCTGAGATACGTTGCAAAGCTCTCATTAAGCCAAAGGTCGTCCCACCACTTCATGGTTACTAGGTCACCAAACCACTGATGAGCAAGTTCGTGAACCACCGTTGTGGCGATCCTCCTGAGGGTAGTCTGGGCGGCTTTTTCATCCGCAAGAAGCGATGTGTCGCGGAAAGTTATGGCCCCCCAGTTCTCCATCGCCCCCATGGCAAACTCGGGAACGGCAATGAGGTGAAGCTTGGGCAACTCGTAAGGTATGCCGAAGTAGTCTTCATAAACCGAGAGGGCGCTCTTTGCGACGCCTATCGCAAAACTGCCTTGCTTAGACCTTCCTCCGTAAGATGAGACGTATATCTTCTTTCCGTTCCACTGATCCTCTATGCTGTCAAACTTTCCTATGCCCAAATACAAAAGGTAAGTAGACATGGGGGGAGTTTCTTGAAACCTGACAAGCTTCTTTGACCCCTGTCTATCCTCTTCAAGCTTCGGCATGTTCGATATAACGTCAAGCCCTCCGTCAACAAGCACCGAAAGCCTGAACTTCGCTTTCTTGCCTGGCACGTCCTCGCAGGGAAACATCGTTCTGGCGCCGTTTGGCTCAAAGTGCGTGGTGAAAACGTATCCCCCTTGGTACGGGGCCTTGTAAAAACCCATGAGCGATTCGGGGATATCCCTCTCAAACTCCAGGTAGAATTCGCTTCCGGTAGCGTCAATTTTAAGCACTCCGTTAGAATGCGAGAAAGAGGCTTCTCTTCCGTTTACCTCAACCTTTAGGACCTTCATGCCAACGGCGTTTAAGTTGAGGTTTGTTTCCTCGTCCAGCGTTATCCTTTCGCTTCCCCTGTATTTAGCGCCTTCCCAGTCAACGTCCAAAAACAAGTCATAAGTAGGGTAGCCCAATTTTTATACTCGGGCTTGCAGCATTAAAACGTTTTGTCGTTTGATCTACTTATGTGCGAAGTACAGCACTGCGCTTTTCCTGTCCTCGGAGTACGCGTCCACCCTTGCAAACCCCCACCTGACCATCTGAATAGTGGCATTAACCGGTTCTGAGGACAGGTTGGGCTCTGCCAGCGCTTCGAAGGTCCCTTCTGGCGATACCACGCTCACTTTGATGAACTGCTCTGGCACCCACTGAACCCTTTTTATGCCCTCTTCAACTGATTTCTCAGGGGATATGTCCTCCAATTTGGCGCGCCCCGAGCCCAGATAAGTTATTGTAGCAAGCTCCATCAGCCTAACTGCCTGTCCCTCCTCCACGTCATCCGATTGGACAAAGACCTTTCCGCCGGTAACCGATATTCTCCTGTTGCCCATCTCAGGGTGATCCGGATGAAGCGGTAAGGTCACAGTTCTCTCGCCAAGCCCCTCTATCACTATCTCTACGGGGTTACGCACCACGAAGTATCTATGAGATACTGGCTCAAGGTACTTTCTGTTCATGGCGTACAGGTTATCCCAGCTCACGGTCGCATCTGTGGGTTTCGGCCCAACCTCAAGTATGAGGTCGATAATAGCCCTAGGAGAAAACCCCCTTCTCCTTAAAGCCATCAGCGTTCCCAACCGAGGATCATCCCACCCGTTGTACGCGCCGCCGCTCAGCGCTTTCTTTACTTGGCTCTTGCTCAGCGGAATCCCTTCAAGCATCAACCTGCCGTGCTGCACGGAAATCGGGCGCTTCCAGCCCATGGCATCATATATGTAGGCCTGCGCCTCTTCGTTAGTTAGGTGTTCCTTGCCTCTCAAGACATGGGTTATGCCCAACAGGTGGTCATCCACCGCAGCTGAAAGGTTGTAGAGCGGAAAGGCCCACGTGGGCTTTTTAAGCATAGGATGAGGATGCACGTTGGGATCGACAACTCTCATCAATGGGAAGTCCCTGAGGGCAGGATTAGGATGTTTCATGTCCGTTCTCATCCTTACCACGGCCTCGCCTTCTTTGAATTCTCCTGCAACCATGCGCTCGAACAGCTCCAAGGCCTCATCTGCTTTCTCATCCCTGTGAGGACAGCTCTCGCCCAGTCTCCTGAGCTCTTGGAAGCGCTCGGCAGAGCACGTGCACACGTACGCTTTTTCCCTTCTTATGAGCTCTCTCACCGCGTCATAGTAATTCGACAAGTGCTGCGACTGAATCCACTCAAGGTCCCACTTGTATCCGAGCCATTTCACGTCTTCCCTTATCCACTCATAGGCCTCCGGCATTGGGGGCTTAACGTGAGGGTCGGTATCCTCAAAGCGCAGCACGAATTTTCCATCGTAAAGCTTGGCGTATTCCGCTGACAAAACCAGTGCCCTTGCGTTCCCAAGGTGTATTGGAGCGTCTGGATTGGGAGCAAAACGAGTAACCACAGCACCTTTAGAGGCTCCTTCCAGAGGTGGCAACGTCCTCTCCTGAGGGCTTTCCTCCCTCTTTTTGACCGCCAAACCAGGGTTGCTCGAAAGCAACTCTTTTTCGAGCTCCACAAGCTCGGCGCTGCTCTTGCCATTGACTTGCCGAACGATCTCGTTGACCTTCTGGTAAAGAGACTTGGCCTCTCCCCTAAGCTCGGGGTGCGCGGAGAGCATAGCGTTCATAACTGGAGATGGGAGAGCCTTGCCGTGCTGCAGGGCATTCTCAACCGCAAAGAACAGCATCTCGTCATCCAAGCTCATTTTTCTCTTACCACCGCTGAAGAGAGAAGCGCCCTGACTTCATCAAGCGCAGGGCCACTGGGCATTGACTGAAGGGCGCTTTCCGCCTGTCTTTTGAACTTGGACATCGAGCTCCTGGTCTCTTCAATACCCCCTCCCTTTACTATAAGGTCAACTGCCGATGGATCGCGCGCCTTCAGCTTCTCCAAAAGCGACCCGCGTTCGGAACCCCTTAGATTTTTTATGGCGATCAATATTGGCAGGGTCTTCTTGCCGTTTCTAACATCGCTTCCAACGGGCTTGCCCGTTACCTGCGGATCTCCAACTAGGCCCAATATGTCATCTGCCATCTGAAATGCCATTCCAAGGTTAAGCCCAAAAGACTTTGCTGCATCTGCAAACTTGCTGCTGGCCCCCGCAAGGTAAGCCCCAGTCCAGCAGGCATGGGCAAAAAGCACGGCCGTCTTCAGCCTTATCATGTCATAGTAAAACCTGACGCCGACTCCGTCGTAATCCATAAGCTCAGAGCGCATGTCCAGCGTCTGCCCTCTGGCTATATCTGTGGTGATTATCGCGTGCCTTTTCAGAACTGCCATCGCCCTTCTCATGGGGAGCCCCTCAACAGCGCGCGCCATCTCCAGCTGTGATTCAGATTGAAGAACGTCTCCGGCTAGGATCGCTATGGGCTCACCAAACTTAACGTGGGTAGTTGGAACGCCATGCCGAGTTTCATCCCTGTCCATTATGTCATCATGTATGAGCGTGAAGTTGTGAAGCATTTCCACCGAAGCGGCGGCCCTTATGGCCCTTTCCGGATCCCCACCGAAAACGTCATTAAATGCCAATAAAAGTCTGGGCCTCAGCCTCTTTCCTCCTGTGGATATGAGGTACCACGCCGCCTGAAAGAGCTCTGAGGGATCCTGCGAAAGGACCCTTTTCATCTCAAGCTCTACATCGGCAACGCTTGCCAAACGTCTCACCAGGGAAGCACGCGTTACCTTACCCTCGCATATAGGGTTTACCGAATTAACGGACCTTCGAGATAAGGCCTCTCTGCTCAGCCCAATCCGCCATGTCCCCGAATAGCACGTAGGGGACCTTCATAAGCGACTCCAAATCCCTTGAGTTAGTGAGCACCATGGTCATCTTTAGCTGCAACTTCACCTGATCCAAGAACCCCTTGACGTCCTGTGAAGACCTAGCCGCAGGACGCAAAACCGGCCTTGCAAATGACGCCAAATTTGCCCCTATGGCTATGGACTTGGCCACATCAACGCCGTTTCTCAGCCCTCCACTGGCAACTATCAGCTTATCGCTAACCGACCGGATCTCCATGACAGAAGCCACCGTCGGTATGCCCCAGTCGGAAAAAGCCTCAGCCATGTTATCGGTCCTTCTCTTTCCCTCTATGAGCGCGAACGACGTACCTCCGGCTCCACCAACGTCAAAACCCGCCACCTTCCTGCCGTTTAGCCTCAATGCGCTATCCCTCGAGATGCCGGAACCGGTCTCCTTTATGAGGACGGGAACACCCACCTCGTCGCATATGCCATCCAGCCTCTCCTCAAGCCCCTTGAAATCGGGTTCGCCTTCTGGCTGCAGCAGCTCTTGAAGCATGTTCAGGTGTATCTCAAGCGCGTCGGCTTCCACCATCTCGACGGCCCTCTTAAGGTCGGCAGAGCTCATCTTTCTCACGTTAGAGGCACCCAAGTTTGCAAGCACAAGGGCGTTCGGAGCCTTCCGCCTTATAACCCTAAACGTGTACTCAAGGGAACTCTTCATCAATGCGGCCCTCTGGCTCCCCACGCCCATGCCAAGTCCCGCTTCTTCAACGGCCTCAGCTATGTTGCCGTTTATCACCTCGGTTCCCGGCGCGCCGCCTGTCATGGCACCGACTATGATCGGCGCCTCCAGCTTCTTGCCAAACACAAGCGTTGATGTACTAACGTCATCAATGCCAATGCTCGGGAGCGCCTCATGAACAAGCATCACCTGATCAAACTGATTTCTGAATCTCTCAGGTACCACGTTTGACGTCAACGCGATCCTTATGTGATCTTTTTTCCTGCTCTCGGTTCCTCCGACGTATTGCACTTTTATCGCCTAAGCCACTACTTTCGTCCCCACGTCTTCGCCTTTAAGCGCTGAGGAAACCTGCCCCCTCTTAAGGCCGTTCACTATCCTTACCTCAATGCCGGCGCTAACTGCGGGAACAACCGATCTGATCTTGTTGGCTATCCCTCCCGTTACATCATGTACGCCCGCAACCCAATCGTCATTCAGCGAGGAGCTTAGGGCGTGATAAACCCTTATGAGCTTGGCCTCTGGATAGGCCTTTGGATCGCGATCGTATATTCCGTCCACGTCACTGATAAATATAATGGAGGAGGCCTTTAGCTGCAAGGCCAGCACAACTGAGATGTTATCCCCGGACACGATAGAATACCCCATGGCGTTGTCAAAAACCAAGGAACCATAACAAACTGGAAGCAAACCCCAAGACAGCAACTCAGAAAAAAAGGCCGAATTTATGGCTTGCAGTTGCCCTTCTTCGGCCCTAGATACCGCTGCCGTCTGAACGGGAAATGCGGGAAGGCCGACAGCACGCAGGGCTTCAACAATGCTCCGGTTAAGGCGCGCCATGGCATCCTCCACGTCCGAAAGCGCCATCGAAGGCGCGTTGGAACTCCTTCCCTTTTGAAGCGAGTAAAGCGCGGCAACGGGATGGCCGAAGCTTCCCCCTCCGTGGACTATTATCATCCTCCGCTCATTAAAAAAATCCTTTATCTCTTCCGAAATTCCGCTTAGAGCATCTTTCCTTAACGCAAAATAACTGCCCTTAACGGTTATGGCGCTACCGCCAAGCTTTATGATCGTTAGCGGCCTGTTGTCACTCAATCCCTCCTTCCTCTGATTCCATCTCAAAGTCCTCCGGCTTCACAGGAAGGTCTTCTTGAGTGCCCAACTGCCCCCTTTCCCTTAAAACCTGCCTGGCAAGAAGCCAATACGCAAGCGCCAGCGATTTACGGCTTCTGTTATTCATGGGGATTATGAGGTCAACGTAATCTATGGGACTGTTGCTGTCGCAGAAAGCTATCAACGGGATTCCCGCAAGCGCGGCCTCGGAAACTACTTGGCTACCTCCCTCCGTGTTCGACAGAAGGATGACCTGGGGCTCCATGTAGCCAGGAAGATTAGGATTTGTAAGCAAGCCAGGGGTGAACCGCTCCACAAAGGCCACCGCGCCAGTAAACTGCGAAAAGCGCTGCACTGGCCTAACGGCGAAGCGAGAGGCCGCAACGGCCAAGATCCCTCCTGGCTCATAATGTGACAGCATCCTGGCAGCTATCCTTATCCTTTCGTCGATCTTCTTAAGGTCAAATACATGTATGCCATCATTTCTGACCTTGTATATGAACTCGCGCATGGCCTTGATCTCCGCCTCGGTTCCTATGTGTATGCCGCTCAGCATGTAAGTTTCCTGAGGTACCAGAAGCTCGCCCTCAATGCTTTGCCTCTCCGTTTCATCAGAAGACATATGTTTTTCACCCATTCAGCTTTAAGGCTCTCCTCCTCTGGAATACTCCAATACCTGGTCAGCCAGGTCATAGTACGTGAGGAACATGCGCCTGCAGCAGTATCTCTTGATTCCAAGCTTATCCAGCACCTTTGCTGGTTCTTCGCCATTTGCCACGGCCTTCTGATAGTCTTCCCATTTATCTCCTATGACCGCGCCACAGGTAAAGCACCTAACTGGAAAAAGCGTCTTGCATCACCTGTATGACTTCTGGAACCTCCTGCGGGCTCCCTTGCCTCCGAACTTCTTGGGCTCTTTCTCCCTTGGATCTCCGCTCAAAGCGTGCGGGTCGAACTCGAGCAGCACCTGCTTTACCCGATCGTCGTTGTTGAAGTACTGATATATGCCTCTGGAGATCGCGTACACGCTGGCCTGATACTGCCCCATGTAGCCGCCGCCGCTCGAAGTTACCTCCACGTCAACCTTGTCGCTGTAAGGCCTAAGCGCCTCATAAAGCACCTTGAGCTGAGACCTAACTTGCATGTTGGGATGAAGCTCCATCGGGTAACCGTTTATCAGGAAGCGACCAGCTCCAGGCTTTATTATGGCGCGAGCAACAGCTTTTTTCCTTTTCCCAGAGGAAACAACCACCTTGTTCTCGAGGCTGCTTTCACTCAATTTCAGCTTCTAACCTCCTTTCTCTTAACCCTTCCATAGTAAAGCCCGAGCTCCAGAAGGGTTGTGGAGTTTCCCTCCTTACCCTTCCAAATGACCTCCTCTGGTTTCTGGACCGAGAAAGTGGAGAGCTCGGACGGAAATCCGGTGTAAACGCGCAACCTCGAATAGGCGTCCCTGCCCTTCCGCTTATCCACAGGCAGCATGTTCCTAACGGACGTTCTAAAGTAGCCCTCAGGCGTCATGTACTTCCTAGGGCTGTACCTTCTCGGATTTATCCATGAGTGTATGCCGTACCAAGGTTGCAACCATTTTACAACGGCATCTATGGGCTTCGATATGACCGCCTTTTCGACGTTCACCACGGCCACCTTCTTTCCTTGCATTAGCGCCTTAGCCGTGATGGAGGCAAGCCGGCCTTCTACCGCCCCGGCGGCATCATAAACCAAATCCGGAACAAATTTTTCCATTTGATAATCACCTACTTCGCCAACACCCATCCAGAAGGGGCGTCAGGAAGCGAGGCAAACTCATAAAGGCTTATGCACTTTCCGCCAGCCCCCTCTATTTTCTGCCTTGCAGACCGCGAAAACGACACCGCGGCAACCACCATAGGAACTTCAACCGTGCCCCAGCCCAGCACCTTGCCTGGGACCGCGATCCCCTTGGCTGCCTTGGCCAGCTTTGATAGCTCGCCTACGTTTACGCTAACGCGAGTAGCTGATCCGTTCTCTAGCTCCTTTGCAAGCTCCTTCATCATGGGCCTCTGACCTTTGTAGAGCGCGCTGACCGTCAATAGCACTTCCGGGTTAGTCGGCTTTCTTTTCATATGTGAGCACCTCTAATTGCGATAATATACTCCTTAACCCCCTATTGAGAATTTCTAAAGCGGCCATTAACGCTGTACGAGCGTCAATCTGGCCGTTGAGCTCAAAGGATAACACAAATCTATTAGGGTAACTTCCCACCTCAACAGCACCCGGGCATGCCTCTTCGCAGGCTTGGCACAAAGTGCACGCCAGCGGATCAACGACCTTAAGCTTGCCATCTACTAGGCCTAGGGCTCCAGTGGGGCAAGCGTCAACGCATTTCTTGCAATCGCCGCAGTTCTCATTCAATATCTTTATCATCGGGTAGTTAACCGACGCCGCCGCGCTCACAGGCTGCCATTTGGCGTGTTGTCTCCCAGTTCCCACTCTAGCCGTCAGCTCCGCCCTAAGGCTCTGGCCCTTGACCATGGAAATTATCGGAATCTTCGGATGGGTTGTGGCCACCTGACCATCGGGAAACTTCAGTTCAGACGCATATACCGTTGTGTCACCATCCGATTTGACGTCTAGTACCATGCTCACCTCTCTCTTGGGCTCGTAGAAGTTATCCGCTAACTCCTCATAACTCATGTCCGTCTTTATTGGTATAAGCGAAAGCCTGTGAGCTATGTATTCCCTGTAAAACGAGGTGTTGTTCTCCGCAAAAAGCGCCTCATCTATTGCAAGCGTTGGGACGTACGCCACAAGCGCCCTCCTTATGCTGTTGGCGAGGGCCACACTTACCCCGTCTATTAGGAGCTTGTATTCGGCTCCCTGCTTCGAGATAACTGACAAAGACGGGGCCTTCTGGCCCGCGCTTTCCGTCATACTCTTCTACCCCGCCTTCCGCCGGGCCTTCTTGTAGTGTCATGAGGCAACGGCGTTATATCTTCAGTTACACCTATGAAGAAACCCTCTCTTGAGAGAGCCCTTATGGCTGCCTGAGCCCCTGGACCTGGCGTCTTGCTACCATGTCCTCCGGGAGCGCGAACGTAAACCTTCAGCGCATTAATTCCCTTTTCTTTTGCCTCGCGCGCTGCGGCTATGGCCGCCTGAGTAGCAGCATAAGGCGATGGCTTCTCCCTATCTGCCTTCACCACTTCTCCACCAGACTTTTTCGCTATAAGCTCCCTTCCAGTAATGTCAGTTATGTAGATTAGCGTATTGCTGAACGAGCTGTAGATCCAAGCTATTCCCCAGTTCAAGTTCTCGGTCATGGTCGATCACGCGCCACCTTCTTCTGAAGGGTTAGACCCTTTAGGGTTATCTCCGCTTGCGCCCTGCTTCTGAGTAGCCATAACGGGCAGCTCTATTCCTTTTTCTTCTTCTCTGTCTATCAGGGCGCCAGGTGATCTCACGGCACGGCCAAAAATTCTCACGTGACCGTGAGTTATAAGTTGCCTCGCGGCATGGTAGGATATGCCAGCCTTCTGGGCAACAAGGGATTGCAACCGCCTGTTTAAAATAGCCTCAACGCCCATGGACAGCACGCTATCAGACGTTCCCTCTGGAGATTCTAAGAATCCAAGTGCGTAAAGCCTCTTTATGAGCTCGGATTCCCTCGCTGCCCTGTCATCGGGAGGCAAGGCGAAGAACTCCCTTTCCATTCTCCTGTACTTCCTCGCAACGGCTTCTGCCACGTAAAGCTCCTTCTTGTTTCTGAGACCGTACTTACCCATTAGCTGCATTTCGCTCTGCAAAGAGCTGAGCAGCCAAGGGTTCGTGGGCCCCTTCCATTTCTTTCTCGGTCTTTTTATATCTCCCATCTAAGATCACGCACCTTGTTGAGAGCCCTGCGCAGCTGGGGCCGCGGCGGCAGCCTGCTTCAGCTTCCCCTTCGAGACGCCCACTGAGCGCCCGAACCTGCCAGTTACCCTTGTACGCTGCCCCCTAACCTTCAGACCAAGCGAGTGCCTGACTCCTCTCCAACACTTTATCCTTTTCAACAGCTCAACGTCTCCTCTGACGCCCATCAAAAGATCTGATCCGATCAAGTGCATGTCTTCGCTTTCCAGAACATCTGACCTCCTGTTTTTGAACCAAAGCGGGAGCGACGCGTGCTTCTTATCCCTCAGGGCCCTTTCCAAAGATTCCAGCTTTTCCTCTTCGACCTCTCCCAACCTTAAGGAAGGATCTATGCCCAGCTGCTTGCTCAATGCCATAGCCAAATTAACTCCCACTCCCCTGATGCGAGATATGGCATACGGTACCTTAACGTCGCCGGGCAGGTCGAAGCCCACCATTCTCACTACATGCTTGAATGACGTCTCGCTCAAGCTGCCAACACCTTTGAAAGCATCCTAAAGATACAGAATGGCCATATATAAGAATTCGTGAACTGCCTGCGTGTCCCTGACATGAGCGCTCGGTTCACCGATCAACTTGTTTGAATCTAACAAACTGGCAACAAAAAGCCGCTTTTCTACTCTAATCCACCCAAAGACCCGATAGCTAGAGACCCAATCTGGCTAGATCAGACTTAAGCTGCTTACACCATTAACCTTCTTTATTTCGTAAATTAGGTCGGGTGGTATCTGACCTTCCACAACTATGGTAAGCTTGGGATCCGGGTTGAGGTCAACGTCGTCGACGATTGCCTGCCTTATGCTGAGATTGCGGGAAGCGATTAGCGAAGCAACTCCCGCAAGTATCCCAGGTTTCGTGGCATCTGACGGAGTAATCTCAACCACGCTCCATCCCAAGTTCTTGGCCACCCTCTTCAAGCTGCTTCCGCTTGGTTCTAGCTGGGAAAAGACCTTCCCAAGGACCGGGTCGCTTTCAATCATCTTTACAGTAGACGACACAGTCCTCCTATCAACATGTGCCACGGCGGCTATTTTTGCCACGGGAATCTCTATGTCTCCACAGTACACCTTTCCACTCTTGACGCTCAATCCGTACTGAATCAGGAGCTTGGCAACAGCCATCTTCTCCTCTCTACCCGAGAACTTGGATGATACAAATTTCCACATATTGTAAGTGTTGCGGTACCATAAAAACTTTTAACAGCTAAGCCCAATTCGGAGCAATTCTACGCAAAAACTTATGCGAACCCAAACTCCCTCATCTAGCGAAAGGCTTATAAGGCTATATCACTAATAGTGATAGATCCAAGATGTCCGAGAGAAGGAGAGATAAGGATTGGTTTGACGAGCTAATGGACGAATTTGAAAGGATATCCGAGGAAACTGATGAAATAATCGACAGCATATTCAACGATGCCAAGGGGCGGATCAGAAGAGAGGACTTCACGTTCGGCCCTTACATATATGGCTTCTCGGTCAGCGTGGGTCCTGACGGCAAGCCGGTCTTCAAACAATGGGGCAACGTAAAGCCAAGCAGAAGGGGCCTTCTTGAAACCAAAGCCATCGAGCCCTACTACGACATAATGGAAGACCAGAAAAACAATCAGATCAAGGTGTACATAGAGATGCCAGGTGTTTCAAAAGAGCAAATTCACCTATCTGCCGACGAAACAGAACTCCACGTAAGCGCAAAGGGAGAACACAAGGAGTACGAAGCAGACATCCCCCTTGACCGCGAAATCGATGTTTCAAGCGCCTCCGCCACTTACAACAACGGCGTGCTTGAGGTAACCCTCAAGCCCAAGCAGCCGCTCCAAAAGAGCGGCAGCGAAATAAAGATACAGTGAGCATGAGCCGCAAAAGTGAGCGAAGAAGACGTCATGGAGGCCTTCAATAACCCCACAAGGCGCAAAATACTTCAGATGCTGTTGCGGCACTCCATGTACCAAACGCAAATCGTTAAAGAGCTAGGAATAAGGGAACAGGCAGTTGTAAGGCACCTAAAAGTGCTCGAAGAGCTAGGCATGATTACATCATGGACAAAGCAAAGCCCAAGCGGACCTGCCAGGCGTTACTACTCTATATCCGATGATTTCACTTTCTTAAAGGAACTAGATGAAGAAGAGCTTGAAGACGATCTCTTTTCAATTTTTTTGCGCGATTGCTTAACGGGGCCTGACGCCCTTAGGCGGGAGCTGGAAAGGCTAAAAAAATTAGAGAGCCACATAAACACGCTACTCGAAAAACTAGACAGCTAGGGCATCCGCCAGCTCGTCGAGAAACGCCTTCAGGTCGCACTCGCATTGGAATAGGTGCGTGGAGTTCAAAGGGTCGTCGGCCGCGCCGAAGCCTTTTACCCCGTGAAAGGCTTTTGAAAGCAGCGCCGCGGTAAATCCCTCACTATACCTGGGCGACAACGCCAACGAAACCAAGGGGCTGACCTTAATCGTGAGGTAGTCAATGTTCCAAAACGGGGCTTTATGAGGTGAGAAGTGCCTAGTTATCCTGCTTTTTAGCCTTCCCCGCGCAGAACCCACGTAAACGTAAGTACCCGGTTTCAGGTTAAACGCCTTTTTTCCCCTTGTGCCAATTTGAAGACCCTCTTTGAGCGAAAATAACAGAAGGTACGTCGAAGCTAGTTCAGGCAATTCCACAACTGAAAGGCGCTTCGTGGCTCTTAAACAGAGCGGAAGGATCTGGTAACTTTAGTGCCTGCAGAGTCAAGGGGCCGTCAAAGCACGCGCGGCAAAACCGATTAAAAACAGGAACTATTGCAGCGGCTCGCTCTATGGAAAAATCATAGTAAGCCCCAGCGTATGGCTTCCACGAAACGTCAACTCTGGACACGCGTGCAAGCCTAGGCCCTCTGCTAACCTCGTCTACGAACTTGGCTATGTCCTCGCGTTCTCCCTCCACCTGTATCGTCACGGATCCGTCTTCCTCATTTCTGGCAAAACCCGTCAGTGAAAGGGATGATGCCACCCTTTGCGCGAAGAAGCGAAAACCGACGCCCTGTACGACCCCATACACCCTTATTGTCGCTGCAGCCTTCATGCTTTTTCCACCAACTCCGCGCCCAGAGCCGACAATATGCTTTCCTCAGTTGGTTCTCCCACGAGGGCTTCCTTAACCCCCTCGAGAAGAGTCCTCACGGGGATCACCTTTATCTTCCTTTTCTCAAGGACCTCCTGTATGCCAACGTCTCCAAAGTGCTCATAGTTGTACTCAGGTATTATGAGCTTTTTGGCGTACTTATCCTGAAGGGCTGCCTCGATCTTTCCGCTTCCCCTGTAGTCAAGCCCACCCACGGGCCAAACCTCTCCTTTTGCGGTCACAGCCCCGGTTATCACCACGCTTGGATCCACTGGGATGTTTGTCAGCGCTGAAATCATGGCTATCCCTATAGCCAAGCCCGCCGAGGGACCTGAAACCGGCGGCACAGTGGCGCCAAAGCCTATGGGCTGTTTCTCCATGCCCTTGGCGGGAGTAACGAGCTCCACGTAAACATCGTAGCTCTTGTACTTCCAGGAAGAAATCGAGTTTATGTATATAAATGCGTCCTCGGCGCTGGCTCTAACGCTCTCTCCCGCTTCGCTTCCGACCACGTAAACCTTGCCGCTGCCATTGGGATTAACGAGGACCTCTATGACGCTCACAAGCCCGCTCTGAGCGCTTTCTCCCAAAGCCACGAGGCCGTAAGACCTCCCAACCTCCGGTTTCTCCGCCCTCACCGTTGACTCTATCATCTGCCTTGCCTCTTCGATTCCCTCCTCCTGCGCGTTCTCAAGGGCCTTCTCAAAGTGGTATATCATAAGTGGGTAGTTCGATGGCGTTATGGACTCAAGCCTGCTTATCTCCTTCTCGCTTACCTCAAAGCCAAGCAGCTCCGAAGCCCGCTTCAGATCGGGGGCGAATATGTTCTTCACGTTGTTGAGCGCCTCCTCATCACCTCTCTTTGCGGCCGCAACTAACTCGCTTATGGCCTCCAGCTCCTTAGCCCGAAGCCTATTGGCATCGTTGATCGTGTCCTCGATCTTCCTAGGTGAAAGCGTCTTTTTATCAAAGACGTCGAGTATCTGATCTACTGTTAGGCCAGGGGCCAGCGCATCCTTGTACTCGCGAAGGTGTATCTCGATTATCTCCCTCTTCTCCTCCCTGTTCTTTGGATATGGGAATTCAAAGTGCTTCGTAAACCTTTCCAAGAGCGCGGGGTCAAGTACGTCCATCCTGTTGGTGGTTCCGATCACCACAACGCCCGTTAGAGGCACAAAACCATCCATCTCCGTCAGCAGCTGCGAGACTATCCTGTCCATTACCGGGTCATGAGTACCCCTCTTGGGGGCCACCGAGTCCATCTCGTCAAAGAATATTATTGAGGGAGCGTTCTTTCTGGCATCATCAAATATATCCCTTATGGTCTTCTCGGGGTCGCCATACATTCCCTGAATTATAGAGGGCCCGCTTATGTTATAGAACCAAACGTCGTTTTCACCCGCCAGCGCCTTTGCCATGAGGGTTTTCCCCGTGCCCGGAGGACCGTAGAACAAGTAACCCTTGGGAGGTATGTAGTTGGCCTTCAGCGCGAGGTCCGGATTGAGCGCAAGCCCTATCTCCTTCATTATCTCGTCCTTCACCCCGTGGAGACCGCCCACGTCCTTGTACCTCTCCTTAGGTCTGACCTTTATGACGGCCTTCTTAGCGGCTTCGGTCTTCTCGCCTGTGGCATAGGACTTTATCTTCCTTGCGGCGGCCCTGAAGTCCTCAAGGGTTATAAGCGAGGAAAGCGAGGGAAGCTCCTTAGGCCCGCCTCCCTTAAGCTTCTGTAGGAAGCCCTCCTGAATTGGCGCTGACTTAGAGTTGACAACCACCTGAAACGCATTGACGACATCGGCCGGAGTTATGGTGCTAACCCCCAGCGCCCTCAAAGACTCCTCCAAGGCGTTTATTATGGCCGCCGGAGATATCGTTATGCCATAGCGCTCGCACTCCCTGCTGGCTATCTTTGTCAGCACATCTTTGCTCATAGACGTATCGAGGTCTATCACCCCGACTATTCCCCTTCTCCTGAGAGTCTCCGTAAGGCTTTCGTACTCATTCGTTGCTATCAAGATGACAGTCCTGTAGTTTCTCTTCTGGAGCTCGTCAAACTTCTCAAGAAGCACCGTCTGAACCCTGGTCTCCTCCATGCCAACTTCCGAAGAGGACTGGAACTTCTTGCCAAATGCCTGAAACTCGTCTATAAACACGACGCTTGCCTGCAGGAAAGCGGCGTCAAAGAACTGGCTCAGCCTTTGAGCGCTGCTCCCATACCACATGCTGTAAACCTCCTGCGGCCTCAGCGTTGGGTAATTTATGATGAGGCCCTCCTTGAGCCCTTCTTCAAAGGCCTCCCTCTGAACAGCCTCACAGAAGTAGCTCTTGCCCGAGCCGCTCTCGCCCTTTATGATGAAGATTTTAGGAGGCGGTATCGGAGAGGCCTTTCTCAGCTCCTTGCTCCTGAACACGTGATAGTGAACGCCCACCATCACCTTGGCGAGCTCCGATTCTCTCCCTATGACGTCCTCAGCCCTGACCGTGGGAAAGTCTGGCCTCTTCCTTATCTTCTTGGCCCTAGCTTCCACCGTTTTTTTCCTCTCCTCAGGGCTCTTTTGTAGAAACCTGTAGAACCGGTACTGCCACGAAGTCAGATAAAGCATGGGGGCGAAAACCGTTCTCGCCCATTTCCTCTTGTACCACCACAGATTCTCAAATTCCTGTTCGTCATCGTAATCCTCGTTGCTCATCTGAAATCACCCCTATCACGTGAACTTCACCCCGAGCAAACCCATGCTCCAGTAAATTATAAACAAGGTGAACAGCAGGAGCAATATCACCCCTATCCACCTCTTCCTGCTCGCCTCCTGGGACTTCTCTTTCCAGTAGGTATCGCTTACGGCGAAGGCGTCAACGTAAAGCAGCAAAGCGGATATGGCTAGAAATATGGCCAACGACACAACCGAGGGGAACTTAAACGAGAAAACGGAAGGCACGGGCTTAGCGTCAGATAGCTCTATAACGCTGCTCGTGAAGGTGTAGGCCGTATAGTTGCCTTGATAGCTTTCCGTGACTATGGGAAGGAACCAAACGCCGCTTGCGAGCGGCACTGGCGTGCCAGCCAAGTGCGGATAAGCCGTGTAGTTCTGCGTAACTATGCCGTACTGAAGGACGAAAGGAACCCTAGAAACAAACGTAACAGATAGGTTGTAGGTACCTGGGCCGCTGGGGATCATGACAACCAAGCTGCTTCCCGCGCTATTGAGCTGTGTGTAGTTCGCTATAAGATGAAGGTCGTAAGTTTCACTCAGGTTATAGGGCAGCACAGTTGCTTGCAGATCGTAAACGGGAGGAGTTAAAAACATCGCCACGTAATCGCCGTAGTTTAACTTCACGCTCGCGAAGCTTATGTCTATGCTGTTCTTAATTTTAAACAGAGATGCGGAGTTAGCAGTTGAAAGCGCCGCCGCTGCTTGCGAGCTCACGGCGAGCGCTACTAGAAGCAGTATTGGAAGCGCTCTTGCCTTCGTCTTTAATCATGTATAATAAAAAATCTTACTTAAGCTTATGCTGCCCCTCACTCAGGGAAGGGATCCCACCTGAGGTCGGGGTCTTCAACCATGCCCTTCTTCGTTATGCCGTCCAGCAGTATCCTCTGCTCGTATGCAGCCACGTTCTTCCTTGTTGATACAACCGCATCGGGATTGACCGAGACGCTGTCGATGCCCTGCTCGACCAGGAACTTGGTGAACTCAGGATAGACACTGGGAGCCTGGCCGCACACGCTGACGGTCTTGCCGTAGTGATGAGCTACCTTTATCAACTGTTTCACAGCCCTGAGGACAGCCAAGTTCCTCTCGTCGAATATGTGCCCAACAGTTCCGTTGTCCCTATCGGTTCCCAATATGAGCATCGTGAGGTCGTTAGAGCCGACGCTGAATCCGTCCACGTACTGGGCGAACTTGTCAGCCAGTATGATGTTGCTCGGGATCTCGGCCATGAGCCATACCTTGAAGTCGGGCCCACGCCTAAGTCCTTCCTGGTCCATGATCTCCACTACCTTCCTGAGCTCGTCCACGGTCCTGACGAACGGTATCATGACCCAGAGGTTCTTGAGCCCGTACTCCTCCCTCACCTTCTTCACTGCCTGGACCTCGAGCTTGAAGCCCTCTATGTACTTGGGATCGTAGTACCTGCTGGCTCCTCTCCAGCCGAGCAGCGGAGAAGGCTCCTGAGGCTCAAACTCCTCTCCTCCCTTGAGGTCCCTGTACTCAGAAGTCTTGAAGTCCGAGAACCTCAGCACAACTGGCCTGGGGTTGAAGGCCTGCGCGACCTTCCTGAAGCCCTCTGCCAGCCCGTTCACGACCTTCTCCGGGTGCCCCACCTTTATGAGGTAAAGCGGGTGCTCACCGATGTATGAGGCCCATATGAACTCCTCTCTCATAAGGCCAACGCCGTCAGCTGGAAGCTTTGAGACCTTATCAGCGAGGTCCGGCTCTCCTAAGTTGACGTAGATCTTGGTACCGGTTACGGGATAGCTCTCGACCGCTGCTACAACTGCTCCTCCTTCGGCAGCCGCCGCGGCTGGAGCCTGCTTTGTTGCCTCCTCAAGGATCCCCTCGTATACGACTCCGTTGGTAGCGTCAACGGTTACGTCTTGCCCAGTCTTTATAGTCTCGGTAGCCGCAGCTCCCCTGCTCGCGGTGCCCACTATGCAGGGTATGCCAAGCTCCCTCGACACTATGGCAGCGTGGCAGGTCATCCCACCGCTGTTGGTTATTATTGCCTTCGCCTTCTTCATGGCGGGAACCCAATCGGGAGCAGTCATCTCCGTGACGAGGATCTCTCCATCCTGGAACTCATCAATGTGCTTAACGTCAAGTATGACGTGAGCCTTTCCTGCAGCTAAACCGGGCGAAGCCGGAAGCCCGCTCACCAAGACCTTCCTCTCCGCGGTTGTGGAGACCTTCTGCTCGGCGGCAGCCTGCTCCTTGGCAGCTCCCTTGGCCGACCAAACGGTCTCAGGTCTGGCCTGTACTATGAATAGCTTATTGGTCCTCTCGTCAAGCGCCCACTCGGTGTCCATGGGTCTGCCATAGTGCTTCTCAATCGCGATGCCGTAAGACGCCAAGGTCTTTATCTGGTCGTCTGTAAGCGCCGGCTTGTCCTGAAGTTCCGCTGGCACCTCCTGCTCGACTGTTCCGCCGTTTGGCAGCCTCACAAGCTGTTTCGTCTTCTTGTTTATGTTCTTCTTGGTTATTTCGAGGTCGCTCTTCCTCACGTAGTACTCGTCAGGGGTAACGGTTCCCTGAACCACGTACTCTCCAAGGCCGTAAGATGCCTCAATAAGCACCACAGAGGTGTCTCCGTTGCTCACGTCAAGCGTGAACATGACGCCAGACGCCTTAGAGAAGACCATCAGCTGTATGGCAGCGGCCAGCGACACCGCGCTCTGGGAGAAGCCCTTCTGAGCTCTATAGAATATGGCCCTGTCCGTGAAGAGGCTTGCATAGCATTCCTTAAGCTTCTGAAGGACCTCCTGCTCTCCCTTGACGTTTAAATAAGTCTCCTGCTGGCCAGCAAAGCTCGCATCCGGAAGGTCCTCCGCAGTTGCGGAGGACCTGACAGCCACGTAAGCCTCATCAGCTCCGCTCATCTGGCTGAGCTTCTTGTAGGCCTCCGTTACCTGAGAGGCCAGGTCTGGCGGCAGCTGCGCGTTTACTATAAGGCTCCTGATGGTGGCACCGACCTTCTGAAGGGTGTCGGTGTCGTTGGGATCCTTAAGCTCCGCCATAACCTGATCTATTTTCTCATTAAGATGATTGTACTCCAGGAAGTAACGGTAAGCCTTAGCCGTGGTTGAGAAGCCGTAGGGAACAGGTACGCCCGCCTTCTGAAGTTCCCTCGTCATCTCTCCCAAGTTGGCTGACTTGCCTCCTACTATGCTCACGTCTTCCCTGCCTAGCTCATCAAACCAAAGGAGAAGAGCCTCCTTCTTGTCTGCCATTACTGATCGGTGTTAACAGGAGCAACGCATAAAAGGTTATCTTAGAGCTGCTCAGGAGCAAGGTCGGAAAAGTTAATAGCTTGTGGCGTTCGTATGCACAAGTTGAATTGGATGGCCTCAGCCCCTGGCAGGGCCGACCTGTTTAACACCCATCAAGATTACAAGGGCCTGCCCGTTATCTCAGCCGCTCTCAACCTCAGGACGAGGATTTACGCGCAAGAAAGCGACCCCAGCCTCATAAGAGTCAAGTCCGACTCGCTGGCGCAAGAGGATGAGTTCAGGGTTCCCGACGTAGGAGAGCCAGTAAAGCTGAGGGGAGGGAACTGGTTTGGAGACTACTTGAGGGCTGTAACGCAGGCCGTGCTTTCTCCTCGTTTTCACTCCCAATCCTTAGGCCTACGGGCAGAGATAAGGTCAGAGGTACCCATATCTTCCGGACTGGCGAGCAGCGCCGCACTTGAGGTGGCTTTTGCTTCCCTGTTAAACAGGGCCTTTTCCCTTGGCCTAAACAGGCGTGACATCGCCGAGGCCTCCTATAAGGCGGAGAGAGAAATCATGGGAATCCCATGTGGGCGTCTTGATCAATATGGAAGCGCCCTCGGAGGCCTAACCATGATTGAGAACCGGCCTCCCTATCGCACAGAAGTGCTAAGCGGGAAAGGACTGTTCTTCGTTATCATCGACTCGGGCATAAAACACGCAACGTCCTCGATACACCCGGTAAGGCAGGCAGAAATGCAAAGGGCTGTGGAGCAGCTCAGAGAGACTGGGCTCTCCATACCAAACAAGTACGATGAAGTTATGTGGGAGGGGCTAGATGAGAACTCGATAAGCGCTCACCTAAACTCCTTGGACGATATCTCACAAAAAAGGGTCATCTTCACTTTGAGAATGCAGCGGTCCACAGAGGTGGCCATAGCGGTTCTAAAAGGAAAGCCAACTTCTGAGCTGAAGGTACCTCCTGGGCTAAAGCTCTCTCACGAGGACAAAACAGCTCAGATAGCTGAAGTCATGGACTATCAACATGCGCTTCTAAGGGACTACTACGATGTAAGCACACCGGAGGTCGAAAGGATAAGAGAGGCCATGAAGGAAGCGGGCTGCCTTGGGGTGAAGATCTCGGGTTCAGGAATGGGAGGGGCCATAATAGGCCTGATCAGGCGCCCTGAAGACGGAAAGGCCGTCATAACGGAGGCCCTGCATGCCGGCGCTGCCAGGGGATGGGTATCCCCCGTGGCTGGAGGAGAGCTATCCAAGGGGCAGCGAAGTTGGAAACTTACCGCATGATAGACGTTCACTGCCATCTAGACGATTCCTCTTTCGAGGCCGATCTAGAAGACGTAATACATGATGCCAAGGCAAAGGGAGTCGAAAAGTTCGTGGTATCAGCGCTAGTCGACGTGGGCGTTGAAAGGGCCTTTGAAATAGCCCTAACGCACTCATGCGTGAAGCTTTCAGTTGGAGCGCAACCGCAGTCAGTAACGGAAGAAAACTATAGCGAGCTTCTGCTTAACATCGAAGAGGCCCTTAAACGCCATCCCGTCGTGGCCTTGGGAGAGGTAGGACTTGACCGGGGCCGGGAAGGGGGCGACATAACGCTGCAGAAGAAGCTCCTCAGGGAATGCGTACGTCTCGCCGATTCGAAGAAGCTACCCCTTATAGTGCACAGCAGAGGTGCTGGAAGGGAAGCCGTAGAGCTACTTCTAGATGAAAAGCCAGAGATACCAATAGATATGCATGCCTTCGATGGAAGAGTGTCAACGGCATATGAAGCCAGTAGAAAAGGCGTGATGTTTTCCATACCGCCTTCGATAGTTCGGAGCGATCAAAAGAAGGCACTCATTAAGAGACTGCCCCTTAACTCGATTATGCTGGAGTCGGACAGCCCTGCGCTTGGTCCACAGCCCGGAACGAGAAACGTGCCCTCAAATCTGCTTGCAACCCTGAAGGTCATAGCCCAAGAAAAAAATGCAACCATGCAGGAGGTCGCAGAATCGGCATATAAAAATTCGCTTTCCTTCTTCTTGGGGCGCCTATAGCTTAAATTACCTGTCTCTCTACGATGTAGCTTTTGTACGGTATGGCGTCCCCTTCCTCGGATACCTTGTAGAGCGTTATCCTCTGTTTATAGCGAAGCGCACCCTCGTGATGCTCTAACCATCCCTTCTCTATCACTTCGATCTCCTTGTACTGATCTTTTTTCACTTCCTCTTCCAATCGCGAAATCACACCATTATTATTTCGCAACAAGATATAAGCCGTTCTCCGGACCTATTGCAACAGCTGCACGCTAGACGTTTCCCCTTCCTTCGACGTCATGATTATCCTGTCAGCTGCACTCTCAAGCTCTTTTTCGTGAGAGACCACAATGACCTGTCTTGCGTTGAGGGCGTCTATAAGCTCCCTGAACCTGGACAGCTGTTCCGAGCTAAAGCCGTCTGTAGGCTCGTCGAGAATTATCAGGTCGACTGAGAGTCCCGCAACTTCCCTTGCCACCTCGTTAAGTGCAAGCCTGTACGCCAATGCCATAGAGCTCCTTTCGCCACCGCTTGGCCCCTCATCTATATCCATTTCAATACCACCGTGCTCCATCTTGGGCGAAAACTCCTCATCGATGTATACCTTTTTCTGGGGGTCGCCTATCAGAGTTGAGAAGAAGGCTGAGAACTTATCTTGAAACTCCTGATTAAGTCTGGCCAGCACTTCCTGCTCTATTTCGGCCACCAAGGGTATGAACAAGCCCTTAAGCCAGTCCACGACCTCCTTGGCCTCTTCGGCGCGAGCCCTAGCGTCCCTTTTGTCATCTATCTCTCTGCTTAGCGATACGATCCTCTCTTCCAGATAAGCCCGGCCGGCGCTAAGCGAGCGATAGGCGCTTAACTTTTCGCCAAGCCTCTCTTCTGCCGCCTCGTAAGCCTCTTTCGCAAGGTTCGCAGCCGCAAGCGCGGCATCTCTCTTTGAGAGAGCATCATCAAGCCGCTCCTTGAGGACTTTTAGCTCCTCCTCCTTGTTCTTCACTTCGTCCTTTAATCTTGCGATCCTTGCGGTGTCGTCTTCAATGCTTTTTTCGATCTCGTCCCTCTCTTTCTCAAGACGACGTCTCAGGCTTATCTCCTTTTCCGCTTCGATCGACCTGTTCAACTCATCGCCGAGATCCTTGAGCTGAGAGAGCATGTAATCGATCCTTTTGTTTATCCCCTCGATTGCCTCTTGAACTGCCGCTACGACATCCCCTTGTTCTTGCAACCCCTCGTCGCTGAGCATCTCTAAGAGCTCCTTTTCCATCTCTCTGATGCCCTCCCTCTGGCTCTCGTACAGGTCGAGCTTGCGCTGCAAATCAGCCACGGCGTCGCGCTCTGCTCTCAGCTCGCTTATCCTTTCGCTTAGCTGCGAGAGCTGCCTCTTGATCTCATCGCGCTTGCGTGTGGCGTCCTCCTTTAGCTTGACGGCCAAATCCCGATCGATCTCCCTACCGCAACAGGGGCACTTTCCTTTCTGCGTCATCTCGTCATAACTCTGATCAAACCGCCTTAACTCCATGTCGGCACTTTTCAGCTCATTGAGCTGATCCTGCACCTCATCGATTTCGCGTTCGACTTCTTGTAGGGAGCGACTCGGGCGAAGAGGACTTTTGGGAAGCTGGCGAAGCGCCCTTTGATAATCCTCCAAGCGCCCCTTCATTTGCGTGGCCTTGAGCTGCTCAGAATATATCTGGCCCTGCAGCTCGTCCATCTCTTTTTTTATGTCCAATGAAGGCCTAAAGCCAGGCATCGGCTTTGAAAGCTCCGCGACGATCCGCTCGAGTTTTGTTCTGTTCTCTTCCACGCGATGCTTGATTTCCTGGATAGTCGCATCATGACTTCTCACATCAGACCCAATAACGTCAACCTCGTGCTGAAGCTGCGAGGCTGCGAGCGCTGCCTGATTAAAGGTCTTATCCGCGAGGTCACGATCCGCTTTAGCCCTGTCTCTCTGGGCGCGGGCGGCCTCGAGTTCCGCCTCAGCCTTTTTCAGTTCGTTCTCAATGCCAATGGCCTGTTCTTGTAGTCCCTTCAGCTCCTGCTCTTTTGCTTCCAGATCAGAGGAGTAGCTCTCGTACTTGAGCACCTCATTTGAGAGATAAGCGGTAAGCCTTTGCGCGTTTGCGACCGCCCTCTTGTACTTCTGCGTGTTAAAGGCAGCGCTTATGGCATTCGACCTGACTTCCCTATCAGAAAGGATCGCCTTAAGCCTCTCCTGAGGGGTATAGAAGGCGTATTCCCATATGGGCAACCTCCTCGCCCGCTCGGATCCCTTTATGCCGAGCACCTCCATGACCTTCTCGTTCAACTGCGAGGCTGACATCGGGACCACGCTTGTCTCGTCCTGCCAATACCCCTTAGTTGTGCGGACTTTGTCCCCAACCCTGTGGAGCGACCTGGTAACCGCGTAGCGCCTGCCGTTAACGCTGAAAGTGAGCGTTACCCTTCCCTCGTCCTTGCCAAAGCTGAGAAGGCTCCTTGGATCCCCGCTTCCGAAAAGCGCGAACTGTATCGCCTTGAGCATGGAGCTCTTCCCGCTGCCCACATCTCCCTCTATGAGCGTTACTCCCTCATCAAAGCGAATGCTGGTAGAGCGATGACTTCTTATGTTTTCCAACTCAAGCGATTCAATTATCACTTCTTCTTCCCCTTGCTACTGGAAAGGAAGTCGTCGATTATGCGCTCAGCCTCACCCACAAGCCTTTCCTCGTAGTCCGAATCCGTCTCCCCCTCCAGCTTCTCCCGAGAGAGAACTTCGAGAAGGGCCTTTGCGAGCTCTGGCTTATAAGGTGGCTTGACGTTCTCAGCCATCAGGGTTTCTTCAAGCTGGGACACCGTGCCCACTCTCACAATCCTCTGCTCAGGGCCGCTTAGCTCGCCTCTGCTCACCATGACGTCCTTCGCACCAGCCTTAGCGTAGGCGGCCCTCAGATACTCCGAGGATATATCAGCCACCCTTCCCGACTTCAGCTTGCCGTGAAGCCTGAGGACGACCATGCTCCCGGAGTAATCCTCCTTGGGCTCGAGCTCCTTCGCGTATTCCTGCGATGAAAGGCCGTCAGCGTTCTTATCAACGACAACGACCTTCACAGGCTCTTCTTTGACGAAGTCGACCTTGATGTCGTCACTCAGGTGAACAAGGAAAAACCCTCCTCCGTTTTTCGAATAATCCGTTATGTCCTCAATGCCCCAGCCAGCGAAAAGAGGGCCGGGATAAACCAGCGTCCCAAATCCGGGCAAGTCGTTAACAGACCTGGCATGCACGTGGCCACCAGCGTAGTAAGAGAAGCTGCGCGGAAGGTAGGAAAGGGGAATGGCCTCCATCTTCGCGAACCTTCCCGTCCTGAGCTCGCTTATGGCGCTGTGGAACATGAATATCTTCTTGCCCTGATCGCTTTCCAGCTTTTCCCTGTCCAAGATCTCGTAAAACTCCTTCTCGCGCCCCTCTCTTAGTCCTGGCATCCCGTAAATCTTAACGCCTGTTCTGTCAATTATTGGCTCAAGGGCTATCAAGTCGCCGCTTTGAACAACTCTGCTCGCGTTCACAAGTAGGCCTGCGCCCTCCAACACCTCTATCATAGAAGAGTGCGTAGGAGAGTTATCATGGCTCCCATGTATTTCATAAGCGGGAATTCCATGTTCCCATAGCCTCTTTAGCTCTTGCGCTACAAAGCTGGCAACGGTCATGGAGGGCACGTTACTATCGAACAGATCACCGCTAAAGAGCAGGAAGTCAACGTGATCCTTAATGCAGGTGTCGACTAAGTCCTTGAAAGCGATGCGCTCGCCTTCCTTCATAAAGACCCTGTCTTGCGCACCTAGGTGGGCATCAGCTGCATGAGCAAAAAGCGCTTCCTCCATGCAACGAGTGCGTGATACGGCTAAAAGGCTTGCCGAGAAAGCGCGCGATGTACCGACGAGCCCTGTCAAAACCGTAAGAGTACGGTGATTTTGACCCTGTTTAACAAGCAAATGATGAAATCGCAACCATCGGGCAGGACTAAAACAACCGCTTTTTGAGGACGTTCTGTTGTTAGGCGCAAATCCGTGTGAGCGCCAAAAACAGCGGCACCGTTTTCATATACAGCTTTCAATAAACTGATGAAAATAAATATTAAAGGCAAGCTTAAATTGCGGCGGCATGCCAATTTATGAGGTCGTTATTCATAAGCAATGGCTCATTAGCAGCTCTATACGACCCAAATTACTGCTTGAGGGATTTATACTACCCATACTTAGGAAAGCACAACCACAGCGTAGCAGGAAAGTTCAAAATAGGATTGTGGCATGATGGCAAATTCACATGGGTAGAAAACGTGCAGCAAAAAACCATTGGAATGAAGGGTCTCGTAGGCTCCTTGGAATTTCAATGGGATGGGCTCAAGGCCTCCATAAGCGATTTGGTAACGCTCGATTATCCCGCCGTGTTAAGGAAGGTCAAGATAGAGGGAGAGGGGCTCGTACGCGTGATCTTCTACAACGACTTCAAGCTAAACGATTATGAAATAGGGGATACCGCCTTCTACGATCCCGCCGATGACATGATCTGCCATTACAAGGACTCCACATGGTTTGGCATTGGCGCGACTTCTCCAATCTACGAATACACGACCGGAAGGCGCGACCAAGACGCCGTCCTTCCCGATTGCGAGGACGGCGTTCTTTCCAAAAATCCCATAGCGCAGGGCTCGGTGGCGTCCGCGGTGTCCATAGCGTCTAAGGACTTCTACTATTTCATGGTGGCCGGGCCAAATCATGAAACGGTAAGACAAAGAGCCTTAGAGCTAAGGCAACATCCAAGCTTTCACATGACCAAGACACAAGCTTACTGGGATGTTTTGCAAACGGAGAGCAGGCTTGATGATGAGCTGGCAAGGGAAAGCCTAGCAGTGTTACTTGGCCACGTCGGCGACAATGGTGCCATTCCGGCCTCTCTTGACACTAGCATATTGAAGTTCAACTTAGACACATATGCTTATACCTGGCCGCGTGACGCCTCGCTTGTGGCCTTCACAATCGATGCCCTCGGTTATTGGTCGTTTGCGAGGAAGTACTTCTCCTTTGCATTCAAGCTCTTTAACTCAGAGGGTTACCTGTTTCAGAAGTTCAACTCGGATGGAACCATGGGCAGCACGTGGCACGCCTGGACCGTAAGGGGGCCAACGGCACTCAACTTCCAAGAAGACGAAACTGCAACGCTCATATGGGCTTTTTGGGACTACTTCCAAAGGTCGAAAGACTACGACCTGCTCAGAGATGTCTACGACTTGATAGTTAGGGCTGCAAACTTCATGACCGAATTCAGGGACAGCAAGTCGAAGCTTCCCCTCGAAAGCTATGACCTCTGGGAGGAAAAGCTAGGTATTCACACGTACACTGTTGCCTCGGTGATCGCAGGCCTCGGAGCAGCAGCGAAGTTTGCTAGGGTCATGGGAGATGAACCAGATGCGGAAAAATGGAGCAAAGCCGCAGGGGAAGTAACCTCAGCCCTTAAGCAATACATGTATGACCCAGCCGGCAAGTCGTTCTACAAAACAGTTCGCATCAGGGATGGAAACGTCACAGATCCAGATCCGACCATCGATTCAAGCGCGCTAGGGGTGGTCACGTTTGGAGTCATGGATCCGCACGATCCTATGGTAGAATCAACGGCTTTAAAGATAGCACAAAAGCTGTGGGTTCAACCCTTTGGAGGGCTCGCCAGGTATGAAAACGACATGTATCAAAGGGTAGCCGGAAACTACGGAAACAACGCAGGCAACCCGTGGATAATAACCACGGCTTGGCTCGCGCAATATCACGCCATGAGAGGAGAAAGCAAAGACGCCTCCGCACTGCTCGACTGGATAAGATCCGTTAGGACGAGCTCGGGGCTGTTACCGGAACAAGTGAGCCCCTTTGACAAATCGCCTCTTTCCGTTACGCCGCTGCTTTGGAGCCACTCCGAATATCTAAGGGCTTACATGATGCTGTCGCAGCGGAAACAGCAGTAGCGTACATGGAAGAGAAACCGCTTATTCGGAAAGAACGCCTACTCCGCCCTGGGCAATCCCCTTTTCGTGCTGAGCCTCATAACCATGATTTAGGCTACGAGCCACTCGCGCTTCCATTGCGGCGTTCTTAACGCTGACTTTCTCTCAACAAGCAAGGCAAGACTTCAGAGCGAGCATTAACAAGCCCGAGCACGAGGGATTGAACGCAAGAAACGCGTAGACGGACGCCTAAACCTCTACACGCGGCTTGGCCCTAAAGGGCCGAGCCAACGCACAAAACTGGTCATCGGCGTATGGCCTTCGTTCAAGCGACCTAGAGTAGACACCGTAAAGCGAAATAATCAAGAGCAAAACGTTGACAAGAAAACTCGAGGGAAAAAAGGAGAACAACCCAAATAAAAGGGAAAAACCGAACGTCACAAAGAAAAGGCCCAATGCCAACGTTGAGAAGATTATGAAGGCAAGCGCCAGGATCGCGGATTTAAAGGAATGGATCTTCTTCAGCTCCGTTGCAAATTGAAAAAGAATTAGGCCCGTTACTGCAGTTAAGTAAACGAAGAGATAATCGAAGTTTGACCTTTGCATACAAAATAAGGGCAACTGCGTAAAAGGCTAAGCCATCAACTGCCCATGCCAAGGTAAGTTAACTCACATCACACCATCCTCTAATTTTCGGATTTCATCAACACGCGTGCACAAAGCGCCCGCTGTTATTTTTTCGGCGGCCCCGCACCAGAGGGGGATTAAGGTTAACGCCCGCCAGCTTCCGCCCGCAGCTATTTGCGTAAAGCCTTTTTGCAAGCTTGGCGCCTACCCACCGCGAAAGGCGCATGCTTTCAAAGCTTTATTGAAGAAAAGCGCACCAACCAGCCTAAATCAATAAAAGGAGGGATAAGAAGCGCGCGTAATATGCTTAGTCTATTTTCCACGTGAATTCACCGCTTCTTGGGCTTCGCTCCAAACCTGTTCATGATGTCCTGCTGTATGACTTCTAAGCTGAGATCCTTGGTCTCTGGAACGTATTTCATGACGAAAAGGAGCGCGGCAACCCCAAGCACCGCGTACAGCAAAAAAGTGCCTGTGCTTCCCAATGCAGCGATAAGCAACAAGAACGTAAGCGCCACGACGAAGTTAGAGGCCCAATTGGTAAGGGCAGCCATGCTCGTGGCCAACCCCCTTATGCTAAGCGGGTATATCTCCGATATAAGAAGCCAGAACACAGGCCCTAAACCTATGGCAAAGAACCCAACGTAGGCCATCAAGCTAAACGCAGCAAGTGGCCCGGTGAAGGAGAAGCGGGACGAAAACGCAAAAGCAAGAACCACCAGCGAAGCAACCATCCCGCTAAGGCTCAAGATCAAAAGAGGCCTTCTGCCGAGCTTATCGATGAGAGAAAGGGCCACAAACGTGACGGCCACGTTAACCGCGCCAACTCCCACGGTCGCGAATATGGCAGCTGAAGCGGAGACAAAGCCTGCCATTTGAAATATGGTAGGCGCATAGTAGATCACGGTGTTTATTCCCGTGACCTGTTGAAATATGGCCAGAAGAGCGCCTATAACGAGCATAGGCTTGACATCAGGGGCAAGCAGCTCATGCCAGCCAGTCTTCTCCTCCGCCAGTTCTTTCTTTATCTTATCCACGTGGGCGAGCGCCTGTTCCTTAGTCTCATGTATCTCCTGAAGGACCAAAAGGGCTTGGTCGTACTTTCCCTTGTCTATCAGCCACCTAGGGCTCTCTGGCATAAGGGACATCCCTATCACCAAGGCCAAGCCCGGGATCATGACCAAGCCAAACATAGCCCTCCAGTTTGAAGATGGAGCTAAAGCGAAGTCTATGAGGTAGGCAACCACTATGCCAATTGTCAGGATGAACTGGGCTAGGGAAACAAGCTTACCCCTGATGTTTGAAGGTGATATTTCAGAGATGTAAAGGGGAGATGTGAAAGAGGCAAGCCCAACTCCAAGCCCCGTTATCACCCTTCCTGCCACGAGCAAAGCGCTGTCAGGAGCCACCGCTGCCACCAATGCACCGATGGTGAAAAGCATGCCTGCGATAATTATCGATTTTCTCCTTCCCAGCTTATCGGCCAGCAGCCCTCCGGAAGCAGCGCCAAGAAGAGCTCCAATAAGCACTGAGCTGACGACAATTCCCTCAGCGGCACTATCGAGCAGGAACTGCTTTTTGACAAAGAGTATGGCACCAGAGATGACGCCCGTGTCGTATCCGAAGAGCAAACTGCCTATTGACGTAGTAAGGGCTGCCATATAAACAAAATTTTTCCCTTCGCGCATGATTTAGTTTGCTCGGCGCGTTTAAACATGCCGCATCCCGTTTTGCTAGATGAATTGAAAATGGCTCATTGGCTAAATCAATTTAAAAAACATGATTTATCGGTAGGTGATAGATCAACCCTAAGTTAGCCAAGAAAATTGGCTTAAAATCCACAAAATTCATGAGCAGGTTTAGAGCCGTTCTGGCCTAGCGCTCAGCGCCAGCTTCGGCCTATCTTTGTTCTCGCTTCTTCTTACACCTTCAAATAGGGGTACCTTTATGGGAACAGCCATTTTGAGAAACGAACTTGCGACTATGCCCTCTCCCGCGTCCAGCTGCGCTATCTCTTCGTCCTCGTTAGAGAGATCTTGAGGAGATGAATTTATCAGGGCATCCCTCTCAGTTCTCGCCTCGTTTCCAAGTATTATCTTGGTGTTCATGTTTGCTATTAGCTCTTTCTGTATGAGCGAGGGAAGTTGGGTAACCGCTATGAGACCGACCTTGAACTTGCGCCCCTCCCTTGCAATTCTCTCCAGCACGTTGGGCTCAACCCCTTCTCCAAGAACTCTAGCAGCCTCCTCAAGGACTATCGCAACGGGCGGCAGCTGATCTAAAGTTCCCCTTGCCTTAGCGCGCTCGTGCCTCCTCAGCACTTCGCTCGCAACCACGTTCGATATCAGAAGCTCCGCTCCCTCAGCTAGCGATGAGGTATCAACGATAACCGTTTTACGATCTTCTAGGTAATTCACAATCTGATTTATCGTCTGCTCGCCTCCCTCGACCGTGAAAACCCCATGATCGTCCTCCCACGAAAGTATGAGCCTGAGCTTGCGCCTGAGGACTTCAAGAGTAGATACGCGAACTCCCTGTTTATCCATATCAGGTATTACTTCAGAGCCTAGGAACGCGGAAAGCCACCCATTACCGCGCTTCTGCTTCCAGAGCATCTGGAGCGCCTCCTCTTGCGCAGCGCTCAGGTTTGTTATTCCGGAGAAATGCTCGGGAAGCAACGAATCAACGTGAATCCTAAGGGTTATGCCTCCTGGAGGCGGGTCTGGAGAGAGCAAAACCACCTTGTCTCCAAGGCCCTTAAGCCCCTCTTCATGATATCCCCAGTACTCGCCATGGGGATCAATAACAAACGCACCGCAACATCCCTGCTGCGCTAGGGAACTCAGCATGACCTTGACCAGGTTGCTCTTTCCCTTTCCGGTGCTGGCCGCTATGAGCACGTGATGCGCTATGAGCTTTTCCGGGGGAATTTTGACCTCAATGCTCATGACCCTTGAGCCATTCCTCAAGTATCCCAGGAACGCTCCTTCTCCCTGCAGAAAATCGAGATCCTCTGGCTTAGCGACCCTTACACCTTCCCACCACTCAGGTAGACTCTTGGGAGCCATAACTATTTGCCTGCCATCCTCACTCCTTATCTCGACAAGCGGTTTCAGTATCGCCTTCGTGAAGTACGACACTTTTTCGTCTGACTCGTAAACCGACAAAGGCGGCATCCCCTCTTCCCTTGCATAACCCTGCGCCATGTCGACCGAGCTTTGTGGCAGCGTTGAGCCGTGAACCAGATCTACGACCTTCAGTACAAGCTTCTTATCCCCCTTCTCATAGATAAGCAACTGCCCCAGCTCCAGCTCCTTATCGCTGTCCTTGCGAAGCACAATCTCCCCGAAAGCCCCTCCGGCTATGACGCCGACTTCGTCGTCCATGCTTACATTGAATTTAGGGCGTTTAAAAGGTCGTGCGTTCCAAGCGTCCTTTCGCCGAGCAGTATGCCCTTGACCAGATCTGGCTTCATAACCCGCAACATCTCTCCCCTGAGCCGCTCAGCTTCGCGCATGCCAACTCTGGCATTTCTATCAGCATCGATTAGCCCGTGTGGATAACCAGGCAGGTGAGGGTCAAGCGAATCAGAGAAAAGAGCGCTGAAAAGGTCCTCGACTGAGCGCTCGTCACCCGCGACCACCTCCACAAAGTAAGGTGTAAGCGCTGCCCTGTGGAACTTCGCCGCATAAAGATCACTCCCTCTGGACGTAACCCTTGCTAGGCGGACGTACCACTCCCCTTGTCTATCCAGAAGGGCCGTTGGCACAAGGGCAGGGTCAAGAAGTGCTGCCGTCTTCGCAAGGCCCGCAATTGGGTACCCGCTCGCCTGCGATAAGGAGCGCAGCTCTTTTATAGCGCTCCACTCGGCTTGACATTCGGGTTGTAGCAATCCATCAAGTACCACCACGTGATTTCCTATGAGCATCCGTGCCAACTTCTTCTCAGCTATCCTCCTGGGAAGTTGCGAGGCGGCCTTCAGCGCATCAAGCCCCATAAGCTCCCTGTAATCCACGACGGTCTCAGCCTCGCTGGGAAGGACATCGCCGAAGGCCGCCCCAGGTGATGCCTTGAGGGGGTACACCGCGCTCGAAAATCCCTCGGCCGTCCGTCTGGTCAACGTCAAGAAGTCAACGGAAAAATAACCCGTCCTCTTTCTTCCCTTCCAAGATGATGCAAAGATGCGGTTCAGCTGGAATATGAAGTAGCTGCTGTTGAATATCGGGTAGTTACCGCCATCGCAAAAAGCCAGGTCAAAGTCGTAAGCTGGCTTGGGCTCTACGAAATCGAGCTCTTCGCATATCTCGTAGCCGGGCACGCTTCTCTTGGACGCCTTAAGCCTCGCGAGCTCGGACTCAAATGCCTTTATGGCGCTTTTAAAAGCGTCAGCTTCGTACATAAGATGACAACTGCAACGGCGCTTAAGGCCGGCGGCCGCCTACTTCCACAACACATTTAAGCTATCAGCTGAAAGTTAAACGTTGGAAACCTCAAAAAAGGCCTATCTGGTTTTAATTGTTGTGGCTGTTTTAGCGCTCGGGTACTCAGTCTTCTACTTTTATGACCTTGATGACTACTTGCCGTCCATTTCTGGCATTACCGGTTTCGGATGGGTTGTCCAAGGGGTTGAAGCTGGAGGCTACGCTGGCCTTATAATTCTAATGGCCATGGAGAGCGCCTCGCTGCCAGTACCCAGCGAGATCATACTACCGCTTGAAGGATACCTCGTTTACCAGGGAAAAGCGGACTTCTGGCTGGTCCTTGCCGCGTCCTTAGTGGGCTCCATAATTGGCTCCATTGTGGATTACGCCCTTGGCCTGACGCTTGGCAAGTCGGTTACAAAGCTTCCCCTTATCAGCGAAAGCTCGGTAAAGACCGCCACGGATTGGTTTCAAAGACGCGGGTCGATAACTGTGCTTCTGGCCAGATTCGTGATAGGGCTGCGCGCCATCATTTCAATCCCTGCGGGCATGTTCGCCATGAGCAAGAAGAAGTTCTTGGCATACACGTTGGTGGGGTCAGCCGTATGGAATGCCTCGCTTATATATGCCGGTCTTGTGCTGGGTCCGAACTGGGAAATCATCTCGGCGTGGGTTAACAGGTACCTCATACCGGTCTCCATCGCGGTGATCATCGCGATTTTCTCATACGCTACCGTTAAGGTGCTCAGGCGGCGCTCATACGCGTTCTCTCAGAACAAATCAGCGTAAGGGGACAACTTTGAGCGGCTCCGTTACGCGCTCACCTACGTTTATGCCCATCTTCTCGTAAGTCGTTAGGTAGTTCCATCCAGAGTCTGGAAAGACGACAGCGGCCCTTCCCCGCTTTCCCTTCAGAAGCCTTAGTGCCCCCGCGAGCGCCGCCGCAGATGAAATCCCTATAAAGAGGCCTTCTGTTTCAGCAACCTCCTTTACGAGGTTGAAGGCGCTTGAGTCAACCTTAACCACGTAGTCCACCACGTCGAAGTGCCTCTCGAGAAGGGGAGACATTCCATTGGCCTCCACGTTTCTCAGCCCGGGAACCCTAAACGACCTCTTCGGCTCTACCCCTATCACCTCAACCCCCCTCTCGCTGAGGTACTTTCCGGCGCCCGTTATCGTCCCCCCGGTGCCCATGCCAGCTACAAAATAATTGACCTCAACGTCGCGCCATATCTCGGGCCCCGTACCCACGTAGTGAGCCTCAAAGTTTGCCTCGTTTTCAAACTGATTTGGGACGAAGTAACCCTTCGAATTCTCCTTCACGTACCTTGCGGCCTGAGAAGTGCCCTCTCCTTCATCCGGATAAGTGCCCTCTTTGACGACTATCACGCGACCGCCCAGCCCTTCTATTTTGGCCTTGACGTCTGGAGAGACCCTTTCTGGCACCACTGCAGTGAATTCAAGGCCCAAGAGCCTGCACATGCCGGCTAGAGCCACCCCGGTGTTCCCGCTAGTTGCCTCCATCACTTTTTTTGAGAACAGACGACCCTCGGCCACCGCCTTGTTAAGCATAAAATACGCGGCCCTATCCTTTACCGATCCGAAGGGGTTTTCCCACTCGAGCTTGGCGTAAATCTCGGGTTCGTCGCCGAAAGACGCAAGTCTGATGAGGCGTGTATTTCCGACTTTGACGTCCATTTCATGCTTAATCACGCCGTTATATAAAAGTGTGCTGATCTGTTCTTGACGGCAAGGGCTTTAAGCTACCGCGCGTTTTTTAGTATGAAGTTTCCGAAAGATTTTAGGTTTGGGTGGTCGCAGGCAGGCTTTCAATCGGAGATGGGAACGCCGGGCTCAGAAGACAAGAACAGCGACTGGTACGTTTGGGTACACGACCCAGAAAACATGGCGGCGGGCCTCGTGAGTGGCGACCTTCCTGAAAACGGCCCGGGATACTGGGGTAACTATAAGGCATTTCACGACATAGCGCAGTCCATGGGACTCACCATAGCAAGGCTCAACACGGAGTGGTCAAGGATATTTCCAAACCCGCCTCCAAAGTCAAAGGGAGCAGGAAGCGAAGAGGACCTCAAGCAGCTCGATGCCGTGGCCAACAAGGAGGCCATAGCTCACTACAGGGAGATGTTCTCAGATCTGAAGAAGAGGGGAATATACCTTATACTAAACCTCTATCACTGGCCGCTTCCCCTTTGGGTTCATGACCCTATAGCCGTGAGAAGGGGGCAGCTCGACGGCAAAAACACGGGTTGGTTAAACCACGACCACGTGGAGGAGTTCGCCAGATACGCGGCCTTCATAGCGTGGAAGTTCGATGACCTGGCTGATGAGTACTCAACCATGAACGAGCCAAACGTGGTATACGGGCAGGGATTCGGGCAAACGAAGTCGGGCTTTCCCCCAGGCTACCTCAGCTTCACCCACCTGGCCATAGCCAGGCGCAACATAATAGAGGCCCACGCGCGCGCTTACGATGCCATAAAGAGGGTCTCAAAGAAGTCCGTGGGCATAATTTACGCGAACTCGGCGTTCACTCCTTTGACCGAGTCTGACCAAAAGGCCGTTGAGGCCATAGAGACGGACGAGAGGTGGTCCTTCTTCGACGCCATAATAAAGGGGGACCTCGATGGCGAGAGCAGGGATGACCTGAAGGGCAGGCTTGATTGGATAGGCGTCAACTACTACACGAGACTTATGGTGCAAGCCGCAGGGCCCCGCTACAGGGTGATACCTGGATATGGGTTTGCCTGCGAAAGGAACTCGATCAGCTTGGCAGGAAGGCCGACAAGCGATTTCGGCTGGGAGTTCTATCCCGAGGGCCTTCATGACTTACTGATCAAGTACTGGAAGAGGTACTCATTGCCCATTTACGTGACCGAAAACGGCATAGCAGACGAGGCCGATTACCAGAGGCCATACTACCTAGTTTCTCACGTTGACAGCGTGCAAAAGGCCATAGGTGAGGGCGCCAAGGTCAAAGGATACCTTCACTGGTCCCTCGCCGACAACTACGAGTGGGCCTCGGGCTTCAGCCAAAGGTTTGGCCTCATAAAGGTCGATTACGCGACGAAGAAGCTTTACTGGAGGCCAAGCGCTTTCGTTTACAGGGAGATAGCCACAAACCACGAAATAACCGATAAGATCGAGCACCTCAACTCAGTACCTCCTATAAGGGCTCTGCACAGGTAAAAAAATTATTTTGCCTCAGAGGAAAGCTCCTCTATTCCTTTACTAACTTGGCTTTTTCCTCCCCTTCTGGAGATAAGGGCGTACTCTATGTAAGCGGCGGCCAGTATGGCGGCCATGGCAATGGGCGCGTAAACAGTTGGATAAGATACTGGGTAAAAGGTGTAGAACACGCCGAACACGACGGTAATCAACGAAGCAATTGGCAACAAGTAATACATCAGGAAATTCCTGATGTGATTCCTCCACGAAAAGACCGAAAGGCCGATGTTACCTATTGCATGCCCCGTAAACTCGGCTATGGTTGCGAGCAATATGAAGAAGAAGTAGGCTGAGATCACTCCCCACGCAAGCCCTAAGGCTATCCCCGTAATCACGCCCACGACGGTCGTGAAGAGAATCGCCGCGCTGGGGGTCCCGTGCGTCTTATCGACCTTTGATAGGCCCTTTGGTAGCAATCCTTGGTTACCAAAGGTCATGAAAAGCCTGCTGGACACTATTATGGACGCCGTCACAAGCCCTATTAGGCTGTTAACCGTTAGAGCGGCAATTATAAGCTCGGGCCACACTCCAGCGTACTTGTAGAGCTCAACGAATAAAGGAGCACCAGACGACGCAAATGACGCCATGTCCTTGTAACCCCATCCAATGGTCATCGCATAGGAGACCAATATGTAAAGGAAAACCACCAGCAACGTCGAAATGAGCAATCCCTTCTTTATTGTGGTATGCGGCGCCTTTGCCTCAGCACCCAAGTAGACCGTGGCCGTTGTTCCAGACATGCCAAAGCCTGCCACTAGCATTCCAACGGCGAAACCGCTAAGCCCCCCGGAGGCCAGCTTGTAATTAAAAACCGCCAGCGTGTTGGCCGCTCCCGCCTTATCTATTATAAGAACGCTCACTATGATTAGCGTTATTATCTCCACGAAGGCCGTTACTATCCCGTAGTTAAGAGAGGGCCTTATGCCAAGGTAATTCATAAGCGCTGGAGGTAGCAGGTAAAGCAGGAATATGGGTATCCATGCGTAATAGGGCAGCGAGTAACCGAACTGAGACAGAACCGTGTTTATGAGCACGCTTATAAATAGGGCGTTTGCCGGAAGCAGGGCTGTGTAGTAAGCTGCATAGCTGAGCCCAGCCAAATATCCTGCGCCAGCTCCCATCGACTTATGAACATAGTAATGCACCCCCGCGGCGCTCGCGAAGTACTTGCTGAACTGGTAGGGCGTGTTTATCCAAAGCAGGACGAGACTTATCCCTAACGTGTAAGCCAGCGGCGTGGCGCCCAAAGCGTACGATGCGGCCACGGTAAGCGCAACGGCTGCCGCAGAAAGCGGGCCGTTCGAAATCAAACCCTGCGCAACGACGTGCCATAAGGACAGCGAGTCCTTACGTAGCATTGCCTTCTGCTCCATTTAAAAAACCGTCACCTCTGAGAATACGTAGTCCATTTTAGTGCAAAAATGCCCCTTGCTATTAAGCTTATTTTCGGCTTCCGCTTAACCTTGAGCGATTTCATGTACAAGCTAATTCGGCTTACAACCAGCGCGATTCATTGCCAAAAGCCGCGCTCGTTTTCAACGTAAGCTATCCTGCCGTTAACTATGGTCATTTGGGACCTCTCACTTCTTAGGGCTTCAACGGCTTTCCCGTAATCCGCTTCAAAGATCGCCATGTCCGCGTAGCTTCCTTCTCTAATTGAGCCAAGCAGAGGATTTCCAAGCAGCTTCGCTCCCCCTTTCGTGTAGCAATCGACGGCCTGCTCGAGGGTTATACGCTGCCTTGGGTACGGAGACGAGACCGCGTAGTATATGCCATAGTTCGGCCCGAAGGGCATGCAATCAGAACCAAAAGCCAAGTCTAGGCCCCGCGCAATGATCTCGTGATATGGGTTGTTCTCCTCAAGCCACATCTTGCCCAGCCTGTTTTCGTAAAGCCCTCCAGGCAGAGCCCACTGCAGAAAGTTCGGTTGCGCTGATATAAATGTACTGCCCACCTCGTCAAGCATTTCGTCGTGCACAAGCTCAAAACGCTCAATGGAATTACGAAGGGGCGCGTTCCGAAAAACCTTGAGGGCGACCGATATGGCCCTGTCACCTATGGCGTGTACCGCAACTGGTATTCCGCGCTCCCAAAAACGGCTTGCCAGCTTCGCGAACTGAGCATCGCTCATTTTTAGATTTGAGTCTGGCCATCCTTCATGTGCAGCCGTTTTCGCTCCTATGGAGCCATCGAGAAAGGCCTTGACTCCCCAGCTCAACTCTCCCCCGAAGCCCTCAAAGTACTCATCAGCGTAAATCGACTTATACACCCTAATAGGCGGGTTGAGCGTCGAATACACCAAGGCGGTAGCGCGATCCACATAATCCCTGACCGCGGTCACGCCTTCCCTTAAGGCCTCATCGAATGCTGCCTCTAAAGCTGCGCCGATCTCCGCTGGATCGGGAGAGACCAATGGTCCCAAAAGGCCGAGTTCCTCTTCCTTCAAGACCCCATCCCGGCTTTCAAGCCCAAGCTTTCTCAAGGCTACAGAATTGAGCGTTGCCATGTGGCCGTCGCGCCGGTAAAGTACAACGGGCTTATCCGTGAAGTCAAGCTCATCCCTTGTGAGGTACTCGCTTTCTCCCCACGCGGATTCATCCCATCCATATCCAACTATGATCTTGGCCCTCCTGTCAGTAGCGCGATTTTTCACCCTTTCTATCGCCTCCTCTCTGCTTCTGCACTCCGAAAGGTCAAGCCTCAGCTTCTGAAGGCCGAGGTGAAGCATGTGCGTGTGACTGTCTATAAAGCCCGGCAGCACGGTCCTACCCTCCAAATCGATCTCCCTTGATGCCTGCTCCGTTACGGTCCCGATTTTCACTATCCTGTTTCCCTCGATCCCAACGTCTTCCTGCTCGAAAGCCCCCTCGCGAAACACCCTGCCGTTCCGCAACAATAGATCAAGCATTTTGCGCCACCGACGTCTGCTTTACTCTCAGGGCCCACACCACTGATATGGCACTCCATGCCACGAATATCGCTGGGGCCAGTAAGAAAGGCCAACCCAAGCCCAATAGTGAGAAGTAGAAGGCTATGATCATTATTACCGTGGTGGCCGTTGGCGCAAGAAGCCAGGCCAGCCATCTCTTCCTGCTTCTCACGGAAAGCGCCGACAGCGATGCGTTTGAAAGAATGTGGATTAGCAGGTTAGCAAGCGTTGCCAATATACCAAATATGGCCCAAGCGTAGTATATGCCGGTGTAAAATCCAAACACCTTGTAAAACGCCAGGCCCATCAGGACTGCCACTGAGATTGAAATCGCGTAAGTGGCGTTTATGGCTGCTACCGGGCTTCCGGACCTTACCCTTGAGAGAGACCTAGGGATTACACCGTCACGGGCAAGTGAGAATATGACCCTGCTTAGCGGCGTGCCCATGCCCACGACCGTGCCATAAGTCGAAAGGAACGTCCCGACAAATATGAACGCATATGCGCCCAAAGCCCCCATAAACCGCTTAGCCACGATGAGGCCCGGTATGACCTGCGAGGTAAACGTAGAAATGTTCGAAATACCGTATCCAACGACCATGGCGTAAGAGCCAATCACGAAAGCGATCCCTGAAAGCAGAATGGCGTAAAGGACCGCCTTTCTTATGGTCTCCTTGGGCGCCTTTGCCTCCTCGCCCATTGGTACAACCGAACCGTATCCCGCAAAAGCGAGATACCCTCCCGCTATGAAACCCGTGAAAACGCCTTGCCACCCATTGGGGCTTGAAGAGGGAAGGAACGGGGCAAGAGAGACATCGGGGGCCCTAGCAATAACAAAAGCAGACAAAACGAATATGAACAGGATTTGAATCCCTCCAAGTATGAGGGCTAGCTTCAGCGATGGCTTGACGCCTCTTATCATCAGAACGTAAGACAAGGCAGTCATCAGCGATATCCATACGACCCCGGTCCAAATAGGGAGCTGAATACCAAAGGCATAGCTGAGGGACTTCGAGAAGCCCCATGCCACTATGAGGTACTCCAGCGCAAGGTTGCTGACCTGATACAGCAGGTACTGAAGCCCCGTGAAGACGCCAGCCCTGCTGCCCATGCCGTCAGCAACGTAAGCGTAGTAACCTCCTGCATGAGCAATCCTTTGGAAAACTGGTATATCGTGTTCGCCGATAAAAGAACAGCCAGCATAGAGACCAGCATGACCAACGGCGCAGCTCCCATAGAAAAACCGACTATACTCAATATGAGTCCAGATAGTATGGTTATTGGAGTGATCTGGCCCATGCTCTGAAAGACAAGCTCCCACAGACCTACAGATCCTGATCTAAGACCATGTTCGACCATTTTAGATCGGAAAAATCAGCTTTATATAGATTTCGATCAAAATGGATCAAAACCAGAAAGCCCGAAACCTTTTTCCGCCCGAAGGTACTTCAACACATGAGGAACAGGGTTTCTGCTCAAGACAAAATGGAAGAGCTGCTGGAGTTCATAAGGTCCAGGGGCAAGATCTCAGAAGATGATGCCATAGTTTTTTGCAAACAAAGGTTCGGCGTCTCTCCTCAGACCACCTACAGGTACTTGAACGCCTTGGAAAGAGCTGGCTTAATACGCGTCAAACCGAATGAAATAACCCCTTGGCAGCGAAAAGCAAAGGAAAGCGTGAAGTCGAGGCAGCTGCGCGTTAGCTGCCGCAAGTTCCCTGCGCCTTCACTTGCCCTTCGATTGCGAGTTAAACGTTATCATTATTATTCCCTTGTTGACGTTCTCTGCCTTAGCCTCATATCCCAGCGCGCTGAAGACCCCTTTTAGATAGTGCGTAAGAACCTCCGTGCCCTCTTCGGATAGATGGGGAGCTATGCATGAAAGCGTTATCTCGTCACCCTTTCTCTTGAAGTCTACCGTGGAAACATCCCACAGAGAAAACCTGAGCATGTTGACTATGGGCTCCAGCGGGTCGCCAGAGCTTTCGGAACCGAAGAACTTAGCGGATAGGTAATTCCCGTACCATCTTCCCCTCTCAAAGTACATCTTGCCTATCTTGTCCATCTCCGAGGGGTAGAGCTTGTCTATCATGTAATAGAGTATGTCAGAACCTATAATAACGGACCCAGACCCCTTTTCCGTCTCTATTAGCTCATACGCATCCACGATCTCGCGAAGGTCCTTGCCCATCTTATGTGCCCTTAGCGTCTGATTGAATATGTCATTTATCAAATCATAGGGGGCCTTTCCTTCCTCCCTCGCTATGTCGTAGACTGCATCAACTAGATCTTGCCTCACTGGCACGAGTTTCTTGCTTCCCCCGGGCATCTTTATCGCTTAAAGATAAGTGGTTATAAAAAAAGGTATTTCATGGGTAGAGAAATCTAAACCTATATGGCCCCCAGCTCCTTCAGCTTTTCCGGTATGTAGGTCTCCACCAAGAAGGTTTGGCTCACGGACTTGTTTTTGCTGCTGAACGCTTCCAACTCCGCCTTAAGGCCAAGCCTTTCAAAGGCGTCGAGCTGCTCCTTCCAGAACTTCTCCTTATACCTAGGGTCGGCCTTGAGCTCAGCAAGCCTCTTCCAGTCCAGCTCCTTCATCTTCATGGTTGGAACCTTGTACCTATTTATGTCAGTGGGCCAGAATCCCAACCACTTAGCGGAAGGCGTGTTCAGACCGGTTATGTGGGCGCTGTTAACCGACCCGCTTATTATGACCATACTTATGTGAGCTCCCCACACATCGCAGTCAGTAAGTATGTAAACGGGAAGGCCAAGCTCTTCATTAAGCCTCCTTATCAGTAGCCTGGCGCTGCGCGACGCTTGGCCGGTCGTGTCTATCAGTATGGCGTTGAACTTCTCGTGGACCTTCTCCCTTATCATCTGTATAAATATGGCTCCCTTCTCAATAGCTATAACCTTGTCAGCTGTGGTCTTTACGAGTTCCGCGTTGTCAAGAGCTGGGCCTATGTTTACCCCGTCGGGATTATCTGTGAGATTTATTAGGCTATCCTTAAAGCCCTTCACCCTATACCTAACCGTTAGGTCGCCAAATATGGCTCCCCTGTCGTGAGGAAATATGTTAAAGCTTTCCCTAGGCATTGAGAGCAAGGCCTCTAAGTCATAGACGGCCTCATCCGACTCCTGCTGCGTTGCGAAGTTTATGTCTATGTTCTTCGACATGTAAAACAGGTCACGAAGGGTGGACACCCTGTCATAATCAATGAGCTCTTTTCCTATCCTAGCCACCCATAAGAGCTGGGCCAGGGGCTTCACGTGCTTTACGTTGTCGGCGCTCCTCACGACCCTCTTATCTCCTAGAACGTATTGCTCGAGCTTAGGGTCGTAGTATATGTTGTTTGTTTGACGACTGGGAATCATAACCTCTGGAAAGCGCCCCTCTTCCATCTGGTTGTAAATTGACGTGCCCAAGTCCTTCAGCGCTTTTCTCGCGAACTCGCTCCTATCGGTGTTCCTTTCCATTTTTTCTCTTACCTTATTGTCTTTTTCAAGCTTTGCCTTTCTTCATGGAACCGTCTTCAGGAGGGTCGTCGACCAGTTGAACCGCACCCCTCCTCCGCTTCTTTGCACCTCCCTCCTTAAGCAGCAAATCGACGTCAGGTTCTTTCGTCTTCTCAGCCAAGAACGTGGAGAAGCTCGCCATCATGGAAAGGTACTTTCTAAGCACCTCGGTCCTCCTCTCCCTGTACTCGGCCTTCTCCATGCGTGACAGCTGAACCCTTAGCTCTCTGGCGGCCTGCTTTATCGCGAGGTCGATTTCCCTTTCAACTTCGGGCCTCGCCGCCACGTACTCCTTTCCCGCGGTCTTATACGGAACCTTGGTCGAGCATATGTGAGTTATAAAGGCTATTGGCGCCTCATCAAGCTTTACCTTGTACTGGTTCCAGTTTATGTTCTGTATGACGGCCATGGAAACATCGCTGTACTCGTCGTAAAGGAGCGGTATCTTGTTGGCAAACCTGTAAAGCTGAACTTTGCCCGGCTTATCAGGCGGCATTATGGCGCCGCCATACGCTATTCCAACCTCAACTATAAAGGGGTTGCCCTCGTAGGCGCGAGCAGGCCTGGTGGTAACCACCACGTGCTCAGGGGAAAGGAGCCGCTTTATGCCCTCCCTCAGAAGCTCTTCCCCTATGGGCGAAAGGCATGATGGATCTGGTGGGAGGAAATCAGGGTATTCCCTCAGGGCCGTTACCAGCTTGGTGAGTTGCTTTGTGCTGAGCTGCGAGACCTCCATGTGAGGATCAAAGCCGTTCGATTTAAGAAACGCCTTCGCCGTGCGCTCGCCTACCCTCTGGAAGTTCTTGGAAAGGAATACCTGAAGGCTTGTATGGGGGTTTGCGGCCATCATGCGCTTAAGGAGCTCCAAGTCGACACCATGGGGATGCGGTTGCGTTTCAACCGGCGGGTTGGGCATTTTTTCGGTTATCCTTGGATAAAACAGGAGAGTTCCGTTGGGATCTATGAAGGTGAGCTGGGCATAGGGCAATATCATGGCAGTTTCATAGAAATACTCGATGATCTTGTCCCTGGCCTTCCCATAGTCTCCCTCAAAGTCGAACTCTATTTTTACGCCCCTGAAGTGGGATTTGTTGTCGGCCTCATCGCGCCGGTAGATTACCGGCGTATTCGTCCTGATGTCCGTGCTGAGCTCAAAGGTATATACCTTGCTCCCCCCTTGGCTCGTGGTAATAGTTACCCTTGAGTTGGCCGTTATCTGGCCGTAAAGTATGGACATCTTTCCGCCGAGGCCAAACGTCCCCCTGTTCTGCCTCATGGAGTACTTCGAGCCGAATAGAACCTTTCCAAAGGCGTAAGGCACAGCTTCCAAGGGGACGCCGATGCCGTTGTCAACTATCTTTATGTGATAACGCTCCTGTCCTCCATCTCCCTCAACCTTTGACAGCGTGACCCGCACGTCAGGCAAAATCTTGTGGCCATCGCATGCGTCAAGCGAGTTCTCCACGAGCTCCCTGACTATCATGTAAGTGGCTTTGTGAGGACTATCGAAGCCGACTAAATCCTTGTTCTTGTAGAAGAAGTCGGCCACGTTCAGCTCCTGGAACTGCTCACTCAACACAGCTCACCCTCGCCAAAAGGACCCAAAAAACTCACTCTCATTTTAGATTGGCTAGGTATTTATAGACAGCGGGGATTGGCTGGCCGCTAGCTATACGCCTGATCGCCTCCCTTGCTTTTTCGACAGCCTCAAAGCTTCCGACCACAACGACCTTGGGCTCCTTTATAAAAATCGATGTGTTAGTTGCCGCTTCAATTCTCTGCTTCACGGATCCTTTTTTTCCTATCAACCTTGAGAGGATCCGCTTGATGTCCCCGCTGGGAAGTATGGGATCTTCGAGATCTATTTGAAGCACTACGCTCTCATCTCCTATGATTTTTTCCGCCGCCTGAAAGGGAGCGCCAAAAGAAAGAAGGGTCACAGCATCTTTATATCTTTGCAAAAGAGGTACCGCCGCCTGCGATGTGGCTTCCATTATTATCAGACCCCTATCCTTATCCATGGTGAGCTTGACGCCCTGTTGCTTTCCCTTCTCGGTTAGCGCATACATGTCGTAGACCCTTCCAAGAAGGCTTGAGTCCAGAGGAACGTAGATTACCGGCGAGAGGCTAGCCATTTCGCTATCAAGTCATCTTTTACGAGATCCTTTAACTCTATCCCTTTTTTCCTGAAAAACAGATTGAGGTTTTTAACATCCCTGAAAAGGAATTCCTGGGCGCGCGGATGGCTGGTCATTACTGACTGGCCCATGTCAATCAAATAGGGACGGCGATAATATAGCACGTTGTACTCGCTGAGGTCTCCATGAACGAGGCCAGCGTTAACCACGAGCCTTTCAAGGTCGTCTATCACTTGATTGTATGCTTTTTTCCAACTCAGGGGCGATAGGTTGACGTCCTTGATCAGAGGAGCAGGCTCCGAACCGCCCACCAACTGCATCACCAGGACGTTTCCCCTTATAGAGATTGGCTTCGGCACGTGGACACCAGCTGAATATGCCTCGGAAAGGTTTGCGTATTCCTTTCTAGCCCACGTTTCTACGATCTCTCTCCGGTCCCCCCTCTTCAGATGACTGAAGCGCGGATCCCCCTCTATGTAGATCGGCATGGTCTTGTAGTACTCTGAGGCCGTTGTGAAGTATATCTTCACCGCCACGTATCCCTCCGCACCCTCGGCAACGTATACCCTGGCCTCTTTTCCCTGCGATATGTTCGTTATAAACCTCCTTATGACTCCTCTCCTTATGAGCTCATAAGCGTACCTGAGCGTTATGGAGTCGAAAACTCCCTCAAGCGATTCCCTGAGTTCGCTATCCTTTATGATTTTTTCCCTGTCCGCCTTAGTGGCAAAGTCGCCCTCTTCAGGCCACTCCACTAAGGTCACCTCCGCGCGCTTTAACCGATTTTAAAGCCTTAAACCGCCTAAAACTTAACATATAAGCTGAGCCACTCTTCAGATTTAAGTCTTCTTGGTTTATTTTTCAGATCGCGTAAAAGCTGAAATGCTCACGTCCGAGCGGCACAAGACTCTCATTCATTGATCAAACTCGCTAAGCAGAGGGCGAAAGTGATGAGGGTATTACTCCGGCTGCCTGCAGCTGTTTTACCTCTTCTTTTGTGTAAACCGATACTATGTCCCCTCTAGTATCGGGTTGGAAATCCCATGGCGTGACCAGCACGTAATCCCCCTCGTGAATCCAGTTCTTCTTCTTCATCTTACCAGGAATCCTGCACATGCGGGTCTTCCCATCAGTGCACTTCACACGGATCCGGTCAAAACCAAGCAACTGCACAACAACGCCAATGAGCTCGCCCTCAGCAGGAGTTCTGATACCTGGCGGAAGCTTTGACATCGCGGAACCACCCGAATGAAATCCGATATGCCTAACATCAGCATCTATTGATTAATCCCATATTATTTAATCCTTTCTGAGCTCGCCGCGAATAAGAGAGCCATGCATACGCGTTTAATTACCGTTTTACAACGGGCACCCCAGACCAGGCGCCAAAACCCGCTTACTTGCAACTCCCAGCGCTTCCATACGAGCTGACCTCAAGCGATGGCTGCGTATAACGAATTCGAATGCGCGGCTTAAGCCAATGATATCATTGAGTTGCATACAAATAACCGATCGAAACACCACACAAGTTTATAAGCGCCGTTAAACGCCGCCTATGCAGAGGAAGACCGGTTTATCGACTAAGGCCAATGACGAAACAAATCAAATCAACCCGCAAAGCATAACTCCCCCCATTTACCAAACCGCAATTTTTCCCTATCCAACGGATAAAGCGCCTCTTGTCCACGGACACCCGCTGAGGTATTCCAGAGAGGATAATCCAACCGTGCTTGCGCTTGAAAGCGTAGTCAAAGCCTTGGAAACCGATGATGAGAAGGCTGACTCCTATGCTTTTTCATCTGGAATGGCGGCCATATCCTCTCTCTTCTTTTCTCGTTTAAAGCCCGGATCAACTCTCCTCCTGTCATCCGAGATATACAGCTTAACCCTCTCTCTCGCAAATAACCTAGCGAATTACGGCATCAAGGTCAAAGTAACCAAGGGGAACCAACTCATAGAGAGCGTCACAAGCGAAACTGGCATGGTTTTCGCCGAGGTGATGTCAAACCCGACGCTGAACGTCATCGACGTTCCAGCCTTGGCCGAAAGATGTACGCGCTTCAACGCGTTTCTCGCGCTCGACAACACGTTCGCTACCCCCGTGAACTTCAGGCCGCTCGAGAAAGGAGCGCACGCTTCGATCAACAGCGCGACTAAGTTTTTGGCTGGTCACAACGACGTCACCGCTGGAACCCTGGTGGGATTCGATATAAACGACGTTTGGAATTGGAGGAGAATGCTTGGAGGAATGCTGGACCCTCACGCGGCATACCTTGTGCACAGGGGAATAAAGACCCTAAAGGTAAGGGTTGAAGCCGAGCAGGCAACTGCGCTTAAGATAGCTAAAGAGCTTGAAGGCGATAAAAGAGTCAAAAGGGTGCTGTATCCCGGGCTTCCGTCTCACCCAACCCACGACGTGGCAAAGCGCATTCTAAGAGGATACGGGGCTGTCCTCTCGTTTGAAATAAAGGGAGGAGAGAGAGAAGCGCTAAAGTTCATGGACGAGCTCAAGATAATAAAGGCAGCCCCAAGCCTCGGAGGCACGGAAAGCTTGATAATGCATCCCGCATCTGCCTTTGGCGGCTCCATGAGCAAAGAAGAGCTTAAAATAGCAGGGATTTCGGAATCGCTTGTAAGGCTTTCCGTGGGCCTCGAGGATGCTGACGACCTTCTGTGGGACATACAACAGGCGCTGGATAAGGTAATCAAAGCATGAACCCCAAATACCTGATAATGGATTACGATGGAACGCTCTCCAGCGGAAACGGCATCGATGATGAGCTAGCAACGCTCATGCAGCAGATCAGGCTCAAGGGAATAAGGGTTATCGTGGCCACAGGGAGGCCTAAGAACTCGCTACCTGACTTGGAAAAGCTCGTCAAAAGCACAGACGCCCTAGTGCTGGAAGAGGGAGGAGTGATCCTAATGAAAAACAGAGAGGTCCTGAAAACAAACGACACATGGCAGGCTTATGTTAGCTCGCTACCCCAAGACTTAACCTACGCCACAGGCAATGTTCTAATCATAACAGATGCCCCATCCCTGGGACCCCTACTAATCAAAGCCAAGCAGATGGGAGCTGAGTACGAGCTGCAGCCTTACAAGAGCTGGTACTTCTTAACGCCAAAGGGCATCAACAAGCTTTCTTCGGTGAAAGAAGCGATAAACGTTATCAATGAGAGCGGGCCAACGCTCTTCGTTGGAGATGAGCTAAACGACTTAGATTTGGTGCGCTGGGCAGACTGCTCGGTAGCTGTGAGAAACGCCTCTGGCACAGTCAAATCAGAATGCGACTTGGTGTTGGATGAAGACGATGGTAAAGGAGTTAAGAAGCTGCTGCGTTCGATCATCTTAGATCAATTTAAATGCAAACCCGGGCCCTCCTTGCGAAGGGCCGCGCCATGCACAATGAGGAATTTTTGAACCTCTCGCTTGGCGCCTTTAATTCATGCTTAACCGCTAAAAAGGTTAACGCGCGCAAAAGCGCTTAAGTTATAAGCGACCATCACCACTTATCCTGAAATGGAAGACGAGAACCAGCCCATAGCGATATTTAGCGGAACGGCAAAAATAGGACAGGTAATGGGAGGAATGCAGGCCCTTACCCTTTCCCCTCAGGATCTGGCAAGCCCTACATCGCTCCAAATGGCGCTGACGAGAATCATGGACAGCATAGCAAAGCTGTCCACCACGGAGCCAAAGAAGAAATGGGTTGCAGAGATCAGGTTTATCGACGGACTTGGCAACCAGGTCTCGTTTGCGGTGGACTTGGGCCCCATGCCTCCGCTTGAGGCCAAGGAGTACAAGGCAAGGGTTATCGTTCAGCTGGTGCCTGATGAAGAAGGCACGCCCTCGAGCTCCAAGCGAATTTGACTTACTACGTGGCTTTTTTATCGGATATTCACTCGAACCTGCCTGCGCTAAAGGCCGTAATAAAATCCATGGAGGGCAGGCGCATTGACTACGTGGCTTTTCTGGGGGACCTAGTTGGATATTATCCATGGCCTAACGAGGTGTGCGATATTGGCTCATCGCTCTTCGACTACGCCGTCATGGGGAACCATGACTATTCCATAATCAGCAACGACTTCACGGGTTACAACGATTTAGCCATAATAGCAGATTCCATGAACGCAAAATCCATAGACTCAGGCTGTCTCAGCTACCTTAAATCGCTGAGAACACAGATCGATCTTACGATGGATTCCATACACATGCTCATGGTTCACGGATCCCCCTCCGACCCCCTTTTCGAATACGTGTATCCAGAGGACGCTTACAAGCTGGAATCAAATTACGATATAATCGCCTTAGGCCACACGCACGTTCAATACGAAAAAAAGCTCACAAGGACCACGGTGATCAATCCTGGAAGCGTTGGACAGCCAAGAGATGGCGATCCGAGGGCCGCCTACTGTGTGGTTAAAATCGGCGACACGATATCAGTTGACATGATCAGGGTGAAGTACGACGTTGCTGGAACTGTCAGAAGCGTTTTAGAGGCCGGATATCCCAAGTTCTTAGCGCAAAGGCTGGCCATGGGAATTTAGCCTATCTTCCAAGGGAAAGGCCTGGGCGCATATCCCGTGACCCAGGCCACACAAAAACCAGTTAAAGGGAAAGACGTAACCCCCTTAAAGTTGCGGCTTGTTCTTTAATATCTCTATGCCGGGAAGCTTTTCTCCCGCAATGAAGTCTATCATGGCCTTTCCAGCGGTGCTTATGTGCGAGAACTTGCCCTGTAGGCCAAGCTCATCAACAACTGATATGGTATGCCCACCGCCCAGTATTGAGAAGCTCTTGCTGTTGGCGACGCTCTCAAAGATGACCTTTGTTCCGGTTAGGAACTGGCTTTCCTCGTAAACTCCCGCCGGTCCGTTTATGACGACTGTTTTTGCATCATCAAGTACCTTCGCGTAGGACTTAGCCGTCGCCTCACCTATGTCCTTTATGGGGTCTTCTGTCGGCAAGTCGGAGGCTGGGACATCTACGCGCTTCCCTGCCCTGTCCACTGCCACGTCGACAGGTCCCCTTAGCTTACCCGGATATGCCTTAAGCAGGGACTTAGCCTGTGCTATGGCGTCATCAGTAGCACCCTTCTTCTTAAGGGCATTCAAGTTCGCCTGGCCTATGTTGTATCCCTCCGCCACAAGTATGAGCTGGCCAAGCATCCCCGTAGCCAGCACAAGATCAGCCAACCCCTCCTTGAGAACGCGGCTTGCGACCTTAAGGGAATCAGTCGGTTTGGCCCCTCCAAGCACGTAAATGGCTGGGTGCTCAGGATGGCTCAGCGCCTTGGTAAGCGCCTCGAGCTCAGCTTGCATAACGCGGCCTATGGCCTTCTTGAGCACGACGGGAAAGCCCATCATCGATACGTGAGGCCTATGCGCAACGCTGAACGCGTCCCCAACGTAAAGGTCAAAAAGAGGGGCGAGCTTCCTCACCATTATGGTCTTTGCCTGTAAATCGGCGTCCCTCTCAATCATCTCTTCTGAATAGAACCTAACGTTCTCCAGCACAAGCACATCTCCTTCCTTAAGGCCTGCGATGGCCTCCCTAGCGCTTTGCCCAAATATCTCATCTACAAACTTGACCTCCCTGTTGAGCGCGTTAGATAGCGCCTTGGCATGCGCTTCTAGTGAAGTGAAGTCCTCATCTCCAGGCCTCCCCTGGTGGGCCATAACTACCACCTTGGCGCCCTTCGAGGCAAGCTCCTCTATGGTCTTTCCGTGCTCCCTTATCCTCGACATGTCCATGATCGATCCATCAGCGGGACTTATAGGCGAGTTGAAGTCAACCCTAACAAGCACGGTCTTGCCCTTGACATCCACTTGATCCAGCGTGGTGAAATCTGAAATCTCCATTTGTGCATAAGCATGCACGCGTTTATAAAATTGTCGGGAAAAATCCACATATGAAAATAAAATCATAACACTCTAAGCCGTGCCTAAGATCAGCTCCCAGAGTAAGCCCTAATTGTCGCTATGCTGTTATCCGCCACGCCTGCCTTGACCATGTCATCTGGGCACGCCCACACTTCGTTTGCCGGGACATCTGCTCCCATCAGCGCCTTGAGAACGAGTTTCCTCTTACCAGCAACCACGACTTCAATGGAGTCCACTATCTTGAGCTGCGCTGCAATCTGGGAATTGATCTTTGCCTGGCCCTCCTTGACCGAGTCGTTCTTCTTTACCCTCATCCTTCTCTCTATCCTATGTTCCATAGCGATATTACTGGGACAGATGCTTATCAGTTTCGCGCTACCTCTCCCTCGGTAAGTCCATCTGATAGAGCTTTTCGCCAGACCTCAGCCTCCCGAGCACCGACAGAACTTGATCATCAGCAACTCTCCACTGCTGCCAGGTGTCCCTATCCCTTATGGTTACGCCCTCTCCTTTTATCGACCTATCGTCCACGGTTATTGCCCATGGTACGCCAATCTCGTCTACCCTTGCATACCTCCTACCTATGGTCCCATCGTCGTCATAGAACACGTAGAATCCGCTGGACTTCAACATGGATACCAGGCTCAAGGCCTTGGCCTTCATGCTTTCGTCGTCTATCAGAGGAAAAACCGCTACGTCATAAGGAGCCAGAGCTGCGGGCAACGACAGGATCTTTCTTCCCTCTCTTTCCGTTATCGAGTGATCGATCACAGCATAAAGAAGGCGGTCGGCCCCAAAGGATGGCTCAACAACATGGGGATAAAACTTCCGAGTAGTCACCCGCTCGCTCACCTCCTCGAACTTCACAATTCCCTCATCGAGCTCCACCGAGCCAAACGACAGGTTAAGGACAATCCTTCCCTGGGGCATTCCAGAGGCCGCCAGCTGGTTTATGGCATCTATGACCTCCTTTGACCTCTCTCCAAACCTCTTGCCTATGGCCGCCCTGTCCACCTTTGCGCGCACCACGGTACGCGCATATGGCTGAGGAAGGGCAACCGACACGGAAAGGTCCTCACCGCTCTTCTGAGAGTGATGCCTGAGGTCGTAATCGGTTCTGTAAGCTATGCCAGCAACCTCTATATCCCCCCATCCCTTGGTGGGCACCATGACGTCGAACGTCTGCGAGCTGTAGTGCGCTCTCTCCTTTTCGCCTTTTTCCAGGAATAGCACCTCAGCGGTAGAAAAGCCAAGAGCGTTCATGAAGCCCAAAGTCTGATGTATAAAGTAAGCCATCCAGGCATTTGCCACGTAGCCTTTTTTCAGGGCATCCCCAAGCGCGCCAACGTAGAGCTGGCCGGATGAGAGCTTGATCCTCACCTCCGTGTCGGCGACTTTTTTAGGCAAGGCATTTGCGTCCTCTGGATCGAAGAAGAACTCAAACTCCATTATGGTGAACTCCCTCATCCGTATGAGGCTCTGCCTAGGAGATATCTCGTTCCTTGCCACGCGGCCAACCTGAGCCACTCCTAAGGGAAGCTTTCTGCGAGCGGTCTCAAAGGTGCGCTTAAAAGCTGTGAATATACCCTGAGCCGTCTCGGGCCTCAGGAAGGCCCTTTCCGAGTTAAACGGTCCAATCCACGTCTGAAAGAGCAGGTTAAACGATTGAACGGTTTCAAGCCTTGTCCCACATGCCTCGCACTTTACCGTTTCCTTCGAGTAAAGCTCGTTTAACTGCTCAATTGTCATGCCCTCTGTTTTAACGCCGAGCTGAGATTCCGCTAGCTGATCGGCCCTGTAAACCCTGTGACACTTTGGGCATATGGTGAGCGGATCCGTAAATGACTCAACGTGTCCACTGGCCTCTAGGACTTCATAAGGGGTTACCATGGGCGTTTCTATTTCTACCATCGGGTATTCCGACGACCTTATGAAGTGGTCTCTCCACAGCTGGATAATGCGATTCTTCACGCTGGTGCCGTTAGGGCCGAGATCGTAGAGCCCGCCAACCCCTCCATATATTTCGTAACTCGGCCAAAAGAAGCCTCTCCTTCTTGCAAGCTCATCTAGGTCTTCCTGTTGCGCCAACCTTCTTGAAATTAAGCGGTCGCAATTATGCTTATCTCGCACCAGGCATCGCCCGAACGCCGCACGACTTCTTACCAAGTAGATCAGGATCGCCAATGAAAGTAAAAAGACGAAAACGAAAGCGAGATCAAGAAGAACCACGACGTAAAGAAGCGAGGACAAGGTCATAAGGCCAGCTACTATAATTGAAAGCACGAGTCCCCACCTCTTCATGGAAATCAGTCCTGCGGCTGACACCAGCATTAAGACCGACATCCCCAGAAACGCGATTCCCATATAGAGCGAGTACGTCATTATCTCAGAATAAGTAACCTCTATACCGTAAGTCGAGAGAACTTGCGAGTTAAGCTGGTTGAGCAATGATTGCGTTAGCATGACCCTCATGGCAAACATCGCCGCGCCAAGGAACAATAGGACTATGCCCGACAGAATTGATAAGATCCCCACGGCGAGCACACCGCTGGGCCTTTTTCTCTTGCTGCGTGGAGGCACCTCCGAGCCTGAGGCAGTTGAGCTCGTGGTGAGTTGGACTCCTTTTAAGGACGATCCACAGTAGGGGCAGTACCATACTTGCCCAGGAGGTAGCTCATGACCGCAGTAAGGGCAATACCGCTTCTCCTGCTCTGACATAACTTAAGCAATTGGCGTGCTAAAAGTTTTCCCTTCCTAAAAAATGCATCACGCAGCGGCGCGCAGGGCTTCTGCCTGCCCCAAAAAGATTAAAAGAGAGCGGCTGCGTAACACGTATGCAAGTAGATGAGCTTGACCTGAAAATTCTGAAGCTACTTCAAGAGAACGGAAAGATGGGCTACAGGGAAATGGCCGAAAAATTGAACACAAATCCCAGCACGATCTTTAACAGGGTTCGGTCTTTGGAGTCCAATGGAATAATAAGAAAGTACGCGGCAGTTCTTGACCCAGACAGACTCGGTTACGAGATCACCGCCGTGATAATGATAAGGGCAAGCGGCCCCCGCATAGTTGATATCGAAAAGGAGCTGGCCTCGATGCCTGAGGTGTCCTTGGTTTACGACATAACAGGGGAGTTTGACATAATGGTAGGAGCGAAGTTCAAGGACAGAGATTCTCTGAACAAGTTCGTCAAAAAAATATTGACCCTTCAAGGCGTCGAAAGGACGACGACGAACCTCGTGCTTAACGTGGTTAAAGAAGAGCCAACGCTTCCCATTCAGGTCGATGACTGACCCTGCTTTTCGCCTTCTTCAGTATAGGCCTTGACGAAGTCGGATATGGGCTTTAGCATGGTCACGAACTCCATCGGGAATATGTACTTTGTTGATGGGCTCGATCCCAGCTGCTTAAGCGCGTCAAAGTATTGAAGCGTCATCGTCTTCGCGTCGATGGTCTTAGCGGCTTCAGAAATCGTTTTTAGCGCAGTGGCAAGGCCTTCTGCCCTAAGTATCGCTGCCTGCTTATCTCCTTCTGCTCTTAGTATTTCGGATTGCTTATCACCTTCCGCTACAGTGATCGTTGCGGTCTTCTTCCCATCGGCCTCAATGACTATCGCCCTTCTGTTCCTCTCGGCCGACATCTGCTTGATCATGGCGTCCTGAACGTCCTTTGGAGGTATTATCTCTCTTATCTCAACGCTCGATACCTTAACTCCCCATCTTGCGGTAACCTCGTCCAGCTTGCTGCGCAGTATCGCGTTTATGGTATCCCTTTTGGCCAATATCTCATCCAATTGGATATCGCCGATGACAGCCCTAAGAGTCGTAGTGGCTATACCTGTGGCTGCGCCCTCAAAGTTCTGCACCTGAACAACCGAGTCCGTGGCGTTAAACACCTTTGTGTATATGAGAAAGTCTATGTCCACGGGGGCGTTATCCTTCGTTATGCACGTCTGATGGGGAACCGTTATGTACCTTTCTCTGAGGTCCACCTTCCTAGGCACGTCAACAAAAGGTATTATGAAAACTATGCCCGGTCCCTTCTCCCCTATTACCCTCCCAAACCTGAAGACTACCAGCCTCTCGTACTCCCTAACTATCCTTATGGAGTAAGCGAGGAATATTATAATTATTATTAGAACCACTATTGCGGCTATTATTGAGGCTGAGGCTGCCGCAACCTGTTCAAAAAACATCATAACTGTTATCCCTGCGCGCAATTATAAGGCTTCCTAAGGATTCAGCGCCGTGAGGCATAAGAAGCTCTTGCCCAAACCATCCCTTAGGAGACCACCCAAGAGGCCCTCCTGTCGCGACGGCGTTACGACCCAAATCTCCTCTTGCGCTTCTGGAACGTGCGTATGGCCCTATAGAGGTCAATTTTCCGGAACTGAGGCCAATAGGTGTCTAAGAAAACAAGCTCAGAATAGGAGGATTGCCAGAGCAGGAAGTTGCTCAACCTCTCCTCGCCTCCGGTCCTGATTATCATATCTGGATCGTGAGAGCCAGCGGTATAAAGCGATGAGGAGATCACCCCCTCATCTATATCGTCAGGGGAAAGCTCCCCATTAGCCACCCTTGAGGCAATGCTCCTCACAGCCTTGACGATCTCATCCCTTCCTCCGTATCCTAGGGCTATCTGCAACAGCCGATCATCGTTGCTTGCCGTCTTCTGCTCAACGAGCCTTATGGCCTTCAGCAAGTCCTCAGAAAACAGAGAGAAGTCCCCTATCACCTTAACCTTTACCCTTTTCTCGAAGATATCCCTGCTTTCCGCCAGCTCCGCAAGCCCCCTAGCGGACAGGGCTAAAAGGTGTGAGACCTCGCTTTTGGGCCGCCGGGAAATGTTCTCAGTTGAAAGCGCGTAAACCGTGACCTCCTTTACGCCAACTTCCCAAAACCAGTTCAGCGCTTCCTTGAGCTTGTTATAGCCTGCCTCATGTCCGTATTCGGGCGGAAAACCGAAAAGCGTCGCCCATCTCCTGTTGCCATCGAGGATGACAGCGATCGATGTCGGCATCGCGCCATCCCTTATCTCCCTCCAGAGAACGTCTTCATATACCGCGTAAACTGGCCTCAAGATATCCGTGACGACCCGATGCAAAAAAAGACCTAAGGCACGACGGGCAGAGACGATAACCGCCTCACCTCTTTCTCCTCAGCCAAAAAATCGTCCTCTATCCTTATACCTCCCACGCCTGGTATGTAAACTCCAGGCTCTATCGTGAAGACGTGGCCAGGCGAGAGGCGATCCTTCGACGTAACGCTGAGATAGGGATACTCGTGAACGTCAAGCCCTATGCCATGTCCTAATGAGTGTATGTAGTACTTATCGAGCCCGTATTTTGCCAGGTTCGTTATCGCCAGCTTGGCAACCTCCGAAAGCGGCTGCCCCAACTTCAACGAGGCGAAACACGTGGCTTGCGTTTCCCGGACGGCCTCGAAAGCCCGTTTCATCGTCTGGCCCGCTTCTCCCATGAAGACTGTCCTGGTTAAATCGCTGTCGTACCCCTCATACTGTGCCCCAAAGTCTATGACAACTACCTCGCCGTCTCTTATTTTCTTGTTACTTGAAGTCGCATGAGGATTAGCCGCCCTCTCACCGCTGGCAACTATCGTTGGAAAAGCAACTCCCTCGGCTCCGCGCTCCTTCATCGCTTTTTCGAGCTCTGCCGCTACGTGGTTTTCCGTAACGCCGGGCTTTACCTCTTTGAGCACTTCCTTAAATGACTCCTCAGCCACGCTTATAGCTCCTTTTATTCTTCTAAGCTCGTCTTCATCCTTTATGGACCTGAGCTGCTCTATGGTCTGTGAAATGCCCGCCCACTTGTCGCTGTACTTCTTTATGTGCTCATAAAGAGAAAGGGTAACGCTTTCATCTTCGAGGCCGAGCACGCCCCTTGCAACCTCCTGACCTACCGATCTCAGCACTTCATCCTGAAAGTTCTTGGTTTTCTCCACAACCACAAGCTCGTCGTACTTCGCGTCTTGAGCATCAGGGGCTTCTAACTCCGTCACGTAAAGCCTGCTCTTTCCGTCAGCGCTGAGGAGCAGGTAAGCTCCACCAAGCCCTTTAAAACCAGAAAAATATCTTAGCGATTCGTAAGAACTGATCAGGGCGTGATCAACGGCAGATCCTTTAAACAGCCCTTGAATCCTCCTTTTAAAGTCTACCATGTTTTTACAGCGATCAGCGCTTATAAGCGTTGACCGCTCGCCGGTAACTAGCGGACAACGGCCTGTTTCTCTGACCTAGAAAGCCACATAGTTAAAACCGTACACGTCTCAGGCGAATGAGTCGTGCCCTCTTCGCATTCCATCGTGAAAGGGCATGTAAAGCACGGAGGCAAGCTGTTCATGTCAAGCTTAATGGTGTCCTTCATCCTATGAGAGGTACGAGCGGCGGCGTTTAAGCCTAGCTGTTATTTAGGGCGATATGGGGTTATTGCACAAGAGATAAGGCCGCCTTTACCAATGAGAAAAGCATAATTACCGCCGCAGGTTAAGAGGTATGGCTAAATACGCTATAGCTGATGTTAAAGCCAGGTGGATCCTCGACTCTCGTGCAAATCCGACCGTGGAAACCGAGGTCAGAACTGAAGGAGGTACGGTAGCCGTAGCTGCCGTGCCCAGCGGTGCTTCCAAGGGAGAGTTTGAAGCGCTTGAGCTTAGAGATGGAGGATCGGCATTTCATGGATTAGGCGTTAAAAAAGCCGTAGATAACGTGAACTCGATAATAGGGCCCAAGGTAAGGGGCATGGATGTCAGGGAGCAAAAACAGATAGATGACGCCATGATCGCGTTGGACGGCACGCCCAATAAATCCAAGCTGGGCGCCAATGCCATACTATCTGTTTCGCTTGCGGCCGCAAGGGCCGCCGCCCTTGCCCAGGGCATGCAACTTCACGAGTGGATATCCAAGCTTTACGGCAGAAAGCCGCTGCTGCCAGTGCCATTCTCCAACGTGCTCAACGGTGGAGAACACGCTGGAAACGACCTCTCTATACAGGAGTTCATGGTGGTGCCGGTCGGGTTTAAGACGCTTCACGAGGCCATGCAGGCGGTCAGTGAAGTCTACGTTTCACTTAGGTCATACGTAACAAAGAAGTACGGAGCGGTGGCCAAGAACGTGGGAGATGAGGGAGGGGTTGCACCGCCCATGGGCGATACCCAAGAGGCCCTATCCGCGCTCGAAACCGCCATTACAGACGCTGGCTATTCGAATGGAAAGGAGATAAGGCTCGCCATGGACGCAGCATCAAGCACTTTCTTTAGCAACGGAAAGTACAAGATCGATGGAAAGCTGTTGACCAAAGAAGAGCTCATGGATTATTGGAAGCAGATAATAGCGGCGCACAAGATAATGAGCATTGAAGATCCATTTGAGCAAAATGATTTTGAAAGCACCGCCAAGTTTACCGCTCAGATCAAACCAGTTCAGGTTGTCGGCGATGACATATTTGTCACTCAAATCGCTCGGCTCAAGAGGGGAATAGAGGTAGGTGCGTGCAACGCCCTGCTGCTAAAGGTCAATCAGGTGGGATCGCTAACAGAGGCGGTTGACGCTGGTCTGCTTGCAATCAAGTCCGGTTACTCCGTTATGGTAAGTCACAGGAGCGGCGAGACCACCGATGACTTCATCGCCGACTTAGCCGTGGGCCTAGGAACTGGGCAGATAAAGACCGGAGCGCCGGCTAGAGGAGAAAGGGTAGCAAAGTACAACAGGTTGCTCAAAATAGAGGATGACACTGGAATTCCGTACGCGGGGCCTTCGATTGCGGCAAAAAGCTAAGAGCACTCTTCATGAATCCCTTCAAGATTTTTTTCGAGAGAAGGGGGAACGAAAGAGGCGTGCGTGGGAAGCTTTCGCATCGACGTGCTAAAAGGAAATGAGGCAATAGAGATACAGCTCAGCGGAGTCTATAGGCTGAAGACGAAGATAAGGGCCCTTCTGAATATGGGTTACAGCGTAAAGCTAGTCATACCGATACAGGCAGTGCTGGAAACGCCGAGCGGGACCGTCTACAAAAAACAGACGGCTAAGGTCTTCAGAGAACTGGCAGGACTTGCAGGGCTTTTTCCAGCGGAAGGCCTCGAAGTCCTGCTCATGTATCTTAAGGAAAAAAGGACCTGGTCAAGGATTAAAAGAGGAAGAAAATACGTTATGCCAAAGGGAAAATTCAAAAGAGACACGATCCCCTTGGAAACCATAAAAACCATTTCTCTAAAAAAAGGCGAGGACTTGCTGAGGCTTGTTGCTCTTCCCTCCGGCGATTTCACGAGCTTTCAGCTATCAAAGGTGAACTCCATGGCGCCGGTCACCGGATCAAGGGCATGCTACATATTGAGGCACGCAGGGGTTATAACGGTAGTTGGCAAAAGGGGAAGAGCTTACGTGTATCGTTTAGAATCCCCTCAGGCTAACTCTGATAAGTCATGAACTCCTGTTTTCCGACGCTCATCATCGGGGACGCTTAATCCCGGCAACCTTCTGTTAAGCTTTGCCCACAACTCCAGAGGCTCTCGGCATAACGACAAAGTTAAAAGCAAAGCACCTTATTGAAATAGATTGGAGAAGCTGAACTATAGGGCAGTGTCATCCCAATATCTGGTTGGCCCTCTAGCTGTAAGATTGAAGTCATTTGAGCAGATAACACAGCCAGCATGGGCGAACTACGCTAAAACCGCGACCTTCAAGCAGTCATTGCCCCAAGACCCGGAGTGGTGGTATAAGCGCGCAGCATCAGTGCTCGTTAAGCTATCGCAAGAACCAACATTAGGCGTAAGCCGGCTCTCGAGCATGTACGGTGGCAGGATAATAAGCAGGGCGAAGCCCCACCACGTCGTAAGAGGGTCTAGAAAAGTAATAAGAACCATAATAGACCAGCTCGAGCAAGCAGGACTAATAGCCATAAGCGGCAACGCAAAGGTCCTTACCCCAACCGCAGAAGCCCTGCTAAACGACGTGGCTAAGGAAGTTGTAGAAGAAATAAAGAAAGAAGAGCCGAGGTTGGAAGTATACAACTGGGCCTTCCGAGGTGATAGCCATGGCTGAAGACGATGAAGAGCTAAACGAGCTCAAAAGAAGGAGGCTCGAAGATCTGAGCTCTTCCTATTACAGCAAAAAAACCCAAGAAAAGCAGATACAGGAAGAAAGGCGCAACATATTAAGAGAGATACTTGAACCCGATGCAAGAGCCAGACTTGATAATCTAAGAATAGTTAAGCCAGACTTCACGGAACTTATAGAGAACCAACTCATAGCGCTTTACCAGCAAGGGAGGATAAGCCGCGTTAGCGATGAACAACTCAAAGCCCTGCTTTACAACCTGTCCTCGAGGCAGAAAAACACTACCATTCACATAGAGGAAAAGTAACCATCAATCCTTAACTTTCTCAAGCATGCTTGCGACGTTCCAGAACTGCACCCTAGTCCTCGTGGGCATGTTAGGATCCTGAGATATTTCGTCAAGGATGCTAAGAGCGTTGGCCGCCCTCACACCTGGGCTTACCGATGTGTCCTGCAGGTATTCAATTGCATCTAGAACCGCGCGCCTAATGTTCTTCGGGACGTGAATATCGTTACTTATATCCTGCAAAATCTTTATGGATAGCTTAATCGCATCTGCCGCGTTCAGAGGGACGGACATAACACATCACATTTTGATTAGAAGACATAGAATAAAAGGATAGCACCGAGCGCAGCTTGAATCCGAGTCAGAATAGGAACAGGTACGAGAAAACTATGAGCGCCAGCACCATAACGGCCATGTGCAGAAGGCCCGACACGGCTTTTCCCTTGTTTATCTCTCCGGCCAACAAACCCAGAAACACGCTTTCAGAAAGGGCAACGTAGTAGCTCACGCTCCTGAAGAGCGATGGAGAGAGGCTGGACTTTTGAGAAAACAATGGGATAGTGCTTGTAGTATAGGGGGTTATTTTTATTGTCGCCCCAACTGCTAACAGAAACGTAAAGAAGGCCACGTATATTATTATAACGTGAATTCTCGTTTCAGATTCCCTCCTTTTCTGAAGCTCAACGTATTGGGCCTGAAAGGTGCCGAGCTCGTCAAGGAAGGTATGCATTTCGGGCGTCAAGTTAAGAAGATCCTTTATAGAGGCTATGGAATAGTTGGATATTTTGCTCTTGAGCGCGGAAGACAAAGAGGAAAGAGCATTTTGGAGCGGAACGCCAAGGGTGAGCCTGGAAACGAAAGCCTTCAGCACTGGCTTCAAGGGCCCGTACTCGCCTTCCGAAGCTACCACGAACGCCTTAACAAGCGGAGAGCCACCTCTGATGGCCCTTGCGACATTAAAAAGATAAGTCGAGAAGTAAGAGTCCATTAGCATCCTTTTCCTATCGATGAGCGTGAAGAGCACTCCAAGAGGAAATGATACGGCGAATATCGCCGCGCCAATCAGCAGTTCGAAGTTTTCTGAGAGCACCGCGGCAAACATCTCGTCAAATCGAGACTTAGCGCCATATAAACCTTGCCTTAAAAGCAAATTTACGCCAAGCTTATAATTTAAGGAGCTCTGCAGACAGACTAAGCCCGTAATGCAGAAAACACCACGCAGCAACAAGGGTCTAGTTGTCCGCTAGGCTAAATAGCCCTTCTAACGAAGTCCGTATGGACGAGGAAGCCATCAGAGACAGGGCTGAGAAGTACATAAGGAACTTAAAGGGCATAATTTTTACACTACAGCCAATTAAGCCGATCGAGCTGGCAAAGCAATACCTCAGCGATTCCGAATATTACCTAGCCAAGGGTGACTACATATCTTCGATAGTGTGCTCGTCGTATGCTGAGGGAATCATAGACGGGTTAAGGGAGAATGGGACGGTCACCGGGAGCTGGAAGACGGACCTGCTTCAAGAAAGAAGCGTGGTGGTTGCCGGCACTTGGGACATCCTACATCCAGGGCACATTAAGCTCCTCGAGTTTGCCGCATCCCTAGGTGACCTTACGGTCATAGTTTCGAGGGACGCAAACGCCGCAAGGGCAAAAGGCCACGCTCCAATCTTGCCAGAGCAGCAAAGGCTTATCGTGGTGTCCGCCCTGAAACCAGTGAAGAAGGCCATCTTGGGATCGCTGGACGGCGACCCCGTCAAGACCGTGGCCGACCTCAAACCCGACCTCTTTGTACTGGGTCCTGACCAACCATACGATGAGCATGAGCTCGAGCTGAAGCTCAGGAGCTACGGCTGCAACACAAAAGTGATAAAGTTCAAGGAGCGCTTCATCTCACCCGGACTCATAACAAGTTCAAGTAAGATCGTGGAAAACATAAGGATGCGCAATGACCAGAAAGGTACCTCATGAAGCTATGACGCTATAATCCAATTCGGCCTTGCCCGCTGATATCTTTATAAACTCCCGACTTTTAGTTAAAAAGGTGTAATGCTTGATATCCAGAAGGATAAGGGATGAGGAACCGGAAAGGAATCAACAAAATCGCAATAACGTTGAAACGCCGCTCAGGCTCTTGAAGAAGGCACTCAACGCGCCCGTTACGGTTAAGCTAAAGGACGGTGAGGAGTACAGGGGTATACTTAACAACTTCGATCCTACTATGAACATCGTACTGGACGAGTCGACTCAGGTAGACGAAAACGGTAATGCGCTTGTCTCATTTGGTAAAATACTCATAAGGGGAAACAACATACTATACATAGTCGTTGGAGAATCGGGCAACAAGGCCGCGAAGTAAGCGCGCAATGCTTATGTTTGGCGCAAGGGGATTTAATCTCCCTTGCACAAAAAAGCAGATGTTAGTAGCTTCAAGGCGATAATATTTGACATGGACGGAACCCTTCTTGACTCAAAGAAGGCCTTTATAGCGCAACTTGAGGACTTTTTCGCCATAAATCACGTAATTGGGATTAGCAAGACAGACGCAGCAAAGCTCGTCGGAAAGACCTACCATGACATTTTCCAACAGGTTTTCGATGACGTAGATGCCGAGCAAGAAAAACAGTTGATCGAGTGGATGAACTACAGCTACAGGTACTACTACATAGAGAAGTTTGCCAGCCTCTTTCCTGGTGCGATCGAATGCGTTAAGCGGCTAAAAGCACAGGGATTCAAGATCGGCGTTGCAACGAACGCGCCAAGGATAATATTAGACTACTTCATGAACAAATATGAATTTGGGCAAATGGGAATAATCGGGATCTCAGGAGATGATGTAGAAAGGAAAAAACCATATCCCGACATGCTCTTGAAGCTGATGAAGCAGATGGGTTGCGAGCCCGATAACACGATCTACGTTGGGGATATGGATATAGATGTAAGAGCTGCACGCGCGGCTTCAATACCGTCATTTGCCGTTCTGACAGGCTTATCTGACATGGCGTCAGTGCAATCTGAGCACCCGGATGTGATGGTTCCGTCGATCGCGTGGATATGCAAGGTAATAGGTTCATCAACAACGTAAGTCATCTCCCTGCTCTAATGAGGGCCCAGCGAGCAAATGCATGATCCCTTTCCCGCCGTTAATTTTAAGCTGCACTAATCCACACTTGGTATAGCGAAAAACTTGCACGTTCATCTTTTTCTTAAGCCGCCAGGAGAGGTGTAAACGCCATGAATATCACATAAAGCCTTCGAACGCGTTATTTCGTCGTGATAAAAAGCCACCCAAGCCCTTGCATCAGATGACCTCGAAGAGTGGCTTTAAAGGAATGGGGACGTACTCCTTGTCGCCAACCTTGAACTTGCCTTTCTGGCCCACCACAACCGGTATTCCCAGCTCTGATGAGAGAAACGCTGCTGCCTCGCTTACTAGCGTGTCCTCTTGTAACGCCAGCTTCTCCATCGCGGTCTTCTCGTTAGGACCCAACTGCGACGCCGCATTAACAAGCTTCTTGTAAAGCGAGCGCTCCTCCTTAGGGAGCACGTCAGCGCCAAGGCGCCCCGCCATTATGTCCAACATGGGCCTCACAGACTCGCCCTGATGTATGACCAAAGAGCTGGCCTTGCTACCTCTTTTTGCCCATAGGCTCATCACTTCCTTGGCGTTTTCGAAAAGGCGCTGCATGTACTCCTCTTTAGCTAACACCACTTGCTCATCCGAAACGGCAAATGGCTGGGGCCAGGGCTGGGAACCGACGCGCCCTTTTTCGCCCATCACCTCCCAGGCTTCCTCTGAAGCATAGGGCATAAATGGTTCAAGGATCCTCGTCCATCTTTTCAAGACCTCAAAGGCCGCTTCTGAGTACGGTGTCAGCCCCTTGCTTACCCTTCTCCTAACGTACCACCTAAAGTCGAGCCAGAACTCGAACAGAGCGTAGTTAAGGGCTGTTCTAGTCCTGTATTCCTCCATGGCAGAGATGACCTGTTCCAGCGTCTTGTTGAACTTTGCCTCGATCCAAAGGTCCATTTCATCGGGCTTTCCGTCATGGTCTGACGTTACTTGCTTAACCAAGCTCAGGAACGACTCGACTTTTTCAGCCATGGCGTCCACATCAGCCCACTTGAAGTCTGGATCATCCATGCCCTCAGCTGAATTTATAAGGGCCAGCCTCACCGCGTCACTTCCCCTTCTTTCTATTGCCTTGTCAAGCGTAACGAACAACCCTTTCGACTTCGACATCTTGTTGCCCTCAATCGAGGCGAAGCCATTTACGGCAATTGCTTTGGGCCACTTGTTCTCCGGAAATACGGCCACGTGCTGAAGGATGAAAAAGATCAAGTGATTTGACACCAGGTCCTTGCCAGACGCTCTAAGATCTACAGGGTACCAGTAGTCAAACTCATGCTTGATTTGATCTAGCAGCAGAGCGGGCACATGAGTAGCCGAGGAGACGCGAGAGACGTCCCCTTTACCGAGAAGAACGTAATCAAAGAACTCAGTGGTCATGGATTCAGGCTTAACAAGCCCGGCGTTGACGTACTTTGATATGGTATAGTAGGCCATGTAAATCGTTGAGTCACTTAGGGTTTCAACCAGCCAGCTCGAGTCCCACGGCAAAGGAGTACCAAGTCCGCTCCTCCTGGCACAGGGCTTGTCGCCTACCCATTCAAGAACGTCCAAAAAGGCCTGTCTTGCTGCCGATGGATAAAACTTCATGTTTTCTATTGCCTTGCGGGCCCTTGCCTTTAGCTCGAGATCCGAGTACTTGAGGAACCACTGGTCTTGAAGGATCTTGACGTCGCATGTGGTGCCGCACCTGCAAACCACCTTCTCGGGAAGCTCGTAGAACAAGAATCCAAGGCCCGCGCTTTTCAGCTTGTCCGACACGATCCTGCGCGCTTCTGAAACCTTTATTCCAGCGACGTCACCCACGGCCATCACTCCTTTCCTAAGCTCAAGGGAGTAGATTTTTTTCGTTGCTTCCTCAGCCCTTGGGTCTGATTGTCCCTTTATGCCCTGCTTCTCGCACTCTTCCACAGCAGGGTAATTGCCATATCCCTCGACCCTTATTACCGAGATTGGCTGGCGCGGCATTCCTAAGTCCTTCAGTGCGAGGTAGTCGAAGGGTGCGTGAGCAGGAACGCTGAACACTACGGCAGTCCCAAACTCCGGATCAATGAAAGTGGCGGGAAGAACAGGGACCACGCTCGCCGTCAGAGGTACCCTAACGCTCTCGCCTATCAGCTGATCACCCCGAATAGTTGTCAAAACCGTGGCGGAAAAGCCCTGATCAAGAAGCTTCTGAACAGCGCCCCTGCCTACAATCCAGCGCTCTCCTGATACCTCCACCTCAGCGTAGTCGATCGTTGGCGAAAGCCACACATTTGTTACACCGTAGAGCGTTTCGGGACGGAACGTGACCGCAACCAGATACGCTCCCTTGAACTTGCCTGAAGTCAGCTCAAACTTAACCGCGGTCATCTCCTCGGGGGATACTCCCTCTCCCTGCAGCCTGTCGTGATCTCCCACTGGGCTAAGGTCCCGAGGGCACCAAACCACTGGATGCGTCCCCTTCACTACGTAGCCCAACTTCCTAAGCGTGTTATATTGCCAAGTAACGAAGGCGCTAAACCCGGGATTATATGAAGTGGTGAAGAACTCCCTTCTCCAATCTATTGATACCCCGTACTTGATCAGCGTCTGCTTGCCCTGCTTTGTGAAGTACTTTGCCAAATAGACTGGATCGGTAAACTTCTTAATCTCATCCATGCTTACGCCGGCTATCTCAACCAGCGGGTTTATGGCCTTAGGGTCGCCCTCGGCTATCCTCTTTGCTTCCCCGGCTATGGGCTGCCCAGTCCAATGCCAGGCCCACGGAAAAAGCACGTTGTAACCACGAGCCCGCTTGTACCTCGCAAGCGCATCCAGTCTGCCCACGGTGTAGCCATGCCCCACGTGAAGCGGTCCATCCATGTAGGGAAACGGAAAAGTAGCGAAGAACTTCGGCCTTTCATCGGGATCCGCTTCATAAGCGTGCTCCTCAACAAAGCGCTGAGACCACTTGATCTCGTAATCTGGCACGGCCATAATTCAAGCACCGGTACTAGCTCTCGACTATGGAGCGTAAAAGCTCATCGTCGACCGGCTTTTCGAAGACGAACTCCAAAAGCTTTGCGCTTCCTCCTCCTCTTCCTCCCGCCTTCCTAAGCGGCCCTAAGGCGAAGTCAACTGAGGCAGGGCCTCCAAGCCTAGCGGCCAAAGCCACTTTCCTGCGGTCCGAGCTCAGCACTATGGCAACTTCGGACGCACTTGTTGCCTCCACGGCAACGTCCCTCGGTTCAAGGTCATCTTTCAGCCTTATCAGTTTGGCCTTGAAGCCACGCACGCTGATCTCCTCGGCTCCGCTCGCGTATTCCCTTGCCAGCGAGCTCTTTAGGGATTTTATTTGCTCCCTGTCGTTGTGCAGCTCCTCGGTGAGCTTGCCCAGCTTCTCAAACAGGCTTTCGGTGTTACCCTCAACCATCTGAGCTGCCCTTGATAACGCTTCCTCGTTATCCTGGACGTACTTAAGCGCCGCAAAACCGACCGAGAACTCAAATCTGAAGACCGACTCCTGTATCCTGTTAACGGAGCGCACCTTAAGTAGCCCTATGTCACCTGTTCTCTTAACGTGCGTCCCTCCGCACGCTTCCGCGTCAACGTCGTCAATTCTCACTATCCTCAGCCTTTTGCCCGGCACGACACCGCCCTGGTATATCTGATATCCATAGGCCGTCTCCGCTATGTCGCGCTCTAGCTCAAGCTTCTCCACCACTATGTTATCCATTATCCAGCCGTTGGCCAGGCGCTCTATTTCATTTATCTGCTCCCTCGAGATGGGCTTATAGTGAAGAAGGTCGAGCCTGTTGATTTCTTCTCCTTTCTGCGCCCCCATCTGCCAGACGTGATCGCCCAGCACCCTCCTCGCGGCAGCAAGCAAGAGGTGAGTGCCCGTGTGCCCCCGCATAAGTTGCTTTCTCCTTTCCCAGTCCACGAGGCCTTTTGCTGAAGCACCGGGTGCTGGAGGGATGCCGCTTACCGTCACCTCATGCACGATCGTCCCCGAGGACGTCTTGTAAACCCTGATTACCCTTGCCTTTCCTCCGTCCCATACGAGTTCTCCGGTGTCAGAAGGCTGCCCACCGCCTTCTGGATAGAAAGCCGTTTGATCAAGAACGATGAACTCTCCATCAGGAAACCTCTCATAACGCTCAACCCTGCAGCTGAACTCTGGATCGTCCCTCTCGTAATATAGAGGCCTTGTTTCCCCCATACCCGCGAACGCATCTTCATGCGGTACCGTCCTCTTGGTCTTCTCGCCAAGCCTTCCCTTGGGAGCAGAGGCGTGAATGGCGGCAAGCCTCGAGTAAAAGTCCGCAGGCACGCTTACCTGCACTCCCTTCTCCGAAAGGGCCTTGGTTATCAGCTCTATCGGGACGCCATATGAGTCATAAAGCTTCATCAAGGTGTCCTCATTTACTGTGCCAATGCTTGCGATCTTTCTCTCGAGCACGCCCAGTCCCTTCTTCAAAGCATCGTCGTACTTTTGTTCCTCCATGCTTACTAGCTCGAGTACGCGGTCCTGCTCCTTCACGAGGTTCGGGAAATCTGGAGACCAGTCCTTGATCTGCAACGCCACGAGCTCCTCCAGAGGAACTTCCATCGACAGCAGCATCTTCAGCCTTAGCGCCCTTCTCAATATCAGGCGGGCAAGGTATCCCTCTCCAGCATTTGATGGAATAACGCCGTCAGACAGCAGGAAAGCTATGGTCTTCGTGTGATCCAGAAGCCCACCGAGGTACTGATAGGGCTTTATCTGCCTTGCGTACTCTTCGCTGCTCAGGCCCATGGCCTTGGCCATAAGCGAGTCAGCTACCGAGGGATCCCCCAATCCGTAAATGGAGGCCTGTGTCATCCTCGTAAGAGTTTCGCTTGGTGGCAACGTAAGGCCTGCCTTGTCAGCGAACACCCTTATCAAGTTCGGGAATATGGCCTCAAACGCCGTAGGCGTGCCCTGAGATACCCACGAGAAGCGCTCTATTCCATACCCAGTGTCTACGATCTTCATGGGCATCTCAACGTACTTTCCATTTGACTCCACGAACTTCATGAAGACAAGTGTTTCCAGCTCCAAACCGCCGTAAATCACTTCAAAAGCAGGACCCGCGTTTCCCCCACCTTCCCAGAAGTCCTCCTTAAGCGTTATCTCGTCTTCACTAACTCCCAAGGACTCCAAGAAGTCCAAGCCGTACGCCACGGTTTCATCCTTCCAGTACTTCCAATCGCCTTGACGGTTGAAGGCGTGGGCTCCTCCCATCTCGAAAATCGTGAGGTGCCTGCCAGCGGTCAATCCAACGCGATCGACGTCGACAAACCTTATGCATGGCTGCGAGACAACAAGCGGATTCGCAGGAGGGGGTATTAGACCCGTTGTTACGTATGGTTGAAATAGCACTATGCTGGCGCTGGTCAGGTAAAGGTCGTCCCGCCAGCGGGCAACCACAGGCCTAGGTGCTATGACCGTGTGCCCCCTGTCTGCAAAGAACTTCAAGAAGTACTGCCTAGTCTCCCTAACGTTCATGGACCTGTTGAACTTTTTGCCTCCCATGAATGTATAAGGATCACAAGGCGCTTCGCCACATGTTTCCCTTTTCGGGTCCTTTGTCCAGAAGTACGTCCCACAAACCTTGCACTTCTTCCTAACAAACCCCCTTTCCTTAAGCGTCTTAAGCTCAAATTCGGAGGGATCTATGGCGTCCATAAACCTACAAGACGGCAACCCTTAAGCTTGCTTTTGCTCTTGCAGCAAGCTCATCTTAAGCACCTTAAGCGGCAACATCGCGCATTTTGCCCTTTCCGGTGTTATGCTCTTAAGGCCCAGGAGAGCAAGCACATCGGGCTCGCCCATCTCAAGCACCTTTTCAACGTTTTTCCCCTTCACGTTTTCCGTTAAAAGGGACGCTGACGCTATGCAAACGGCGCATCCCACTCCCGTAAACATGACGTCTTCGATTTTTCCGTTCTCAACGCGGACCTCCATCTGTATTACGTCACCGCAGTTGCTGTTTAAATCACGATACTTTCCCGTTGGAGCCTTAAGGTGCCCGAAGTTGCTTGGATGCCTGTAGTGATCAAGTATCAGCTCCCTGTAAAGGTCGTCACTCAACGGAGAACACCCTCTTGACCTTCTCTATGCCCTTAATCAGAGCCTCTACGTCCTCTTTGTCGTTGTATATATAGAAGCTGGCCCTGGCAGCAGCCGGTATCCCGTACCTATCCATGACTGGCATCGCGCAGTGGTGACCTGACCTTATGGCGATCCCCTCGGTATCGAGAATCTGCGCAACGTCGTGAGCGTGCACGCCATCAACGTTGAAGGAGATGACACCTCCCCGCTTTTCCACGTCAAGAGGACCGTAAACCTGAACCGAGCTCTCCTTTGCCATAAGCGAAAGAGCGTAGGCCGTCAGCTCCTTCTCATGAGACCTAACCCAGTCCATGCCCAAGCTTCTCAGGTAGTTGACGGCTTCAGATAATCCTATGGCTCCCTCAACGTTTGGCGTGCCTGCTTCGAACTTATACGGGACATCGTTCCAGTTAACCTCTCCTATGTGAACTTCTTTGATCATCTCGCCTCCCGTTAAAAACGGAGGCATCGCTTCGAGTAACTCATATCTACCATAAAGACCGCCTATCCCCATGGGTCCCAGCATCTTGTGCCCTGAAAAAGCCATGAAATCACAGCCTATCTCTTTAACGCTGACCGGCATGTGAGGAACGCTCTGCGCACCATCCAAAACGCAGATGGCGCCCGCGTCCTTTACCCTTTTGGCAATGCCCTTTGCGTCGTTAATCGTTCCAAGCACGTTGGAAGCATGAGTAAATGCAACAATCTTTGGCCCTAACTTGAGCTTCTCATCCAGAGAGTCCTCGTCCAGCAAGCCCTCATCGGTAATCTTCACAACTTCCAACTTGGCGTTCTTCTCCGTGGCCAGCAGCTTCCACGGCAAGAAGTTGCTGTGATGTTCCATTTCCGTCGTCACTATTACATCGCCCTCCCTAACGTTGGCCCTTCCCCATGAGTAAGCGACCAAGTTCAGGGCTTCAGTGGCGTTTCTGGTAAAAACCAGCTCCTCTGGTTTAGCACCGATAAAAGAGGCTATGTTTGACCTGGCGTCCTCGTATGCCTGTGTTGCCTCCTCGCTCATCTCGTAAAGGCCCCTGTGCACGTTTGAGTTCATCTGTTCGTAAAAGCGCCTTACGGCGTTTATTACCTGCACTGGGCGCTGGCTGGTGGCAGCGCTATCAAGGTAAACGAGCCTCTTCCCGTTCTCAAGTCTTGAGAAAATCGGAAAATCACGTCTTATCTTCTGAACGTTCTCCGAGGTCTCGACCAAGCACGATCCCCTCTAGGACCTCTTCAAGAGGTACGATCCTTTCGAAGGGCGAGAAGAAGCCCCTGATCAGAAGCGAGATCGCCTCTTTTTCGCTTAATCCCCTGCTCTCTAGGTAAAACAGCTCCCTATCTCCGATCCTTCCAGACCAAGAGCCATGCCTTGCTTGCACTTCTTTTTCGTATATGTCAAGCGAGGGGGAAGTTATGGCTTTGGCCTCCTCGCCTACCATTATTACCCTTTCCTGCAAGTTCGCGTTGCTCCCAACGGCGCCCTTAGGTATGCTGGTCAGCCCTCTTATCACTCCCTTACCAAGCACCGCAGCCCTCATCTCAACTTCGCTTTCAGATTGAGATGCATGCCTGACGTTGAACATGGAATCTCCGAAAGAGGATTTAGGAATGAGCTCCGCGACCCTCGCGCTTAAGCGAGCACCCTGTCCAACGTTGACATCGCCAAAGTGCCTGCCATAGCTCCCAGCCACATGTAGCGCGTCCAACTTCAACGACGAGCTGATCCCAAGATCCGCGCTGAAACCTATGAATTCAACCGGAGACGAACCTGCCTTATAGGCGATATCAACGGTTGATCCAGGCTCACATGTAACGTCAATGCGGGATGCCAGGAGCTTCACGTTTTCCTCGTGCTGCGCGCCCGAGGGAGTAACCACGGTCGCGCTGAGCGACGCGCCCTTTCTGACCCTAAAAACAAGCCTGAATGGCAACCTGTCAACCAAAGATATCTTAAGAGTGGCCGTCTCGCCGTTCTTGACCTCAATGAGATAACCGTGCTTCCATCCGGCCAACGAGAGGAGCTCGACCTTGTCCTCAGATAGGCGCTGCAGCTGCCGGGCAACCCAATCGTCATGTACCTTGCTTAGGAGCGGCGTTGCCTCAAATCCTCCTTCTCCTTTTACCTCAAATCCTCCCTCATCAGGGATCTCAAATCCCTCCGGAAAGTCCATGGCGAAATCCGAGTACTTCAGCTCCTCCCTGTATATCAGCCTTCCATCCTTCATCTCCTTCCACTTCAGGGGAGATAAGGACCTGTAACGACTTTCAGCCATGAGCCTAAACGCTTCGTATTCGCTCATTCATGCCACCCCGTTTTTGACCTCCGCTTCTACTATCTTGTTGAACTCCACGGCGTACTCCAGCGGTATCTTCTTAGTTACCGGCTCCATGAATCCCCTGACTATGAGACCCCTTGCCTCCTCCTCAGAGAAGCCCCCTCTTTGCGCCTGGGACAACCCTGACCTCCCCGCGGTAAATTGCCCTCCCGCTTCCCTTGCTTATGCTGCGCGATAGGATGTACGCGGACGTGTCGGGAGCAACATGAGCTACTTTTGCCCCAGCCTCGAGGACCTGCCCATCTCCGGCCATGGAGACGTAGAAGTGCTCAGCCCTAGCCCCTCTTCCAGCCAGCACACTTGCCGGATAAAGCATGGTGACCTTGCTTCCCAAGGAAGCCTCAATCCACTCGACCTTTCCTCCCTCTCCCACTATGGCTCTCTTAGTGCCCAAGTTATACATGTTCTTGCTCCAGTTCTGTATAGTAGTCGCCCTTACGCGGGCGTTCTTTCCGACAAATATCTCTACAACCCCCGCGTGAAGACCTCCTTTCACGTAAGCAGGAGCCGAGCATCCCTCTATGTACTCCACGGATGCGTCATCTTCAGCCACTATGACCGTGTGCTCAAACTGGCCCATGGAAGGATGATGAACCAAGTAATACACCTGAACGGGCATGCTCACCTTAACGCCCTTGGGGACGTAGAGAAAAGTGCCGCCGCTCCATATGGCGCCGTTCAGGGCGGCAAACTTGTGATAAGTGGGAGGGACGCAACGGGTCATAAAGTACTTCTGGACAAGGTCGGGGTGCTTCTTCACGGCCTCATCCATACTCATGAATATCACGCCCTGCTTTGCGAGACGATCCTTCATCCGCTCGTAGATCACCTCGGATTGGTACATTATGCCGTTTCCAGCCAAGAAGTTCCTTTCGGCCTCGGGTATGCCCAGAGCGTCAAACGTCTTCTTAAGGTCAGCCGGGAGATCGCTTAAGCTGTCGACTTTCTCCACGTCAGGCTTAACGTAATAGGCAAGATCATCCAGCTTGAGCCCACTGAGATCGACACCCCAGGTCGGGATGGGCTTGCTCTCAAACACAGAAAGGGAATACAGCCTCTTCTTCAACATCCAGTCCGGCTCTCCCTTTTCCCTAGAGAGGGAGGTAACGACTTCCTCGTTAAGGTGCTTTAGTTCAGTCATCCCTTCCAGCCTGCTCGCCTCCCCATCTAGAATATCCTTCTCTTTCAATTATCCTGGCTAGCGTGATGTCGCCCTCGTCAACTATTTTTCCGCCTTTCATAACGTAAACGACGTCAGGCTCTATGTAATTGAGCAAATCAAAGTGATGAGTAATTATGAGAGCAGAATGCCCATCCTCCACAAACCTCTTTATGGCATCCGCTACAACCCTTAAAGAATCGACATCAAGACCTGAATCCACCTCATCGAGTATGGCGAGCTTGGGTTTCAGCATAAGCATCTGCAGCACCTCGGATTTCTTTCCCTCTCCCCCCGAAAATCCTTCATTTACTCCGCGCTCCAAGAAAGTCTCAGGAAATGACAACGTGCTGGCCGTCGCTGACAAGTTCTTTCTGAAATCTATTATGGACGGCCTACCAGAACCGCTCCAGCGGATCCTGTACGCTTCCCATATCATGTCCTTTAGCGGGACCCCAGGTATCTCTACCTGCTTCTGGAATGCCAAGAAAAGGCCCTTCTTCGCTCTTTGGTCAGGTCCCAAAGAGAGGAGGTCGACCCCGTCAAACTCGACTTTTCCGGACTTCACTACGAAGTCAGGAGAGCCAGCTAAGGTCAGCGCGAGTGTGGACTTGCCAGATCCGTTCGGCCCCATTATAACGTGAACCCCGCCGTCTGGCAGAGTGAAGGACACCCCGTTGAGTATGTCCTTGCCGTTTTTTGCTGATACGTAAAGGTCTTCAACGTTAAGGGTCATTTTAATCACTGAAGGTATTGTTCACGCTATTAAGTATAACGCTGTTATCCGCCTGCACCCTCCTTTAACTTCTTCACTATAAGGGTTATGCCGTTTACCCCGGTCACCCTAACCCGATCTCCGCTCTTTATGACGTCTGAAGAAACCGCAGACCACTCCTCCGAGCTAACAATTACCGTGCCCTTGCCATCCCGAAAGTCCTCCGAAGCCCTTCCCGTGAGCCCGATTAGCCTTTCGTTATCGATAAGCTTAGGCTTAGCCCTCAGAGCCTGTCTGACCTTACTGAGGTAAAAAACCGCAAATCCCAGCGCGGCCGCCAAAAGCCCAAACTCTAATCCCGTTATCACGGTAAAGGCTGGCTGGCTCGAGAAGTATCCAGGTGCCGAAGGAGATTCGTGCACGGAAGGGATTACCACCTCGCCATATAGCATAAGTAGGGCGACCAGCGATATTATGACCCCTGAAGCTGCAAATAGGCCGTGCCCGGCCTTAAGCTCCAGAAACATAAAAGCACCAGCTATGCCAAAAAGAATTATCGCTATGGGCGACGCTCCAACTATCCCCATACCATAAAGGCCAAGGGCCAAAGAAACGAGACCAATTACCGTCAGGATTCCGGTGGGATGATAAAGATCAACGAGGATCGCGAAGAAGCCCAAGTCAAGAAGTAACGCATCAAGAGTGCTATTGCTCAGGTCGTACCTGAACTGATCTGCTAGGCTGGGTCCTACTATGACTACGCTTGCATGCGAGGGAATTATCCCCTCAGCCTTCAGCGTTGATATCAGCTGAGTCAAGTTGCTGGCATAGCCGTTTACAACGTGCAGAGATATGGCTTGTTGCCAGGTGTAGGTTAACCCCCCTTCGGTTTGGCTAACGTTAGCCGAAACCATCATTCCTGCGGCCGTTCCATTGCGGCCGTGCTGTGCAGCCTCTGATGACACCATTTCGGAATATGCCCCCATTATCTTCTGAACCACGTAGGTTGGCTCCGGTGAAGAAAAAATCGGAGATGCTCCTCCAAAGCTTGACCCATTTTGAAGGTATATGTAGTTGGCCGCCTCCGATATCAAAGAACCAGCGCTGAAGACCCCTGGAGAAAGCCCATAGACTATGAAAGTGCCGTTATAGTCACTTTCGTAAGTGTTTATGGCGCTTATCATGCTAAGCATGTTAGATGAATCGCCACCCGGGGTCGTAATCTCGAGGATGAAGTAGCGGTAGCCGCTAGCCTCGGCAACGTTGAGGTTATCAATGAGATAGTCCTGAGAGGCAGGGTTTATTTCCATGTTCATGCTGATGCCGTAGACCTGCTGCTCTGCGCTTATGGCCAAGGCTGTGGCGCAAAGCGCCAGGAATAAGACCAACAAAGCTAAACCAAAAGCGGCTTTCACAATTGCTAAAAACACGCGCGTTTAAACGGATTTTCTGAAATCGGAGAGTCAAAATCACAGCTTTAGGCGAGGACTCCTCCTCCAGCTCCGCATCCTCCTCGTACGCCTCACCTTCCCAGCGGTCTTCTGCACAACCCATACGGGCACTGGCTCAGCTCTTCTATTAGCTTTTGCCAGCCTTGTCTTCCTGGAGAGAGGTTTGCTCTTCGCCAAAGGGGCTCACCGCGGTCAGCGCCTATCCGAAGAGGGCGCCTAGTCCTTCCGCCGCCTCTTCCTCTTCTTTCTCTTCCTCCTTCGGCTCTTCCTTCTTCTCCGCTGGCTTAGCTGCCTCCTCAGCCTTGGGCTGTGGCGCAGCTGCAACTGGCGCTGCCGCAACCGCAGTGGCATTTTTAAGCACTTCATCGATGTTTATGTTTTTTAGGGCCGCGACCGTAGCCTTAACTCTTACATCGTCAGCCTGTATTCCAGCCGCCTCTAGCACCTTTTTCAAATTGTCCTCGGTGACCTCTTTACCTGCCTGATGTATCAATAGAGATGCATACACATACTCCATGGTTAAATCACTGAAAATTAGGCCATCACTATTAAAGTTTATGGATCAGCTGAAGATGACGCTCCAAACCGCGATGGGAATTTAGCCCCTACTAAATGAGCTTTCATGCAAAGCGACGCCCAAAAGAGGCAGAGGGCGTAGGACCAACAGCCCGGATTTAACGTATAGCTCAGCGCAGCGCGCTCGGTTATAAGCGCGACGGGTCTGGCGTATCGCATCGGCGCGCCGGGATCCGCATGCCAGCCGCATCCTTTTTCTCCTTGGCCCTCGGATAGCTTCTGCTCACGCGGTAACCGCAGGCCAGGCAGGTTGTGACGATCCTTCCGCGTTTAACCCTTACGCGCGACGTTACAGAGGGAACCAGCACAGAACCACACTTAGGGCAGATCTCACGCCTGAGATAATAGGGTCTTTGAACGTTAAACCTGTCGCAGAGCTGCAAGGCTTTTTTAGCATACTCTCTTGAAATCGGATCCTTCGCGTTTCTTTCTGCCAAGTCCATGTAATAAGTTACAACGCTTAAGATCTCGGCCTCCTTTCTGGCCATCCTCAAAAGGTACGGGGGTCCTCTTTAAGGGTTAGCCAGAGCGGCACACACCAACACGCCTTTATGCGAGGCGGCCTTTATTTGGGTTGGCAGGCCTATTCGTAACCATCGAGGGCATTGACGGCTGCGGAAAGACCACGCAGGCGAGGCTACTTTACAAGAGGTTGCTTCGCGAGGGAGTCGATGCCGTGCTCACGCATGAACCAACAAATGGTCCGACAGGCAAGCTTATACAAAAGCTGCTTAAAGGGCAGGGAGAAATCCCGGCAAAGCTCCTAGCGCTGCTTTTTGCTGCGGATCGCTACGAACACGTTGAAAAGTTAATAAAGCCGGCGCTGCGGTCAGGCAAAATAGTGATATGTGATCGCTATTATCACTCAAGCATAGCGTATCAGAGCTCCATGGGAGTCGACGAGGCCTACGTGAAGTGCATTAACGACTTTGCCGTGAAACCCGATCTAGCCATACTTCTCAGGATCAGCGCTAACACTGCTGCGGTTCGCGTAAACAAGAGAAAGCACATGCAATATACCGAGCAAGAAAACCTTCAAGCTCGCGTCCAGGAAAAATACGAGGAACTCAGTCGCAAGGGCGAGTTGATCCCCATAGACGCAGAAGGAAGCCGCGCCGAGGTACATCGGAAAATCTGGGCACATGTATCTGAAAAGATGTCTGAAAGGCGTGTTCATGATGAAGGGCTTGCTCCTTGAAAGCCATGTGGCGCTGTTCCATTTATGATACCAAACCGCAATTACGCAACTTTTTTATGTCTAGGGTGATGTTCATACCGTATGGAGAACACCGATCAGGAGAAGGCGTTATCATGGATAAGGAAAAGAATTGAAGAGCTTGATGAGGAAATAGAGGCACTCAAAGCGCTGGTGAACGCCATGGAAAGCCACAAGACGCCGGCAGGAGCGGAAGAGGCCCACGGGGAGGCCGAGGCCCCAAAGCAAAGCCCAGTCGAAGCTGGCGAAAAGGCACCTCCTAGAGAGGTGAAACCGGAACCCGCGCCACCTGCAAAAGAAGAGGTCAACGAGGTACCGACAGCCCAAATATCCATAGGTGATAGAAAGGTCGCGGCCATATTCCAGCACGACAACGAGATGAAGATAGACCTATTAGTGGCCCTTAAACCCGATACCCCTCCCTTCAAGTCCTTCTTCCTTGACAAAGTTCTGGGAGACTACGAGAAGAGGGACAAGCAAAAAGAACAAGAGGGGCAACTGCCGGCTGGGAGCGCCTTAGCTTACGAGGTGCTTACCGACAGCGATAACAACATAACTCAAATAAAAATCAAAAACATAAATGATCAAAGAAGAACAAGAGAAATAATATCCACGATACGCTGGACCATAGCTAGAATGATGGAGAAAGAGGGGCGCTGACCTCTCACATGCGAGGAGTAATCGAGCTCACGCTTTCCATAGCTACCAGGAACATAAGCGGCATTATCACAAAGCTCGTAACCAAGATCAACGCCGTCGGATTAAGTCCAAAGAAGCCTCCTCCGATGGTTGCCGCGATCATCCCCATGGTCAGTATTGTAATTGGAAGTATGACGAACAAGGATATCACGCTTTCAGTTAACGCCCCCAAGTTTTCGAGGAACTTGTCGATTGTAAGTTTTTTTTGGTTCATTATGCTCTCCCTTTCGTGGTTTATGAAGGGCCTAAGATCCACGCTGCTCTTCGTGCTCACCACAAAGCTGGACAAGAAATTGGAAAGCTCATCAGACGGGCTTCTTTTCGCTGCGTTCATTATTGCCTCAGATGGAGATATCCCCAAGAGGTCTATTTCCTTCCTGATCTCATTAACTTCGTCTATCCATACGCCGTATATGTGCCTGTCCTTGAAGGAGTTTATGAGCTCTTTCAATGGTGCGCCTGCCTCGATGTAGCTCGCGAACCTCTCCACGATGAATGGCAACACGGCCTCTAATTCCACCTTTCTTGACGATTTCTTAGATGACACGTAGTAAAGAGGAATTCCGAGTCCCAGAGAGAACCCTATAAGTCCTGCCGACGTCGCAAGCACTAAGGCGCTGACCGCGCTGTGGACCGCAAAAAAGAAGATCGAGAAACCCGCAAAGAAGCCGCCCACAGCCCCAGCAAACATGAGCACCGACCAGAACGCCATGAAGTCCTGCTCATTGACGTAAATGCCGGCTTTCTTAAGCTCTGGTACATAATCACGCACCAATGACGATAGGAAGGAGAGAAAACCCATGTTCCGCCTGCTCCAAGCGCCAGCGCTTACCAATGACTTATTCTTTATGACGATTTGCTCGCCGACGGTCTCCTCATCTGAAGAAGCTCCTGCCAGCTGCTCTGCTCCGCCCCGAGGGATCTCGCTCGGAGACGCCTCAGGCGAAGCGTTGGTCTCACCTATTTGAATTGTGATGTTAATCTTCTTTTTAAACAAGTCTTTGAGCTTCATTCCGAACGCCCCGACTGATTCGATAACCTCGCTCTGATGACTATTTCTTTTTTGTTTGCGTAGTAATCGCGCATGACCGATATGACATCCATCCTAGTATTTCTATGTGTCCTAGCCATCCACTTAAGTATCTCTGCCTTATCATCTATCTCCAAGTAAATCTCCTTCAGCGGCTTCTTCGTAGACGAAGATAGAGATTCCATTATCACGCTGTTACCGTACTCGACGATGTCCTTAGAGGGATTCCAAGTCGCGTAGTTCTGATAAAGCACTCTGTTTGTCGACAAGTCGTAGCTCGTTATCTCGTCTATGGAGCTTACCCTTCTGACGAAACCGGAACGGGTGGATATGCGGCTTATGTGAACCACAGCAGACACGGCTGGGATGAGCGACGGCGACACCGATATGGGAGGACTTATCAGCCTGTTTATCATGGAATCCACGCTGTCGGCATGTATTGTGGTTAATCCACCGTGCCCGGTCATTATCGATTGGAAGAACACAACGGCCTCCTCGCCCCTTATCTCACCAACGACTATGTAGTCAGGCCGCTGCCTCAGGCTTGCCTTAAGCAGCTCAAAAAGGGTTATGCTTGATTGCTCTCCCTCTATGCCCTTGCTGTGCAAAGAAACCCAGTTCTCCCTTTCAAGCCTAAGCTCGGGCGTCTCCTCTATGGTAACTATTCTTTCCTGCGGGTCAATCAAATCGATTATGGCGTTTAAGAGGGTGGTTTTCCCAGCTCCCGTGGACCCTATCACCACGACGGATTTCTTGGCCTCCAACAGCTCCCATACATAGGCTGCCTCCTTCGGCTCAAGCACCTTATTCGATATAAGATCGATTATTGTAAGAGGTTCAGGCCTAAAGTTCCTTATGGTAAAAGTAGATCCGCTTCCAGATACCTCCTTCTTGTACGTTATCAGCACCCTGCTGCCGTTCGGGAGTATACCGTCCACTATCGGCTTTGCCAAGGAGATATCCCTATTTGCCATGAATGCAAGCCTCTCAACCATGGCATCCAGCTCCTCCTCCAGGTTGAATATGACGTTTGTCTCAAGCTCTCCGTATCTCCTATGAACCACAAACACAGGAATTGCTGTCCCATTGCAAACCACGTCCTCAACATTGACATCCCTAATGAGCGGCGTTATCTTTCCATAATCTATGAGGTCCCTGGTCAAGTAATAGTAATACTTTTGAAGGACGTTATCAGGTACGCCGATTTTGTTGTGCTTTATAACGCGCTGCACAGCGGCCTTCAACAGTTCGACCGCCTTCTCCCTATTCAAGCTTATCGCTTCCAGTGGAACGACCCACTCTTCCAGAAGGTACTGCTTAATCGTGGATATCTTCTTCGTGTCCTCTTCGCTTAACCTGGGCTCAATGACCTCGTAAACCAAAGCGTTTGTTGAGGCTTCTCTGCGTATCCCAGCGTAACAATAAGGAGCCTCAATAGGATACATCTCGATGTAACTCTTGGAGGCCGTAGCAGACATACGACTCATATTATGCAGTAGTATTTAAATTATAGCTCAAATATTTTCAAACAAGATCGCACGAATCGTGCGAGAAAGAGCTATTTTGTCTCAACGCAAGCTAGCGTCTTCCCTAGACAGCAAAGACTCGCTTGATATGCGAAGATCATCCCAAGGCCTTATCCAATAACGCTCGCACGTGCCCCGGATACGCGGTCCAGCTTGAACGCATCTGATATCACCCCACCCCTGAGAGCGTGGGCTTTCTGATTTTAGAAAGCTCCGGTAGAGCGACTTTTTTGCCGATAACAAAACGCTCACTCATAGAGGCCCGTCTCGCTGATTAACGGACAAACAAGGTCGGTCAAAAATAAGAACCAACCCACTTAAGCAAAGATCATCCAAATAAAACAAAAGGCAAGACGTGACCAGACAATTACGACGAGATCTTTTTCAGCTGGCTTTGGTACATCTCCACAAGCTCATCGGTTGTGGTCGCATCCTCAGGAGCTTTATCTGTCCTCCACTTTCCTGTGGTACGCGGAAACCTTATTGCAAGCCCCGCTCCCTGCTTGACCCTTCCATAGGCGGCAGTATGAGTTGGGCTAAGCGTTATCTCAGCCCCCTTAACCTCTATGACGTACTTTGGCTCAAACCAAACGTCAGGCTGGAGCAAGCTTTCAACGCGGGCCGGCTTGCGCTCTACTTTCGCGTCACTAAGCTTTTGAGGTAATGAAAAAAGCTCCTCATCCGTAAAGCCGCTGCCAAGCTTGCAGACAGTGCAGAACTCGTCCTTAGCCTTGTCATATGCTGCTAGCAGCAACGCCCCGTAGGTCCCTGCGCGCTTTCCCCTCCCATTGAACGCACCAACTATCACCAAGTCTACCGTGTCTGCCAGCTCGCTCTTGTAATCGCGCTTGTACTTTATCCAAAGCCACCCTCTGGCACCAGCTTGATATATCGATGCATCACTGATATCCTTAGCCATAACCCCCTCGCATCCGTCGCTTATGGCTTCTTCAAAGAATGACTCAAAGGTGCTGAGATCAGAAACCAAGGTCCTCGTTGCTAGCTTTACTGACCCCGACGTGTCAACCACGCTCTCAAGCGCCTTCCTGCGCTGAACGTATGGAACTTGTGTGAGGTCGTCGCCGTTTAAGTACATTATGTCGAAAAGGAATATGTTAGTGGGGATCTCTTCCAGCGCCTCCTCAACACCGTACTTCCTTCTCCTATGCATAAGCAGTTGGAACGGCATGAGCTCCCCAGTGTTAGGATCGACGCCAACTATCTCGCCTTCGACTATGGCCTCTGATGCCTTAACGTGCTTTGCAATGGAAGATATCACGTCAGGAAACTGAGAGGTAATTTTCTCCAACCTGCGGCTAAACAGCTCGACGCTTCCACTGGTTATGTGCGCTTGGCACCTCTCCCCATCGTACTTGTACTCAAGCGCGGCCTTCCCGCCCAGCTTGGCCAACACCTCTTCTGGGCTTTGCAGGCGTTCGGCCAACATCGGCCGGATCGGCTTTCCTGGTGTGGGCTTCATCGCCTTTATACCCTCTAATCCGTTTTCAGCAAGGCTCTCAGCCACCTGCCCTATGTCGCTTGTCAAGTTATACGCCCTCTCTATAATGGACCTATCTCCTTCGGCGTATATCTCAGCAAGCGCATCTAGTATGGTCATATCCGCAACGCCAAGCCTTAACTTTCCCATAACCGTTCTGACCAGGTACTTGGCCCCTACAGGAGTAAGGCCGCCAAAAATGCCCGAAAGCCATCCCATTTTCTCATCCTGCGAGCCACCACCAGCAGAACGAGCTATCTTATCCAGCGTCAGATACACGTCCTTTACGGTTGGTGGCTGCGGCTGAACAAGCTGCTGCACTGCCTTTGCTTTGAAAATCTGTTCAGCTACCAATCCCAGATCCCCGGTCTTCTTGTAAAGCGCCTCAACTTCTTTCAGAGGCACTCCGACGGACTTGGCCAGCGCCCTCTCAACGAGCTTCTCGCCAAGGCCTATCTCAATTCCAACGAAGTCGGGATACAGCTTTCCAAGCGTTAGATAGGCCAGGGGGCCAACCTCGTCTTTGCTGGCCCTCTTTAGCATATCAACCAAAATGGAAGTTATTTCAAGCCTTTTGGTGGTCGACTCGATCTTCGAGTAAAAACTCGCCACTTCTGAGTACAGCATCGCACGTTAATTGCAACATTTACTTTTAACCTTATGGGGCGCAAGATTTTGCCCATTCACTTTGAGGACGAAGCCCCTAAAACACGCTGGGTGCACGCGCCTTTCACAATAAGGTATGAAGACCCTCTGACTAGCTTGAAGCTTGTTTGCCTTTTTCAATCCTTTTCACTCGCTAAGCTTAATTGTGTCCGTCCAAGTGTAAAAGAGAATGTCTCTATGGAAAGACATAGTCACGACCATGAAGCTGATAAGAAAGCCTACTCGCAAGGAGTTCTGGTTATCTACAAGAATTACGTTCATAGGACTCCTTGCAATTGGGGTATTGGCTTTCTTAATTCACATCCTTATGGCCGCGCTCCCGCTTTAGGTGATGCTGATGCCGTTTAATTACGCAATTAAGGTGGCCCGCGGCAAAGAAGATGACGCAGTAGATGAGCTTGCCCAAAAAGCCAAAGAGATGAACTCTAATGGAACGCCACAAATACAGTCCATAACGAGCATCCCGTCTCTAAGAGGATACCTTATAATCGAAGCCGTTAACTTCGCCGCGGTCGATAGACTCATTGATGGAAGCAGGTACGTGAGAGGAAGAATAAAGGGACTCGTAAAGGACGATGAGTTACAAAAAATGCTCGTTCCTGCCCCTGTTATCGATCAAATAAAAGAGGGATACCTCGTTGAAGTAACTGGTGGCCTTCTGAAAGGCATGAGGGGAAAGATTGAATTCATCAATAAGGCAAAAGGTGAGGTGGGAATCAGCCTGATTGGCACCCCAAACATGATGCCAGTCGTGGTTTCCGCGGATTCCTTAAAGGTAATCTCATCTGAAGGTGTGAAGGAAAGCGAGGGTGTTCAAAATGGCTAAGAAGGTTTTCAAGTTCAGAGTCGACGCGGGAAAGGCAACTCCAGGCCCTCCGATAGGGCAGGCGTTGGGACCGACCGGCGTAAAAACACCACAGGTGGTAGCGAAGATCAACGAGTTAACCAAGCAGTACAGTGGGATGAAGGTCCCAGTTAAGGTAATTATAGATATGGGCACCAAGGACTTTGAAGTAGAGGTAGGTCAGCCATCAGTATCATCCCTTTTGCTTCACGAGATAGGCAAGAGCAGCGGCGTGGGGAAGCCTGGAGTAGCGGGAGAAGCAACAGCAGGCGACATAAGCATGGAGGCAGTTGTGAAAATCGCTGAGCAAAAGGCTAAATCGCTCACCGCCTCGAGCTTCAAAGCCGCAGTAAAAACGATTTTAGGTGTAGCCGCGTCCGTAGGCCTCACCGTTGAGGGAAAGAAGCCCAAGGACGTAATCGCAGATCTCGACTCGGGCAAATATGATCAGCTTTTAAGCAAAGGCGAAATAGAGCTTGAAGCAGAGAGGGCGAAGTGGTAATGCCTATACCTACTTTAGAGGAGCTCACGGAGGCAGTTAAGAGGGCAAGAGCAGAATCTAAGCCAAGAAACTTCAAGCAGAGCTTTGAGCTTGTTGTTAAGCTACCTCACTTCGATTCCAGAAAGCCAGAGTACAAGCAGAATAAATCGGTTCTTCTTCCTCATCCACTTAAATCTACTGAGGTCGCGGTGTTTGCCGTTGGAGAAAGACGGGCGATGGCCGAGAAGGCAGGCGCGGCCTTCACTATGGGAAGGGATGAGCTTACGGCTTTGGCATCTGATAAAAAGGCCGCAAGAAAGGTTGCCAAAAGCTATGATTATTACCTTGCGGAACCCGAACTCATGCCTCTGGTCGGTAGAGTCCTAGGCCCGTTCCTTGGCCCCAGGGGAAAAATGCCAGACCCAATACCTCCGAACGCGGATATGACAAGCCTTATAGAAAGGGCGAAAAGGACGGCCAAAGTACGCATGAGAGAGCAACCCTATTTCTCGGTTAAAATAGGTGAGGAGGATCTAAGCGACAAGGACGTAGCGGAAAACGCCCTAGCGGTGTTAAACGAGGTAGGAAGGGAATTCAAGAACCCCTCCGTTGAGATCGGATCCGTCATAATAAAGCTTACTATGGGTAAGCCGGTAAGCTTAAGTGATTAAAATGCCATCCCAGCAAATCTTAATTAAGAAGGAAAAGCTCGCGTCAGACTTAGCGGAAAGAATAAAGAAATACAACTCGGTTATGGTAATCGGGATACAGGGAGCAAACGATAAGATGCTGTCAGAGCTGAGGTCGAGGCTAAGAGGTTTGGCAGAGGTAAAAGTTGCCAAAAACAGCACCGTGGTTAGGGCGCTTAGATCTCTTAAGGACGAAAGGCCCGAAATAGAGAAGCTAGCTGCCCTCGCGACTGGAACGAATGCCATCATAATTTCCAACACCTCTCCGTTCATACTTTCAACGATTATTGATGAGATAAAGGACTCGGATTGGATAAAAGCGGGAATGCCATCGCCAGTCGATGTCGTGATACCTGCTGGCGACCTCGGTCTGCCGCCCGGAGGACCTGCGAGCGTACTAACCGACATGGGAGCGAAGATCAAGATAGTTAAGGGTATGATAAGGCTAGATGAAGACTTTACCCTCATCCACGCCAAAGAAAAGCCCAGTGCCGCAGCCGCCTCCCTTCTGATGGCCCTCGACATAAAGCCAATTCCCTTGAGCTTCCAAATAAAGGGAGCGTGGGACGGAATATTCATACCTGGAGAACAACTGCACATAAACATCGAGCAGTACGAAAAGGACCTCTTAAGCGCAAAGCTCAACGCGTTAGCGCTGGCCGTTGAAGCAGAGATAATGAACGACGAGACGGCTCCGCTTATAATCCAGAAGGCCGCAGTGCAGGCATACGCGCTTGCTGGTACAGGCGCGTTCTTCTCCCCGAAGGAAATGGAAGTAGCCATCAAGCGGGCGGCGACAGCGGCAACGGTCTTAAAGAGCTCGACCGGACTTTGATTTTTTATGTAACCAAAAACTCAAACATCAAGCTTCACCTTTACTTTGAGGATCGACCTAGAACGCCTGAGAGCGATCAAGTCATTCGTTTCTCAGGGCCCACGCAGCTATGTAAGAGGCAGAATCCTGAGGTCCCGAGCTTGGCAAAAAAGGAACGCCATACTTAACAGCAATCGAGAGCAACGAGCTCCTTGGGCCGGGCTCATCGCTGTTCAAAAGAGGGGGAATCCCCTCCACAATAAATATTGGTTTTCCAAGCGTCTTCATGAATATTGCTTCTTCAAATAAACCTCCGGAAGAAAGCAAGTCAGCGACCTCTGAGGAAGCCACAACCCTCACTACTACATCCTTAACCTTCACGTAATTACCCCCAAGGTCCTTGAGAGAATAGCTCACTCCCAAATCCTTTAATGCCCGCGAAAGGCTCGATCCCTCCAGATGGTGATCCAATGTCACTGCTTCAGAAGACATTTCCTCCGTAAAATCGAGCAGCCCCTTATTTATTTTTGTTTTTCTGGCTTCATCGGACGCAAAGGAAGGCTGAATCTCTCCCACTGAAACCGGCAGCTCCCTATCGCTGGCCGATATCAACCTGCCCATCGTTCCCTTCCTTCTGAGCGATATCCAGTGATACATCTCATCAGCGGTACCCTTAGTTAAGAGCACAACGATCTTGCCCTCCCTTTTCCTGCCTGTCCTACCCCTCCTCTGAATTAACCTTATGGCGCTCGGCACGTTATCGTAAAACACAACAAGGTCACAGTTTTCGACGTCTAGACCCTCTTCGGCGACCTGGGTGGCCACCAATACGTTGATCAGACCGCTCCTAAACTCGTCCAAAACGCGCATCTGATCGCGCTGGCTCATTCCCTTCTCCTCGCCCTTCCTCGCTTGCCCCAGAAAAGGCGCTGGCCTTGCGCCCTTAACGCTTCTCAGAATTGAGGAAAGCACTCTAGCCGTTTCCCTGTAATGAGTAAAAACCAAGATCTTGGAACCCGTGTTCGAGAGCTCTTCTGATACCGCAGAGATCAACGCAGGAATCTTTGGGTGCTCGAGACCGGAACGCTGCAGCTCCAGTAACTTCTTCTTCGCTTCGCCCCAATCGTTAACAAGCATCTTCAGTGAACGAGTAGCCCCGCTCTGCGCGACCTCGTCTTCCATCTCATCCATATAGGTTAGCGCGCTGCTCACGCCTTCTACCTCAACCAGCAACTTGGCGTGTTTCACCCTGATGATGTTATTTAGCAGGCCGTATGCCTGAAAGTCTGCGGAATCTGCGGTACCCGCCTCTATCTTTTTCCTCAGCTTGTCTTGAACGTCCAAGAGGTACTTTATGGGAACGTTGCTTACTCTGAACCGTATACCAAGCGCCGATAGCCTTTCGACGTACTTCTCCGAGATCTGGTCTAACAGCCTACCCACCTGCAAGATCTCGGCCGGCAGTTCCAACGCAACCCTTTTCTCAGTTACCCCTTTGACGTAAGCCGCGACGTCAGGGCTCCTTTCGTCCCTGGCTTCAACCTTCTTTATGTGTAAGTTAAAAAGGATCTCCTCCAGATGCTCTCTGCTGTACCCAGGCGATGCAGTCAGCCCAAGAACCAAGGGATGCCTGGCCTCACTAACGTAATTTGAAGCTATGTAAACATACGGATAATCACCAACTGCGTGATGAGCTTCATCAAAAACAATCAAGGACACGTCAGATAAATCGTACCTGCCATTTCTGAGATCGTTCTCGAGCGCTTGCGGCGTCATGAATATGAACTGAGAGTGATTCCAGTACCACTTTCTGGCATCAGGGCTTGTTTCTCCGGTTAGCACGCGAAGCTCATCGGCCTCTGTCAGGCTCCTGAAGGTTGATGCATGCTGTTCGGCCAAGGGGCGCGTGGGAGCTAGAACCACGATCTTCTCATCAGGATATTCCTCAAAGCGCTTGGCGGCTACAAGCACGGCAATGATCGTTTTTCCGAGCCCAGTGGGCAAAACCACAAGGGTGTTACCCTGTAAGGCACTCAAATATATGTTAAGCTGATACTCCCTAGGTACAAGCGACCCTTTTTTTATATAGGCCGGCAGCTTGGCAGCTCCTTCCACGTTGACAACTAAGATCATGAGCTTTTAGCCATTTCGATGCGGCGCTCGCTGAAAGCCCGAAGGTGCTTGCTCATAAAACTTTATGCTCGCCGGCACGATTATGGACTTCGGCAAACTGTAAATTTTCTCATCAACGAAATCTCCAAGCCGAACCCAGCTCACGATTTCCTTTGGCGACCCAAGGGCCGACAAAAGTATCAGCGGCCTTCCCCTCTTCAGAATTCCCCTACCCAGCCTTTCTTCCAGCTTCTCTAGAATTCTCATGGCCTCGGAGAAACCCATGTACCTGCCCTCATCATGCTTAACGTCGAGAAGAACCAGCGTGTGAAGGTCGCGAGAAAGGTTGTCCGCTATAACCTCGTATGGGGTCTCTGGAAAGTAGCCGTATTTTTCATCAGGATAAACCACAGTAACAGGGGGACCGAAGCGGTATGGATCAAGACCCGAGCATGAAGGCGCAAGCGACAAAACCGAAAGACCGTGAACTACCTTGACCTCAATTCCCATCTGTTCCGCCTTGCGCTTCAGGGCAAGGTGTGTTGTAAATATAAAGGGATCGCCAAAGACAAGAAAGGAGACCACGGCTGTTTTTGCCGGCTCCAGCACTTGGGCGGCCTGCCCTTCTTCGAGGTCCTTCCTATTTAGCAAGATCGCTTTTTTTCCCGTGAGCTCCTCCACTTTTTTTATGGTAAGCATGTCCTCTGGATCGGTATATGCCTCAGCATATACCTGATCAGATGATCTGACGGCATCAAGCAGGGACAGGGTAAGGTTCCCGGGCCCCCCTATTCCCATCCCGCCTATGAATAGCAAGATACCCACCTTAGCTCGCATGTGATCACGACGCCTCCAACTCCTTGATCTTCTTAAGAGAGTCAAGGATTGTAGAGATAAGTGAAACGTAAGAGGGCATGTTATCTGAGTCAGAGTCAAGGGCCGCAGAGACCTCACTCAACCTCTTGAGAAGGACCTCCTTCACTCTCTCGATGATATAGGGCTCCATGGCCGACGCCTCTTGCTGGCCGGCCTTTACGAAGACCACGGGTTTGTTGCAGTGCGGGCATATCACCTGCCCATCCCTTAACCTAAACAGAGGAGAACCGCAGACGGGGCACGTATCAGCTAGCATTGTTGCTCCTGACTTCAGGAGGTTCGCCATCCTCTTTATGTCTTCGTCGTTGACCATATGTAATCTAGATACCTCAGATAAAAAGGCATCAGCACCTTTAGCAAGCGCTAGCTCCCTTCCTGCCGAAACCGGTTAAGGGCGCGATTTCAATCCGACTCCGGGGACGCTTGCGCGGGCTTCAACTCGCCCCGCTTAAACATAGCAAGAGCCTCGGCCTCATCAGAAGTAGGAGAGTACAGCACCATCATGCCCTCACCCTTGAGCGATGATAGCATACCCTCGCCTATTTCCCTAACCAACACAACCTCAACACCCCTGCTCTTAAGTTCCTTCGCAAGCCTCACCCCCTTTCTCCTGGCCTCAGATAACGCTGGATTCTCAATCATGTCTTGCTTGCCACTCTTGGTGTCCACGATCTTTATAAAGGGGACCGTGGCCATATGCCCCTTCAGCGAGCCATCAGCTTGCTCGGGAATCGCCACAATCCACTTGCCTTGGAAGGAACCTGGCTCAACGTGTATGCTGACGTGAACAACCGAGGGAACGTTTCTCTTTATCTCGTCCTCAACTCTATCGGCCAGCGCATCCGCCTCTTGGACCGAGTAATTAGCGGGCGCTTCGAGGTGCATCTCCACAAAGTAAAACGGGCCACTCTGCCTCACCCTTATCTCGTGCACCCCAACAACGCCCTCGACCTTTGACACGGCATCTCTTATTTTTTCGGTGATCTCTTCGTTTCCAACGTCAAGCAGCGTGTAAACGGCGTCTTTGCCTATTCTATAGGCCTCAAACATTATGTAAGCTCCTATGAGTATTCCCACGACTTCGGCAAGCAAAACCACCGACAGCCATTCCGCGATCACTCCTATCACAACCACAAGCGATGATAATACATCCTGATAGGCGTGCAGCCCTTGAGCCTTCATCGATGGCAGTGCTATGCCCGGCGTTCTGTTCAGGTAAACCATCACACAGTAACTGGCTGCAGCGGATATTACCTCTACGACTATGGGTATGGCCGGCTGGGATACGTGAATAAAGCTCAGAGAGTCCTTTGCTATCTCAACCGCGGCAAAGGCTATGGCTGCAGCCACTGCCAAAGAGACCATGTTTTCCAACTTATACAGCCCAAATGGAAACTTTTCCGAGGCTGGCCGCTCGGCCACCCGCAACCCAAGGTAGACCATGATCGCCATAAATACATCAGAGCTTGAATGAATCCCATCGCCAATCATTATCACGCTGTGGAACAAGACGCCGCTCTCGAACTTGGCTGCCGCTAGCGCGGCAAACACCGCGGCAGATACCAGCGTCCTTTTCCTTGCTTCTTCGAACAATTCAAGTTTTTTCGGTTTACCGATATAAGTTTACCTAAGCACGCTGTATACGGCACGCAAGCGCTTCAACGCAAGAAAGGCCAAGAGAACAGGCGCCGTGGCTATAGCCGACCATAAGGGACGCAAGCCCCTCTCGACTCCAAAGATAAGGGATTTGACGTCCTCTTGAACACTTAAGCCTTCAAAGCGAGTAATTCGTCGTTTGGCAACTTTGCCGCATAAAAAACCCAACTACCGCTGTAAAGTTCACACGTCAAAGTACATCTGAAACTCAAGCGGATGGGGTCTCATGCTCACTTCCTGATAGTCTTTGAGCTCGTAGTAGATGATCTTATCGATGAGGCTCCTGCCAAATATCGGGAGAAGGTAATCGCTGTCCGACTGCAGCGCCTCCACCGCCTCCTTGAGGCTACCCGGTAAAACGCCAATCCCTTTTTCCCGTCTCTCATCTTCCGTCAGCTCATATATGTTCTTATCAACGGGATCGCCGGGATCTATCTTTCTCTTTATGCCATCCATCGCCGCGGCGGCCATTGCCGCAAATACCAAGTATGGGTTTGATGACGGATCTGGAGGCCTGAACTCCAGCCTTTTCTCACCGCTGTGTTCCGGTCCGCTGTGATAGATCGGTATCCTAACGGCGGCCGACCTATTCGACCTGCTCCATGCCATGTAAACTGGAGCCTCATATCCCGGTACCAGCCTCTTATAAGATGACGTGGTAGGCGCCACAATTGCGGCCAAAGACCTCGCGTGCTCAAGCAACCCACCTACGGCATATCTGCCAGTCTGGCTAAGCTCGGCATACTTATCGGACGCATCGTAAAACGCGTTTACATCTCCGCTCCAAAGCGACATGTGCACGTGCATTCCAGAGGCGTTATCGCCAAACACCGGCTTAGGCATAAACGTGGCTACCATGCCCATGTTCTTCGCCACGTTCTTGACCACGTACTTTATGCTGATCACGGCGTCCGCCGATGGGACTAGGGCGTCCCGAAATATGTTTATCTCGCCCTGACCTGCCGTGGAGACTTCGTGGTGATGCGCATCGCACACCACGTGAAACCTGTCTTCCAAGTAAGAGACGGCAGTACTTCTAAGCTCGTAAAGCGTGTCCTGCGGCGGCGCAGGGTAGTATCCCTCCTTAAACCTTATGGGATAACCCGTTCCCTGCGCCGACCACGGCGCCTCGCGCGAAACGACTTCATAAGACTGCCCCCTATAGGGCTGCAACGTATCCCAAGTCACGCGATCAAACACAAAGAACTCAACCTCAGGCCCCCAGTATGATGTAAAGCCGTTGTCCTTAAGATATGAAACGGCGCGCTTGGCAACGTTTCTAGGAGCATCATCAAATGCGCCGGCCCCGCCGCCAAGCCCCACGTCGCATATGAACCTAACCGTAGAAAGCTCCTGGGGATACCAAGGCAAGATCGCAACGGTCTGCGGATCCGGGTAAAGCACCATATCTGATTCGTCTATCTGCGCAAAGCCCCTTATGGATGAACCATCAAGCTTAGGTACCCCAACCTTGAACGAGTCCTCGCTTAGGGCATGCGAGGGGATCGTAACGTGTTGCAGCCTTCCCGCTATATCAGCAAACTGCAAGTCAACGAATCTGGCGGACTTAGCTAACTTAAGCGCTTCATCAACGGTGGCAGCAAAAGGAACAACCTTACCGTCTTTTAAGTCATAAGGCATGTAGTAAGCAATTAAGGGCATAAAAGCTTTTTGAAGCACGTTCAAAAATTGGCTCAGATTAGTAAATATTTTTCATGGCTTGCGGCACTTTTCGGCTATTTTGTTCGCAATGAGAGCCGCAAAGGCTCCGGCAGCAACCCCTCCATCTATGTTAACAACCGAAACCCCCATGGGGCATGCCTGCAACATGGACATCAGCGCTGCTTCTCCTTTGCCGCCGTACCCATAGCCCACAGACGAAGGCACACCTATCACCGGTATGTCCACAAGTGATGCCACCACAGCGGGAAGCGCCCCTTCCATTCCGGCTATGACGATCAGAACAACTACGCCATCATCCAACATCTTCTTCAGCGGCTCAAACAACCTGTGAATGCCAGCTATTCCAACGTCAACCGCTACCTCAACATCACAACCCATTTCCTCGGCAACAAACTGAGCCTCTTCGACCAGAGGAAGATCGGCCGTGCCAGCTGCCAGTATCCCTATTTTCTCCCCGACCTTCGGAGGGGCGTAATCCCTCCTTCTGACCACAAAGCACCTCTTCCCCTTCTTCAGCAGATATTCGTCAGCCAGTCCCTCGATGGCTCTGCGGTGCGCCTCGTCCATTACCCTTGTCACGATGGCGGCCCCTACGGATTTCGCCATCTCTTTGGCAAGGGCCGCGGTTTCTTCGGGATCCTTGCCCTCCGCCAAAATAGCTTCGGGTACCTTCCTTCTCCACACGCGCTCTAAGTCCAGCCGAACCTCTTCTCCTATCTGATCTACGTAAAGGCGTCTTATCTCCCTTTCAGCCTCATCAACGCTGATCTTTCCCGATGCAAGCTTCTCTAGGATATCTCTCATTTGGAAAATAAAGTGGACGCTAAAAAGTCATGCGCCAAACCCGATGAGTTGCATGATCCGTGCTGACATTTTATCAAGATACCGGTTTGACGCGCGATGAACGCGGTTTCGCTGTGAAGCCAGATGATGCACTTGGATGATGCACAAAGCGTTAAAACCAATCCCAGATGATGCACTTGGATGATGCACAAAGCGTTAAAACCAATCGAAGATTTAAGCCCATGATAGTGTATTTTGACTGCTCTACGGCTGGAACGTCAGGCGACATGCTTTTAGGAGCGCTGTTGGACGTTGGCGCTAGCCAAGACAACATCATCAAGCTGGCCGATTACGTCTCCAAGAACTTACCAGGTGTCCGCTCCGTAAAGGTTGACGTTAAGAAGACGAGCAGCAGAGAGATCATGGGCACAAAGGTTACCGTTTCCGTCGATGAAGAGCTCGTCTACGAACCAGGAGAACCTCCACATCCAGAAAGGGATAGCGCCTTGCTTAGGAAGACCATAGAGGGAGCCCTCAGCGAGTTCAAGCTCGGTGAAAAGGCCAAGGGCTTTGCCCTCTCGGCCTTCGACAAACTGGTTAGCGCCGAGGCCCATGTGCACGGCTTAAAAGAGAAAGTAACGCTTCACGAGGCTTCTTCTGCAGACACGATCATAGACATAGTGGGGGTTGCCATGTGCCTAGATGGCTTAGGGTTATTCGACGGAACCAGGTACTGTGCATCTCCCATAGCCCTTGGAGGGGGAGATATGGAGTTCTCGCACGGCGTAATGGGATCGCCGGCGCCCGCTACCATAAGCATTCTCAGCGAGACGGGACTGCCCATCATACCTGGACCTTATGGCAGCGGCGAGCTAACCACGCCAACAGGTGCGGCAATCCTGTCGACGCTAGTTGAAAAAAGCTGCGTGTCTCCCGTATTCACGCCAAAGAAAGTTGGTTACGGAATTGGTCAAAGGGATCTGGGCCGCAGGGCTTCCTTCACCCGTGTAATTTTGGGAGACGATTACCCGCCAACGCAAACCGAAAACGTGTCAATTGTAGAGACTGATGTCGATGATGCAAGCGGTGAGGTCATTGGAAAGGCCGTAAACGACTTAATGGCGAGCGGGGCGCTTGACGCCTACGTCGTACCCTCCCTTAGAAAGAAAGGAAGACCCGGAGCACTAATCAGGGCCATCTCAAAGCAGGGAGATGAGAGGAGGCTCGCGCTCACCCTAATGGATGATACTGGGACCCTCGGAGTTAGGTTTTGGACTGCAAATAGGTTCGTGGCTTCGAGAACGATTAAGAGCGTTAGGCTAAGGGGAAAAGACATAAACGTGAAGCTGGCCTGGGACATAGAGGGCAAACTGATAAGCGCGAAGCCGGAGTTCGACCAGATCGCGGCGATCTCGGCAGAGCTTGGTGTATCACCCCAAATCCTGCAAAGCGAGGCAACGGCCAAAGCCTTAAGGGGCGATGAAGACGAATCCGGGTAACGATGTCCATGAGCTAAAGTCCTAACTGAGCCCCTTCAAAAGCGCTAGACTTTAAGCCTCCGCTTTGATTGTCTCAAATGGAACCTAAAGCCATAATATTAGTTACAGCGGACTGGGATGCTCTTAAGTCTTACGCGAAAAAAATATGCCAAACGGCGGCCGCGCAACTAAACGTTGAGTACAAAGAACTGAACGAAGACTGGGACTTTTTAACAAACTACGGGGAAAAGGACGAGTTTGGCGGGGTCGAAATCCCCCAAGCCTTCATAGAGACCAGTGACGGCAGGTACGTCCACGTGATGACAAAAGTGCCGCTTAACGATAAAGGGACTCCTGACCTTCAAAAAGGAGTTCAGCTGTTCATTGACAAATCAAAGGAAAACTGAGCTCATGTCAGCTGAATCTCTATGTAAACCGAGTCAGGCACTTGAATTCTCATTATTTCTTGCATAACTCTCTCGTCGGCATCTATGTCTATTAACCTCTTGTGGAGCCTCATCTCCCAGTGATCGTAGGTGTCGGTCCCTTCTCCGTTTGGCGCCCTTCTGGTAGTTATCTTTAGGTATTTTGTAGGCAGGTAGATGGGGCCAGCAACGCGAACGCCCGCCTTGGTAGCAACGTCCTTTATCTCGTTGCATACCAAGTCTACGTCTTTCACGTTCGCGCTCCAAAGCCTCACCCTTGCCTTCTGAGCCATCAAGCCTTCACCTGAATCTGCGCTGGTACGACGTCAACTACTATGCCTGCAGCTATGGTCCTGCCCGAGTCCCTAATGGCGAACCTTCCGAGCGGCGGGAAGTCCTGATACTTCTCGACTACCATGGGCTTTATCGGCACCATCCTTACTATGGCGCTGTCGCCCTGCTTCAGGAACGTCGCCTTTTCGGGCAGCGGTTGACCAGTTCTAGGATCTAGCTTGTTGACTATCTCCTCTATCCTGCAGGCAACCGTAGCCGTGTGGATGTGAACGACAGGCGTGTAGCCAACGCCAAAGGAAGTGGGGTGGTAGAGCACGAATATCCTTGCCGTGAACTCCTTGGCTACAGTAGCCGGGCTATCAAGCTTTGCTGCCACATCTCCTCTCTGTATGTCCGTTCTGTTAAGACCCTTGACGTTAAAGCCTATGTTGTCGCCGGGTATAGCTTGAGTAACCTTTGTGTGGTGGGTCTCTATATCCCTGACCTCACCTACTTTATTGGAGGGGAGGAACACAAGGCGGTCTCCTATCTTAAGCACGCCGGTTTCCACCCTTCCCACTGGCACTGTTCCAACGCCCTGAATGGAATAAACGTCTTGAATCGGAAGCCTGAGCGGCTTGTCGATCGGCTTAGGCGGCTCCTCAAGCATATCGAGGGCCTCTACCAACGTCGGGCCAGTGTACCACGGCATGTTGGTGCTCTTTGTTACCAAGTTATCTCCCTTCCAACCTGAAACGGGAATCACTGGCACCTTATCCATCTTGTAACCTATCATTGACAGGAGCTTGGATATGCCGGCCTTTACCTCCTCGTACCTCTGTTGCGAGTAGTTGACGGAGGGATCATCCATTTTGTTTATGGCAACGATGAGCTGGTTCACTCCCATGGTCTTGGCCAAGAAGGCGTGCTCCCTGGTTTGCCCAGTCGCTCCTATTCCAGCTTCGTATTCACCCTTCTTCGCGGAGACAACAAGTATCGCTGCATCCGCTTGGCTAGTACCTGTCACCATGTTCTTAATGAAGTCCCTGTGACCAGGCGCGTCGATAAACGTGAAGAAGTGCTTGGGAGTCTCGAATCTCCAGAAGGAAAGGTCGATCGTTATACCGCGATCCCTTTCCTCCTTAAGCCTGTCGAGAACCCACGCAAACTTGTTATCCTCTTCTCCTTTGGCCTTCGCAGCTGCCTCTATCTCTGCCATCTCTCTGGGATCAAGCGATCCCGTTAGGTACAGCAGGTTTCCCACTATGGTAGATTTGCCGTGATCAATATGACCTATTACCACCAGGTTAAGGTGGGGTTTTTTCAGGAATTCGGCCCCAGACACACATTATCACCCAATCAAAAGTTATATGATGCTGCTTTTAAGCCTTAGTTGTTTTACAGCCACGGCACCAAATGGGGGAACTGAATTCTCAAACGGTCTTGCTTCCGCCAAGGTTTATGATTAGAACGTTCAGCCCTGCCGATGCCTTCAGAAAGTCGTCCAGCGTATGCGGAACAAGCGAACTTTTTCCCTTTATAGCGTAGTGCATTGGCACCACAAACTTGGGATTTAACGTTTTCGCAAGCTCGGCCGCCTCTTCGGGTCCCATTGTGAAATAGCCCCCAACAGGAATCATGAGGTAGTCGGCGTCCTTCACCTTAGCCGCTGTTTCAGGCGGCAACGAAGACGTGTCTCCAAGGTGCACGAAGCGCTTTCCCTCAACGGATATGGATATGGCTGAGCACTCTCCCCTTCCAGGGCCGTGGTCAGTCCTATAAGATGATAAAGCGAATCCAGGTATCAGCTCCATGGGCGCTTTCCCTATGCTCTTAACCCCGTCAAAGATCTTCGCGCCGGAAAAGGGCTTAACGTAATCATGATCAGCATGATGGTGCGTTATTGCAACTCCCTCAACGCCACTTATGGCCTGGGGATAATCCTCTATTCTCAGGTTGAATCCCTCAAAGGCCCCTCCCTCATACGGATCTATTACCAGCTTGTGCCCTGCGCTCTGCAAAACGAAGCATGAATGACCCAGGTAGGTTATCTGCATTTGTTATCCATTATCGCCGCACCTTATATTTTTTTACTCGCATTGAGCGCACCAAAGGCAAGCCAAGGCCACGTAACTATGGCAAACAGTGCGTCTGCCCTCGCAAGAAATAAATACGATGTCAATATATAGTTAAGATGTTTTTCATACCCACAGAGAACGATCTGAAATCAGGCGATGTATCAGATCTGTACTTCAAGGTAACAGAACAGGTGTTAAGGCGTGCGGGAAGAAATCCCTACGTCACGATGGAGGTTTTCACCAAAGCCCTTCCGGAGCCCTATAACTTCGGAATATTGTCTGGCCTTGACGATGTCACAGAGCTGCTTACAGATGTCCCAGTAGATGCCTACGCAATCGACGAAGGGGAGATCTTCTTCCCAGAGGAGCCAGTGCTCGTGATAAAGGGAAGATACCTTGACTTTGCGACTTACGAGCCGGAGATATTGGGCTTTCTGTGTGAGGCATCGGGGGCAGCGAGCAGGGCCGCACGCATGAGGCTAGCCGTTGGGCCAGATAAATCGCTTTTTGCGTTCGGGACAAGGCGCTCCCATCCATCCTCTGCGCTTGCTAAGGAAAAAGCAGCACTTGAAGGAGGATTCAACGGCACCTCGAACGTTCTAGCTGCAAGGCTTCTGGGAGTAAAACCCGTGGGCACTATACCTCACGCGATGGTTCTGGCATTTAGCACAAGAGAGCATCCCTTCAACCAAGAGGAGGCGTTTCGCGCTTACGACATGTATGCCCCACCCGACTCCCCTCGCACTATACTCATAGATACGTTCTTCACACCACGCGCGGAAGCCCTGATAGCAGCCAAAGCGCTTGGAAGCCATCTCCAGGGAGTCCGCATAGATTCAGGAGACCTTGACAAGGAGGCTGAAGAAGTGCGCTGGGAGCTCAAGCAAATGGGGCTCGACGTAAAGATAACTCTAAGCGGCGGGCTCAACGAATACAAGCTGGAAGAGCTAGCACAGCATGCCGATGCTTTTGGCGTTGGCAACGCCGTCACGGATGCACCAACCATAGACTTCGGCATGAAGATAAGCGAGGTTGATGGATTCCCGATATCAAAAACCGGCCACATGAGCGGCGCTAAGCAAGTGTACAGGGACTATGAGAACTGGATTGACTACGTCGTTCCAGAGGGCAAGCAGTTCTCAAAGGGAGCGCAGTTGCTAAAGCCGCTAATATTGCACGGGAAGCCGGTAAGGGATAAAAAGCCGATCGGTGACATAACGAAAAGGAACGTGGAGAGGCTCTTCTCAATGCCCAAGGAATTAAGAGACCTCCACAACAGAAGCGCCCCTAGGGTTCGCTTCATGATATGACCAACAGCGCACAAAAGTTTTTATCTGCATGAGCCATGACTTTATGGTCTCGTACATCATAAGGAAGATCTCGAACTCCGTAACGCTTTTGCGGCTCAACGACACTGACGTGAAGTACTTCGAGGCAAACTGGCACATCCCAGAGGGCATCACCTACAACGCGTACGTCGTAAAGGGCAAGGAAGGCGCAGTCCTAATCGACCTATGGAAGCAGAAATACTCAGGTCTTTTTCTGGAAGCGCTGAAGCAGGTCATAGACCCGGCTGAGATCCGTTACGTTGTTGTGAACCACGCGGAACCCGATCACACGGGTGCCCTTGAAGCGTTTTCAGAGATAAACCCCAACGCAGTTGTAGTTGGGTTCCCCATAGCCGAGGGACTGCTGAGAGCAAAGTACAGCTTCAAAAACCAGTTTAAACCCCTCAAAAATGATGAAGTCCTTTCCCTGCCAGATATCACGCTCAAATTCATCTATACGCCCTGGGTACATTGGCCGGAAACCATGATGACTTACTACGAACAAGAAGGCATCCTGTTCACATGCGATGCATTTGGATCCTACTCGATTCCGGACGGAATCGATGATGAAGTAGCAAATAAAGAGTACGAGCATTACTCTGAAAAGTACCTAGCAACCGTCATAGGATCCTACAGGGATAACCTGCTGAAAAACATTGAGAAGCTAAAGCAGGAGGGAATAAAGCCGGCCATCATAGCGCCTTCTCACGGCCTCATCTGGTCCAAGAACCCAGAAAAAATCATACAACTGTACACGAGATGGGCGCGTGGCGAGTCGGATGAAAAGAAGGTTGTAATCGTTTATGCCTCCATGTATGGGTCTGTGGAGGGTGTGATAAAAAAGATAAAGGAAGGCCTTCCAGACGCGGACTTCAAGACGTTTGCTTTTACCGATGACAGGAGGGACGACATAGAGGATGCGCTGACCGAAGCCAACAGCGCTAAGGCCATAATTATAGCTTCTCCAACTTATGAAGTCGGACCTCACATATCCATAGCTCAGGTCATCGATGTATTTTCGATGAAGATGAAGGGGCTAAACAAGCCAGCGATCCTGCTTACCTCGTACGGGTGGAGTTCCACAGCGGACAAAAGAAACCTCAAGGCCATGCAGGATGCTGGGTTTAAGGTCGTAGATCAAGCCACGTTTAAAGAAAAAATCCCGGATAGCGACCTTAAAAGGATAATAAACTCCATCTCTGCTGTTTTAAAATCATAGCCGTGAGCAGGCTTTCCAATACCTATAAAAATTTCTTTTTGATAACAACGGGCCCGTGGCCCATTATGGATTAGGGCGCAGGCCTTCGAAGCCTGTATCAGTGGGTTCGAATCCCACCGGGCCCGCAAGCCCAGAGCATTTCGCAGGCCTTATGCGCCAAAAACCTCTGGAGGGCGACTCACCCTAAGGAAAGCCATCAAATCATCGTTCCAGAAGCTTCTTGCTCTTCACGTTCCCTTCGGAATCCAGCTCATAAACTATGGGAACTCCCGTTGGTATCTCAAGTAGCGGGATGTCTTTTTCGGAGATCTTCTCAAGGTACATAACGATGGACCTCAGGCTATTTCCGTGCGCCACAACCAATACGTTTTTGCCCATCTTTATGTCTGTTAATATGCAGTTCTCAAAGAAGGGCACTGTCCTCTTTTGGGTGTCCTTTAGGCTTTCGCCGTTTGGCGGGGCCACGTCGTAACTCCTGCGCCACAAATGAACCTGCTCATCTCCGTACCGCTTTGCGGTTTCCGCCTTATTTAATCCTTGGAGGTCACCATAATGCCTCTCATTCAGGTGCGCGTCCTTTATTATGGGCATGTTCACTTGCATGCTCTTAAGACAAAGCTCAAGCGTCTCGATGGCCCTGCTTAAGACGCTGGTATACGCGACATCAAACTTTATTCCCTCTTTTTTCAGCAACTCTCCTGCATGCATGGCCTCCTTTCTACCCTTGTCTGTGAGCGGAACATCCACCCATCCCGTGAACCTGTTCTCAGCATTCCACAGAGATTCTCCATGCCTTATTAAACACAGATATGCCATTTTTCAACGAAAATCGACCGCACGGATATGGGGTTTTCGGCTTTGCTCACGCTTAAAAGTAGCCGTAAGGTTGAAATCATGGTAGACAAGTTCGATTATAAGCAGCTTTTGCAAAGGCTAATGAATAACCTCCCTGAAAAGAGCACCAAAAGCGACTGGTTTGAAGTACCTCGTGCTCAGCTTTCGGTAACGCGCAAGAGATCCGAGATCGAGAACTTCAAGGAGATATGCGACCTTTTCCAGAGAGAACCGCAGCAGCTCTACCTTTACCTCACAAAAAGGCTAGGAGCTGCCGGCACCATCGAGGGAAACAAGCTGGTCCTTAACAACCAGGTTTCCCAAGAACAAGTCGACGCCTTGATAAAGAAATACTACGAAGAGTACGTTCGCTGCCCAGTCTGTGGGAGACCCGACACAGTGCTGGAGAAGAAAGGGCGCCTTTACTTCTTGAAGTGCCTTGCCTGCGGAGCAGAAACGCCGGTTAAGAACCCGCTCAAAGGCTGATGGCGTTGTTCTCCTTGGGACGCCACGAATCCGAGAACGGTCTTGTAATAGGGCTATGCGACGCCGATATACTGGGAAAAACAATCTCCTGCGACGAGGCCTCACTCTTCGTTGACCCCCGGTTTTACGGAGGCTCGCTTATCAGCGAAGACCAGCTCGAAGACGTGTTTCGCTCAGCCTATGTGATAAACATTTTGGGCAATAACGCGGTTAGAGCATGCGAGGCCAAAAACCTAATAAAAAAGGGTTCCGCTAGGCTCATCTGTGGACTCCTTCACGTTCAGCTCCTTCTTAGCCAGCCGTAGCTCAGGTTATTGCCTTATAGCCCTCTTCCGTGAGCCCAAACAGGGCTCCCCTCCCTCCAAATCTCTTTACCAAACCCTTCTTTTCCACGTTCTTGGAAACTATGTAGCAGTAAACAGTTCCCATACCAGCAACCTCAGATATCCTCTTTATGGTACTTGGCTCGCCGATCTTAAGCAACGCAGTTAAGAACTTCCTCTCGCCCTTGGTAAGTATTTTAATCTGCTTCGTAGCTTCGCTCTCGTCAACCCAATTACCATTTATTAAAATCTTTGTCAAGATTTATCCTGTGATACTAATATTACCATAATATAAGCATTTCGAAAGAAACGAAGTCTAGAAAGCCCATCAAGCTTATTAACTTGAAACGTTTCCTCTTGCGAGTGCAATACTACGCCGTTGTTAAAGGGACTTAGTTTTTTGCTCGGTCTCGCCTACGGGCAAGGGCATACCTATTCCCACGGCCCTGCAAAGCTCGCAATACGCGGCAGACACGTCATCCAGGCTACGGTGTGCAATTAAATCATCTGCCGCCTTCGAGGCAAACTTCTCTATTTCTGGCCGCCACTTCTTAATTATGTCGTGTTCCTTGCCGCCTCTTTCACCATTCATGTAATGACTTATGGACGCCTGAGATACTCCGAGCAGCTTGGCAGCCTCAGTTTCGCTCATAAGGTACTTGACCATCAATTGCTTTGCTATCTCAGCCCTCACTATCGGCAAGAGGTACTTAACCGAGTCCTCACATTTCGCCAAGCTTTTCAACTTAATATATGCACGATACTCCTTTTTAAGTATTACAGTGTTATACGCCGTCCTCGCTTTAAAGCGGGCTCGAGGGGATTTGAACCCCTGATCAACGGCTCCGCAGGCCGCCGTCTCTAGGACCTTTCGGATATCCTGACTAGACCACGAGCCCATTTTTAGCGAAAGCAAGGCATAAAAAGCTACCTGATAAACAGCACTAGCTCTCCTCCACGGTTCTGCTCAAAATCGCGTTGATCCTTTCCAGCGATCTGTATATCGACTTAAGTCTCTGCTTCTCCATTCCGTCGTATGTGCGTTGCGATATCTTCTTAGATGCTAGGCGAAGGTCGAGATCAAACAGGTTGCTCAGGTCGAGGCTTATCATCTGGAGGTAATCCCTCGCCTCCTTTATGGCGTCTAAGTCGTCCTTGCGCTTTTCCCTCGCTTGGAGGCCCTCCAGTGAGGCGTCAAGCGATTCAAGCCTTTGTTTGCTGGAGTTTATCCAGCGATTAACGGCCTGGACATCACCCTTCCTGATCGGAAGAGCTTTCCTCGATTCAAGCAAGTCCTTTACGAGGTCGGGTATCGAGGAAATGGCGTCGCGCGTCCTATCGCTTATGTGGTGCTCTTCTATTTGCTTGACGTTTTGCTGGTTTTTCCTGCGATAAACGTAGTAGAGAGAGCCATCTACAACAGCAAGTGCCACAATAACGAAAGTCAGGAAGAAGTCCAGGGCGGTTACGCCATCCTCATAACCCGTTATGGCAAGCGAGGAGATCCCGGCCTCGTTAACGTTACTGGCGTTGGCGTAGAACTCCTGGTGAGTCAATCCCTTGTAGCTTGCGACCGTCCAAGAGCTCGGAACTCCGGTTACAGATAGCGCGGGAGAATAAACAAAGATGGTGAAGTTATCAATCGTCGAATTGTATAACCAAACATGATACGTGAACGGAGATAAAAGCAGATCAGAGGGATAATAAACGTAAGACGCGTAAACCTCCCAAGTCTCGTTGGCATACAGCGCGGAGCTCAGCGTCACGTTAGCTACGGTCGAGCTTATCCACTTGGTCTTCAGATATCCAGTCAAATCGTAAAACTGAGGATGGGTGCCGCTCGGCACCTCTATGAGGAGATAGGATAAACCATTGCTGCCGGCCTTTATGTAAATCCCATCCCTGACATAAACTCCAAAGGGCGTGAAGGTTACCTCAGAGTGAAGTGCAGTTATCTCCGCGTTGGGAGTTACAATTGGCGCGGGAGCCGAGGCGGACACCACCTCCGCCGCGATAGCCATAAGCAACAAGACAGCTAAAAGCGAAACTGCTTTTTTTACCATAGTATTGAAAAAGGGTAAGGAAAAAGGTTTTACCCTACTTCTGTTACTTACCATGCGGGGATGCCCGAGCCAGGTCAAAGGGGGTGGGCAGGGTGATACCCCACACTCAAGATCCGCCTGGATGGGTAACCTACTGGCTATGCCTACATGGGTTCGAATCCCATTCCCCGCACTGTGTTTTTAAACTCTTGACGCCTAAAGTTGTGAGGGCCAAAACGCCCTTGTTCTAGGCGCGTCGCTGTCAATCCTCTGGTTCTAGGCGATGATTGTAAGCAAGTAAAAATACGCATCTCTATGCGTAGAGTAAAACCAAGACCGCAAAACCCAATTCTCGTAAAAAGATTTCATCATTCAACAAATCTGGCGCATTTAGGATAGCCCGGAGCGGATTCGGACCGCTGTCAGCGGGGCCAAAGCCCGCCATGCTTGGCCGCTACACCACCGGGCTATACGGCAACACAAAACCGACGAAGTTTTTTAAGCATATTGCGCCGCTAAAACCACCAATTAACAGCAGTGACCCACGCTTCCCAGAAATAACTTAGCAATTCTCAAGGGAAGCTGAGTGTTCCTTTGGCTAAACATTCGATGCGATAGCAACTAGAGAAAAGCCGCGATCCCAGAATAGGACCTTAGGAACTGTTCTCCGCTCTCGCTGTGTGCAGAGAAGATCTGCACTTCGGCTCCCTGCTCGATTGCCAGATCCAGGTAGTGATCGAGCCCAGATTCCTCTTTCACAACGCTGATTCCTCCATCGCATGCCGGGCACGTGCTCGGCCTTTCCGTCGCCTTTACGAATATCTCGTAGTCGCACTTATCGCACTTCATAAGCAGATACGGGACGTCAAACGCCTCAGAGATCAAAAGCTTTTTGACGAGGCCTTGTTTGAATGCCTTATCAACTTCTTCTTTTCCCAGCGCAACTTTATCTGGATGTTCAAACAGCATCTGCTTTAGCTCTTCAAAGGCCTCTATTTCCTCTGCGTACTCAACGTCCTTAAGCTTAGGTGCTATCTTATTGACCAGTTCCCTCAACCCTTCCTCTCCAGCGTATCCAAGATCTACCACGTCAAGCACCTTGTCTCTTAACCTGTAGTCCAGCAATCCCTCCTTTATGAAGTCCTCCTTTGTTGGTCCTGGCCCTCCGACGAAGATGCCTTGCAGATTTGGTATGCCCAGGAACTCCTTGTTAGCCCTTTCAGCAACGTGAACGAAGAACTCGTGCACCAGTTGCTCAAGTACTCTCTGATACCTCCTCGCAGATTGGCCTCCTACCCTTACTTTTCCGGGCACCCCTGAGGTCATCACGTCTAGCACACGCAGGTCCTTACCGCTGACCACGCCAAGCCCCGCCTCGTCCCTTCCTATTGCTATCAGCCCGAAGCTTTTTTCGTCGCTTAGCGAGGCCAGAAGCGGGTCAAGGTAGAACCTGCTATCACATCGATACAAGTAGAACGGAACTGGTTTAGGAGGCTCAAGCACGAATATCTCGGTCTTTTCGCTTCCCGCGGCTTCGCCCTGTGGCACAGCCCCGCAGAATATCACAAGCCCGTTTGGTGGTACCTCCTTAAACAGCTTTAGCCTTTGCTGTATGCTCTCCAAAGCGTCAAGCACGTGATTCCTGGTAACCCTTGACTTTATGTTGTTGGCCGTTCCATATTCCTCCCTCAGGTTAGCTGACACGTCGCCAAGCGGCCTCGATGGCGGGATGTAAAGCGATACGAACTCGGTTCCCCTTCCCACCTTTGTGGAGAGGTCTCTCAGCAACTTCAGCATTCTATACCTTTCAATTTGTTCCTTATTCAATTCCTATCCGTTTTCTATAGGCCGGAAGTTTTTTAGCCTTCCGAGATCAGCCGCTCAAGGAGTAACAAGGGTTCCAACCGCTTCTCCACTTATGGCACGAGCTAGGTTATCAGGCACCGAGCCGTTGAAAACGATCACCTTAAGCCCTGTCCCAGAAAGCCCCCTAACTGTAAGGGGGTCAAGTATGCTGTGTATGCCTGGCTCATGCAAACCCGTGCCGACTACGCTTTCGAGCTCCTTATAGCTAAGCTTTTTTATCAGGTGCGCGCTTGGGTTTTTGCGTGGATCCGAGTCATAGATCCCCTCTTGATCGGTCGCCTTCAATAATATATCCGCCTCCATCGACTTAGCCAAAAGGAGCGCCACGTAATCGGTGGTCATCCCAGGCCTCAGCCCACCCATAACGGCAAAGCCCTGTTGAGATATAGACTTAAGCGCGGACCTGATGGATAAGGACACTCCGAGCCTGCCTCCGAGCGCATCGTTAAAGAGCTGGGCGTTAATCCGAGACACCTTTATGGCTAGGGCATCCTTTCTGCTGTCAGCCAGTTGAAGCTCCGTTGCCGCTCTGATGTATTCCCTTGCCATTGACCCACCCCCAACTACCACGCCCACAGCGTTTTTCCGGGAAACCTGCACTTTTATTATATCGGCGTACTTCCTGATCAACTGCGCGTTTATCGGAGAGGCTAAAATGGAGCCCCCAAGTCTTAGCACGAACTTAGATGACAATTTCATGCTAATTAACGTCAGCGCATAAAACGCTATCCCAGCCAAGCGCGCGCTCGAGCGTCTGACTTAACCACCCGAAAAAGTCCTGCGCGCCCGGGTATTTCGATCGCCAAGACGGCTCACGATCGCCGCGGCAAATTTCTTAATTTCAAGGACCCCACCCATGCCATAAGGTTAAATCCCATGCCATGGTTTTCTGTTCAAAAATGATTTACAAGCCAAAATACGATGGCAGAAGCCTTTACAACCTAAGCCAGTCGATCCTAGAATACTTTGGGGGCACGCCTGATGGCAAGACCTTGGACTTTCAATTGCCGGCAAACGATGGACTCGTGCTCTTTCTCTTCGACGCGCTTGGAATATCGACCCTGGAAAGCGCGGGGGCCAAAAACGATCACGAAGAGATAACTTCGGTATTTCCCTCCACTACTGCGACCGTGCTCACAACGCTTTTCACGGGAAAGAAACCATGTGACCATGGAGTGCTAGGCTTTCAGACCTTCATAAGGGAGATGGGAGGCATAGTCAACATGCTTGGCCTCTCGCATCCATCTGGGCCGCAACTTCCCACGTCATATGAGAAGTTAGTAGGACCAGGGGAGAGGCTGGGAAAGAAGCTCTCAAAGATCGGGGTGAGCTCTGTTGCCATACTTCCGAGAAGCGTTTCAAATACGCCTATGTCGAATTATGATGATGATGGTTTTTCGCTTATCATACCTTACTACGACTTCTGGGACTTGCGCTTTTTGGTTCAAAAGCAGCTCTCGCAAAAGGAAAGGAAGTTTGTTTACGTTTACGTTCCATACGTTGATACCCTATCCCATCACTACGGTCCATACAGTCAGGAAACGGCCTCAGCCGTAAGGGACCTGCTTAACTTCTTCGAGGAAGTTAGCTCTGCCCCTGGCTATACTGTTTTAGGAACCGCAGATCACGGGCAAGTAGAGGTTGACCCCGGCCTGCTACCGCCCCCCGAGCTCATGTCGCTTTTGGAGCTGCCTCCGTTCGGAGACTCAAGGGCTATGTTCCTTAAAACCAGAAAAACTCATGAGGTAATAGATTACCTAAACGAAAACTTTCCTGACTTTTTCGTGATGACCAAGGAAGAAGTGCTAAAGGAGGGACTGATCGGGTGCGAAGAAACCCAGTTCGAGGAGAGATTAGGAGACCTGCTTGTGCTGCCTCAGTCAAGAAGGCTGCTGATATACTCATACACAGAGAACAACGAGTCTATCAACTATCGGGGGCATCATGGAGGGCTCAGCCCCGAGGAGATGCGGGTCCCACTATTCATTCGCTGACATACTCTCCGCCCTTCTAATGCTCCCGCTTCGGCGATCGCGCTTGATCCCTCGCACCACAACTAAGAGCTGCAGCTAGGGTCTGAAGCGAAGGCTTTGCCAAGCGGTGGCTTCCATAAATATAAGTTCAAGTGAACACGCTAAAAATACTCATATCGCGATTGCGTTCTTTGCTGCCTCTCACCTTAAAAGATGGGGTGCTAGTGATTAAAAATGAAGGCAGTCATAACAGCTGCGGGAAAGGGCAGCAGAATGAACCCCAGCACCAAGGCAATACCTAAGGGGTTATTGCCGCTTTTCTCAAACGCCGGAGGCAAGCTCTCAGCGGTTCCCATAATAAGGCTCATAATAGATCAGCTTCAATCCGCAGGGGTAGACGACCTCTGCATTGTAGTGGGCGAGAAGAAGGATCCGCTAATAACTTATCTTTTGAGCGAGGGATTAAAAGTTACTTTCGTACAGCAGGATCCGCCAAGGGGCTTTGCAGATGCCGTGGCAAAGGCCAACGTGTTTGTTAAAGGCGATCCCTTCTTTGTTCACGCGGATGACGGAATCCCATTCTCCTCTAAAAGAAATCTTCTCCAGCTTATGTGGCAAGAGTTAAGCAAGGGATTGGACGCTGTGTTGCTGGTAAGGGAAAGCGACCGCCCCAGCAGCGGAGGAGTAGTGCTAGGTAAGAAGACAGGTAGCCTCATAGAGGTCAACGACGCATTGGAAAAGGTCCCTAACCCTCCTTCCAATTGGGTTCTGACAGCGGTATACGCTTTTTCGGGAAAAGCGATGGGCGTAATATCCTCCGTTAAGCCGGGCAGGACAGGTGAAGCAGAGCTAACCGACGCCATATCGGCGCTCGCAAAGGAGGGAAGGGTGGTTGCGCTCGAGCTTGAGCCAGACGAGGTGTGGCTGAACGTCGGAAACCCCGAGTCTTATCACACGGCCCTAGAGCTCTCATACCTCATATCCAAGGGCTACGACGCGAAAGAGGCGATCGCTGCTGCGAGCTCGAGGCCGCCACAACTCCAACATACTTGAACACGGTCCCCAAGGCCATTTCCTTAAACTCAAGAGTTTCAAAGAACTCATCGAGTTGGCACCTCACCAACTCGTTTTCCGGATTATTCTGATAGATGGTTTTTAGGCCAGAGAACAACGGAAACTCCTTGCCCGTTGAGAGCAAAGCCAAAAGGGGGACCACGAACTCAAAGTACGCAAGGCACAAAGCGTACTTCACCCTCGATGACGGCCTTCCTATGCTCACTATAAATATCCTTCCGCCGCTCTTAAGGGACTTCCTTAGATTACCAAGGGTGAGACCGTAATCGATAGATGCATGTAACGAAAAGCCCATCACCACATGGTCAAACACCCCTTTTCTGAAGGGAAGGCGTTCGAAAACACCCTGCACCCTGTCTCCGTTGCCCTGGGCCAACATGTTAAGACTTGCATCGAGCATAACGGTATCAGCGCCAAAGCGCCTCAGCAAATCACTCATAGCCCCCTTTCCCGAACCTGCGTCGAGAATTAAGTCGCCGCGCTTTAGCGGAAGCTTGAACACCTCCATTCTCCACCGCCTGACCTGCCATAGACTTACGGCTTCGCTCCCCTTATCGTAGACGCGGGGGACCTGCTCGTATATCTGGCTTAGGTAAAACCAAAGATTGCCCAAGCCGCTCTTCATGTGCACAGAAGCACCTCGCGTTTCCTGCCGCCGCTTGGCCAAAAAGGCTTTCTTGCGATGCAGATAATGGCCTCTCTGAAGACAACACGTGGCCTCAAAAACGTTAAGCGGATGATTCACGCCACCGTAGCAGAGCTGATAAGCAATGCCAACAGAAACAACTGAATTGACCTTGGATTTAAAAATATGTGATTCATAAATCACTGTTGTTGAGCCTGTGCAGCTTCGCCCTTAATCGCAAAATCCGTAGTAAATGAAGTCAAGATATTGAAGAGAAATGCAGGATATCTGACAGTCGTGCCTTGCACTTGGCTGCGTAAATCCGGGTAAGCGCCTTAAGAACAAACAGCTTGCCTCAACAGCGGGATACCGACGAACTTGCTATCAAATGGAGAGCAAAAACGGCATTGCCAGGCCGAAAACCACAAGGAGCGCAGAGCAAATCAGCGGAATCGTAACCACCATTGAGCTTATGCTTGGCGACCCGCTTTCATATGTGGTTCTTATGACCTTAGCGTAGTAGAACACCGATATCGCGCTGTTAGCAATTCCGAGAAGCGTAAACCATGGAATCCCCGCAATGTAGAAAGGCGATATGGACGGGCTTGCTGCTGACAGGAAGATGAAGAACTTGCCCCAGAATCCAAGCAAAGGAGGCATGCCTATCAAGTTGAGGAGTGTCACTGACATCGAGGCCGAAGATGCCTTAGCGGCGCTTCCCAACCCTTGGAACTTCGGCATGGTTGCTCTGCCCTGACCTCTTACGCTTGATATGAACGAGAACACCGACGCCTTCGAAAGCGCATACGACGCGAAGTAAACCAGCAATCCAAGCAACGCAAAGTAGCCTGCTTGAGGTGCCTTATACAGCATGGATGCCGCAAAGGCCGAAAGGGCCATTGTCATATAGCCGACATGGGCTATGCTCGAGTAAGCCATCATCCTCTGCACATCCACTTGGGTTAAGGCCCCCAAGTTACCAACCAGCATCGCTGCTGCCGACATTATCATGAGCACTGCTAGTAATGAGAAGCCAAAGCGTGGTCCTACGGACGGCACGACTTGCGCCAATAACCTAATGGCGAGAGCGAGCGCTCCAAGCTTCATCGTCGATGACAACATCGATATTGGGATTGGATCCGAGAAGCCGTACACGTCGGGCAGCCACATGTGAAACGGCGGAATGCCTGCCTTGAAGCCAAGAGCAACAAAAAAGAGAATCGCTCCAAGCGCTATGACCCTAGACCCAGCTGGCGCAAAGATAACCATGTAGACGCCTATGAGAAGGAACTGGAAAGAAAGAGCACTCATAAACGCGTACTTTATGGAGCCACTTAGGGAGTCCTTGTCTCCGCTTAGCGAGACCATCGAGTAGCTGGCCAGGGAAACCAAGCCCCAGCTCGCCAATATCAATAGGGGGTTTGTAGTAGAGGCAAGCGCCGACGTGCCCGCTACACCGAGGATTACGGCAAAGGGAAATTGCCAGGAGCCTCCCCCCACCCTCTTCGAAAGCGGCAGCACAAGTGCCCCTACGAAAGCAGCGGCTATGGAAACGACGTAGGATAGCTCGTCCACGTGAAAGCCCGACACCGAGGTTAATGACACCATCGGTACCTTGAACGGATACCAGTTAGCCAACCATAAAACAACTGAAGTAGCTAGCGCAACCTCTCCAATAGCGACGCCAAGCTTTCCGCGGCTCTTAGGCAGCAGGGTTAGCGCCATTGCGAAAGCCCCCAGCACAATCAACGAGTACATCTCTGCTTGCATCTTTATCACCCAATCAAGAGAAAAGCCACGTAAATCACCACCATAACCAGCAAACCGGCAAAGAGGGCGGTCAAGTACTTGGATATGACGCCCGTCTGGCTCTTCCTAAGCTTCACGCTGGCCAAGGAAAACGCGGACGGAAGCAAAGTGTGATAAAACCTGTCGAAGCCGCTGTGCTCCGCCACGTCAAGGCCATGAGAGACGGCCGCGAATCCGCCCACGATCACCCGATAGTAGGCCGAGTTTATGAACCACCTATCGTACAAGAAGGAGTGAAGCGCCGGCAAGGCGCCGGATTTCCCGATAGGCGAATATACTTGCCTTTTTTCTGAGTAAAGGTAGAGGGCTATTCCCAGCCCCAAGAAGGCCGCTACCAATGAGATAGCAAGCAAGACAAGGTTAAATGACGGTAGCGGCACCAGTTGCAGCTTGGCGTAGCTGTCGACTGTAATCGCCCTGTAAATCCACCTTGAAGCGCCAACTGGCAACGGCCATATCAACCCGAAAGCCAGCGTCACAATCCCAAGGATCACGTAAGGCACCAGCATCGCGTGCCCTGGCTCCTTGACTTCCCTTTCCGGTTTTCCTGAAAATATCAGCGTAAAGGCCCTGAATATGTAGAAAGCAGTCATAAAGGCCCCAGCCAGAGCCAGAACGTACAGATACCAAAGCCCCGATTGAAGCGTTAGATCCAGTATCAAATCCTTGTCCCAAAAGCCCGAAAACGGAGGGATGCCAGCAAGAGAAAGGGACGCCAACGCAAAAGCGATTGTGGTCCACTTCATTCCACGCCACGCTCCCTTCATGTCGTTGATGTAGCGCGACGAAAACTCGTGTATAAGGGCGCCAGCTGCTAAGAACAACGCGGCCTTGAACAGCGCTTGGCTTATCATGTGCGAGAAGGCCGCAAAGAAAGCCACAGATGGCTCAACGTAGGCCGCCAGCCCAATGGACAGAAACATGTACCCTAGCTGAGATGCGGTCGAGAAAGCCAGTATGAGCTTAAGCTCCCTGGACACCACGGCTTGCGATGCCATCATAAACGCCGTGAAAGCGCCTATGACCGCCACGTAAAGGAAGAAGGGAGACACCGCGCCAAGCAGACCATCCTCGCTTGCTCCCGTTATTATCATGGGCATAAACCTCAGCATGAAGTAAACGCCAGCATTAACCATGGTTGCTGCATGTATAAGAGCGCTGACGCTGGTGGGGCCCGTCATGGCGGTTACAAGCCATTCATGGAACGGGAACTGGGCGCTCTTAGCAAAAGCCCCCATTGAGAACAGGACCAAGAACGGGATTAGCATTCCCTGCCTGTTCAGCGTTGAAATTATGGTGGGCATGCTTTGGGAAATCGCGTAGAGGCTAAACGTCCCAGAGGCGTTGTAAAGCATGCCAACGCCAATTATGAAGCCGATGTCGGCAAAGCTCGTAAACACTATGGCCCTTACGCCCGAGCTGCTTGGAGTGGACCAGTTAGGTACCCCAAGGGCATACCTTCCCTTGTCGCCAACCCACCTTTCTTCCTCATCCGTGTACCAGTGCCCGATTAAGGCATAAGATGACAAGGTGGTTCCCTCCCAGCCAACCAGCAGAAGCACAAGGTTGTTTGAAAGGACCAACAGCAGCATAGAGCCCACGAAGAAGTCGAAGAAGAACCAATACCTGTGCGTTCCCGGATCCCCTTCCATGTACTCATAACTGTAAACGGAGATCAAGAAGGAAATCCAGGAAACCACAAGCGCCATTATGGCCGACAGCCCATCACCCAGTATCCCAACCGTTACAGAGGTGCTGCCAAACCCGAACCAGGCAAGCGAGGTCGTGAACGGTTTAAAGCCCGTCGCAGATACCACGTAAACCAAGTAAGTTGAAAGAAGAGCCGGAACAGCTAGGAAAACGGCAGATACCAGAGAGGCAGAGCGCTTGCGCTTCAGCCCCAGCGGAAGCGCTATGACCGAGGCAACGAAGGGCACAAGCCAGATCGCGTTAAAGTACGCATAACTCACGCGTTATCACCTCAGGTAAGCGTAAAGAGGAGTCAGCAGGGCGCCAGGGAAAACGAAGAACAGCAAGCCGAATATCGCTATGATGACCATGGGTATTAAAAGCATGAGAGTGCCCTCCTTTGCTCCTTGGTCATTCAAGGGGCCAAAGAAGACCTTTTTCATGGTCATGAAAGAATAGGCGGGAGTTATCCCCAAGCTCACCAGCGACAGCGCAAACACAAGCATGCCCCAGCTTCCTTTTGGCACAAACGCCGACGCAACCCCCATGAGTATGAAGAGCTTGCTGAAGAACCCGATCGAGGGCGGCAAGCCAGATATGTTCATAAAGCCCCAAAGCGACAGAGATGCGGTATAGGGCATCTTCTTAGCAAGCCCGCCCATCTTGTTCACATCTCTTAGCCCATCGTTCTCCGTTATCATGACCCCTGCTGATGAGAAAAGCACGGACTTTCCTATGGCATGGGCGTAAAATTGAAGGATGGCGCCAGCTATTCCCAATGGATTAAGAGAGGCAATGCCCAGCAGGACATAGCCCATTTGGGCTATGCTGGAGTACGCCAAGAGCCTCTTGAGGTCCCACTGACGGAACACGAGCAGACCGCCGTAGAAGATGGTCGCCAGCGCAAATGCGATGATCACCCATTGAGCCCCAATGAGGTATGATGGAAATACCCCATAGACAATTCTTACTATGGCGTAGCCAGCTATACCTATGAGGTTAGGCGATAAAAGCGCCGATATAGGGGTAGGGGCCTCCGCATGAGCGTAGGGAAGCCACGCATGGACCCCAAACACAGCCATCTTTATAAAAAGCCCAATCATGAGCAACGCGACAACGATCACCGCATAAGGAGCAAGCATTGAGACGTTCGCGGGAACCGGATAGAAGTTAAAGGTGCGCAGCTCTATCCCGTAGATGAAGGCTCCCGTTAGGAACGTCAAAGCGCCCACATGCGTCCAAATGAAGTAGAGGCTGGATATCCTTCCCCTGTCGCCGTAACCGTAAAGCGCTATAAGCACAAAGGATGGTATGAGAGCAAGCTCCAAGAACACGTAAAACATTATGAAGTTGTTAGCTTCAGCCATGCCTATCATGGATGCCGCAAAAAGTCCATAAAGCATGAAATAGGCTCCCCAATCTCCTCTTTTCTCCTCCTCAAACCGCTTGCTCATGTATGGAACCGAGTAAACGGCTATAGCAGAGCTAACCACAGCTATGCCCAATACTATGGGCCAGTTCAGACCGTCCACGATCACCATGAAGGAGCCAAGCGCCGGTGCAGAGGCAAACTCATAGGCATATTCACCACCGGACAATATGACGTAGGCTGCAAATGAGGCAGGAACCGCAAGCGATAGGGCTGTGAGCGCTGCCAGCCACTTCGCTGCCAAGGCGCGTTGAAGCAGCGGATCCAGCAGGGCCACCACAAACGGAACTATTAACAAGTAAAGACCGATAGAACTCATGACTCTTCAACCTCCTTTAGCTCTTCCTGATCCAACGTCTTCAAGTAACCTTCCTTAAACATCGCCATCATTATGCTCACCATCAGGGCAAGCTCCGATGAAGAAACCCCTATGGCGAAAACCGCCATGCTTGAGCCGGCAAGCGGGTTGCCCAGCACCCACCCCACGTATAGCAGCAGCAACAGAACCCCATTGAAGCTTACCTCGAGCGACAGCAGCATCCTTATGGGGTTCCTATGCCTCAAAAGACCAAACATCCCTATAACCATAACCGCGATCGAAGCAACAAAGACGAACGGATAAGGAGTCACTGTCATTCTTTTTCACCTTTGAGAGAGACGGTAACCGACGTTATCAGGCCAAGGGCAAGCAACAAGAAAAGCACGTAAGTCGCTACGCCACCTTTGTTCAATATTTCGGACGCCATAAGCGAGTAGCCGATCGCATGCGGCATTATATCGACCGCAGAGCCAAACACGTAAATGAAGAGAAGGCCCAGGGCGAGAACGGCCGCCGCGCCCGTTATGGGATAGGCATACGATATCCCGCTTTGCTTGGGCTCCCTAAGCATCGACACCGATATTATTAGGAATAAGACGCTTGCCCCCACGTAAACTACCACCTGCACAAAAGCCACAAACGCGTAACCTAGCGCAAAGAAAAGCGCCGCGTTAGTAAGCCCAAGAAAGGCCAAGAAAAGGGCCGAGTATATCATGGATTTATGCGATACGGCCAACGCCGCAAACGCAATCAACAACACCGTGGAGGCATACATGCCAATCTCCAATAGGATCCTCATTCCTTGTCACCTTTTTCCTCATATCTTATGCCGTTCTTCTCGTCGAGCCTCGCAACGACCTTCCTTGAGTTCCGGGATGGGCTCTCAGGCAACTTGAGAAATCCCTCAAAAGTGGGCCTGTACTCCGATTCTTCGAAGTAAGATAGGTCGTGTATGTTTGATGGCTCAAAGGCCTCAGTTGGGCAAACGTCAACGCAGAAGTAGCAGAAAATGCACATACCCCAATCCACCAAAGGCCTCTTTTTCACTCTAGGGGCTGGACGAGACGCCGGCTGCGCACCAGCCTGCTGACTACCCTGCGCACCAGCCTTTGGGGCAGGCGGCTGCGCAACCGGCAACTGCATCATGACAATTGCGTTCGAAGGGCAGACGATCTCGCATAGGCTGCAACCTATGCATTTTTCGTCAATGAGCCTAAAGAACCCCCTGTAGTTTTTCGGAAGCTCCATGGCCTCAGCTGGATAGTCTAGGGTCATGCGGTGGGGATCAACGAAGTACTTGAAGCCCGTTGCCAACGCATCGATGTGGCCCTTTACCTCACCAAGTGCTGATTTCCTTGGCGTCTTTTGGTCGCTCATCGCTTATCACCACAAGACCCTCGAAACGACGGCCGATAGGAGCAGCGATATCAGCGCCAAGTAGAACACCCAGCTCCAACCTGCTCTCACGGCCTTATCGAGCTTATACCTGGGATACACCGCCCTGAGGAAAACCAAGAAGCACATAACTATAACCGCCTTAACGAAGGTCACTATGCCCGGGAGGATCAGCCCTCCGAGGAAACCGATGCCAGTAACTGGGGCCCATCCGCTCAAGAAGAGCACTGAAAAGAGAAGGCTGTAACTGTAAAGCTCTATGTAAGGGACGCCCATTACAAACCCAAACATCAATGAGCTGTATTCCGTGTACGGACCGAATACAAGCTCGCTATCGGCTTCAACGATGTCGTAAGGAACCCTGCCCGTGGCCCTTATTACTGCTATTATGTAAACTATGGCAGCAATTGGGTTCAGTATAATCCCCGGAAGGGTGCTTTCCTGAATTCCAACTATCTTTACCAAGTCAAGAGTACCGTAAAGCAGAAATGCCGATGCAACTGCCAAGATGAACGGGACCTCGTAAGAGATGAGGAGGTAAGCTTCCCTAAGCGCCCCTATGAACGAGAACTTGTTGTCAGCGGCCCAACCCAGCACTACCAAGTAAACCGGAATTACCAAAGTAAACGCAACCGCCAAGAGAAGGGTGTAGCTCGAGGGAAATATGTGAGAGTAATCAGGACCAATGGGTATGAACACGGTGGGCAAAACAGAAAAGGCCAGCAGAAGCCCTGGCAAAAACACAAAGGGAATGAAATCGGCGCCTTGGGGAACTATGAACTCTTGGAAGCTGAACCTTATCATGTCAGCCAAGAGCTGTATTATGCCTCCCGTTCTCTTGGAAACCCAAAGCGGCCCATATCTCATCTGTACCCTTGCTGCGGCCTTCCTCTCAAACCATATTATGAAGAAGGCCAGCAGAAGAATCGCGACGAAGCCAGGAAATATCAGGGCGTAAAACGCGGACTCAAGCAACGGCAACCAAGAGTTCGGGATGAAGTACAAGAAGGTCATCATCTATCGGCCTCCGGCGGGAAGTAATCTATGCTACCGTATATGACCGGTATATCTGCCAGCTTATGCCCAGGCATCACATGGGTGAAATAGGGCAAGTTCCTAAAGGACGGTGTCACAAGCCTGAACCTGTACGGGTTCTTGCCCCCATCGCTGACCAGATAATAGAACATCTCGCCCCTTCCGCCCTCTACTCTTGATATCGCCTCTCCCTTTGGCGGGCTGAGGGACGTCAACATAAGAGTGAACTTAACCCTTCCGGTCTTATCGTATATCTCCTTCATAAGCGGGCTCATGCGTTTGTAGTAGTCCTCATATATGACCTTTCCCTCTGGTAGCCTCTTTAAGGCCTGTCTAATAATCGACATGCTTTGCTTGATCTCTTCAACCCTTATCAGCAAGCGGGAGTAAGAGTCTCCCTCTTTAAAAGTCGGAATCTCGAAGTCGAAGTCGGCGTAAGCCGCATATGGGTCGTTCTTTCTGACGTCGTATTTAACCCCGGAAGCACGGAGGTTGGGCCCAACGACCCCGAGCCTGATAGCGTCCTGAGAGCTGAGCTTTCCGACACCAACGCTCCTCGCCATGACGACCGGGTTATTTATCCACACTTTCTCATAGTCCTTCATGCGGTTTTCCAGATACCGAAGGGCTACCTCCACTTTATCTGCGAAGCCCTTTGGCAGATCCCACCTCACACCCCCCGGTATTATGTGGGAATAAGTTATCCTGGCGCCAGTGAGCTCCTGCAACAAATCTATAAAGGGCTCCCTATCCGCAACTGCCCACATAAAAACCGTGGAACTGCCCATGAAAATCCCGTATATGGCTATGCCGTAGAGGTGGCTCATTATGCGGCTTATCTCCGCGGTTATGACGCGTATGTATTGCGCTCTGGGAGGAGGCTCGAGGCCCAGAAGTCTTTCCAGCGCTATGACGTAGCCCAGGTTGGCGTTTACCGTGTCAACTAACGATGGCCTTTCAACAATTGGGATGGCCTTTATGTAAAGCCTGTCCTCGCTAAGCTTCTCCACCCCCCTATGCACGAAACCGACGTCGGGATCTACCTTAACCACGGTATCACCCTCTACCCAAGCCAAAATCCTCATGTGCCCTGAGCCGGCGTGCGCAGGGCCTATCTGAAGCTCAAGGATCCCTTCCTTCATCTCCAGCTGTGACAGCGCCTCGTAAGTAAACGGCACGGTTTTTATCTCCTGCGTCATAGAGGGGCCCCTCCTTTCTTAAATAAGTCCTCCCTTCTTTTTTTCAACTGATAGTCCTTCCTCAAAGGCCACGTTCCCATGAGTTCTTCGGGCAAGAGAAGTGGCCTCTGGTCAGGATGGCCAACGAAGTCGATGCCAAACATCTCATGCGTTTCCCTTTCGAGAAAAACCGCGCCTTCCCAAACGTCCACCAGCGAGGCAACCTCGGGCTTATCCCTTGTAACGCTGGCAACCAGCCCAGCGGTGTACAGCGAAAGCTCAGGTTTTGAGTAGCTGGATAGATGCCACACAACCTCCATGCGGTTTTCCTTCAGATAGTCAACGGCAGTGACCGAAGAGCAGTGATCAAAGCCATAGTCCCTTAGCCGAAGGGCGACCTCTTTGAGCGCCTCCGGCTGCACCTCAATCCTTATGAGATTTGACCTCTCGCTATACGCGATTTTGGCCTTATCACCCAAAAACTTGCTGAGACCTTCTACTTGCTCACTGCTCAACGCTTACCTCCTCCTTCGCGTTTCCGCTAACGCCCTCGTGAAGATATCTGGCCTGCTGCTTCTTTATCTTCTCTTTCAGCATCATCACGGATCTCGCCAGAGCCTCAGGTCTGGGAGGGCAACCGGGCACGTAAACGTCAACTGGCAACACATCTCTCGCGAGCATCGTGCTATAGCTATTCCAAAAGATCCCGCCATCAAGAACACAAGCTCCCATGGCTATGACCCACTTGGGCTCTGGCATCTGCTCCCACACGGTGCGAACTACCTTCGCCATTTTGATGCTCAAAGTGCCATCTATGACAACTAGGTTTGATTGGCGCGGATTTCCGTATGAAAGAAATCCCAATCTCTCCAGATCGAATCTCGGGCCGGAAGCTGCTGCCAACTCGGTCCCACAACACGCAGTGACCAAATAAGCGGGCCAAAGAGAGTATGAGTAACCCCATGTGATCATCTTGTTGGCGATCCTGTTGCTCTTTATGAACTGAGCAGCCTTCTTGGCAACCTGATCCAAGTTCCCCAAGTAGAAGCTTCCCTCTTCTTCCAAGCTAATCGCCTTCGGCAAGCGAACGAGCGCCGCGCACGGCAAGCGCCATTATGATGATCCCAGCCAAAAGCGTTGAGATCCAGGCCGAGGTAACCGAGCCCGCGGACATGGAAACTATGAACAAGAAAATGGCAAAGGGCTCAGCGATTATAAACATGAGCAGATAAGGGTAGTACTGCATCGAAAAGAACCCCCTGGAGTTACCAACAGGCGCATTTCCGCTTTCAAACCTCTTCCTCTTCATGGGATGCTCCGGTCCCGCAAGGGCTTTCCCTATCAGGAGGACGAGCACGGGGGCCACCACGCCTATCACTAGTATTATGCCGACCCCCAGAACGGAATCAGCCCAACTCGGCATATGATGATGATGATTCATTAGTTAAGCTTTTTCATATGTTATCGCTTAGGAGATAACCGTCAAAAACTCGTGAAAAGTCCTTGCGAGAGAAAAGCCGATAAAGAGATAAGCGCTAACGCGCATGTTATCCATGTATTACGGGCCCGACCTGCTGCGCTTTGACAGGCAACTCCTTCTCATAGGAAGAGAAGCGCAGCTCAAGCTTAGAGATGCTAGAGTGGCGATAGTGGGCGTGGGCGGACTGGGATCCAACGTCGCCATGCAACTCGCCGCCATGGGCGTCGGTCACCTCGTGCTTATGGACTTCGATGAGGTTGAGCTCACGAACATACACAGGCAGCCGCTCTACGATGAAAGCGACGTAAAAAAGCCAAAAGCCATAGCAGCAGCTCAAAAGCTTGTCAAGATCAACTCTAAAATCGAGGCCATCCCAGTCGTTGGGCGCTTTGAGCAGAACGCCTACCGCATAGAAAACGTCAACGTGATAGTCGACGGACTGGACTCGATAAGCGCTCGTTTGCTACTCAATGCCTTTGCGGTGAAGTTTAACATACCTTACGTTTTTGCGTCGGTCGAGGGATATTACGGCAACGTTTCAACGATACTGCCCAGGAAGACGGCATGCCTAAGGTGTTTTATGCCTACAGGAAGGGGTGACGAAAAAGCCTGCGCCCATGGAGTCTATCCTCCAGCGGTCTTCATGGCTTCCGCAATTGAAGCATCAGAGACCGTATCAGTTATAATTAACGGGATTTCGCCGCTTGCAGGCAAGCTCCTCGTGTTCGACGCCTCATCATACGCTTTCGACGTCACAGATCTAAAAAGAAATCCAAGCTGCCCCGTTTGTGGTGATCAAGGTGGACCCGCTCGAGGTAATAAGAAGCATGTACCAGTGGCAGGGTCCGCCCATTGCAAAGGACCCTCTTTTCGGCCTAATAGGGATTGTGCTGAGCCAGCACACCAGTGATAAAAACGCCTGGGCCGCAGAAAGGAATCTCGAACGGCTTTATCGCAGTGCAGCTGATCTGGCAAAGGCCAGCGTTACTGATATTAGCAGCGCGATAAGGCAAGCTGGCATGCAACATGAGAAGGCGACCGTAATACACGAGCTTGCGTCCCAGGAGCTTCTGGACGGGCTGATCTCCAGATCTCTGGATATGCCCTGGGAAAAAGTCAGGGATGAGCTGAAGGCCATAAGAGGGATAGGTGAAAAAACAGCTGACGTTTTCTGCATGATTTACCTAAATGCCCCAGTACTGCCCATCGACGTTCACGTAAAAAGGGTGAGCCAAAGGCTTGAACTAACGAAAGCAAATGATTATGAAGGGATACAGGCAGACCTGCATAAGCTGGTCCCTGAGGGCAAAAGAAAGGCAACACACTTTTCTATGATAAGGTTTGGACGCGAGGTTTGTAAGGCAAGGGGACCAAGGTGCCGTGAATGCCCCCTCAATTCTGTGTGCCCTTGGTACTCATCAAATGCAAAATCGCAAGCAGATCTTCCATAAAATAAGATCTTAGGGCAGGGTTCCTCAGCATGGCAGCTGGGTGAAACGTAACCCTTGCAGGTACGCCTTGGACCGTGAACTCCTTCTTCCTAAGAGAGACCACGGAACGCTTTCCAAGAAGGGCATAAGCGGCGCTACTCCCCATCATTAGAACAGCCGAGGGCCGGACCAACTCGATTTCCTCCAACAAATATAGTCTGCAAGCTGCGATTTCTTCGGATTTCGGCCTTCTGTTACCAGGGGGACGGCACTTGACGGCGTTTGTTATGTAAACGCCTTCTCTTGAAAGCCCAGCTGCCGATAGAAAACTTTCAAGCAGTTTGCCAGCCCTACCCACAAAAGGCCTGCCTTGCAAGTCTTCATCTCTTCCAGGAGCCTCGCCGACAAGCATCAATCCGCCCGTTGCGCCCTCTCCCGGAACGGCTTTTGTCCTAGTTTGCCAGAGGGAGCACGACCTGCATTTCTCGACTTGGCGCCTGACTTCCTCTAAGCTGCCATGCATAGTTGCAAGCATCGCGCGCCATTTAAGTGACGCGCTACCGCAGGCGAGCCCGCTTGCTTCCAAGGGCAATTCTGAAATGGTCCTCGCACATCCCACATACAAGAGCAAGCGTTTCCGTGGACTGAAAAGCCCATCCGTGACGACGATTTGCCGTAACAGGTTGCCTGCAAAGACTGCCCCGGTGAAAATCGGCATGAGCTTCTTCACATAAGGCCTGATCGGATTTCAAGAAACGCTGTAAAGGCTCGAGGTCGCAACCTCATCGCAATATTATGCCGATTGCGACAACGCGGCTCAAGCTTACGAAATTTTTTTTAGCTACCGCAATTTCTTACCGGTACATAGTGACGAAACGCATAGATGGCGTCACGGTTCTCGACAACCCATTCTTGCAGAAGCTGCTAACAGCACTTCGCGACAAGAACACAAATCAGGAGATGTTCAGACAGCAGTTAAGGAGAATAGGTGTGTTTATGGGCTACGAGCTCTGTCGGTTTCTTGAAACGCGGAGTGTAGAGGTCGAAACCCCAATGCAGGTCAAAGCCAAAGGGGTCGACATACCAGATCTTGACAACACCGTTTTGATATCGGTGCTAAGGGCGTCCTTGCCGATGACTGATGGGCTGCTCGAGGTATTTTCGTCGGCAAAGGTTGGCTTCGTGGTCGCCAGGAGACGCGAGGCCGACGCAGGGCCCTCAACAATAGACACCGAGATTTACTACGTTAACGTCCCCAACACGGACAACAAGCTCGTGATATTGGCCGACCCGATGCTAGCCACAGGCTCCACGATCAAGCGCGTGCTGCCCAAAGTACTGGAGATGGGCAAACCCTCAAAGGTCGTCATCATGACGCTTATAGCATCCGAATACGGTTTGTCGGCCATAAGAAGGGAGTTTCCCAATGCGCAACTCTTTACAGCAGCTGTTGACCCGTCACTTGATCAAAAGGGGTTTATAATACCTGGACTTGGAGACGCTGGGGATAGGTCGTTTAGCTGAAGCGATAAGGTTAAAGAGTCCTGCCAAGAATTCTTGGGCCGATCGTCTAGTCTGGTAGGACGCTGCCTTGACATGGCAGAGGTCAGGAGTTCAAGTCTCCTTCGGCCCACTCAAATTCTATGCGGCTTCTATATTCATTTGGCAGAATCGGTATGCGGCCGCCGGGATTTGAACCCGGGTCAGTGCCGCTCTGCTGATTTGGCAGGGCACCGTCCTACCAGGCTAGACTACGACCGCCTACCACTTTTCTTTCCGCACCGCCTTAAGATTTTATCGGTTCATATGGCCTTGCTCACGGGTAACCAGCTATGAGGTACCCTAAAGCTTCATGAGCTTCACTTTTCTCGCCCCCGCCAGAGGCCTTTTACAGGGGCTGGAGGCCGACCTTATAAAGGCACGGGCTTCTCACACCAAGCACCTCCATACAAGAAAGCCCGGCATTGCGTGCGCATCCTTTGGCTCTGCACCGTGAGTGCTGCGTACCCCGCAAAAGATAAAGCTTAATCCACACGACATTCAGTATAATATGCCCGAGCAAAAGGAATACGTGATATCGCTTAAATCGGCAAAGTTCAAGCACGGCAAAAAGAGAGCACCTCACGCGATCCGCATACTTGAAGAGGCCATAAAGAGGAGGATAAAAGAGGGCGAGGTTAAGATCGATCCAGAGCTGAACTCCTTCGTGTGGAGCAAAGGTATTAGAAATTTCCCGAAGAGGGTTGAAGTGGTTGCAGAAAGAGAGAAGAGCGATGAGCCATGGATCGTGAAGCTGAAAACTCAAAAGGCCGAAGCCCCAAAAAGCGAGGAAGGAGCTAAAAAGGAAGGGGCTTCAGGTGAGTCTATTGCACAAGGCAATTAGCACGATTGGAGTTACAAGAGGTCGTTTAATGGGAAGCAATTGGGTTGGCGTTAAGGTTTTTGCCAACGACAAGGTTGCTCTCATACCTCCTTCTTTCGATGAAAAGTCCTCGAGCTTAGTGAAGAACGCCCTTGCGGTTGAAACGCTTCGGGTGGATGTAATATCCTCAGAACTTCATGGCGTTATGATAGCAGGCAACAACAACGGCGTTCTTTTCCCCTGGAACGTCGATGATGATGAGCTATCTGCAGTAAAAAAAGGTTATGACCTTAACGTAGGACAGCTTCAAACCAACTACACCGCCCTCGGAAACCTAATACTGGCTAACTCGTTTTTTGCGCTCGTGTACGAGGGATTTGACCGCGAAACCGTGAAGCATATATCTGACGTCCTTGGCGTCGAGGTTGAAAGGGGACGCATAGGGCAGTACACCACGGTCGGCTCGCTGGCAGTGGTGACTGATAGGGGGCTCGTGCTCCCACCCTCTGTATCCGATGATGAAATCAGAGAGCTGGGGCAAAAATTCAGGGTGAGAGGTGACACTGCAACCGTTAACATCGGGTTTAACTACCTAAGGCTTGGGTTGGTAGCGAACTCTTTTGGAGCGCTAGCAGGCGAAGCGAGCACGGGGCCGGAACTGGTAAACATAGAACGCGCGTTAGCGTTAAACCAGCAGTGAAGCTTGCCAAGCTTAGGCTTAAGTCTTAGCAGTCAATTCATCACAAATGAGCTCCGAGCAACAGCCTCACATTTATGAGGTAAAGGGAAGAGTGGCAGATGGGTTTTACGGTCATGTTTTCGTAAAGTACGTAGTAGCAACCAACGAGAAGCGCGCCATCGACAGGGTTCTGTCTGAGATAGGAAGCAAGCACCATGCCAAGCGCGGAGAAATAAGAATAGAGAGCATAGAGGAAGTCAAGAATCCAGACAATATAGATGATCCCATAATAAAGCAGATGATGCAACTTGAGCGAAGAAAGAGAAGAGTTCCAAAACCTAAGCGATCAGTACGTCTATCTCGAATCCTTACTGAGGGCCTTAAGCGACCAAGAGCGGTTAATAACGGCATACCTTCAAGAAACCGAGGGGGCGCTGGCAGCGCTGAAGTCTTTGAGCGGCGGCTTTCTGGCAAACCTAGGGGCGGGCGTTTTTGTGCAAGCGGCAACTGCGGACCAGAAGGTATTCGTATCGCTTGGTCAATCGGTTTTTGCCGAAAGGCCCAAGGAAGAAGTCGTGGCGTATCTGGAAAAAAGGCGCGACGAACTTCAGAAGAGCATACAGGCCACTCAGATAAGGGAAAGGCAGACGGCTGGGGCCATGCAATCCATGGAACCGAGATTGAGAGAGCTGGCCAGCAAGCTAGGTCTCGCATGATGGTTTTTGAGGGAATAAAGAGGGCTTTTGCGAGGCTTAGAGAGCATAGGGACGAAGAGGCAAGACAGCTTCTGCTCGAGGCCGGAGTTGCCCTCGAGGTCGTAGAACAGATACAGCTCGAGGCAAAAGAGAGAGAACTTTCGGACGTTATTTATGATAGGCTGAAGCTCCTTGAGTCACCGGACTTGGAGTCTTTGATAAACCAAGGGAAGAACTGGCCCTACGTCATGGTCTTTTTTGGCGTAAATGGCGTCGGAAAAACGACGGCAGTAGCTAAAGTGTGCAAACTACTCATGTCAAGGGGCTTTAAGCCCACACTGGCCCCCGCTGATACGTATAGGGCAGGAGCCATTGAGCAGCTAACTGCGCACGCAACGAAGCTAGGAGTGCCGTTCGTTCAGTCCAGATATGGAGCTGATCCCGCTTCCATAGCATATGAGGCAAAGAAGGTAAACATTGGGAAGGAAGGAAGCGTTGTCCTTGTGGATACCGCAGGAAGGGTAGAAATGGATAAAAATCTCATGGATCAAATGAAGAAGATAGTCAGGGTCGCGCAGCCCAACTTGAAGGTGCTTGTAGTTGACGCCTTAACCGGAAACTCCGTTGTGAGACAGGTCGAAGGATACGACCAGGCGGTCGGCGTTGACGCGTTTATAGTAACCAAAGTCGACGCCGACAACAAAGGCGGAGTTTTTCTGTCGCTGTCAAAGTACAAGAGGCCTGTGCTCTTTATCTCAAACGGGCAAGATTACGACTCGCTGCAGCCGTTCAAGGCCAAAGAATGGGTCAGCGCTTATCTTCAGCGACCCTTGACGGCTCCTTTATTTTAAAGAACAAAAGGTTCACGGAAAACCTGCCTGCAGCAAACATGAGCAGCACGTACCTCAGACCCATCACCAAACCGAAGTGGGACATGAAAAGGTCTGCCAGCGAACCCCCTATGAGAGCGCCTATGCCGGTGCCAATTCCCATGAGCGAGTTGTACACGCCAAAGTACTCCCCCCTCATGTCATTGGGTGAAACGTCAAGCATGTAAGCGAAGCTTGCAACCATGAGCAGCCCGTTAAACGCGCCCCCGACGACGTTCCCCAAGTAAAGGTAAGTAACACTTGTCGCAAAGGCGTAGAATAGGGGAAACGTCGCAAGTCCAAACTTGCCGGCTAGTATGAACGGCTTCCTGCCAACCCTATCCACAAGGTTGCCTGCCATCCTCTGAACGGATAGGATGAAGAGGCCATTTATAACGGATATCAGAGCGACTTGAAGCATGTTGGCCTTAACCACGTCCACTATCACAAAGGGAAATACCCCCCAAGGCAGCGATTGTATTATCATCGAGGCAAAGGAGATTTCCGCGAACTGCCTGAAGATGGGGTTCTCCCTAAGCGGCTTAAGTAGCTCAGAAGGCCTTGCGCTCACCTTGCGTTTTGCTGGTTTTTCCTTTATCTTTAATATGACCAGGTTGCCGGCAAAACCGGTTACGGCCGCCAGCAGAAACGGAAACAAGTACATCAAAGTTAGGCTCTTGTCGTCAACCATCATGATGTATCCCGATATCAGCGTAGCAACTAGAGAGCCCAATGATGAAAATATGTTAAGCGAAGCCGAAATCCTTCCTCTCCTCATAGGAGGAGCCAGATCTCCGATGAGTGCCGAAAGAGCGGGCGTGACCATGGAGTTCATAAAAGATTGAAGTGCGACAAGCAACAGAAGAAACTGAGCCTGTTTGGTGCCTATTGCCAGAAGCCATATGAATGAAGTGCTTAATCCTCCTATCACTATGAAGGGCACTTTCCTTCCGACAGCGTCGGTGACCGCGCCCCACATAAACTGGAAGAAGTTCGAAATGAAATTGGTAAGGGAGGAAAGCAGGCCCAGCATAAAGGCCGACGCGTTCAGCTGCACCATCAGTATGTTTACGAACGGCGACGCAAAGCCGTTGCTGAAAGCCGTAACTATCTGCCTTACGTATAAGACCCTCAGCGCCTCGGGAATTTTTCTCTTTTCAGACAACGGGGCAACGTCACCTTCGCGTCTCAAAAGCTACTGCTGATGTAGATCAGCAGGCGGCCCAATTAAGTCTGACCGATGCTGATTTATTATGCTTATGACTGCTCTTGGAACAAGACCCTCCCATTTTTGATCACTTCTTATAAGCTGTCTCACCTTGGTTCCCGATATCTCTCCCCTGTTATACCAAGGCGGGATCACGACCTTTATTCCCCTCGCTTTGAATATCCTCCTCACCCATTCATTTCCTGAAAACACTACTTCTATATCTGGGACGTACTGAATTATGTAATTGAACCACTTCTCGTCGTCCATAAAGTCGGGAATCTTGAGGAATTCGATTGCCTTAAGGTCAAGGCCTGCGTCCCTTAGGCTTTCCCTTATCATGGCTTCCCTCGTATCGGCATCGAATGGGTTTCTTGCTGTGCCGCTCTCCTGAGCGCTCCCTATGCCTATCACTAGCCTCTCGCACAGAGATGATGCGTACTCAACGGCTTTCAGGTGGCCCAGGTGGAACGGCTGAAACCTGCCAATGATTATCCCCTTTTTATATTTTTTCAATCGCAACCACCGAACCTATTTTCGCTCCGAAGCGCTTTTCCGCGCTGCCCTTTCCTACGGATATCTCTATTAAGCCATACCCTCCGGGGACGAGAAGCACGCCTTCCTTAGAGTAATTTTTGGAGAAAACCGCCTCTGCCTCCTGACCGTTAAGCCTAATTTTAGCTTTTTTAATCCGAAAGCCATCCGACCTTATGTTAGTTACAAGGTTGCCGAAGGCATCTACGTAAATGACCCTCGCTTCGCACGAGCTCCTGCATGACGTTATGAAGCTCCAGCCACGCAAGGACGTTATGCGCTTCACGGGAAAACCGTCCACAGGAACGCCGCTGACAAGCCTCGCCGCCACGCGCGCCATTATATCGCGCCCCTGGAAAGTGTAGCTGCTGCTGAACTTCGACGTATCTACAGCCTCAACGAACGCGGCTTTCCTTTCTTTGAGTATGGGGTAGAAAAGGCCGTTGTCAGGCCCTACGAGGCGTTTTCCCTCAGCCTCGGCAATTAATATCTTCCTTCTTGTTCCAACTCCAGGATCGACCACGGCCAAAAAAACCGTTCCTTCCGGGAAGTAGTTAAAGGCAAAGTAAAGCGAGAACGCTCCCTCCCATATAGAAAAAGGCGTAATGCCATGCGTTATGTCAATGACTTCTGCTTCAGGCGCCTCCTGCTTTATAACTCCCTTAAGGGCACCTACGTAGTAGTCCCTATAGCCGAAATCGGTAAGAAGCGCTATGAGCTTAGCCATGAAGTTAACCCTAACTCGCGATATTTAGCTTTGCTATTCAGACGAAAACCCAATCCATAAAGAAATCTTATAACTTACCGCTCCCCAGAAGGTGTGAGCCCTTTGAACAAGGCTTACTACTTTATAGACGAGGCAGGAAACGCTAAGGCATTTGGCCTTGAGGATACAGACGTAATAGAGGGGTTCAAGGACAGACCAGATTACTACAAGTACTTTTTAAGCGAGGAAATGAAGAACGCAACACATCAAACTCCCCCTCACATAAGCGCCCTCACAAGGCTTCAGCTAGCAAGCCTCGAGCCAGCGAGCGATGTCGGAAACTACAGGTACTATCCCTTTGGTGCCATGATAAAGGGCCTTTTAGAGGACTACATAAGGGACGTCGTAATAAGGGAGTTTGGCGCCTACGAAATAGTCACGCCAATACTTTACGATTATTCGCTTCCTGACATACATGAACAGGCAAAGGAGTTCAGACAAAAGGACTATCACCTTAGGGTCGGCAACAGGACTTTCTTGCTTAGGTTCGCCAGCGACTTCGGCCTCTTCAGGATGATGAAGGATGCCTCAGTTAGGGAGGACGCCCTGCCCGTAAGGATGTACGAGATATCAAACAGCTTCAGGTTAGAGCGCAGAAGCGAGTGCGTTGGTATGAGGAGGTTAAGGAGTTTCACTATGCCAGACGTTCACTCGTTCTGCAGAGATCACGAGCAAGGAAAAGAAGAGTTCAGGTATCTCACGAAGAAGTACCACGAGCTTTTGAGCAACCTCGGCCTGCCCTACGCTCTCGTGGCAAGGATCACAAAGCCCTTTGAAAAGGAGGGCGTAGAATTCATGTCATCGATAGCTTCCGAGCTAAAGAAACCCGTTATAGCCGAAGTAATACCCGCTATGAGGTACTACTGGGAAATAAAGGACGAGTTCCAGTTCATAGACTCGACGGGTAATAACCTTCAGCTCTCAACGGTCCAGCTTGATGTTAAGAACAGCGAAAGATACGGACTCACGTATGCGAAAAAAGATGGAACCAGAGGCAATTACGTCATAGTGCACTCGAGCTTGGGCGCCATAGAGAGACTTTTCTCGTCGATGATAGAACAGGCATTCAAGTCAAACAAACTGCCGATGCTGCCTCTATGGCTTAGCCCGATACAGGTCAGGGTAATCCCCGTATCGCAAGAAAACTACGATAGGGCAACTGAAGTGGCCGCGAAGCTACGCGATAATGGCTTCAGGGCATACGTAGATGACTCAGAGTCTTCCTTCAATAAAAAGATAAGAGAAGCGGCCACTCATTGGACCCCTTATACGGTCGTTATAGGCAAAAAAGAGCAAGAACAGGGCGTGCTCAGCGTTACAATAAGAGCGCTTTCGACGCTTGATCGCGCCTTCGTAAAAACCATGAAGCTCGAAGAGCTCATAAGAGCGCTGGAGGAGGAAAGCCGTGGCTTTCCCAAGCGTCAGGCGGAGGGACCGGCCAGGCTTTCCCTGGTGCCCAAGTTCTGAAAGCGTTTTTATTCGAATATAGGTGCAATTTATGATGTCGGCTGAAAGCCAAAAGGAGGCCGCGGCGGCTGAGGCCGCAAAGCTGATTCACGATGGCATGGTTCTCGGTCTAGGCTCGGGATCTACGGTGGAAGTCCTGATCGACAAGTTCCTTCCTCGCTTTAAGCTGAAAATAGTTGCGGCGTCTAGAGCAACTCAACTGGCGCTTCAAGCAAGGGGATTCGATTGCCTTTTCCTTGATTCTCCCGAAAAACCCGAGCTCACGATCGACGGCGCAGACCGCGTAGATCGTGACCTAAACCTCATTAAGGGCGGAGGCGCAGCGCTCCTGGGCGAAAGGGTGCTGGCAGAGAGGTCCTCAAGATATGTGATAATAGCCGACAGCTCAAAGCTTACCAACCGCCTGGGCTCGGATTTTCCAATCCCTGTGGAAGTAGAGCCCATTGCCTATCATAACTTAGCATCTGAGCTCGACTCCATGGCCATAACGTGGAAGCTAAGGCCCTGCAACTGCAAGAATGGCCCCACGGTCACCGATAACGGAAACTGGATAGTTGACGTCGATGCCTCATCGTACAACGGAAGCGTAAGCGAGCTCTATAAAAAATTGAGGACGCTGACAGGCGTTGTTGAGGTTGGGCTTTTCATTGGAGTCGCCGACGAGGCCCTGATAGGAACAAGCCAGGGGATTACAAGGCTGACGCGCAGCTCAAGCACGTAGCTAGAGATATCACATAGAGCTGTTCCGATCCATAAGCGTTAAAGCATCCCTTTGACACCAATTATGCAGTATGAAATAAGGGACCCAATATACGGCTACATCACCTTTGATGATGACGATAAGAAGCTGATAGATACGCCTGAGGTCCAAAGGCTCCACAGAATACTTCAGCTAGCTGTTGCTTACGTGGCCTATCCAGGCGCAACTCACACGAGATTCGAGCACTCAATAGGAGTAATGCACGTCGCCACTATGATGGCGGAGCCGCTGAAAAGCGACGGCCTTACCCCCGATGATGCTAAAAAGATCAGGTTCTCGGGCCTCTTGCATGACTTGGGGCACGGTCCATTTTCTCACTCCTTCGAGTACGCGCTGAAGAGGAGGAAGAACCTAAATCACGAAGAAATAACCGCTGAGCTCATAAAGGCAACCGAAATAGCGGATACCCTAAGCGCCCTTGGCTTCAAGCCCGAAGAAATAGCTGACATAGTGCAGGGCCATGACCAACTGCTCAGCGCGTTTGTGGCAGGCCAAATCGACGCCGACAAAATAGATTTCCTGCTGAGGGATTCGCTGCACGCCGGCGTTGACTATGGGCGGTTCGACTGGCAAAGACTGATAAGGTCTTTTCACGTGCAGGGGAAAAACGTTTACGTGAGCACAAACTCCCTTTACGCGCTTGAGTCTTTCTTAATAGCCCGCTTCCAGATGTTTAGAGCGGTCTACTATCACAAAACAGTGCGCGCAGCCGACCTCATGTTGGAAAGGGCGATTTTTGATCTTTGGGACTCGCTCGAAATGGATTCCTTTGATCCAAAGCAGAACCCTGAGCGCTACCTAGAGCTTGATGACTACACCGCATACTCAAGGCTGAAATCAGCAGCCGAGAGCAAGCCAAACTCAACTGGCTCAAGGCTCTTCTTTGGGTTAATGAAGCGCGACCTCCTCAAAATGGCTTACGAGAAGCGCATAATGGGTGGCAAGGAAGCAATAATAAGCAGGCCCCAAGATATGGAGGCCGAGATATGTCAGGAATCGGGGCTTGAAGAGGGAAGCGTGTTCGTTGACACCCCCTATCTCACGGTGATTCCGCTTTCAGCATCAAATCGCATAGAGATTGACGTGTGGAATGAGGGCTCTGGCAATCCCGAGCCTCTTTCCAACTTATCAAACATAAGCAAGTCGTTAACGGGTTATTATGAGCCCCTGCGCGTCTACACTTTCAAGGAGTACAGGGAAGTCGTGAATAAGGCCGCCAGTAGGATCTTAGGAGAGGGGTCAGAGCTTCACTATTGATTGCAGTATTTATATTTTTTCTCAAATCCCTGAAGGGTGTTGGCCTTCAAAGTTATTGGTACACCTCGATAATCCCGTCAGCAACCTTGATCAGCGATCCAGCCTTTATCTCAAGCGGATCAGGGCGTACTCTATGCACCAATGGGATTCCAGCTAAAACGCAACCGATTATCGTTACCGTGTCGGCTTCCCTCATGATTATGGCAGCTGGTGCCGTGCCCATCTTCTTCATTCCGTATATGACATAAGACCCAACGGTGCTCCCCTTTCCCGTGGGATATATCAAGATCTTGCCTTTCATCGATTCTCCCTTCAACTCGCTTTCTTCGTCGGTTATGATACCGGTGGAGGGATTGACGCCTCCTAGAAACGATAAAGGCTTAGAAGAGACCATGGCTTCTCCAGAGGCAGCGCCCCCAACTACGGCCTTTCCGGTATACGTTACCAATCACCTTCCCTCCAGTTCTCCACTTGCAAGCATAAACGAGACGACGGTGGGTTCCAGCGTTGGCCTAACGTTCTTTGATTGAGGCATGTAAAACGAGGACTTAACGGAGTCCGTCATAACACCCCCAGAGAACGAAGGAGCGGGTGAAAACACAGGACAGGTATCGCTGAAGACCTTCACGCCTTTTTCCCTAAGCGACCTAACGGCCTCAAACCCAGCTTGATCCGAAAGGGCGTGGCGCGACGTGTAGACGAAGAGGTCGCCCTTCACCCTCTTTACATCGCTTAGCAACCTAGCCATGTAGACCAGCTCCTCAACACCGTATTGAGGGCAACCAACAAAGAATGCCCTTGGCGTCTCTCCGCTGACCGCCTTATCCAGAGCGTCCCTTGACTCCTCTTCGAGGTCCCTTCCATCAATGGTAACTTCCTCAAGCTTTGGAGGTTCTTCGGAGGCCTCAGGCGATATGTGAGGCGCAAGGAACATATCGGTTGGGCCAAAGGTCGCCAGCGCTGCAGAAAGGGCCTTCAGCTCTCCCTTGGTCGCAATCCGACCGAGCCCATCTATGTAAGGTACCTTTGCCTTCTCTCCGAGATCACCTATTTTCTTTCCGAGCAAGCCCCATTCAAGAGGGCCCCTTGGGATCGGCTGCTCAACCTTTACGAGAACGGTCGGCTTCCTGTTTTCATCCAAGTGCATGCCGTAGTTAGGCGTAAGCCCAGTTATTGCCGAGAAAAGGGCCGAGGGCCCGCCTTCCCTATTGCTCCTTATGCCTAGCACTGAATTGCCGTATACCACAGCCGATGACTCGGCCCACGCGACGTGATCGCCAGGCTTAAGCTTCAACGACCACTGGCCCTCGTAAGGGAAAGTGCAAGAATACGTGGGCGCCATGCCCATTCTTTCCAGCGCGGCGTTAACCCTCGCTTGCTTTGCAGCGAAATCCTCGCCTATGCCCTGCTCTCTCCACAGTTCCCTGTCCATTCCGCATGGATTCGAACTAGTTGGAACCCTGACCTTTTCGCCAGTGGCAGCCAAATCCTCCAAAAACTCAAGCCCGTAATCTCCCAGATTCATGTACGAAATCCCTGAGACGTGGGCGTTTACCACGCTTATCATTCCGCGTGCTTCCTTGGCCTCGGACAGGGCCTTGAGAACTCCCATGGCAAGCTCATAAGCCTTCAAGACACATCAGCTCTCTTAAACCTGTCCCGCTCCCTTATGGGGGCTGTGGCATCCACTCCGACCTTTACAGTTTCCCCGTCAACTCCAGCAGAGGGATCAAGCGTCGAACCGGAAGCTGATGTGATGATCATCAATCCCCTATCAGCACGAAATCTCGTCGCCAAGGCCCATTCAAGCGATACGGGATCTCTTACGTCAACGTCTTCATCTACCACTATCACGTGCTTGAGACTTGGATGCGCCCCAAAGGCGGCCATTATGACGTTCTTGGGATCTCCGTCCCTTTGCTTTGACACGGAGATGGCCGCGTGAACCCACGTGCCGCCTCCTGGAGTTAGGTAAACATCCCTCACCTCGGGCACAACGTTTTCAACCGCTTCCCTAATCTTTGCTTCCTTAGGAAGACCCATCAGCATTTGATGCTCCACTCCACCCGGCCATATCACGTGGAAAAGCGCATCTTTTCTGTGGTAGCCCTTCTCCACGGTAAAAACAGGCTGCGCCCTCACGGTGTCAAAGGTGTGCAGCACGTCAAAGAACGGGCCTTCAGGCGCCAATTCCTCCGGATCTATGTACCCCTCAAGCAGTATCTCCGAGTCCGCAGGATACGGTATGCCGTGCTCAGGGCTCTTCTTATAGGCAATAGAACCTCCAGATAAGGAGTTGGCGACCTCTAGCTCGAAAACGCCGAAGGGAGGGGATGATGACGAAGCTATCAAGAACTCTAGGGGACCTCCAATCACCACGGCCACATTTAACTTCTCTCTTCTCTGCTTGGCTTCTTCAAGCATTCTGTAGAGGTGCCTCGGCACCACTCTCACGGCGAACTTGTCGTTTCCAAGGTAAAGCATCCTGTGAAATGAGGAGTTGAGTCTCTTTCCATCGCTGGCTATGAAAACGCCAGCGGTTACGTAACGCTTTCCCTGAAAGTCAGGCACGTTAAGGAAGGACACGCCGTTCTCGGAAACCTCCTCACTAGCCGACTGAGAAATCTCGCGCAGCGGGCTTGGGTTCCTGATGGCCCAAGCTATTTTGTGATGAAGGTCCGCTACATCCCTAAGCTTGAGCAGCTCGATAAGCTCCTCCCTGCTTAATATCGCGTTTGCAACGCGCCTGACCTCGACCTCATCCCTTTCCAAAACGCATTTCTGCCCATCGTACCGTTTCACATATGAAGTAAAGCTATCCCTATCGACCTCAACCAACTCGTCTTTCGAGCGAAGCCAGGCTAAAACTTGCCTAAACTCCAATTTGGTAAACGCCAGCCGCCACAAAAAAAGCTTATTGCCAAACTCATAGTAGGACGGCTCCTTTGAAACTCGGGCAGCGCTTGACTCCTCGCAAGGGTTAAAATCGATCGGTTTCAGAACTAGATGGCTCGCCTTATCGACGTTATCCCAGCTGGCGGATGCGCGCTGATTTACGGGACTGGCGGGACTGGCAAAACCACGCTAGGCCTTGAAGCCTCTATGGCTAAGGCGATAAGCGGCAAGACGGTGATTTACGCTTTTTCAGGGCCCTATTCCTTTATAAGCAGAGGAGCGGAGATAGCCCACGGCTTTGGGCTAGATGGGGTACCAAAGAACATCATATTCATAAAGGCAGAAACCCTAGATGAGCTGCGCGAGGTAGCTATGCTGTTCTTGTCCAAACCGCCCGAATACTTCGTGATTGACACTGTCACCAGCGGGTACCGCGCCTCCATCTCACTTGGAAAAAGGGGCATGGAGGCTGGGAGGCTACTAACGGAGATAATCGGCCTGATGATGGCGTCGGGCCCTAGCGATGGGGCAATGCTGATGGCGGATGTTCAAACCAAGCCCACCGGCGAAGAGCGCCCATCCGCTGAGGCCTCTCTGAAGTTCTGGTGCGATAGCTGCGTTCACTTGATTAAACTGCCCGACGGAACTAGAAAAGCGATGCTAAGCGATAAAGAGATATCTTTCAGGATAACCGGCACTGGCACGGAGGTCGTCCAATGATGAATCCATTGTACGTGGCCTTGGCGCTGGCGATACCCATGTACGCGGCGAACGGCTCGCCCGTGCTCATAAGGGGCAAAAGCCCGATCGACTTCGGGCGCAATGCCCACGACGGACGGAGAATCTTCGGCGACGGCAAGACTTGGGAAGGCTTCCTGGGTGGGGTTGCGATCGGAACGCTTGCCGGATCCGTAGAGGCGATCCTGTGGCCCGAACTCATGCAGGTGACCCTCGCCTTCTTCATGGCCTTCGGTGCCCTTTTCGGCGACTTGGTAGCGGCGTTCATAAAGAGAAGGATGGGGTTAAAAAGGGGACAGCCCGCGCCCGGCCTAGATCAGCTCGACTTCGTGGCGGGCGGCCTCGCGCTAGCGTGGCTTACTGGCCACTACTTCAGCGCTGAAATCATAATAATCGTGATCATAATCACGCCGTTTCTGCACCTGACGACCAACTACTTAGCCCATCTGCTTGGGCTGAAGCCCGTACCATGGTAAACTGGCAACCGTGCTCCAAAAAGGTTTTTAACCGTGGCCATAAGGATCTCATGAGCATAAGGGATAAGCTGCGGAGCGCCATAGAGTACCTCTATTCACCAGATAATTCCGATAGCTTTTGGAATGCGGCGACCATAATAGCCGTACTTGCCATAGCTTTCCTGATAGGAGGTGGAATATACGTGCTTTACTATGGTTACCCGTTCGTCATATACACCAGCACGGGGCAGATATACTACATATATCCCGGCAGCATTCAAGTGGGAGCTGAGGTAATAATTATAGCAGTTCTTCTTATAATGGGCGCGGCAGGATTTTACTTGGTTTACAGAGCCACGACGACCGTAGAGGATCCAGAGCTTTACCAGCAAATGCTCTACATCGGCGTCGTGCTTGTATTCATATCGTTCATGGCGCTGTTCGCATTTGCCGCAGCAAAATAAAGGGGAATGCAGTCGTTTCTCCGCGCCCTTACTCTATGGGCATGCGCCAATCCATGTTGATCGTTGCCCCTCCGATCTTTCCTATAGGCGGCGCCTTTCTCTTGTGATCCGACTTAACGATCATCATGGAATAGCGATTCACGACTTCAACAGGTAGGGAAAGGATCTTCGCTATCTTCTCCTCAGGATATCTCTGATCGACGCGATAATAGAGGAGCCTATCCAAAACCTCGTATGGCAATCCTAGCTCTGATTGAGCGCTCTTTCCCTTTATGAGCTGAGGGGATGGAGGTTTTAGCCAAACCCTCTTTGGCAGGCCTACCTTAGACGCCATGTACCTCACCTGTGATTTGTAAAGATCGCCTATGGGCATGAAATCTGCCCCGCTGTCTCCGTACTTTGTGGTGTAGCCAAGCAGCAACTCGGACTTGTCGCTGGTACCCAGTACCTGGGCCCTACCGATCAAGTTGGCTTCTGCGTATAGCAAGATCATTCTTATGCGAGCCTTGACGTTAGCCAGCGCCAAGGGGTTGGCGCGAAGCTCGCTGATCACCTGTGAGAAGGCCTCAATAAGCGGCGTTATCTCTTTTACTATCAGCTTAACTCCCAGGAGGCTGGCCACGGCTTTTGCGTCCTCTTCGTCATAGTCCGGAGTAACGCCGGCTTCTGGCAGGAACATCGCAACTACGTTTTCTAATCCCACGGACTTCACTGCGAGATAAAGGCTAAGGGAACTGTCAACACCTCCGGAAAGTCCTATCACTATCTTTTCGGCTCCCGTGTTCTTCAGGTGCCACCTTATCTCGTTGATTATGTCGTCATGCGCCTCTTTCCAATCAAAGCTCAGCTCAGGTGGCAGGGGGTATTCCTCGCCTTCGGATGGCCTTTCTTCTCCTTCTTCTCTGGTCAACTCTGGTAACGCCTCCTCATTTCGGCGAAGGCGCTTTGGTAATCCTCTATTACCTCCGCTCTCTCCTCCTTCAGCATGGGGTTTATTTCCCTGTACTTCCTCTCCCTGTAAAGGTCCACGTCTCCGACAACAAGAGCCTCTTCCCTCAAAGGGGCTGATACCACGGTATTGCCTTCGAAGTCTATTATTTCGCTTCCTCCCCAAAAGTTTACCATGTCCTGGCTTCCCGCTTGATTCACGAAGACCACGTAAGACGTGTTTTCAATGGCCCTTGCGACAAGCAACGAGTGAGTCATCCTTGGTTTCTGCAACGTCTTTGGCGAGCTCGCTATGGCAAAAATCACCTGTGCGCCCCTCAAAGCAGCTATTCTAATGGTGAGTGGTTGCCAGTAGTCCTCGCATATGACAACCGCGCCCTTAAAGCTTCCCTCCTTCGAGCTCAACTCATAGACTGGAACACCCGACCCAGGAGTAAACCACCGGCTCTCCTCGAACATACCGTATGTCGGAAGGTAGAGCTTTCTGTAGGAGCTCACCTTCCTGCCCTGCCACGTCCCTTTCACGACCTCACCATCCCTAAGGATCATGGCCGAGTTGTAAAGGTTCCCCATTTCATCCTCTTCCACCAATCCAAGCACAACGCTTATGCCGTTGGCAACGTCGGCCAGCGCCTTAAGGCCTGAGCTTAGTTTTTCCGCAACGTCAAAAAATATACCCTGCGATAGGTAACCGGCTGTGGCGAGCTCTGGAAAAACGACCACATCAGCCCCGGCGGCCTGCGCTTTCTCCATGTAGGCCCTTATCTTTTCGAAGTTAGCCTCCACGTCACCCATCTTTGGGCCTATTTGCCCCAGCGCCACTCTTACTGTCTCAGCTGCTACCATATGGATTGGTCAATCCGGCATAAAAACCTGAGCGCGCTCAAAGTTCCAGCAGCTTCTTTTGCTCCGATGACAATCCTTCAAAAGGAGCATCAAGCAAAGAGGATATGGCAGATGCCTTTGCCTTTCCGATTCCCTCAACCGCCATGAGCTCGCTTTCAGATGCTTTCATCACAGAGCGAACAGAACCAAAATGCCTAAGCAACCTCTCTGCTAGCTCCGTCCCGACGCCAGGCAGCCCCTGTATCACGTATAGCTGCTTTTCTCTCAAAGACAACACCCTTGGCCTTGGCCTGATCTGTAGCTTTGCCTCCCGTCTTTCCCATCTCCTTTTTGCCAGCACTGCCAGAAGATTGGCCGTCTGTTCCTTGCTGGGGGTGAAGAAGGGAATAACGCGCTTTTCAACGTAGAGGGCAACCAAAGCTCCCCAAAAAGCCCTGGGGTTCCTTCTCCAGGTGACCTCTTCTCCGAAGTTTCCCTCAACGATCAAAAGCGCGTTCGGGTACACCGAGCTAAGCCTCGAACACTGGTCGAGAAGCCTGCCATCAAAAAGCGAGCGCACGAAGTCGCTAGCCGTTTTCCTTTCAACTGCAGTCTCGCTGTCTATCACATAGTCTCCCACGCTTAGCTGTCTTTGCTCAACGTCGATCCCCGCCCTGCGCAACAAATCGGCGATTTCCTCTGGCTCCCTCGTGTCGATGACTATTTTCTGGATGCCCTCCGCCATAACTCTACGACTCCGCCGAACTTTTATCTCTTAGCGTCTGGCGGCAGGTGCCCATTAGGCGAGAGAAGGCCCAAGTGCCTCATGTAAACAGAACAACTTATGAGCGACACCACCGCGTTGGCCGTAAGCCTGTACTCTCCAAGCGAATAGACGTGACCCAGCGCCAGAGTTTTTTCTGGCATATCGCCTTCCTGAAAAGCTCCCACGACATACGCGGCCCCTTTGGCAGGTATCGATGAAAGATCAAGGGGAGATCCCTTGGACTCCATGACGTACACTTCATAGCCCAATTCGCTAAGATAATCTCCTAGATCCCTCTGCTCTACCCATATGAGAGGATCGCCATCAAGAGGAGCTTTGCCGTGCACCAAAACTTGCTCCATAAGCCCCTTGAACTGGTCGTAGTTTCTCGGAAGCCTAACATCAGGCCTGAAGAACATGAGGCCCCCTTCCCCTCTTAGCTCCACGATGACGTCCAACAAGCCAAGCAGGTGAGCAGGAGAATCCATGGCGTCCAGAAGGCACTGGTGAACTATATCAGGCCTTCCCCTGGCTTCTCTGCCCGCTAGCCTCTCCATATCCCATCCGTGAAGCGACACGTCTAACAGCATTTCACTTGGTTTTTTGCCCCTTTTTCTGGCGCTGGCACCCACCTGCTTCCCGCCCCAAAGTTCCCTGGGAATCAATTCCAGCGATGCGTTTGCTAGCACCAAAAGATTCTTTTCCATAATCGCTCACACAAAAAACAGGGCCAGCTTTCAAGCTATTACCTTTCAAGCTATGTCGACCAATGGCGCCTGCTCTAAGGGCAAGTTGCTGAGCGGCGGCGCCGGGTTCAGCTTATAGACCACGACTAGTACAAAGCCACCCTCTTTGGGCTGGAGCGCTGCGTAAACGAGCTGGAACTTAGTCAACGGCGCGTAGTTCTGAAGGTTGCTGTAGAGCACCGCGTATTCAGCGAGCTGCGATGAGGATGATGATGATGAAGCGTAGCTCTCCATTAAAGACGCTATGTAACCATAGTTCATGTAATATGGCACGAATTGGTTGGGGTATATGAAGGGATCCATGAGCATTTGGTACAGGAAGGTGTTGTAGTAGGGCACTTCCGTGGGCTTTGTCCAGTAAACGCCGTTGTACTGCTGATTATCGGCTATCCACTCCGATGCAGTGGTGCTGCTTTGGTTGGCTTTTTTCGCGATCTGACTTATGGCAGTTGCATTTATTATCTTTGTCTGATAGACCGCGTCGTTCTTCATGAAGAAGACAAGGACCCCATCAGAGAGGTTAGCAACTGCCTGATTTCCATAGTTCGTTACGTAGGGGTTGCCCATTGGGATCTCGAAGTCGTAACCGAAGTTCGAGGCTATCTGCACGTAAGTGCTGTTCAAGTACAGCGACATCTTGCTGTTGTTCCAGCCTGCGATGGTCATCATCGCTGTGCTTTTTCCTATGTCGCCAATTCCTATGGGAAGGAGGGTACCGGGATATATCTGACCATCATATGTCCAGTATCCAAACGCCTCGGTTGCTACCACATATTGAGCGCCAAGCTTGTAAAGTATGTTGTAAGCCTCGGTCTGATTGCCCAAGAACGCATCCGCAACCTGCCGTATCCTAGCGGTGCTTATAGTAGCACCGTCGTTGAGGGTCGTCTTGCCAGCTACAACGTTCAGCCAGTAGCCGTAGTCCCACCAAGACGCAACCACAGCGTTTTGCGGGGTGTTCGTCTTAAGCCATTCCAGCGCCTGAAGCCAGCTGGTATCTATCGACGCGGTACCAAGTCCCGTGTCGATCATCGGCGGAAGCGAGGCATCGTAGTAGGCCGGCTTAACGGAGTAAAACGCTGCCCCGGCGATCACAAGCCCCAGAACGACCGTGGCCCCGAGTCCCTTGTTGTTGATCGCCGATGAACGCATGCTGCTAGCAAGCAGGCGCTCCAAGGCGTAGCCGCTTGCTATGACGGCGGGAATTGCGAGGAGCTGATCCAGCCTCACCATCGACGCTTCCGCGTATATGCCCATCAGAACCAGAAGGGCCAACATGAGGTTGAGGTCAGTTCTATTCTTCAACAAAAGATATATCGCAAAAGGTATTAGAGGTAACATGAACAGGTAATCCTGGTAAAAAGCGGTCCAGCTGCTGAGCTCCTGCTCGCCAACGGTCGTCTCAATTCCAGTAGCTGCAAAGGGGTTTATCACCGTCGCAAGCCTACCAGATGGAAATATGTGCGCAAGCGCTGGGACCTCTGCCCCCACGAACATTATAGCGAAACTGACCACTATAACGGCCAGCGTTCCGACAGAAAGCATGTGAAGCCTCTCCTTCTGGGATTTTCCCCATAACGTGTAAATCGATATCAGCAGAACGGCTAAAACGGGCATGACTATCGCCGAAAAGCTGCGAAGCCACGAAGCACCTTCTGGCAACAACATGGCCGGAAGCACCGCCGAGGGCACAATTGTCGCAATCAGGACCTGTCCTTTAACGTCGTCTATCCTCTCCAGCAAAACCATGGCTACTGCAAATAGCGCTATCCCGTTCATTATGTATAGGTACCCACCCCAAACCGAACCTGAGAAACCTATGATTAGGCCAGCTATTAAGCCATAAATGGGCTTGCCTTCCTTGTAGCTTTTTATGAAGAGCGTAAGCGCCACAACCCATAGGAAGAGGTCAATTGGCTCTCCATCTATGTGACCAGCCATGCTTCTGTTGATGAAAGCAGGTGCCAGCAACCCCAAAACGGCTGCCAAAAGTCCAACCCTTCTGTTAAACAGCACCTTGCCTAATGGGTAAAGCAACACGACGGTCAAGGCGCCCAGAACGGCAGGCATGAATACTATGATCTGCCCAACGGAAGGGTACAGGTCAAAGAAGCGGGCCACCCAATACGTGAAGGCCGAGAAATACGCTATCCCAACCATGTAGTCGGATGTCACATCTCTTCCAGGGAACCACGTCGTTGTATCGTTCCAATATGCGTAGTGAAGAGTAGGGTACAGAGAGTTGAAGAATGACAGAGGACCGTATTCAACTATCCTAAGCGTTACAAGGTAGTGAAAGAAGGGATCAAGCGTTGCGACGGCCCACGGAAAACCAATGGGTATGCCGTTGCTTTGCAGATAAGCTAGCGGTTCCAGCCTCTCCGCGAGACCTATGAAGAACACCAAGATCAGCAAGAGCACGTCTACGACTGGAGAACCAAACACGCGTTTTAACTCATAGCTCCAACTGCTGTGAGGTCCTTTCAAATTGGTGATAAATATATTCATGACTTAAAAACCTTAGCTCTCAAGAAGACGCGTTTCACATGCGCGACTTACGTGGCCTTCCTATTCCTTAGCCAGCTTTGCGCGGCCCAAGCTTTCCGCGCAGAAGAACGCAACTTCCTAATTAATGAGTGCGGAGTGCAAGTTCTTCCTTCCGTAATCAACGGAGACTTTTCTGATCTCCCTGTGGCCGCAGGCATGGCATTTAAGGACACCGTCATGATCCCACGTTAAAGGGGCGCCGCACTTGGAGCAGCTCGCCCTCACTACACCAAGCTCAGGCCCTTCCATGGACACTTGCAGCGGAACCCAGTTAGTTATGAGCTTTACCACGACTGCATCTCCCGGTTTTACGAGCTCCGTGGCTGCCCTAGCGCGCCTCACGCCGCCTCTGGAGACGTGAAGCAGCGCTGAAAACGGTACTGGCCTTCCAAGCTGATCCTTTGAAAATATGGTCACCTGCGCGAAGTTCTTATGCACGTCTGAAACTAGCCCCACATAACTAGCTCCTAAGACCAGCCTCTCGGGCGCAGAAACCTTGAAAGGCTTAACGGAAACGTAGTGCTCCTTACCATCGTACTCGGGCAGGCCAACTTTGGAGGAATAAACCCCGCCTCCGTCCTCATAGGCCCCGCTCTTCGCCGAGAACTCCTCTATGGTAGATATGTAAAATCCCGGTAAAAGGAGCCCCTTGGCTAGGGACTTCTTCTTTTTAGCGCGCGGCATGCGAAACCATACCTCAAGACGCGCCGCTTGGCTCCTTGACTATCTCTCCGAGTATTCTGGCCTTTCCGCCAGTTGGTTCAGCCAATACTGCACCACAGACCTTGCACTTTACAACGCTACCCACATGAGAATATATCAGAGCTTCGGCCCCGCAATCCCTGCACTTCACGCGAATATAAGTTGAGGATGGTCTGGGCAGTTCCTTAAGCTTCACTTCAGCGCGCCACCTCCGCCTTTCTCAGTCTTATGCCTTTTGTCATTAAAATCATTCCGCACTTTGTGCACTCTAGCTTTAGCGCTACCTTCTTCGTCGTCTTGGCAAACCTCTTCTGAACCGGCTTCCTTGATCCTCCGTAACCCTTGAGGCGCCTTGCGTGCCTCCTCTCTCCCTCCTTCAGCGGGCTTCTCTTTCCAGCCTTGTATATGCTGACCTTATGAGGGGTGTATGTCTTGCACCTCGGGCAATACCTCATTATCGTTGCCGGTATCTCCAATTTTAATTACTAGTTTCACCTTTCTCTGACTTATTAAGGATTGTGCAGTTTGCTCCTCCAGCGCTATCAAGCTCCCCGTGGTACAGCTCAGACCGTTGACCTCAAGATCGTCAAGAGCCTGCACCATCCAAACGCCACTCCCAAAAAGGGAGTCCAGGTCGCTCGAAAGCCTCAGCTCGTCCTCCGTGAGCTCGCCTCCAGATCCCTGTACTATCTTCTCTACCCTTATCTTCGCGATTTCGACAGCCAACTTATTGAGTAGTTTGGCGTAGTTCGAGTCGTTACGTCTTAAGGACCTCTTTATTAGCTGAGCCTGTTTTTTAGAAAGCGGCAGGGCACTACTTGACGAAAGCTCGGCCTCCAGCAATGATGCGAGCTCTGCCATGTCATCCATAATTAGCCCAGACTACTTCTTTTAACTCTATGGGATTAAGGCTGATTTCCGTTTCCGCAAAGGAATTAGATTGCTTCCATGGGGTCGTGCGTGACGCGACGCTCTCCGTGGGATTTGCTGATGCTGCGGCTGGGGGATTGGTAACGATGAGGCATGAATACACTTATCGGCCCTTATTGCGATAGTAGGAGGTTAATAGGGGGCCAAATTCACGGCTGCCGATTCGCTTAGGGCCTGCGCGAGCTATGCTAAGGGCATACGTCGGTCGCTTAAGCGGAAGACCCGCGGAAGGAAGCGATTCACTCCATTAATCGCTACTTTGCGCTAATCCCTTCAAAAGCAAAAAAACAGCGATGCTTCTTTTGACGCGCACTTCCTTGCCACCGAGGCCTTCTGACAGGGTCAGATTACCGATGCTTATCCCAGAGTAAGGCCTAAGGTCTCCGAGCCTTATGCGCACTTCTTCATCGCATGGCACCAGCGCGTCCTCATATGGCACGAAGTTCTCCAAATCCCTTACCGGCACAACCATCATCCCCGTAGACGCGTGAAGCGTGTTTACATGCCTGATAAGCCTGTGCAAATCAAGCAAGACGTTCTCATCGATATCGAGAGCTATCGAATCTATGGCTTCTTCAACCGAGGTCTGACCGTCTCCCATTGCCTTAGCCACCTTACTCATCCACCCCGGCTGAGATAACGCTATTATCTTCGCACGCCCCCGCTGTTTGAGCTTTGAGTAAATTAAGTCAACGTCTAAATCCGCTCCATTTATGTAGGACGCAAGCCTTCTCCTGCCCTCCTGGCTCAACTGCAGGTAGGGCTTCGAAGAAACCCTTACGTGAAACCCCCTGTTTCCCGAGAAGTTTATCGATATGTCCTTTTGGTTAAAGCCGAAATCGCCTACCAAAAAGTCGTTTACGAGGCGACGCGTGTGCTCCTTTATAAGCGACCAGTCTGAAGAGTCAAGCACGCCGGACTTGACGTTTGCCTTATCCTTCAGCTGCTTAACGTGATCAGCGTCAAACTCAAAGACCATGTCGCTCCCTTCCCATCCCTTAGCGTTCATGTCTTTATTACTCGGATCTCTGTAAATTGCCGTTGAAGAGTAAACGTGGGAAACAGGTATAGATATGAGGTAGCTTCTTAGCGAGCTTACATCATGAAAAGAAAGATGCCTGACCATCTCGCGTTTGTCAGGTCTAAGAAATCCGAATTCCCTCTTGGAAAAATCTGGGACGTAGAGCCTTTCGGCGTTGATCCCAGAATAATAATCATGAAAGTGAGCCCGCACAATCTCTTCCTGCATTGGGATCCCCGTTCAACCTCTTCTGTATGGATATCTTGTAGTAAAGCAGGGGATGCGTCATGTGCTGGCACAGCCCCTGCCTGCAGGTACAAACGCCAGACGTGCGAAGCGTTTCGCACCTAGGCACCGAGTATTTTTTTCCCGATCCCCTTTGTCCTGCTAGGTCCTCTATCTGATAGCGGGCAATGCGCTCATCGTAGTCAGGCGTGTGGCTGAAGTACTTCAGTACATCGTCAACGCTCATATCTATCGACAGAAGGAACGTCGCAACCAAGAACCTAGCTTGATGTGGGATGTTTATGCCTTTGTTCATCTCGGATGTCCAAAACTTCACGCATGGTGGGAACAACGACTCAATAGGAGAAAGCGACGATACGTCGACCTCCTCACCCCTCCGCTTCGAAAACTCAGCCGATATCGAGGCTATCGCGTCCTTTACCTTGGGATCTATGGTTGCCGCGGAGAGCTCCCTCATCTGCGATTCCATTTTTTCCACAAGAGTCCTCCTGAAAACCGTTGAGATGAGCCTCCTGAAAACGTTTACTTGGAAGTAAACAACCCCGCGCTCAACCTTAAGCTGTGGGAGCAAAAGGTCGGGCTCGTTATCTATCCCCTTAAGCGAAAGGTAATCTAACAATGACATCCTGAACTCCTTTCCATCAAACTCTACCGGCACCCCTAAAGACGCGGCAACCTCTTTGTAGATATCTGGGGCATCAGTCGAGAGCTCCTTCTCAAGCTCCCGGGAAAGCGCTGAGGCATAAGACCTTATGAGGCGACGACTGCCGGTAGCCGACGCCATCGCCAACGACGCGCTAAAAGCCGCGACGGCGTCCCTCTTATCCGTTGGATCATCTCTCTCCCTTGAAAGCCCAAGCATGTAGCGTACCTTTTTCTCAGCAAGCTCCAGCACCCTGGGAAAATCGGAGAGGTTAGTAAGCGATAGGCCCTCAACGAGCTCTTCTGCTCCCCTCAGAAAAGGATATTTTTTCAGGGCTTCAGATCCTGCCGGCATAGTTGCTCGCTATAGGCGCGGAGCCAGTATGAACTGAAAAGAGGCCCCATCTGGCATTTTATACTCCAGATGAAGCGGCTTATCTTGGGCAAACTCTAAGATAACGCTCGGAGATCCCCTGAACGAAGTTATCATCTCCAGGTATTGCAAGCTGTACTTGGCGGTAGCCTCTTCCGCCACATTGGCATCTAATATCATCCCGCTTTCTCTCGTTAGCCTCTGCTCTACTGAGCCCTTGTCGCTGCTCGCTGAGATCAGAAGGGACTCATCTTTAGATGAACTGAAGGTAACTTCATCTGCAACGGTTGCGGCGTCCTTTATGCTGGAAGCGAGACCGTCCGCAAGTATGCTGTACCTGCTTGTGTACTGGACGTTAATCGTGGGCGTCTCCTGACCTCCCAGATCAAGCAACGGTATCTTGAAAGACCTCGTATACTTATTCACGGAAAGCGATACCGTGAGCCTGCCCTTGTCGCTTTCTAGGGCCATGGAGTCATCTGGCCTCAACCGTTTGAGAACGTTCAGCAGCTCTTCCAAATTCACCCCGAGTCTTTCCTCGCCCTCGCTATCTAGCGCCTCAAAACACGACGGTGGGAAGCTGAACTCTACCATGGCTATTCTGCTTGGATCAAGCTCCTTCATGGTAAGCCCGTCGCTCGAGATTCTGAAAACGCCTTCTGACACCACGCTCGACGCATTTTGGATTATATCCCTGAACTCTCTTGGGTCCTTTAATACCAGTTTAGCCAAGCTAATTTAGTAGGCTTATTCAGTATTAAAGTTATAGCCCAAAAATATCGCCTCCACCTTGAGATGAGCGGTCTAAGATGGCATGACCCTCACGCGACAAGCGCCGCGTTCACCCGACGAGGGCGGGCTTGCCGCCTAGCTACGGCCTAAAGGGCTTTGCTCTCATCTTGCTCGCACCCATGGCGATAAACGGCCTGCTAATCAGCAACAAAAAAGAAAAGATTTTATGCAAACAAAGGGGATTTACCCATGGTCATACTTAGAAAGGAGAAATTTCCCTACGTGGGCATGAACGTCGTTGTTACTGTTGACAAGCTCGAGGAACACGGCGCGTACGTGACCTTGGATTCTTTTAACGGGCTCCACGGCTACCTCCCCATAAACGAGATTGCCAGCGGCTGGGTGAAAAACATACACGACTACGTGAAGGAAGGAAGGAAGATACCGCTCAAGGTAATACTGGTTGACCCCTCGAAAAACCAAATAGTCCTTTCGCTGAAAAAGATAAGTTCAGGCGAGCAGGAGAAGACGCTATCCCAATGGAATAAGGAGAAGAAGGTGGAGGCAGTGGTAATGGTTGCGGCAAAAGCGCTCGGAAAGGGCAAAGAAGATGCTTACAGGGAGGTGATTTGGCCTCTGGAAGAAAAGTACGGCGACGCTTACACGGCGCTGACCACGGCGCTTGAGGCCGGCAGCGACGTTCTTAAGAAAGCGGGCATACCTGATCAATGGGTTTCCACGCTCTATCCTCTGATAGAAAGGCACGTTAAGGCAGAGACGGTGGCCATATCGTTTAGGTTCAACCTGTTTTTTGAAGGAAAGGGGGGCATAAACAAGGTAAAAGAGGCATTTTCTCGCTTTGAGCAGCTTGCAAAGGAAGCTGGCTTAAAGGTTAAGATATCTTATCTGAGTGCCCCATCTTACCTGGTAAAGATCAGCAACACCAACTACAAGGAACTCGAGGCACGTTCCCAAGAGCTAAACGAGAGCTTTGCCGAATACGTCAAGAAAAGCGGCGGCTTGCTCTCGATAGAGAGGATGAAGTCGTAGGGTGGGCACGCTGAAGCATCAAATAATGAAGTGTCCCAGATGCGGAGCCTACACGTTAAAGCACAAGTGCCCTAAGTGCGGCGCACCGACGGTGCAGGCTGCGCCTGCGAAGTTCTCTCCTGATGATCCGTATCTAGATTACAAAATAAAGGCAAGAGCAGAAGAGAGAAACTTTAGCGCCCGTAGCCCAAAACCCTAGCAAGCCCAGACCTCACGACCAGGAGCCACGGCAAGACCGCATCCAACACTCCTTGGGCGACGTTCAGCCCCGCTACGAAGGCAAAAAAGCTGAGAAAGGAACCTGCAAAGAACCTCTGGATGACCTCCTGAGTGGGCAAGCCCATGAAGGTCGGTATTGCCCAGTAGTAATTCAGCACAAAGGTCAGAACAACCCTGACCGCTATGGCGACCCCTGACGCAAACCCATACAGCATTGCACCCCTATATGAAGGCGTTAAGATTAATTTCCTTGAAGCTTTCCTCGTGATGAGCCAAGGCACCAATATCATGGGGTAGGTTGCGGCGAACTTCATGGCAGCACCAACAAAGCCAGTTGGCCCATAGGCAGTCATAAGCAAAAACGTACCCAGTGAGGTGTACGTGGCGGTTTCAAAACCGAAAAGCAAGAAGCTGCTCACCCAAACCGTCCCAACAAGATCCAACTTCATGCCGAAGAACACCCTCGGCATGGGAAACAGGTCTGCCATTACCGAGAGGGCTACGAGGGCTCCCACCCGTGCCACAAGCTTCGAGCGCGGCTGCGTTACCAATGCGTGCTAAGGAATCGACCGGATTTAAGCCTACCTATTTTTTGTTAGATAATCAAAAATGCTTGGGAACGTCAGGGTTAAAAATGCGCAGTTGTGTTTATTTATGCAAGTTAACGTAGTGATAGAGATACCCCAAGGCAGCGACGTAAAATACGAGATAGACCACAAAACCGGGAAGATCTACGTTGACAGGTTCCTTTACGCGGCAGCGCACTATCCCTTCAACTATGGGTTCATAGAGGGAACTGCAGCCCCCGACGGCGACCCTCTCGACTGCCTAGTGATAAGCCGCGAGGCCGTCACCCCAGGTACCATAGTGAGAAGCAAACCCGTGGGGGCACTCAAGACCATAGACGAAAAAGGCGAGGACACCAAGATCATAGCCGTTCCCTATGGCAACATCGACCCTTTTTACTCTGACATAGATGACATAAGCCAAATTTCAGGCCCCATAAGGAACGAGATCGAGCACTTCTTCAACCACTACAAAGAGCTGGAGCCCGAGAAGTTCGTAAAGGTGATGGGGTGGATGAACAAGAAAGAGGCTGAAGAAACCATAAAGAAATGCAGCGTGGCCTGAGTTGCCTGACAAGCAACAGGGAAAGGGCGCGCTAAACGGGCTCGCCGATAGGATTCTGATATATGGGATAAGGCCTCTTATTCTGGTTGTTGTTATCACTTTGGTCGGCCTTTTCATCGCGGTAAACGGCTTGCTTACGCGTGACATACCAGAGGCCATGATAGGCGTAATAATTACCGTTATAGGGGTGATCTTGGGCATCGGGTTCGCTGCGACGACCGTTAGAAGGAGGAAACCCACCTATAGGTTGCCACAGTACATGGTTGGCTTAATCGGAGAGGCCAGGACAGACATAAAGGCGGGAGGAGAAGGCGTGATACTCCTTGAGAGCGAACTCTGGTCTGCGATATCCGATTCGTCGGAGGACATCTCCGCTGGAGAAGAGGTGGTCGTGACGGGCTATGAAGGGCTGAAGCTCAAGGTGAAGCCGCATAAAGAAGGCAGACTCAAAAACCTAAGCCCACCAACCTAAGGTAAACGAGGTAACCAGTTATGGCGCACGTAACGATCACGAGCAATAAATCCACGAGAGAAGGGCTAACGTCGTTGTAGCTGGTCACGTCTTTCGTGTATCCAAATCCCCTTGTCTCAAGCGCTTGCGCGGCGGAATCCGCCTTCATCAGCGATATAACCATCAAAGGCACTAGTATTGGCACGTAGTTCTTCACCATCTTTATGGGGTTGCGCGTGCTCATGTCAAAGCCCCTCGCGCTTTGAGCATCGATTATGTTTTGGGCTTCTTGGGCAAGCAGTGGCAGAAATCTCACAGACATCATAAAGGCCACGGTCAGGGCGTACGGAAAGCCTGCGGTCAGCATCACCCCTGCCACGTCCTCAGGTGCAGTGGTCAGGGAAAAAATCGAGAACGCCGACACCACTACAATGAACCTAAGTCCCATAGCCACGGAAAAAAGCGCATTGCCAATGAAGATATAATCCAAAAGGCCTATTACGAGGGCAACGATCATCGCCATCTTCATGGTTCCCCACCACCTCTTCAACTGATGGGCAACCACTACCAGAGCTACAGTGAAGGCCAATAGGACCAGCAAATAGCCCGCGCTTTGGAACACGTATATCGAGAGCACAAGCAAACCTAAGACCAAGACCATCTTGGGTATGGGATTCAGCCTATGCAGAGGAGAGCTGCCGTGGACAAAGGAAAGGCCTGCCGCCCAGCTCATCCCTTTCTCACCTCCTTAAGCTCGTTCACAAGGTCCTCAACGGTTAGCGGATTGCTCCTGAATCCCAACCCTTTGCTGATCGTTACCACTTGAGGCTCTAAGAGGCCGAACTTCTCTAACGAGCCATCGTAGAATATATCCCTAACCTGGCCATCTGCGGCCAGCCTTCCGTCCTCTACTATCAGAACCCTTTCGAAATAGCGAGCCACAAAGTCAAGGTCATGAGTGCTTACTATTACGGCGTCGCCTTTAAAGCTCTGAATCAACTCGCCTATCTTTTTCTTCTGCGCCACGTCTTGACCTGATGTAGGTTCGTCCATTACAAGTACTTTTGGTTCATAGACAAAAACGCTGGCAAGGCCTAGGCGCTTTTTCTCACCGGCGCTTAACAGGAACGGCGATTCGTTTCTGTAATTCCAAAGCCCAAAGCTCTTGAGCGCCGCCTCTGCCCTCTTGGATATCTCTTCCTCAGGAAAGCGAAAGTTCCTCATCGCAAACGTAACCTCCTCCCAGCACGTCTGGGCAAAAAGCTGCTGATTCGGGTTTTGAAAAACCATACCCACCTTTCTCGCCAAATCCGACACTTTGACGCTCCTGGTGTTAACGCCGTCGATGAAGACGTTTCCGCTGTAGGGCTTAAGGAGGCCATTCATGTGTTTTAATATCGTTGTCTTTCCTGACCCGTTGGTGCCAATCAGGGCCACCTTATCGCCACGTTTTATCTCGAACGTTACGCCCTTGAGCACTTCGTAATCCGATAAAGGGTACCTGTATCTTACCTCCTTAAACTCTACAACTGATAACCTGCTCACCTCATAAGGGCAGCGTTCGACCTAACCTCATCCAAGAACTGGTGTGCGTCCATGGGGACGCGGCCAAACCTGACGCCAAGCTCTTTGAGGCCAAGGTAAGCCGCCACAGCGTCTGGCACCTCCACGAGCTCCCTATTGGCCATCCTCAGTATGACCTCCGAAGGAGGGCCTTGGTCAACTATCCCCCCCTGGTTCATGACCACCAGCTTGTGCGCAAAAGGCAACAGCAGGGACAGCCTATGCTCACTTATGACAACCGTCATTCCAGATCTATTCAAATCGCGAACCATGGAAAGCACCTCTGCAGCCGCCCTTGGATCAAGGCTGGAAGTGGGCTCGTCGAGGAGCAGCACGCTGGGCTTGGATATGAGGGCAGCCGCTATGGCTACCCTTTGCTGCTCTCCTCCGCTGAGCTCGGAGGGCGACCTATGCCTTAGCGAATAGAGACCAAATCTCTTCAGGGCGTCTTCAACAAGCTCCTTCATCTCGGACCTGCTCACTCCGGAGTTCTCCAGAGGAAAGGCCAGTTCCCTCTCAACCGAAAAAGTGAGAAGCTGAGTATCCGGCTCCTGAAAAACCGTCCCAACGATTTTGAAAAGCTCATGCGGTTGTTCCTTGGCTGGGTTGTGCCCTTCTATCCACACCTCTCCTTTGTAGCTCCCGCCGTAAAAGCTGGGTATCAAACCGTTAATGGCCTTGATGAGCGTCGACTTCCCGCATCCGCTGGGTCCCGCTATCACCACGAACTCCCCGCGCTCCACGCCAAGGTTTACGCGATCGAGCGCAAGCCTTTCGCTGCCCTCGTAAGCAAAGGACAGATCTCTTATCTCAATGGCCCTCAAGCGGCCTCAACCCCCAGCGCAAAGCTCCATTTGGCTCGCGGATTTTTAGCTACTCATTTTTAAGTCGTACTTATGAGACAATGCATTTGAGTATTGCGCCAAAAAATCGTGAGCTATCTTTGACAAAACGTCCTGAGCGTCACCGCTCATAAGGGCACCGGCTGCGCCTTCATGCCCTCCTCCATTTTCACCGAAGAAAGATGCAAGGTTAACTCCGTAAGAAAGGGCCTTTTCATCGGCCCTGCCGGAAACCCGGACAGCGTTGCCGCGCGGCGCGGCCACAAACGCCACGTCTGCGCCAAGCGATAAGAGCGCTTCGGCCACCTCACCCTCAAAGATGTTAACAGTGGATGTGACAAGGATTATGTCACCTACTTCGGCTATGTTAAGCCTCTGCGCGGCTTTTAACCGCGCCATCCTGAGGCTCTTGCTTTGATCCCTCTTAGAAAAGCTCAAGGCGGTCCCGTAGTCGGCTCCCGCCTCGATGAGCTTAGCGGCCGCCTTAATTGAATGAGGGGTAGCGTATTTGAAGATCCCGGTGTCGAACAGAATTCCTCCCAGAAGCGCGGTAGCCAAAGCCGGGTCAGGACGTACTCCGAGCACCTCCATAAGGTCAAGCACAAGTTCGCACGATGAGGCTGACTTGGCATCGACAAAAGCCGTTACTAACTCAGGACTGCCGCACTCGTGATGGTCTATAACGAATACCTCGTTCCCAGAGAACTCCCTGCCGCGGTGACTGTACTTCAGGCCACATGTATCCGTTACTATGGCCACTTGCGGCACGAAGTCCTCGGGCGGAGGTTCTGGACTTAAAGCTGAATTCATGCGCTTGGCCAACGAATTCATGTCGTCAAGGTATGCATAAGCGCGAGACGCGCCCAGCTTTTTCGCCACAAAAGCCATGGCGTAGGCAGATGCAAAGCCATCGGGATCGACGCGCGGATGCGAAAAAACTGCCACCCTTTTGCCCGGCAGAGCTCCTTCTAGCGCCCTTGCGAAGCTCCCTACCTCCATATCAATCACGAGCTTCCAGTTGCGCGAAAAGCTTGACTCTTCAGTATCATGTCTCTCCTAAGCTTGTTTATCTCGGCCGTTAGGGCTTCCTCGCGCTGCTTCAGAGTCTGGACGTAAAGGGTATCGCTTTCCTTTTTTTCCTCGAGCTCCTTCTTTATGGTCTCACGATCTTTCTTTATCATGACATTGCCTACCAGCTGATAAACCGCCTCCCCATCTGGAAGCGCCTCGATTTCGCCTAAGACGCGCTCTATGTCTTTGACTTCAAGCTCTATGTTTTGGCGCTCTTGGGTTGTCGCCCTAAGCTGTTCCGTTAAGCTTTCCAACCTCTCCGCATAATCCGCAGAACCGCTTTCTTCAGCCATTATAGTAAGCTTTGGTTAAGAGTTTTTAGGATTGTCGAAATTATGCGGGCCTCGGACTCAATCCAAGCTCTGGCCTTGGACTCTCTCTGAAAGGCTGCCCTTACCGTTAGGGCATCACCAGACAAAACAAAGCTCACGTTATCGTCCTCATCAGGCTTTAGTGCCGCTACCACGTAGGGAACAAACCTGTCCCTAACCGATATGCTGACGCGGATCGATTCTGGCATTTTAGGCGCTTATGACTTGGCTGTAAGGCCTCGGGCTGAACGCAGATCCAGTGAACGTGTAACCGCACTTGGGGCAACGCCATATCCCAGCCGCTATTCTGTCCATTACCACATGCTTGCCACAGGAAGGACAACGCATGGGCTGCTTCCTTTGGCTCTTGAGCCTAACGTAATCCCTTCTAAGCTTCATGCCGTACTTTACTCCAAGCTCACCGCCGGCACGCTCTTTAATGGCACTCATTCTTCGTTCACTTTCTTCTCTTCGGCGCTTTTATACTTTTTTGCCGCGTCCATGACGGCGGCTCTAAGCTCATCGCTTTTTTCCTTGGCCAGCTCAACGCAGCGCAGGACCTCGTCTTCTGTCAACGCTCCGGATAATATCTTCTGCATTGATGAAACCCTTCCGTCCTCCAACGTCGTTATGGAAAGCTCGGAGTCAAGGTAATCCTCCTCTTCCAAGCTGGGATCAACCAGAAGGTAATCGCCTATCTTTCCAATGGTAACAGATATGGGGTAATGAGCCAGCTCAACAGAGTCTTTGCCCAAGGCCTCCGCTATGTCAGGCGGAAACTTGGCCGTCATAAGGGCGGCAAGCGCGGCTACCGACGAGGCATCCTGAACATTTCCCTCGTGATTAAGCACCGTGATGTCGAGCCATATTATGGCCACCTTTTTTCCTTCTTCTATGACCAGAGACCCAAGGTCTATGGCCTTGCCCTCTCTTATTCCCCTATCAACAACCCGTCCCCAGCCTATGCCCCGCTCGTCCGGCGGACCGGGCTGAAAATCGGGGTGTGCAAACGGCGCCAAGTCCATCCCCACCGTGAGCACTCCCTCGTTGGGCGTGTCGGCGTAAGGAGTTCCTGATGTTATCTTTATGCCAGCCAGCACTTGAGTTTCTCCGAGTTTTACCTGTGCGCTTCCATCTGCCTTGGGCACCACTCCCGGCAGGATCTCAAGCTTTCTATACTGGTCCAGAGCTCTGCCGTCCACCCTCTCGTTTGACTTGAACTTTGCAAGGAGAAACTCTAGGTAGTCCTGTCCCAAGCTTCCCTGAAAACTCGGTCTGTGCATGTTTTATCCCTCGTTAGAAGCCGCCAACGGCGCGTACTTCTTCTTCAACGCGTTTACTTGGACCGTGTAAAGCGAGTTGATAACGCGCTTGGCCATCTCCACCGATCTCTTTATCTCTTCCTGCGTCAAAAGACCGTTCATCTGAAGTAAGGTTATCTTTCCCTTGTTGGGCATCATGGCAATCGGAAAATCTGCCTGTCCGTTCTCGTCCTCCAGATCATTTATATCAACGACCAACGTATCCCTTACCTTGCCTATGGCCACAGCCGTTACCAGGTCACGCATGGGAATGCCCGCATCAGCCAGCGCTACGCTTGCAGCATTCACCGAAGCACAACGCGTTCCACCATCGGCCTGGAGCACTTCTACGAACACGTCTATCTGGGTCCTTGGCAGTTCCGTCAGTATGATCGCCGGTTCTAAAGCCTCCCTAATGGCGCGGCTCAACTCTATCTCCCTTCTAGAGTAAGTGGGTGACTTCCTTTCATTGGTAGAGTAGGGCTGCATGTGATAGCGCACTCTGAGAGAGCTCCTATCTAGGAACTGAGAGTGCCTTTCGGCCTCGTACGGGCCCATTACGCCAGCCAAAATGAGGTTTTTGCCCTGCCTTACAAGCGCAGAGCCGTCAGCTTGCGTAAGCACTCCGACCTCAACTTCAAAAGGCCTAGCCTCATCTATTTTTCTGCCATCGGTTCTTATTCCCTCATCCGTAAGCAATTCTTCTTGCGATAGTTTAGCCATCTTGATCTCCATACCTCTTTATCAAAAGCTCCTTTATCCTATCCGTAAGCCCATAGGTATAGGCTTCCTCCTCGATCTTCCTTAAGATCGAGATCGTGAAGGAGACGTCCTCCGGCGTTCCCCCCTGAATTATTATGTAACCGTTCTGCCCAACTACTAACTTGGTTTTAAGCATTTTATCAAGCATGCTTATCATGGAACCCTTCTTTCCAATGACCCTGGGAACGCGAGAGGGTATTATAGATATGGGTATACCTCCCCTTATCTTTCCCAATCCTCTCTCCCTAACTGTAAGCGATGGAGGAGTAACCCTATCAAAGCTTATCACCTTGGCCCCTATGTAGTCTCCAACGTCAAAATACCTCCTGAGGTCAACCGTTATGGGATCAACCTCTATTCCCGCATCCCTTGAATCAAGCCTGCCGACGTAAGGAGAGTTTATGTCGACGGTCCAATCGGTCAGGCCTACCTCTATTACCTTTCCGACGACGAAGTCATCGACCTTGGGCATGTACTTGCCCCTCAGGGGCCTAACTCTGACGCCGCGCTGCTCGTCTCTCTCTACAACGCCTAAAAAGCTGGAAAAGACGGCGGTGTCGTCGCGATAACAACCCTCTCCTGCCCTTGCGCCTTCATCAGAAAGCCTTTCGCCTGGGACCACGACCTCACGAACTTTCTCTATTCTTTCTGACAAAAACAGTCACCTAAGCCTCCTCTACCGTGACCTCCGCAGAGCCATGAGTCAAGCTGTTTATCTTCTCCATGACCTCTGATCTGGCCCCTCCAGGCACCGTTATGGTTACGGTTATGGAGCCATCATCTCCCCACTGAGAGCTCTTGAGCTGACCCAGCGAGGTTATCTGCTTATACGTCTTCGAGGCGTAGGTCGCTGGCACCCTCACCTTAAAGTTAAACTGCACGACCTTAATCGGCAGTATGGGCTTGAGGGCCTTAATAGCCTCATTAACCTGCTCTTCGACGGGCTTAAAGGGGTCGACCGCAAAGCGCGCCTGATTGAGGGCAAGCTCTATTCTCGTTGGAGGGTGCGGAAGCTTGGTTTTCGGGTCAACGGCGCTTTTGCTTATGAGGTTTATTATCTGCTTGCGCTTCGCCTCAACCATCTCCCTTCTCTGTTCTGTGGTGAGAAGTAACTCCCCGCGCTTAAGCACCTCTAGGGCCACTTTTGACTCGTCGTCAGTTCCGAAGACCTGAACTAAATTCGTTGCGGACGCCTTTTCTCCCTTTCCGACGTCCTTGAAAACCTCCTCAGTAACAAACACATCCTTAAGCGGAACCTGCTCTCCTTCCTTGTACTTCCATGCCTTTTCGGGAACGACAACAACCTCGAACTTCTGTCCCTTCAGCTCGAGCCTTACTATGGTGTTTTTACCTATGTCCAACTGCGCCCACCACGCTCAGCCTTTGGCCTTTTCCACGTAACTCATTACCTTTTCCTGGGTCAGCTTTTCAAAAAGGCCAGTCTTGACTGGCACCACCGCCAGCTCGAAGTTCCCCGAGGCCAGACCTCCTTCCACGACCGGGGCCATTGCCTTAAGGGCAAGCACTATAGCATCATCAAGCGACGCTTTCTCATCGTAGTTCTTCTCTAGGTAATCCATGACCGTGCTGAACCCGGAACCTATAGCGTTAGCGAAGTAACCGGCATAAGCTCCCCCTGGATCAGTGCCGTAAAGCTTCGGCTGCCCTCTGAACACACCTCCTATCATGAGAGATACCCCAAATGGGCGAGCTCCCCCGTGAAGCGTGTAGTCGTGCATTATATCGCAGATGTACCTCGTAAGGGTTTCCACATCTACTGGCTCATCGTAGACCAACTTGTAGATCTGTCCATAAACCCTGGCCTGATCAATAAGGAAACGAGCATCAGGAGATAAGCCGGCAAACACAGCACCTATGTGATCATCGATCTTGAAGATCTTCTCAGTATAAGCTGGATCGATAAGCCTCGTATACCTCTTCTTCTCCACTGCCAAAACTATGCCATCAGAGGCCTTTATTCCCAAGGTTATCCATCCCTTCTTTACGGCCTCGAGAGCATAATCCACCTGGTAAAGCTTTCCATCGGGAGAGAACGTGGTCGGAACCCTATCATATCCCATCGATGCAGGGGAGTACAAATTCTTATCAAAAATAACTCGCCGTCGATAATATGCTTTTCTGTTAGGAGGTTTCCCTAAGCAGCTTGGGCGCGAGTTTCCTTTTCCTGTTCAAGAGACCTCCTGACCTCCTTCCCCCTGACGGCAGAGGCAACGGCCGCCACCAACGCCAGCGCTATCGAAAGCCTAAACGCGCTATCCATACCTCCTACAAAGGACGATAAAACCGAGCTGCTAAGGTTCGTGCTGGTGCCCAAGAAGAGCGCAAAGACGGCGGACTGCGGCATCGAACCGGCGGCAACCGCAAGGGCCAGTGCTATGCTTATCACTTGACCGGTATTTCTAAGCGTGGTCATCATACCCGACCCCACGCCGTAGTACCCCCTTGGCGTTGACGACATAACCGCGCTCGCGTTTGGTGAGAAGAAGAGACCACTCCCGATTCCCATTACGGCCAAGCCCAAGGCGACGAAAAGGTAAGATGAGCTTATCGTTAGCTCTGACAAAAGGAACAAAGCCATTCCCTGTACCAGTATACCTATTGTGGCAGGTAATCTGGCACCTATTCTGTCTGATAAAAGCCCTCCAAACGGCGCAAGAAGGCTCGAAAGCAAGGGCATGGGTATGAGGAGGATCGACGACTCAATAACGCTGTAGCCCTTTACGGCCTCCAGGTAGAATATGACTAGAAACATTATGGCAAACATGGCAAGCGACTGAAGAAATGACGCAAAAGTCGATGCCAAATAAACCCTGTTCGAGAACAGGCTGAATCTGAATATCGGAGAGCGCACCTTTCTCTCGGCTAAGAAGAACGCGGCAAGTGCGATGAACGAAGACAACAGGAACACCAAGTTGAGCGCGTTCCATCCAACGCCAATGCTCATGGTTATGGCCACCAGCAGCAGCGCCACAAAAGCCGTGAAAAGCGCTGCCCCAGGCACGTCAAAGCTCTCTTTTCTCTTGATTTCCACAAATCCGCCTAGCCTTAGGCGCGCCCACAGCACTGCGAAGATGCCGATTGGAACGTTAACGTAAAATATGTACCTCCATCCCAGGTACGTTATTATAAGGCCGCCAAGAACTGGTGCAACGACGCCTCCGACGCCCCACGCTATGGAGTTTATGCCAAAGGCCTTCCCCCTTTCGTTTTCTGGAAAGGCCTCTGATATGAGCGCCCAAGAGTTGCCTATCATCATGGCTCCACCCACGCCTTGAACGAACCTGAAGAGCACTATCTCCCAACCGTTTGTTGAAAGGCCTGAGAGAGCGGAGCCGAGAGCAAAGACGAGGAAACCGGCCTCGTAAACCCTTATCCTTCCAAAGGTATCTCCAACTCTTCCTATGGTCAGCACCAGAGCAGTGCTCATGAGGATGTAGCCCATTATGACCCAAGCCATTTCTATTAGGTTAGCGTGAAGCGCCTGCATTATGACCGGTATTCCAAGGATCACTATGGTCGAGTCAATAGCGGTCATCAGCGTGCCCAGGGTCGTGACCGAAACTACGGTCCAACGCCTCGAGTAATTTACCGACATAGCAAGAAACCGAACTGCGGCGTTTTAGCCTTTCGCAGTTTATCTGTTAAACGAGGCAGCGCGTGACACGTCCTCGTTGAACCTCTTCGACGCTCACTACAGACCACGATGATGCCCAGCTCGCGCTGTTCTGCGCGCGCAAGGAAAGTTGCGGCTGAATTATACCCCAGGACGCTCCCATGATCCCGTATGCCGACAGGCTAGGGAAGTAGTAAACGCCGGCAAGGTTTGGCAACTGTATCAACACCACAAACAGAAACTGGTTTGGATTGGCCTTGTTTGACAGGAGCGCGATCGCAACGTTGATGCTTTCTAGCTTGAGCAAAGCAGCCGCAAGCTCGCAGGCTTCAAGCTGATTGCCTCCGCCAGATATCAGGGTTTGCAACGGCGACATAAGCGCTCCAGATGTGGAGTTCGTAAAAGCCATGGATGAAGTGGCGCTGAGAACCATCGATACCGCGTAAAGCTCATTTCCGCTAGGTATGTCAAGCACTTGTCTATCATATGCGGAAAGCGTCGGCTTAGCCCACTGAGATATATTTGAAAAAAGGGCATAATCGTAGCTGTAACTCCCAAGGCCCAGATATGACATGGACTTGGCCGCCCAATCAACGTCACCGCAGTCGATAGCCGATAGAAAAACCGCCGAAGAGAGGGCGCTCTGAGTATAGCCATAGCTGCCCCCTTGAGGCATTAAGGTCAGAGCGCGCGAGTACCACAACTGAAGAAGAGGAGGCAATCCCAGCGCCTTCCACTCATAGTAATTGCTTAACGCCTGATTCGTCTGAATCTGGTTCAGCGCAAGCTGCTGAAGCCTGATGTTCTCCTCTTCAAGAGCATCAAGCGATTGCATCGCGCTATAATAGCTTGAGTTTATTCTAGAAATGTTTTGATTCAGCTGCGATATCTTTTCAGTGTACTGAGTGACTAGCTCCGATAAGGACAGATTGATGCGTTTTTCCAGCTGATAAGAGGCATCAAGCGGCCTGTAATAAATTGCATAATAGGCGCCAAAACCAGCTCCAAACCCAACTAAGAATATTAATATAAGCGCGAAGAAGCCTACGCTAAAGCTAATCTTCATGCGTATGGGCAAGCAAATGCGTTTAAAAGCGTTGTGCCGAAACGCTTAGCAACCCAAGGCGGCTTGCAGGCACCGCTAAGCGCATGCTTAAGCGCTTCTCATACACCCCAAGAAACGCCAAGCGCTCCATCGCCGAAAATAACGCGCACATCAAATCGGTCGAGCCCTGCAAGCTCAAAAAGCTTAAAGCTCCTTAAACGGTTTACGTGTTAAGTTGCCAAAATATAGACAAACTGAGGAAATATTAAAATTAATGGAAAATAAGGAGCAGATAAGGAACATCGGTGTAATAGCGCACGTGGATCACGGAAAGACAACCATGAGCGATAGCCTTCTTATGGCCGCTGGCATAATATCGCCCAAGGTTGCCGGAACGGCTTTGGCAATGGACTACCTGGAGATAGAGCAGAAGAGGCAGATGACCGTTAAGGCGGCTAACGTAAGCCTTCTGCACGAGAGGAACGGCAAGAGCTACGTCATAAACCTCATAGATACGCCCGGCCACGTGGACTTCACCGGAAAGGTAACGCGTTCTTTGAGGGTTATGGATGGGGCGGTTGTTGTGGTCGACTGCGTTGAGGGAGTTATGACTCAGACCGAGACCGTGGTAAGACAGGCTCTTGAGGAAAAGGTCAAGCCGGTTTTATACATAAACAAGCTCGATAGGCTAGTTAAGGAACTGAGGTTATCGCCGCAGGAGGTACAGAACAGGCTCCTGCAGATCATTCAGGACTTCAACAAGCTCATAGAGGAATACGCAGATCCCGAGTACAAGGAGGCTTGGAAGGTAAACCCGAACAAGGGGCAGGTCGCGTTCGGAGCTGCTAAAGACAAATGGGGATTCACGCTCCCCATGGCAAAGGAGAGAGGCGTCAAGTTCTCTGACGTGGTAACGGCCTACACGACCGGATCCCCCGATGAGCTTGTCCAGAAGGTCCCGCTTTATGAGGCCATACTGGACATGGTCGTTGATCACCTTCCCTCGCCCGTTGAAGCCCAGAAGTACAGGATTCCAAAGATCTGGCAGGGCAACCCCGATTCGCCGCTGACCAAATCACTTCTTGAATGCGATGAAAAAGGGCCCACGGTTGTGGCCGTGAATAACGTTGTGGTTGACCCACATGCCGGCCTCGTGGCGACCGGAAGGGTGTTCTCTGGCACCGTCAAAACCGGAGATCAGCTTTACCTAGTTAACGCAGGCACCACGCAAACCGTTCTTCAGGTCGGCCTGTTCATGGGCCAAACCAGGGAGGTCGCGGACAAGATACCGGCTGGCAACATGGTGGCGCTCTTGGGGCTGGAGCAGGCTAGAGCCGGCGAAACGGCGATCGATCCAAACTACCAGAAAGAGGGATCCTTCGAGAAGATGGCCTACATAAGCGAACCCGTGGTCACCGTGGCAATAGAACCAAAGAGCACCAGCGACCTGCCGAAGTTCATAGATACGCTTCACAAGATGAGCATAGAGGACCCGAACCTACAGGTCAAGGTAAGGGAAGACACCGGTGAGTACCTGCTCAGCGGTATGGGCCAGCTTCACTTGGAGATCGCGCTGTGGGACCTTCAGCAAAGGGGGTTCGACGTCGTCACAAGCCCGCCGCTTGTGGTTTACAGGGAATCCATTCAAGCGAACGGAGGGCCAGCGGAAGGCAAGTCTCCCAACAAGCACAACCGCTTCTATGTAGCGGTTGAGCCGCTCTCTGAGAAGACCCTTCAGCTGATACAGGAAGGAAAGGTTTACGACAGCCAAGACTTCAGGGAAAGAGCGAAGATCTTAAGAGAGGAAGCCGGCTGGGACGCTGACGAGGCAAGGAACATATGGACCATTGACGAGCGCATGAACATATTCGTCGATAGGACCAAGGGATTGCAGCACCTCAGGGAGATAAAGGAGACCATTATCCAGGCGTTCCTTTGGAGCACCGAGGCTGGACCGCTTGCGCAGGAGCCCATGAGGGGTGTTAAGGCCGTCTTGGTCGACGCACTGATACATGAAGATCCGGCACACAGAGGGCCTGCTCAGGTGATGCCTGCAATAAAGAACGCCGTGATGGCAGCGTTCCTAAGCGCCAACCCAACGCTGCTTGAACCTTGGCAGAAGGTCGATATAAGGGTGTCTACGGAGTACATGGCCCCTCTTAACCGCATAATAAACCAGAAGAGGGGAAGAGTACTTGAGGTCATACCCTCAGCGTCGGGCAACAACATGCAAATAATTGCCGAGATCCCCGTAGCTGAGTCTTTCGACCTCAGTAACGAGATAAGGAGCGCCACGGCAGGAAAGGCGCTGTGGGGAGCCCAGTTCAGCCATTGGGCGCCAGTGCCGCCAGCCCTGCTTAATGACCTTATAATGAAGATAAGGTCGCGCAAGGGGCTGCCGCAGGTCCTTCCAAAGCCAGAAGACTACATAGAGGCATAGACGCCAGCCTCCCGATTTTTACGGGTTTTTTAAACTTACGACCGTTTACGGGCGTTCGCATAGAAAGAGTTAAGGCTTCCTATATTATGGAAATCAAGGGAATGCAACAAGAGAGTGATAGCGGAAACGTAGAGTACAAGTTAAAGATCGCTCCTCTTGATCACGATAGGTTTCTGGAGCTGGCCACGCAGATGCTTTACCGCCTTAACGAGGGAGGGGGCGAGGCCTTTTACGAGCTCGGCCTATCAGATGATGGCCAGCCAATCGGGCTTCCGCAGGCTGAGCTTGAGGAAAGCCTTGCGAACATGAGGAATTTATGCGATTTCATAGGCGCTGATTTTCGCGTGGTCAACTCTGAGAAGGGGAGCAAGGGCGAAGTGCTGGAGCTTCACGTGACTAGAAAGAAAAAAGGGGAGGAACCCGTTTCCGTAAACGTTGCATTCCTCGGAAACGTTGACGCGGGAAAGTCCACCCTCAAGGGAGTTCTGATATCAAATGAGTTGGACAACGGAAACGGAAAGGCCATGGAGAAAGTTGCACGCTATCTCCACGAAATAAAGAGCAGAAGGACGTCTTCCGTCGCGGTTCACGCCCTTGGCTTTGACGAGCAGGGAAGGGCAGTTAACGAAATCCTACCCCATTACGACGAAGCCGAGATCTTCCTCAAGTCCAGGAAGATGATCTTCATAATAGACCTAGCCGGCCATGAACGGTACATAAAGACCACGTTGGCCGGAATAATGGGGCACTCGCCAGACTACGCCGCCATAATCGTAGCGGCTAACGCTGGAACGGTTGGCACGTTCAAGGAACATCTTGGGATCGCGCTCGCCCTCAACCTGCCAGTTTTCTGCGTCATAACTAAAATAGACCTGTCGCCTGCGGAAATAACGCAGAGGACGCTTGCGGAAGTCGAGCACTACTTGAAGCTGCCGGGCGTAAGCAAGATCCCGTTCCTAGTTAAGACGAAGGGAGACGTGGTCATAGCCGCCAAGAACATGCCCTACGCCAGGGTGGTTCCCATATTCATGGTTTCAAACGTCGACGGAAGGGGCATCGACTTGATAAAGGAATTCCTTGAGCTAATCCCGCCCAGGATCAAGTGGGTTGAAAGGGATAACTACCCCTTCATGGCCTACATCGACGAAAAGTTCAACGTTACAGGGGTTGGCTTAGTCGTGAGCGGCCTGGTCGAGCAGGGAAAGGTCAAGAGCGAAGCCCTGCTTGAAATAGGTCCCTTTGATGATGGCTCCTTCAGAAAGGTAAGGGTCAAATCCATACAGACAAATCGGGTGTTTGCCGAAGAGGTTTGCGCTGGAAGCGACGCCGCCTTCGCGTTAACTGGAGTTGACTACTCGGAGGTCAGAAAGGGCATGGTATTGGCTGACCCATCGTTGACGCCCAAGGCCAGCAAGGGATTTATGGCTAGAATAAGGGTTCTGCACCATCCTACGACCATAAGGGTGGGCTACACCCCTGTTGTCCACATACACACCATAAGGCAGGCGGCAAGGATAACCAAGATGGGCAAAGAAGCACTCAGAAGCGGCGACGTAGATCAGGTTGAAATGATCTTCACTCAAAGACCCGAATTCGTGAAAGTTGGCGATACCTTCATATTCAGAGAGGGGAGGGCCCGCGGCCTTGGCATGGTATTATCTCTCATCCAATGAGATAACCAAGCGCTTAATTTCAGCGCAAAAAGCAGCGCGCCTTCGTTAAGTAACGGCGCTTCTTTCATTTAAGTCGGTGCCGCCTCGTTCGCATTTGCTCCAGCCGCAAACCGGACACGTCATGCAGCCCTCAGACACTATCAAGGGACTCCCGCATTCTGGGCACGTTGGATTGCCGTATCCCCACGAGTCATCTCCAGACTCTTGATGATCTTCCTGACGGTTTTCGGGCGACAACGAGATCAGCGGCTTTTGGGACTCCGCTTTGCCAGACTTCAAAGCCATGTACTTGCTTAGGGCCTTGCCAATGGCATCTGGAACGGAGAGGATCTTTTCTCCCTCTTGCCAGACCGGCTCTCCTCCCCTGATTCCCACCAGCTCTTTTATTATGGCGTTGGGGTCTGCCCCTATCCTCAGGGATAAGGATATGAGACGACCTATGGCCTCCGTGAAGGCTGCTATGGCCGCCCCGCTCTTTCCCAACGTGGTGAAGACCTCAAACATCCTGCCGTCCTTCTCGTTAATGGTCACGTAGAGGTTACCAGAATCGGTCTTCATCTTGATGGTCATGCCGGAAAGGACGGAGGGGCGCGCTTCGGGCAAAATCCCTCCTGCCTCCTTTGCCGCCTCCTTCTTCTGCTCGCCCTTTTGCTCGGCGGTCGAGCCGGTGTAAAGCACCTGGACGCTCCTGCTGCCATCCCTGTATATCGTTATCCCCTTGCATCCTAGCTCATAAGCCTCGAGGTAAGCCTTAGCAACGTCATCAACGGTTGCGGAGTTCCTCATGTTTATGGTCTTACTAACGGCGTTGTCAACAAAGGCCTGCCATGCGGCCTGCATGGCCACGTGGTAGTGAACGTCTATTTCGAGCGCGGTCTTAAACAGCCTCTTGACCCCCTCTGGGACCTCGCTTATGCCCTCCAGCTTACCAGTCCTGGACACCCTCATCATGAGGTCGTCGGAGTAGAAGCCAAGGCGCTTAGCGACCTCCTGAAAGAGCGGGTTCACCTCTGGGAACTCGCCAACGCTCACCTTTTTCACGTAGGCCACGGCGAAAAGCGGCTCTATCCCAGATGAAGCCCCAGCTATCATGGATATCGTGCCCGTAGGGGCTATAGTTATGGTGTCGGCGTTTCTTAACCCGTACTTCCTTATCCCCTCCTTCACCGCCTGCCAATCCAAAGGTGGCCTGTTCAGGTCCACTTCTTTACCGAAAACCCTACCAGAGAACGGCAAAGCGGGTTGCTCGGAGTCGTATATGCTTCCCTTGAAGGCTGGGAAGCTGCCGCGCTCCTTGGCCAGCTCTATGCTTTCTAGCTTAGACTGATAGTTGATGAACTCCGCAACCTGTGAAGCGACGTTAAGCCCCTCTTCGGAGTCATAGGGTATGCCAAGCATTATGAGCATGTCGGCCCATCCCATAACCCCTAGACCCGTCTTCCGGTTGGCCTTGGTCATCCGCTCTATCTCCTTTAAGGGAAAGGCGTTGGCATCTATGACGTCATCGAGAAAGCGCGTGGCCAACCTGACGGTCTCGGCGAGGGCCTCCCAATCGATCTTCGGGGACTGCGGATAATCCTTTACAAAGTGCCCTAGGTTTATGCTGCCCAGGTTGCATGACTCATAGGGCAGAAGCGGCTGCTCGCCGCACGGATTTGTGCTCTCTATTTCTCCAAGTTGGGGAGTCGGATTGTATTGATTTATGCGATCGAGAAAAACCATTCCGGGGTCCCCGGTTGCCCACGCTTGCTGGCATATCTCCTGGAATATCTTCTTGGCGCTCACCTCCGACGTTACCTGTCCGTTGCGGGGATTGATCAGCTTGTACGTGGAGTCGTTTTTCAGGGCGTTCATGAACTCCTCCGTTGCTCCAACGCTTATGTTGAAGTTTTGAAGGGTCTTCATGTCCGCCTTGCAAGTTATGAACTCTTCGATATCTGGATGATCAGCCCTCAGTATGCCCATGTTGGCGCCCCTTCTCCTTCCTCCTTGCTTTATCTGCTCGGTGGCGGCGTCAAAGATCTTCATAAAGGAGACTGGCCCGCTGGCTACGCCCATCGTGCTCTTTACTATGTCGTTTTTTGGCCTTATCCTCGAAAAAGAAAATCCCGTGCCACCGCCGCTCTTGTGAATAATTGCGGTGTTCTTGAGGGCGTCAAATATGCCATCTATTGAATCGGGAACGGGAAGCACGAAACACGCCGACAGCTGACCTAACGGCGTGCCCGCGTTCATGAGCGTGGGCGAGTTTGGGACAAAATCAAGCCTTGCCATCATCGCATAGTACTTGGCGCTGAGCTGCCTTATCTCTTCCTCGCTTTTGCCGTAGGCCCTTTCAGCGCCCGCTATCGTTTCCGCGACGCGCCTGAACATCCCCTCAGGGGTTTCTACCACGTTGCCCTTCTCGTCCTTGATCAGGTAACGGGCTTCAAGAATCTTCCTTGCCGTCTCGGTTAGCGTGACCGCCTCTTCCATAGCAACTGGTATACCTTGCCAAAATTTATATGTTTATGGGACAACGGCAAACCAATGCTTTCACATGGACTTCCGAAAGCTGCCTTAAAGCTAGCTATCCAGCTGATCCCTCAAACACACGCAAAACGTATATTCACAGCACGGTGTTTTATAGAATTGACAGAACAATCCCCGATCGTCCTCAGGAGCTGCAGGCCAGAAGATCTGGACCAAGTGATAAAGATAAACGAGATTTGCCTGCCAGAGAATTACCCGCGCTCGTTCTTCGTGGAGCACCTGATCAATTTTCCCAAGGCATTTATAGTAGCTGAGATGGATGGAAAGATCGTAGGCTATGTGATGACCCGTGTTGAGAAGGGATTTTCGTTCTATGGGATGAAGTGGGTCACGAAAGCTCACATAATATCTCTTGCTGTTTTGCCCCAGTACAGGAGAAAGGGCATAGGCACAGCGCTTATGAAGAAAGCCCACGAGGGAGCTAAGGAATACGGCGCAACCGAGATCTACCTTGAGGTTAGAGTTAACAACGACGAGGCCATAGGACTTTACAAGAAGCTCTCTTATGAGATAAAGGACGTAAATGCCAACTACTACTCAGACGGCGAAGATGCTTATATTATGGTGGCACACCTTTAGGTGCCCGATATGAAAATCTTCGATCTGAGGAGTAATTCGCCCTTCGCGCAAGAACTGGCAAGCCTGCTGGGCTCTGATTCCATTCCTGTGGAAAAAAAAGTCTTTCCTAACCAGGAGGTTTACGTCAGGCTGACCGAGGACGTAAAGGGCGATGACGTTATCATAGTCGGCACAAGCTATCCAAGTCCAAACGATAGGCTGTTTGAGCTTTTTTTGGCCGTTGACGCGGCAAAGCGCGCCGGTGCCAACTCGATCAAGGCGTTTGTGCCATACATGGCATACGGAAGGCAGGACCGGGTACAAAGGGAGGGTGAAGCCGTAAGCGCCTTAGCGGTGGTGAGGGCGTTGGGAAGTGCTGGCCTTGACGAGATTTACATGGCTGACTACCACAATCCTGACCTTATCCCCACAATGCCCGTAAGGGCACACAACGTGATGACGGCCAGGGCCATAGGCGAATACCTCCGCAACAAGTACAACCTTTGCGACCCCATAATTTTGGTGCCCGGCACGAAATCCCTTGAAGGGAAGTACCTCGCAAGGGCGAGGGAGGCAGCCGAAGGGGCTGGATCATCCCGCTACACGGGATACCTTAAGGAAAGGGATTGGATCACCGGAGAAGTCCGCACCAAGAAGAGAGAGATCGGCGCAAAGGGCAAGGACGTCATAGTTATAGATGACGAGATAAGCACCGGAGAAACCGTGATAAACGCGCTTAGAATGCTTGAGGAAGAAGATCCCTCAAGGATATTTGTGGGATGCACTCACGGCATCTTTGCAAACGATTCCCTTGATAGAATTCGCGCGCTTGGCGTTTCCGACGTGATTTGCAGCGACTCCATACCCTCGCCTGTTTCAAAGGTTCACCTAGCGCCCCTGTTCAAAAGGGAGGCATTTAACCGGGAGATAGCTTCTCCTGAAAGGTAAGCCTCAAGCCCAGCGTTTTTCTCTATTAAGGCATTCGGCCGCGCTTGGGGGCGGCACCTCTGTTGAGGGTTACCTTTAAGGTTTCGTTCGGAAGATCGAAATTACCGTCAAACCTTATGAGAAGTCCGTAAGCCGAGTACAGATAACTCTTTCCGTTTCCCACATCTCTGACATAAACTGGCAAGTAGGAGGCAGAGAAAAAGCCCTCCTCGTTCTCATTGATGAGTAGCTGCACGCTTTCCCCAGGATCCAACGTAAAGAGCTTGACGGGATCATCCATGTAGACTAGGCCTTCTTTTCCCTCCAGGGTAACCTTTTTAATGCCTTCCACGCTATCGCCGACCTGCCTTACGATAAAATCAAATTTCAACCTATTTTTTATAGGGATAATCCCTTATAAGCATGGGCTATAAACCTTAAGGTGAATGACATGAGCTTCATAACAACTCATAAATTTGCATCTGACGTAATGGGCTTTCAGGACCGCAAGGTTAAGATCATCACGACGACGGGAAAGCAGTTCGAGGGCACCCTGAGGTCAATTGATCCAGATCACCTTCACGTTTATCTTGAGGACGCGACGCTGCAGGGCGGAGAGGCTATGCCAGTGGTTTTCATTCCAGGATCCATAATAGAGCACATAGTTGTGGAAGAGAAGAGCGTGGACCTTCGCGCTTTGGCAGAGATCCTCGAAAAAACCTTTCCAAGAATGGTAAAGATAGACGAGTCAGCGTCGTTGATCATAGTGGCAGATAGGGTCAGGGTGACCAATAGGGGCGTTTCAGGAGCCGGGCCCACGGCCGAAAAGGTAAAGAAAATCTATGAGGACTTTTTAAGGAGCCAAGCGCAATAAGGCTTGAAGGTTTTTTGTGAGCGAAGCGCAGAGCGTACGCCGCAGGCCTTCTCGCGCAAAGAAGAACATCCAATCCAAGGCCTCTTATCGTGTGCGATGCAGCCGAGGCGTTATCAAAATCAAGTAAGTCACCCAGCCCTCACGGGCGGGGCATCTTCACCTCGCGATGGGGATTTCCTGCTTCTTCCAAGAAACTTCCCATGCACCCTCTCGAAGAAGGGTATGTGCAGCAGAGGTTTCCTGTCCACAGGCTCTAAGGGCAGTCTCAGCACGGCAAACATTTAGAGATGCGTTATAATCAGGATAATCACGATCTGCGGCACAACCGCATTTGAGACAGAGAAACACTTTATCGGAAAGCGTCAGTTTTTTCAAGTATCCGCATTGCGCACACGCTTTGGATGCGTTTCTGTTTCAGTACCTTCCTGCTTAACCGTAAAAAGCTAAAGTCCCAAGAAAACAAAGCAATATGGAAAACCTCGAGGCCCTGCGCGATGCCATAGCCCCCTACTTGCCTGAGGCAAGAGGATACGCCACGGCGTGCTTTAAAGGAAAGAGGTGGAATGGGAAGCCGCTCTTAATACTTCTTGACACGGCTCTTACGTCAACGGGTTTCAGCTATTTCTCATTCGTTGAACCAAGAGTTAGACGCTTTGAAAGAGAGCTACTTGACGGCCTCGCTCTAAGCTCATCGCGCAGCCTTTTTATGCAAAGGAGCTGGTACTGCGTATCCGATAGATGCGCGCAAATAATGTTGTCAGCCATAAGTCATTTCTCGTCACACGATGAGAAATCTGAGATGAAAAAGCTGATTGATTGGGCTCATAACGCTGATCCCTTTCGCAGGGATGATCCCTTCTCAAAAACGAAAGGGCTTGGCGTGTTCTCGATTCAATACCTCAGGGGACAGCTGGGCCTCGACGTGCCGATTCCAGATAGGAGCGTCAGGAAGTTCCTAACCGCCTACTATTCGAGCGAGCTTAATACTCCAGTTGAGATCATGAGGGCCATTGACGAGGTATCTTCCTCTCTCGGCATTACGAGGCTTGAGCTGGTATGGGCCATATGGATTCGCTTCGACTCAGAGGGCAGGAGCAGGCTCACTGGGTTGTGACCAACGCCCCATCCTTCGTGACCACAAAGGTGTGCTCGGCCTGAGACACGGGCCGACCTCCTACCTCTATGAGAGCAGGATACTCGTAAAGGGCTTTGAGCTTCACCAGCTTTTCAATGTTCAAGTGAAGCTTGTCAGCCGGCATGAAGTCCTGCAGCCATCTCTCCGCGAACGGCAGCGTCCTAAACCTCTTGTTTATCTCATCGAAAAGAGACTTCGCCTCGGGGTCCTTAACGTTCCTAGGCTTGTTAACTATGTATATGCCTCCGGGCTTCCAATCCACGACTTTTGAGGGGCGGCCCTCAAAAGTGACAAAGGGCTCTATGGCATAGACCTTGCCTTCTTCGAACTTCCCCAAGTCCCAGTTTACCTGAACGTTGGGGATGCTCACGTCGCCATGAAGCTCGAAGTACTCTATGGAGTGGCCGGTTAGGTTTGAGACCGCCTGGTAGTTGTAGTTCTTGAGCACCCTTTCCACCCTTTTACCCACCTCGGTGATTGGGACACCTGGCGCAACAACCTTAAGGGCTTCTTCTAGGGCTTCTTCAGCTGCGTACACCAAGTCATCGTATTTATCAGAGAGAGAAACGGTTACGGCGGAATCAGCTATGAGACCGTTGTAGTGAGTGCCTAAGTCTATCTTGACCACCGAGTCCTCAGGTATCGTGGTCTCCTCTCCTATGGTTGGCGTGTAGTGAGCTGCTACCTCGTTGACGTCCACGTTTGTTGGAAATGATGGAAAAACCCCGTTGGCAAGGAAGTCGTCTTCAACTAGCTTAACTATTTCAGTGAACTTAACGCCAGGCTTCACCCACTGCTTGACTTTCTCCCGGGTCTTTGCCAGCGCTTGGCCAGCCTTCATGTAACCTTCAAGCGTTTCATCATCCATTGGCCGTTACCTCAGGTCAAATTGGGGCGTAGCTTATACAGCTGAGGGCCTCTTCAAGCGTGTAGATGGCCTCGCCTAAGAGCACCTGTCTGCCGTGCTTAGGGACTTTTTTGGGAGCTGAGATTCGGGGCTTAGCTGGCCAAGCCTTGTTTTCGATTTCACTCGCCCGCCTGAAGGTATGCGGTTTTTCTAGATTGGTTTTCTAGATTGCGCATCGCAACTTATATATTGCTTTTTAAAAAGTGATATGGAGGATAGCAAGGAACAGGGCTTTTCTTACGGGTCCGCCATAGCCGAGATAAGAAGGCTGGCAAACAAGAAGATGGGACCGCCGAGGGAGTTCGGTTGCTCGCAGATAGTCGCTGCGCTACTGGAGCTGGAAGCCTCGGGCCCCATGAGCAGAGAAAAGCTGGCCTCCTCGCTGGAGCTGGGCGGTGGCTCGGTGAAAACCCTCGTTAGGGTGCTGAAGGAGGCAGGCCTAATCGATGTAAGGCGGTCGGGCAATGGGCTAACGGAAAAAGGAAAAGCGGTGGTGTCTGCAATGCACGACCTAATAATTGGCATAAAGCCGCTTGAAACCAGTTACCTGAAAATGGGATCGTACAACGCAGCCATTTTCATAAACTCCCGGGCTCTGGGTCGCGTCGACCCTCTGACCCTTAGAGATCTAGCAGTACGCATGAGCGCAACTGGCATGACTACCTTGGAGTTCTCAGATGACTTGATCATACCGCCAGATGGAATCAAGTTAAAGGAGGTTTCTCCCGGCGACTACGAAACCCTCTTGAAGATGGGAGCCAGGAGAGGAGAGCTAATACTCATATGCGGCGCTGAGAGCCCTGTTAAGGCAAAGCTTGCCGCGATTGAAGCGGTGATGGGACTCGTCAAAGAATCGCATTAATTTTAAGGAAGTGCGCTGCTCGAACTGCATTTCGAAGTCATCTCTGGGAGACTTTACCGTGAATCCCTACGTGGGATGTGAACACCAGTGCGCTTACTGTTACGTTCCTCTTTTGACGCACAATGGGGACTGGGAGAAACAGGTGAAGGTCAAGGTAAACCTGCAGCCAACTCTTGCAAGAGAGCTATTAGGGCACAAGGCAAAAACCGGGTCGGTGTTTTTCTTGTCTTCCCTGACAGATCCTTACCAACCCATAGAGGGCAAGTACAACCTTACCAGAGCCGCCATCTCATCGCTCCTCTCTTCTGGTATGAAGGTCGTAATTCAGACAAAGTCGCCCCTCGTGATAAGGGATATAGACATCTTATCAGCTCATAGGGAACGCGTCCAAGTAGGCTTCACGGTGCTGGGCCTTGATGGAGCGTGCAGGGAATCCCTAGAACCAAGCGCCCCAAGCGTATCCTCGAGAATAAACGCAATGAGCAAGCTTTCAGATGCTGGACTTCACACGTTTGCCTTCATAGGCCCGGTTTTTCCCGGATGGACGGATGCCGACATAGACGAGCTTTTACCACAGATCAGAGACGCTGGAGTTAAAGAGATCAGCGTTGATAGAATGCGGTTAAGGCCTGGCCTCCAAGAGAAGATCGCGTCCGCCCTAGGCGGACCCGCAGACCTTGACTACGATTCTGCCTACATTCGCGTGCTTAAAAAGGTACGGGAGTTCGCCAGCAAAAACGGCATAATCCTTACTCATCCTTTTTCAAGCTGGCGATCTTCAACTGCTTCCTTTGTTTCGCCGCTTAGGGCCCTGTTGGCCGCCCTAAGCGCTCCGGTCAAAAGCGCCAGCTCCCATTCATCTGGATCCGCGCGAACTAGAACGCGCCTCATGGTAAGCCACGTCTCATCCCACTTTCTCTCGGGATAGCCCGAGTTCCTCATGAGTTGGGAGAACTGATCCAGAAACGCTGCCCTTAGGGGGGCCAAAGCCGGATGCCTCCTAGACGCGCTTTGGCTTACGCTTATGAATAGGTAATGAAGCAAAACCGCAACCGCGTGAGATAAGTTCAGAACGGGATATCCCTCATAGGCCTCTATGGTAACCGCGAAATCGCACTTAACAAGCTCCTCGTTTGTGAGGCCACGGTCCTCCCTCCCAAACACGAGGCCCACTTTTTTACCGCTATTTATGTACGGCAATATGGATGAGGGCCTGTAAGTTTCCCTTAGTACGTTTCTCTTTCCTCCCGTCCTAGCGGTTGTGGCTATGGCGTAGTCTAAGTCTTGAATTGCTTCATCCAGCGTCCTGTAGAGGGCGGCATTTTGAAGCAGCTCCCTCCCTCCGGATGAATACCTCAAGGATGATGAACTGACCCCAAGAGGTGCGTTGACGATGCGCAGCCCAGCAACCCCAAAGTTAGCCGATGCGCGGGCCGCAAGCCCCACGTTAAACTCTCCCGTGGGCTGTACCAGTATCACGTAGACGTTGCTGAGAGAGTCCATATCAATCACCACATCCCACCTTTGAAGGGCAGGATCATTCAAACTCACAGGCCGCGTTATAAGTGCTTTGGGGATACCTTGCTCTGATCGCGAAACTCGTAGACGCAAAGGCGCTCGTAAAAAAGGTCAGTAGAGGCACGCCGTTTAAAGGCGAGACCAAGACCGGCGCAGGCATCAAGGATCCTTTGCGAAGTTAACGAAGATAGCACCATGAGCATCCTTCCGCCGGGCCTTAGGTGCTTCTTAGCTTGAGCAAGAAACTTAAAGGAGAGCTCCCAACCTCCAACCCCGCCCGTCCACGCCAGGGAGTCCGACTCCGGGCTTGAGGGCAGGTACGGTGGGTTGAAAAGCACTAAGTCGAATAGGGCCTTCTCGTTTAGCTCAGACAGCAGATCAGCAACCACGACCTCAAGCCCTCTTGATTTAGCCGACACAGCGGCCTCAAAATCGATGTCGGTAGCAAGAACAAACGACGCTCCCCTTTTCGCGATTTCCTCCGCTATGACGCCAGATCCTGTGCCCACCTCAAGCACGGCCATGCCGCTTGCGTCCGCTGGCAATGAGTCCATGAGCAGGTACGTGTCATCGGAAGGCTCGTATATCAACTTAGGCCCTCGTCGAATTTGGAAGATAGAGATAAGATCTCGTCCGGAGTCAGCTCGCGCACGCGTTTTTTGGCCAGATCCCGGTCACCTATAATCGATATGGCCTCTTTTTGGCTATCGCAAAGCCCGAGCTTGCACAGGGATTTCGGCAGTAACCTGTTTTTCTGAGAGAAAAGCGCTGCCGTGAACTTTTCCAGCCGCGGCAACTCGTTTGGCGCTAACTTTGGCTCCGGCCTCACTTCGATTACGGTTGACCACACCTTTGGCTCGGGATCGAAGGCCCACGGCGGTATGTCGAAAAGCTTGTGGCCGGCTGCCAAAAGCTGGAAGATGACGGATATCCTACCGTAGTCCCTGCTTCCGGGCGGCGAGATCAACCTGGCGGCAAACTCCTTTTGAAGGCTCAGCACGGCACGCTTGAACTTTCCCCACTTAACGAGCTTCAAGATCAAAGGAGATGATATGTAATATGGGACGTTGGAAAAAACCAGATCTACTTCAGGAAGGTTTAGGCGCAGCGCATCGCCAAGGACCCACTCCACGTTTGCGATAGGACTAGCCTTTGCTACCGCCATCAACACCTCGTCCTTTTCTATGGCTATAACGCGTCTTGCCCTTTCCGCGATGAGTTTAGTTATGCGCCCATCTCCGCTGCCTATTTCAAGCACCGTTTCATCGCCGGCCAAGTTAAGGGCCTTCAGCTCCATCTCCACGTATTCCTGATTTATCAGGAAGTTTTGTCCTGCTCTCATCAAATCCTCACCCATCAGGGCTTAAGCCCGGCGTTTCCTCCGCCTTGACGGCGTAATCCCACAGGTCCTTTGCCACGTAAGTTTCTTGAAATTCCTTTCTTGCCTCCGATTCAATTTTCGACATGTCGCTTACCGCTCTTCCCCCGAAGTTGAATAGGATCAAGCTCCTTACCCCAGCTGTCCTCGCGGCTTGAACCGCGTCACCCCAAGTGGAGTGACCGAAGGCGTGTGCCTCTTCCTCATCTCCTTTGGGGAAGGCCGCGTCGTGAATTAGGCAGTCAGCTCCTCTCGCCCTCTCGATCACGCTTTCAGATGGGGCGCTGTCTCCTGTGTACACAACCCTCGCGCCTTTCCTCGGTGGCCCCAGCACCTGCTCTGGCTTAAACTCAATCCCGTTGACTACGACGCTTCTCCCTCTCTGAAGTTCTCCCCAAAGCGGACCCCTTGGGATCCCAAGCTTCCTTGCCATATCCACGTTAAATCTACCGGGCTTGCTCCTTTCCTCTATGACCGCTCCGAAAGCCCTTATCCTGTGCCTTACGGGGAAGGGGGTTACCATCATCTCTCCAACCGAGAAAGTTCCACAGGAATCAAGCTTCTTGAACTCCGTCCTTTCAAGGACTTCAAGGCCAGAGTGAGTGGCCTTCAATATGAAGGTCACGAATTCCTCAAGCTCGTTGGGCCCGTAGATCACGAGCTTTCCCTCCCATCTCAGAAGCGATAGGGTCATCAGGAATCCCGGAAGCCCCAGCACGTGATCGCCATGCATGTGAGTTATCAAGACCGCCTCAAGTCCCCTTAGCCCTATACCGCTCCTGAAAAGCTGGTACTGTATTCCTTCGCCGCAGTCTATGAGCAACTTCTTGCCGTTGTCCTCAAATAAGGCGGAGGCCGGAAACAGGCCGGAAATCGGTGTACCGGAGGCAGTCCCAAGAAACTTTATCCTTATGGTCATTCGTTTCCACCGTTCTTTGAATACCACAACACGAGCTCGCCAAAGGGTGTTAGCGCCATCCCATGCTCTCTGCGAACGGCTATTCCAAGTTTCTCAAGGCGATCTCCATTAATGCCAGACTTCAGCGCGGTCCTTATGTCCTTTTGACTCACGTCGCGCGACAAGGCCCTTGCCCTTCCCTTTACCTCCCTCAAGGTCTTTTCCCCAAGCTCCGTAAGCGCAAAGTAAGTGTGATGTTTGTGCACTTCGCTTGACTTCTTGAACGCGTCGTCGCTTCTCTTCACCGAAGACGAGCCGCTGCGCTTCACAAGGCCCATGGAAGTCATCTGGGCAATCAGCTCCTCAACGATCTCCATGGGCATACCGTTTCTTTTCGCTATTGAGTAGGGGTAGTCGATGCCAGCGGCTTCCAAGTGAAGCGCTATGACGAGCAGGCGCTGATCTGCCAAAAGCGATGTTGAAGCTTGCTTCTCATCCAGTTTTAATCGCCCTCACGGCGTATCTCGTAAACGATTTATGGGCACGCATGGGTATAAACCTAAGCGGTTTTAAGCCCGCCTCCTTCCAAGGCAAGGACCCTAGGTCAACCCCTTGAGGCAAGAGGAAGGCCAGGCCTCCAAATGGAGCCAACAACCTGCTTGCCTCATGCATAAATGCCGACAGAAAGTCCACGTAAGATCCGTTATCTCCGAAGGCCTTCTTCAGCCTTCCAAAGGGAGGGTCGGTCGCTATGGAGTTGAACACGCCATCCCTAAAAGGAGCATGGGTTGCGTCGGCCACCAGCACGTCCCAGCCGGTGGCAAACGCGTTCTTCATGTTTTCAAAACCGCCCGCGGCCGAAACGGCGTCTATCTCTCCTCCCACAGCATAGGCGCCCAGCGACGCCGCTTCAGCCGGAATGCTCATGGAGCCAGCAAAGGGATCGAGAAAGAGCGAGCCTTCCTTTGCCATTGCAAGGTTGACCATGAAGCGCGCGAGCTGCGGCGCGAGCGCGCTTATCTCAAAGTACACCCTTTTCTTCTTTCTTTCCCAGAATCCCTTTTCAGGTGGCGCATCAGCAGCGATGAGGACCACTTTGTCCTTCGATTTGCCTGCCACGATCAAGGTGACAGGCCTTTCCAAGTTAACCTTCCCTCCGTACCCCTTTACCACGACCTCTCCAATCCGGCGCTCGAGGCCCATGCCGGTTTCATCGACAACCTTGAAGGCACTTAGGTCTACGTCTTTCAAGGATAGCGAGATCTCCCCAAGGCCTCTATTGCTGATCTCTCCCACTATCTTGCCGGAGTACCTGGTGAACGCGGCGCGCGCGTTAAGCTTGCGAAGCGCCTCCTCGCTGGCCTCTACGTAAACGAGCCTTCCTTCTGCCCGAACGACGCGGCTTTTTCTGTCATAAGTCGACAAAACGGACTCCAATTCGCCTATGGCCATTTCCGCGTTGCCGCCCCATATGTAGGCCGCGCCCTCCATATGCACCACGTTTCAAGAGGGGGCGGGCAATTAAGGCCTCTCCGCCATTTGTGGAGCTAATGGGTGCCTGTCGCGGACAGCCATTGCTCGTTTTACTTGCGTCAATGTCCTGCTGGCCCTTACATGCCATCTCGAAACAAGTTTGTCGCTACGTTGAGGCTGCGATTGCACTTATGCCGTCATTTGGGTTCGGCTTCCATGGGTCATCCCAAAAATACTTATATCGCTAACACGTTGTTTGATGTCTCCCACCCTAGCGGATGGGCCTCCAGTGATTGAGATGAACAGCTTCAAAGTTAGAACGAAGGACCTGCTCGGGCGCCTTGGCGAAATGCGCACGAAATCGGGTTCCTTCGAAACACCAACGCTAGCTCCTGTCATATCGGTTTCCGGTGGGCCGCTTTCAGCCAAAGAGATCAAGGACATGGGCTTCGACCTCCTCATAACCAACGCCTACCTTTGGATGAGAAAGGGCGAAAGCCGCGACATTCACTCGATTTTGGGCGTCGATGGGCCCATAATGACGGACTCTGGCGCATACCAGCTCTTGGTTTACAAGAGCGTTGACACAACAAACGAGGAGATAATAAGCTTTCAGGAAAAGATAAACACCGACATAGGCGTTGTCCTTGATACGCCCACCGGCATGGTAAGCGAAGAAGAAGCCAGAAAAACTGTTGAAAAAACGATAAAGAGCGAGCAGGAGGCGCTAAAAATAATATCAAATAGAGAAATAATTTGGACTGCGCCTATACAAGGCGGCATTTATCAGCCGCTTCTGAAAGAAATGGTTGAGGCCGCGAGCGCCATGGACTATCCCCTTTACGCCCTTGGCTCTCCCACTCCTCTCATGGAAGGGCACATGTACTCGAAGCTTTTTGACGTGCTTTACTCCGTAAGGATGATGCTTCCTCCCCAAAAACCCTTGCACCTGTTTGGAGCTGGCCATCCCTCCATATTTTCGTTTGCGGTTGCGCTGGGGGCCGACACCTTCGACTCAGCGGCTTATGCCCTATTTGCCAAAGAGGGAAGATATATGACGGTGATGGGCTCGGAGAAGCTCGAGAACCTCAAGGAGTTCCCATGCTCTTGTCCGGTTTGCACCGCTTACAGACCAAGCGAGCTGCTGAAGATGGATAAGAAAGAGAGGGAGCGGCTTTTAGCGAAACACAACCTCTACGTTTCGTTAGCCGAGATAAAGACCATAAGAAACGCCATAAGTCAGGGCAAGCTCTGGGACCTCGTTGAAAGCAGGGCTAGGGCTTCTCCTGAGCTTTGGGAGGTCTTCAAGAACTTTGGGCTGTACTCCAGGGGATTCCTTTACCATACCCAAGTGAGAAACCCGGGTGCCAGAGGGTTTTCTGTTATAGACTCCAACTCCACCCAAAGGCCTGAGCTGCTGTGGCACTTAGAATCGATAAAGAAGATACTGGACTCCGAAAGCGAGGTGTCGATCACCACCAGATACTTCTCGAACAAGGCGCCATTAAGCGCCTATCTCGTAGGATTCCCGTTCGTGATAACCAAGAGGCCGCTGCTTAAGGTATATCCGATCTACTTCGCCAAGTATAACCAGCCAAATCACGACGAAGAAATCGCCTTTCTAAGGGAGAGGCTGCCGCCGCTTCTGAAGGAAAAGAGCGTTACCGTTATAGGAGACGCAGAGCTCGCCAAGGCGCTAAAGGATGCAGGGCTGTCCGTTAGCTTCACATCAGCGGAGGTGCAGCCTTAAAACAAAGGCTCACACGTAAAGCGTTCCCTGTCCCGCGCCTCCGCTTTCCTGTATCAGCTTCTTCTTTTCGGCCTCGCTTATCTCCTGCTCAATCCTCCTAGCGTCTTTCTCGAGCTCAGCGACGTCAATGCTCTTACCGTAGACCTTCGAGAAAACCTTAATGGCGTTAGCCGCTCCCATTGGATCCGGCCTATTGGGGTCGACGTATGACAATATGGATAGGGCAGGAACCCCATATGCCTCAAAGAAAGCCATGAGTGTGGCGATCGGGCCGACTACGAGCAACCCCTTTTCTATAGCAGGTGGAAGCGAGTCGCCCTTCGAGCTCACGTCGTAACTGGACGTATAGGCTATTCTCGCAAGCTCGCCCTCGTTTTTCTTGAACTCGTTCATAAGGCCGCCGAACAGAACGGCCTCCCTAATTCCCTTGGTCTTTATCCATGAACTGATCCTGCGCAACAGGATCCCGCGTTCTCTTTGATCTGGGACCACCTCAGGCACGAGCATGACCATGTCGTCCGCCACGTAAAACGTGTAGGGAAGGGTGAGCTTTCCATCGTCCATGGAGACCAAAGGCGGAAGCAGGTCCGATAGTATGTATCCAACGGGCCTCGCGTTTAGCTGCTTGACCATGTGAGATACGGCTATGTATCCGGCAAATCCTATGCCCTGGAAGCCCGTGACAAATATCTTATCCTTAAGGACTGACGGGTCCTCTTTTAAATGAAACTTTATAAACAATTAATTCACTATAGTCATATCTTTTTGCTTTATAAGCTCAACTGTCCAGAGCAGCGGGCGCTGACCTTTTTGCGCCCAAGAAGGCGCTTAGGGCGCGAGTTCCGCCAGGACCGGCCTCCTATAGGACGTCGAGTGAGGGTGATGCGGGATTCGCTCAGCTTTTGACGGAGTAATAACTTATTTGTAGGTATATTATTTATTTTGTAAATGTCTAGTAAGAGCGAGACCGTGATCAGAATCCACGGTGCAGGTTTGCAAATAGGAAGGGAAGCGATCAGCGTTTCTAACGACGGCGCTACCGTGCTGTTGGACTACGGCGTTTTGATGACCGATCGGAAGCCCGAGTTTCCCGAAAGGGTAACTCCTTCTTCGATCAACGCGGTGTTTTTGTCTCATGCGCACCTCGATCACTCAGGCGGCCTCCCTCTTCTCTACCTGAGGGGAGGACCACCGATTTACACAACGACGCTAACCGCGAAGATAACGACGCTGCTCATAGAGGACATGTTAAACATTTCGAGGTATTACGTTCCTTACGAGGACCTAGAGCTCAGGGAGATGCTTGACCACGTCCATCCCATAACCTTCAATCAAAAAGTGCACGTAAAGGGCATAGAGCTCGAGGGAATAAACGCAGGTCACATCCCCGGTTCCCTCATGGCGAAGGTCCGGACAAAGAACTCAACGATCCTCTTCACAGGAGACTTCAACACGACAGACACGAGGCTATTGACTGGCGCAAAGGTAGACCTTTCAGATGTCGATGTTCTGATAATGGAAAGCACATACGCGTCCACGGATCACCCTGAGAGAAGCCAGCTCGAAAGGGACTTTGCCTCAAAGGTCAAGGAGGTCGTAGAAGGAGGCGGCATCGCGCTTGTGCCGGCTTTCGCGGTGGGACGCTCGCAGGAGATCGTATCTGTCCTCAGGGCGCAAAACTACGATGGCCCCATTTATCTGGACGGGATGGCCAGAGAGGCCGCGAAGATCATGAAAGGATTTCCGAAATACATCAGGAACTACGACGAGTTCACGAAAGTAATGAAGAGCGTTAGGCTCGTCAAGGGAAACAGGGAGAGACAGAGGGCTCTGCAGAAGCCGGGAGTGATAGTTAGCCCCGCCGGAATGCTAAGGGGAGGTGCTGTGATGTTTTACTTAGAGCACATAATCAAAGATCACAAGAACGGGATATTCCTAGTGAGCTTCCAGATCCCCGGCACACCTGGCAGGGTGCTTCTCGACACGGGAAAGATCGCCGTGGAAGGCAAGCTAATAGATGCAAGCGACATGACGTATTTCTACGACTTCTCCGCTCACTCAGGAAGAAAGGAGCTTTTGGACTTCGTAAAGCAGCTGAAAGGAGGGGCTAAGGTCATATTAATACACGGAGAGCCAGAGACGACCAAGGCGTTTCAAGACACGCTTAGGGGAATGGGCATAGATGCCGTGGCTGCCAACAACGGTGACTCGTTTACCGTATGAGGGCTAAAGAGGACAAAAATAGAACTCAATCCGGTTTCCCGAAGAGAAAGCGAGCAAATCACTGAAATAGCCGATTTTAACTAAAGGATTTTTTATGGGCCCGCTGGGGATCGAACCCAGGACCTCCACTGTGTGAGAGTGGCGTCCCAACCACTAGACCACGGGCCCAAACGCTTTGAACGGGTGCATTCTCATCTGACCACAGGACGCGTTAACGCCGTTCAAGGCAAGATCTGCCAGACAAAAATATTTAAGTATGATGCCTCATAGCCCTTGTCAAAGACCCCAGCTGAGAGGCTTCTTGATGGGCCTCTGCCTTGCCAGTTGAGCGTAGGGGCGATTCTGTGGGAAGCTCAACCTTTCCACTCCTTGTAAAGGTCGTTCTCTACTCCAAGAAGTGATAAGGCCCTCCCAGCCACGAAGTTGACAAGGTCGTCTATGGTCTTGGGCCTGGAGTAGAATCCGGGGGATGCAGGCATGATCACGCCACCTGCCAGCGCTACCTTCCTCATGTTTTCGATGTCCATCAGCGAAAGCGGGGTTTCTCTGACCACGAGGATCAGCTTCCTGCGCTCCTTCAACGTCACCTCAGCTGCCCGCGAAACCAAGTTTTCGGAGTAGCCGTTAGCCACTGAGGACAGCGTCTTGGTGCTGCAGGGTATTATCAGCATGCCGTCGGTCTTAAACGAGCCGCTGGCGATGGGTGCGTATATCTCCTTTTCTCCGTAGTACCTAGAGGCCTTTGAGACGAAGAACTCCTCCGTAAGGTCCGTTTCCCTCTTCATCACCTCAAGCGCGGACTCGGTCATTATGAGGTGTGTTTCCACTTCGGGCAACGCGCTCAGGTAGTTGAGGACCGATACCAGGTAAGGCATGCCGCTGGCGCCCGTGCCCGCCACGATCACCCGCTTCATGGGTTTCACTTGGCATGCGGGTTAAACCTTTTCGCTGGGCTACCGACCGGTTTATTTCCTCGCTGGCCCTTCTCGCGGCAAGCCGCACGTCGCTCGCCATAAGCGTGCTCCTGCCTGCATGTTTCGCGAGGATTGCGCCTTCTTCTCCCACGCGGTCTATAAAGCCTTCGACCAAACGGGAAACCTCCTCCACGGCCTCGGAGGATATCCTGAGCCCGCTCTTTTGCTTCAGCATCCTTTCTATAACGGTTTTAGGAAGCTCTCCCATAATATCTTAATTGAAAATCCTTTTTAGGCCAATCCCCTTTAACATGTAATTGAGCGAGTTAAACACCCATAAAGCGAAGAGGATAGCAAGTCTGATAGTCTCGCAGTATCCAGACCGCTTCAGCTCGGACTTCGAGAAGAACAAGAAAAGCCTGGATGAGCTATTGATATTTCCCTCAAAAAGCATGAGAAATAAGGTGGCAGGTTACATAACCAGAATAGCCAAGCGGGCTGAAGGAGGCCCTGCCGAGCAGGGCGCAACTGTTGAGGAAAGCGCCGAGGTGGTGGCCGAGCAAGAGGAAAAGGAGGAGGCAAAGCCAGCCACCTCAGAGGCCTCGGACCAAGAGGCCGAGAAGAAGCCCAAGAGGGAGCGCAGAAGCAGGAAGGCCGCTAAAGCAGGGAAAGAGGCCCAGCAGCCCTCGGCACAGCCAGCGGCAACCCAGGAGGCTGGTGCGCAAGCCACAAAGGAAGAGCCTTCCCCAGCGGCAGAAGAGGCAAAAAGCGAGACCGACCAAAATAGCTCCCAGGAGAAACCGGGATGATGTCTGCTGACCTGCTCGGATCCATGAAGAGATGCGCCTTCGCTGACCGGTATTCTGGGACGTGGCGATCTTTTTGCTGAAACTTTACTCGCCATTTGTGATGAAGTTTGACGGTTTGCCGGATATAGTCCTGTGCTGCGTTGACGTAAGCGAGATAATGCCTCACGAAGAGGCAGACAAAAGGGTTCTAGAGGCAACAAGAAGGTACGTCACAAGAAGCAACAAGATCAAGGACCCAATAATAGTGGACAGAAGAACAGGCGTGATATTGGATGGCACCCACAGGTATGCGGTTGCCAAGGAACTCAACATCGAGAAGCTGCCAGCCGCTTGCGTTGACTATGCTGATTACAGGATACATGTTAAGGGATGGGTGCTCAACGTGCTGGGAACAACGCCAGTTCCAGATGAACTGGCAAGGGAATGGGATCCAAGCAGCCACCCCCGGCCAGGCCGTCTAACCCTTTTTTACCACGGGGAGTTCTACGCGAGCAAGCCAGGAGAAACCATTGAACTTCTCAGGAAAGCATGGGACATAAGCCACCGCATAGAGGAAACCGGGGGAATAGTGCTCAGGGACGCCTTTCCCAAAAAAGGGATCCCCGCGATATACCTTCCATATCCATCAAAGTCCGAGGTCGTATCGAACGCCATAGCGCACAACCTATATCCTCCGAAGTCCACAAGGCATGTGGTGCCTGGGCGGCCCATGAACATCAACTTTCCGTTGGGAGCCGAGTGCGATATTCGCGAGCTAATTTTTAAGAGAACGATGAGGTTGCTGAGGCCCCAGTCCAAAATAGGAAGAAAGATCTTTGAAGAGGAAGTGCTGTACTTCAAGCGATCAACCGCCGTGCGCTATGGGCACCACGGTTATCGCGTCGCCGTCCTGTAGCTCGGCGGCCGCCCCTCCCCTTACCTCGGCATCTATGCCGTTAATGAGGTAAAGCAGATCTCCCCTAAGCGACGACCCGTCTACTAGATCGCTTGCCCTTTCCGATAAAAATTGAATAAGCGTGCATCCCTCCTCGGCGTCAAAAGAGCTCGGCCCTGGGTGCGATTTCTTAAGCGGCCCCGTAACTATCAGGGTTACCTTCAAGGCCTAACCCTACCTCAGGCGTTCTTCCCGCTGCTGGCGGCCTTGCCCTCGAGCTCGGCCTTCGTTTCGGTGATCTCCCACGGAAACACTACCCACTTATCTGTTACGCCAGCGCAAAAATCAGGATCGATTTCGCTCCACGGCTTTTTGAGAAGAGCTGCCACCTTCACGCTTGCGGCCTCACCTTCAAGCTCCTTCTTCACGAAAGCCATGGTCTTACCGCTGTCTATTATGTCGTCAACTATTAGCACGTTTTTGCCCTTGAAGTTTCCCTCAGGTTTTTGAACTACCTTTATCTCATCCCTTTCGTTTATGCCGCTGTAATACTTTATCCCATAAACGTAGAAATCCCTCACCAAAAGCATGTCAGAGATAATGCGCGCGGGGATTATGCCCCCTCTGGATATGCCTATAACGGCATCAAACCTGTAAGACCCGGAGAGGATCACCTTTGCCACTTTAGATGACAATATCATGACGTCTTCCCAGCTTATCTCCTGAAGCTGTGGTCTGCTCTCCTTGTAGACGGTCTCCATATTTTCTTTGCCACTCGCCATATAACTTTTTCGCAGTAGCCGCTTTCGCCTGAAGTTGAGGCCTGCGACCTTTAGCCACATATGTGAATCGCGGCCCTTCCAAGACGCAAGCCCGACAATGGCTAAAAGCCAGCCTGCCAGTGGTTTTAAAGTGAAGCCAGAGAGGCGTTTTGTTTACGTCTTTCTTGTGGATGATGTGCTGGCGTCCGTTTCCTTTAGAGGAAAGCTGGTGTCAAACGCAGATGCCAAGAGGTCGAAGGACTGGACTGCCGTGCCAACTCTATCCACCTTCGGCGATGCGTCTTACATACTGCTCGTGGGGCCGCCTTCCTATCCATCTTGGCCCACAAAAGAAGTGCATGGTAGCTCGGCCCTATCTATTCCCTCTGACTGCAGCGAGGACTTTCGCCGTCGCTTCCAAGAAAGCCAAGGAGCTGCAGCCCTTTTCCTTAAAGCGCTTCTGGAGCTGAGTGGACTGGGCGGGGTTTGAACCCGCGACCTCTCGGATGCGAACCGAGCGCTCTCTGGCCGCTAGGCGGTCTTCCAGGCTGAGCTACCAGCCCATATTAGATCTGTACATCGCTTTAAAGTTTAATGCCGAGTTAATCCCGAGCGTTGGTTGCCCTAGTGATGTGTGGTCATAAACGAGCGCCGCATCAAACCGTTTTACACAAGCCTTGACTCGAGCTTCCTGTAAAGACCTGAGAAGGAAAAGGGCTTCACGCGTATGAACTTTGCCCTTTCCTTTGATAGCCTAACAGACACCTCGCGCGCTCCACATGCGATCCTTTCGCCGTCTATGACGAGGGCTATGCTCTCGTGAGCAATCACGCTTACCTCAGAATCCCCTATTACGAACGGGCGGATGCCCCAGAAGAAGGGAGCCACAGGTACCACTACCATAGCAGTCAAAGAGGGATCAACCAGCGGACCGCCTGCTGAAAACGCGTAGGCCGAAGAACCCGTTGGAGTTGCCACGATTATCCCGTCTCCCCTGGCCTTGAACAGGTAATGTCCTCCTACCCTTAGCGTTATCAGGGCGCTTTTGCCTATTTCAGATGACTTCACTAGGACCTCGTTAAGCGCAGTCCTGTTTTCGGTTTCCAAAAGCGCTCTTTCCTCGACCATGAAATCTCCTTTCAAGATCTTTGGCAACCATTCATCAAGCTCTTCTGGCTCCAGTTCGGAAAGGGCACCGAGGCCGCCGTAGTTCACTGAAAGAAAGGGCACCGAGGCGTTGCCAACCTTAGCCCTCGCCCGCAAAAGGGTTCCGTCCCCTCCCAGCGATATTATTATGGAGGGCTTTCTGCCGGTCCCATCCACCCTCTCTATTTCAGATAGCCTAACGACCTCTATGCCCATGCTTTCGGCCTGCGAAGCGACCTTGTTTTCAGCTTCCTGCGCTGCCCTGCTTCCAGGCCTGTGGGATAAGTATAAAACTTCCACGCCGCTACTCCACCTAGCGTAGTTCTCCATACTCAGAACACGTTGAGCTTAAAAAACGCTTTCTGGCCAGCGTTAAGGCAGGATCCCTGTCCCGCGCCTCGGCTGCCAGCGGTTGGCCGCACGGAAGGTCAGCGTGGGATGGGCCTTCTCGAGTAGCGGACAAACAACCTGAAGTTGTCCTTGCCCTGCATTTCCTCGATTATCCTTTTCTTTATGGCCTGCGCCACGTTCCTCACGCCAACCCTCTTCTCGAAGTCCTCGAAGGACTGGAAGGGAGCTATCTTGCGCTCATCCAGCGCCTTCCACATGATCTTCTTCCCTATTCCCGGAATAAGCTCGAGTTGATGAAGCCTGGTGGTTATTGGCGAGGAGCTATTGAGGAAGTTGACGAAGTCTTTTTCCCTCTGCTTGATCAAGTTGTCAAGAGCCTCGTCGAGCGTTTTCTTCGCCGCTGGAGTGAGGTCGTCGTAAGATATTATGTCTTCTACCCTTATGTAGTTGTAGCTCACGTCCGGTCCAACGTATATCCTCTCGCCCGGCTTGACTTGCCCCAACGCCGGCCCAGGGGCCGCCTCGAACAACGTGAAGTAAAATTCGCCCATGGCCTGTATTATGGGCGTAGGCGATTGGCGATTAGAGTAGGGGTTGCCATATGGCAAGTAGTCCAACACTATGGCATACTCTTCGTTTATCCTTATGTGCCCCCTCCTTCCCCTATCTCTTTCGCTCAATCGCTCTTCCTCCTGGGTCATCCGTTTGCCGGCGCCTGCTTGGGGGGCAAGTACTTCTCGACCACAGAAAAGATCTCTCCAAGCTTTTCCAGCGGGCTTATGGCCTGTTCGTGGGCCAAAAACGGGAGCAGCTCGTCCCTTGTGCTGGGCAGCGAGTTGGCTATGGACACAGCCGTCGGAACGCTGACTCCCTTGCTCACCAGCTCATCAACCAGCTCCCTTGACTTTTCGGCCGGAAGCTTTGAGAACTTGCTGAGATACTCTTGCACTATGGCGTCTTCGTAGTTCGTGGTTACCGCTATCCTGCCATAGTACTGGCTGGCCTCAGCTATGGTTATTTCCTTCTTCTCCAATATCTTCAAAAGAACCACCTACGCGGCCGGCCTTATGTGAACTGGTGAAACGGTCAGCTTCGCGCTCCTCTTGTCAAGGGGGATAGCAACCACGTAGCACCTGCCCCTCTTCTCGAGCACCTGTCCCACTTTTCCCTGGTACCTAGCGTGGGGCATTCCCTCGTAAACTCCAGGCCATATGTCGATTATGACCTTCTGTCCCTCCTCGTAAGTGGCAAGCCACCTTCTAAGGGGAGGAAAGCCGGCCTTCTCTCCATTCCTTCCCAGCGCGCTTCTACCCTTTCTCCTATATCCCTTGGCTTTCAAATGGGCCCTCTACCTCCATAACATCTAATAACTTACATTTAAGCGATTTTCCTATTTTACTCGACAAGCTCGGCAAAGTCCTACCGCCGTCGCCGCTTATTAACTCCTTTATGTACGTGCCTCCTTCCGCTTTCACGACGAACTTAAGCGTTTTTGAGTCAACTCTTTCTACCTTAAGCTCGTAAATGGTCTTCTTTCTAACTAGGTCGGCCCTTCTCCTGCTCACCCTGGTGGGTGTGCGCTGGGTTATCTCTACCCCATTAAAGGCCGAGTTCAGAACGGATATGTCGTCATCGGTTACGTCCTCGGCGCTCTCGATCACCCCTTCGTAGGTCTTCTTGCTCTTTTCCTCTCCCTTAACCACGCTCACCGCTTCCTTTCCCACGAGCTTTAACCCTCTGACCTCCACCTTGCCTCCTGAGTGCTCCCTTATGGCCTCCTCTGCCGAGCTCAGGTCAATCTGTCTTATCTTTGGGCTCAGAAGCTCCATGACGAAAGGCCTTCCGCTGCCCAACATCCTCGCGTCCACGTCTTCCCTGCCAGCGGCGTGTATTTTCTCGCCCTCCGCCTTAGCCAGCGGGACAAGCACGGCCGCGATCTCTTCCTCCACGGAGGTGGGGTACTTCTTCCCGGTGAAGTTGCAATGCGGGCATCCCTTCCCATGGCAGTAGCTGCAAAGCCATCTGGATTGAGGAATTCCCCTTTCCAGCTTCAGGTACCGCCCGTAAACGTAGACCGGAGAGATGTTCAGCGAGACCGTCATGGAAAGCGGATGCACTTCCACGATCACGTCAGGGTTCTTGAGCTCAACCTCTTTTCCCGTAGCTGCGGATATGGCCTTTCCAACTTCCCTGTTGATCTCCCACTTCACCGACTCGTATCCCTCGAGGCCGTTGTTCACGGCCAGCGCCTCTTCTTTTTTCATTATGGGCTCGGCGCCAACCGTTGCCACCAGGAAGGTGCTCCACTGGATCTCCGAGAGCTGAGACAGGGCATCCCTTACGGCATCGCCCAGCTTATCCATAACGCCACCGCAGATCTCGCAGCTCTTAGGCTGCTCGCTGACCTCCCGCCCCTCGAACACCAAGGCCTTCATAGCTGGCTCGTAAGCGCCGTTAGTCCACAAGACCCTTAGCGTCTCCTCTCCTCCGCTGGATATCTCCTTATGCGCTTCCATGGTCAGCGCGGCCTTTATGGCGGCCCCCCTCTCCTCGTTCTTCAGGCCTCTGCCGTACCGTGCGAACATGCGGCCGAGGCAGTGATCGCAAAGAGGGTGCTCTTTCAGGAGCTGCAACGATTTGTCCAGTATCTCCATCACTTAACCACCCAAAAGGTTGGCAAGGCGCTTGTTTCTCCTCACGTTTTTCATGGTCTTCTTCAAAAGCTCGTATTGCCTGATCATGTCCTTGACGTCCTCGGGGCGCGTGCCCGAGCCCTTGGCTATCCTCCTTATGCGCGAAGAGTCTAAAATCGAGGGATCGCTTCTCTCCTTCTTGTTCATGGATTGAATTATGACCTCCCACTTTTTCATGCGCTCCTCACCCTGTTCCTCGGTCAGCTGGTCAATTTTCAGCCCTCCGCCGATCGGGAGCTTTTCCAAAACGCTGCTTAGAGGCCCCATCTTTCTAAAGGCCCTTATCTGGCTGAGCATGTCATCAAGGGTCATGCGCCCGCTGGCCATGCGCTCCAGCGACTCCTCTTGCTCTTTTTCTGCTGCCTCCATGGCCATTATAAGGGATCTCAGGTCTCCCATGCCGAGCAGCCTGCTTACGAAGCTCGAAGCATCGAACTCCTCTATGTCGTCTAAGCCCTCGCCGACGCCTATGAAGGAGACTGGCACCTTTAAGTAGGCGACGGCTGAAAGAGCCCCTCCCCCCTTTCCAGATCCGTCGAGCTTTGTTATGACGACGGACCCGACCTTGACCTTGGATGAGAAAGCCGCTGCTTGCGACGAGGCGCTTTGCCCCAAGTTCGCGTCGATAACCAGCATCACGTGATCGGGGTGAATGAAGTTGTTCAGCTCTCCCATCTCCTGCATGAGGCCTTCCTCGTCCTTGTGCCTGCCCGCGGTGTCTATTATGATAAGCTTCGCGCCGCGCTCCCTCAGCTGCTTCAGGCCCTCTTCAAAGGCCTTCCTTGTGGGTAATGATGGATCTGCGTAAAATGGCACGCCGACCTTGTCGGCCAGCTGCCTGAGCTGCTCCGCGGCGCCAAGCCTGTAGTTGTCAAGTGAGATCAGGCCAATGGAGTAGCCCGCCTTCTTGTAGTAAAGGGCGAGCTTGCCTGCAGTTGTGGTCTTGCCGCTTCCCTCTATTCCGATCAGCATTACCTTGTGCTCCTGGTTCTTGTCGGGCTTTGGGATGCGAGGAGAGCTTCCTCCCAGTAGGTTCACGAGCTCGTCGTAAATCAGCTTCAAAACCACGTCCTTTTTTGTGTATCCCGGCGGGGCTTCCTCCGTCTTGGCCTTTTCCCTTATCTGAGATGACAGAGAGGCTACAAGAGGAAGTGAGACGTCGGCAAGAAGGAGGGCCTTCTCTATCTGTTTGACGGTCTCGTCGATCAGCTTGTCGTTGACCGCGGCTGCCCCTCTGAGCTTGTCGAGCGCCGCCTGCAGGGAACCCTTAAGGGAGTCCAACATCGGCGTTTCACCCCTCTCCACTCATAAGGCTCTTCATAAAATTCAGCCAGCTTTTCGATCATAGGGGCTTTCATTCACTTCGTCCTTATGATCTTTGGCCTTCCCATTATAAGCCAATACTCAACTTCCACGCCAGGCTGGAGCCTAGCGGCAAGGTCTGGCTCTATGCCCTCGCTTACGTCAAACGTGTGAAAATCTTCAAGATCCATGAGCTGGAAAGTGTTTCCGGCCTTCGAGATTATCTGCGCGCTGCGCCTCTCAACTATTGGCACCTGCACTGAGGCATCGACTGGCGCCACCAGGGTGCGCTTGTTTTGGGTGAAGAGGCCTATGCCGACGACTCTGGCCTTTGCGCCTCCGTGTTTTCCCGGCTTGCTGTGCTCGACCTCAACTATTCTGCACGGTTCATCATCTAATATTATGTAATTTCCCTCTTTTAGAGTGCCTAATTCCACTGGCTTGCTCATTTCGTGAGATTTACGTAATCGCTTATAAATCTATTTTGAGCGATAGCATATCTTATCCTTTGCTGGTTCAGCGCGCAAAGGATCAAGGGATGCTCGTAAGCGATAACCCTATATGTTGTGTAAGGAGTTAATCGATTAGAATTGGGAATAAGGCCGGCAAAATGCTATAGGGCTTTCATCACGCCGCCCTATACGAGAAAAGAGTACATAAAGGGAGTGCCAGCTCCAAAGATAACCAAGTTCACAATGGGCAATCCCAACGGCGACTTTGACACCGTCTTCAAGCTCGTGGTTAAGGAGGGAGGGCAGATAAGGCACAACGCGCTGGAGGCGGCCAGAAACGCCGCGCACAAGATCCTAGCCGATGCCCTTACCGAGCAGGGCTTTGACCTGAGGATAACAAAGTATCCCCACCACGTGATAAGGGAGAACAAGATGATGGCCTTCGCAGGAGCTGACAGGCTGCAGGACGGGATGAGGCTTTCGTTTGGAAAGCCAGCCGGCTTGGCTGTGAGGGTCAACTCGGGCGATTACGTGCTTCTGGTAAGGGCAAATCAGAGCGCAGCCGAGACCGTTAAGAAGGCGTTGCGCCTTGCCGGAAAGAAGCTACCCCTTAGCACGACGGTGCAGCAGGAGAAGGCAGAGAAGGTCGTTGAATGATTACGATTTTGAAGTAGACAGGGTTTTGAGCTGGCTGAGGGATGAGGGAGCTAAAAGGGTTCTCGTAGAGGCTCCAGAGGGGCTTAAGCAAAAGGTCGTCAAGGAGGTTCTGCCTGCGCTTAGCTCCTACACGGTTTTTATGTCATCTAAGCCGTTTCATGGCGCTTGCGAGGTGGGCGATGAAGAGGCAGAGTCGCTTGGAGTGGACCACGTGGTTCACTTCGGCCACCTTCAAATGGTGGCCAGAAGGCTTCCCACGCTTTACGTGCCGGCCTATTATGACTTTGACCCATCGCCATCCTTTGCAGAGCTCGATGCCCTGCTGGATAAAGGCGGAAAGAACATCGCAGTGGCGGCAAGCGTGCAGTATCTCAGGGCTCTCAAACCCATATCAGAGCACCTTGCAGAAAAGGGCTTCAACGTCATAGTAGGAAACGGAAGGAGGACCAGGGCGCCCGCGCAGATCCTTGGCTGTGACTACCTCGCTCTCACGTCGCTGCTGGGAAGGGCAGATCAATTTCTAGTAGTTGCGGCGGGCGACTTCCACGCCTTAGGCGCCGTTTTTGCGCTTAACAGAGATCTGCTTCAGCTGGATCCCTACTCACTGACCTGGAAAAAGCTTGACCCGGAGGCGCTTAGATCCTGGGTGATCGGCGAAAGCTATGCCTGGACGAAGCTGGAGGATGCCGTAAGGGTGGGAGTGATCGTAGGCACTGAGCCTGGGCAAAGGTTTCTGTGGGAGGCCGAGCAGGCGGCCGCGGCGCTGAGGAGGTCCGGCAAGCGCGTGGACCTCATATCGGCTTCAAACCTTGACCCCGTTCAGCTTTCCGCGCTCCCGTATGATGTGCTGGTGCTGGCGGCCTGCCCGAGACTCCCGTACGATGATGCCAATGCCTTCCCCAAACCCGTGGTGTCGGTGTTCAGCGTGCTCTTTGGAAGTCCCTTGGGCTTGAGGGATTGGCTCAATGGAAAAGACACGAGCGTGAAGTCCAAACAGAGCTCAGGTGTAGTCGAGCAAGGTTTTTCTGTGAAGCGAGTCGAAAAGTATCCTGCTGTGCGAGATCCAGTCTCTCAAGCTAACTGTTCCCCTGTTCCCTATAGCTTCAAGCGCTTCTCCAAGCGTGGAGAACTTCATGGGCTGACCCGAAAGGGCCCTTCTCACGTTTTCCCTTACGTGCCAGACGCCCACGGGCAGTATGTAACCCTCTCTAGCCTCCCTCAATATCACAACCCTGGCCTGCCTGCGAAGCCTCATGAGCGCCTCGACCACCGCAAGCCTTCCCGCGTAGTAACAGCCCCCTATCTCGGCGTAGGTCTTTCTTCCTTGATAGGCCTCATACGATGAGTAAATTTCCACGGAGCTGCCGAACGCGTTCCAAGTGCTACCCGGATACCAGGCCTCCACCAGCTCGTACTCCCACTTGCCCGGCATGAGAAGCACCATGTAAGTGTTGTCCATGCTCTCGCTCACGTAAAGGCTGTATTCGGAGACCTCTGGAAACTCCTTGGCCCGCTCGAGCAAGGCCTTTGAGGTCGTGTCGTCAACTGCAGTTATGGCCCACCTGGTTGGCACAAGCTTCCTGTCCTTCTTCACCCCAAGAAGACCCGCGCTCAATATTTTCTGTATCCTGTAGACGCTCAGCCCCCTCGAGTAAAGCTCCAGCATGCCGTGCGTGGCATCTAGGTCCGTATCAGAGGTCACCGCTTCTGCTGTCCTGTCTCCCTTAACCCCGTAAACCTTAAGGTCCTTGAGCTCAGCGCTGGGCCCCATGGGCTGGACGTCCTCATCAAGCGCTATCGTTCCTCTCGGCTCCTTTTCGAATACGGCCTCAACCTCTGCGGGAACAGGGGCTAGAGCAAGCTCTTGGATGTAGTCCACCATCCTCCCCTCGGGCCGCCTTACCGAAACCGGATACTTTCCCCTTATCAGCGAGGAGCGCATAGCTATGAGGTCGAAGATGCTTATGTTTTGCCAGAGGTCCGGTGAGTCGTAGACGGCAGCGTCTTGACGAGGGGGAAGGAGGAGGGGGCCAGCGTAAACCTTTGGATAGCCATATCTTCCGACAAAGAGGCTTGGAGGGGTAAGCCCGTCGAGGCTTAAACCCGTCACGGCTTCAACGGATTTGGCTAAGGCAGAGCTTCTGGCCAGTATGGGGCAATATGAGCGCCCGCAAAGCATCTTCGTTCCCCTGCACAGCAGGCATTGGGAAGACGCCTTGTAGGGCGTGAATACCAGCTCTGCCATAAGCCTTGCCGGTTTAATATCGCATTCGGCTTTATAAAAGGAGCGGTTAAAACCGACGCAAACCGCAGAGCATAAAAGCTTACAACGCACTATTGCATGCGGGAGTGCCCGAGGGGACAAAGGGGGCGGGCATTTTTGGCCCAGACTTAAGATCCGCTGCGGATAGCTACGTGGGTTCGAACCCCACCTCCCGCATGCCAGTTAAGCGCAAAAAGGTTATAAGCCATTTAACTGGTTTTTTATGCCACAGTTTAACGTAAAGATCAAGAGGAATGAAGAGCAGAACCTTGAATTCGACCTCGAGGACAGCGACCAGACCATGGCAAACATGCTGGTGGACAAGCTCAGAGAGGACCCGCACGTCACCTTCGCAGCTTATAGGGTTGCTCATCCTTTGCTTGGCGTGCCGACCATAAGGGTTTCTACAGATGGAGAGGAAACACCCGTTGAGGCCGTAAGGAAGGCCGTCGAAGCTTTGAGCGAGATCCTTTCAAAGCTCATGGAAGACGCGAAGAAGATAGACCGAAATTAGATAAGCTTAATTTATGAGGGGGATCTTTCTCTCTGATAGGTTCTGTAGGTGAGCGCATAAAATGAAGTTTTGCCCTAAGGATGGAACTCTCATGCAGATAAAGAGGGTAGAAGGGAAAACCGTATGGTATTGTCCTTCCTGCGGCTACACCGAGGAGATAAAGGAGGCCGCGCAGACAAAGGAAAAGGTGTCCATAAAGCACAAAGAGAAGATGATAGAGATCAATCCAAACGAGCAAAAGAACCTTCCAAAGATAAAGACCGTTTGCCCGAAGTGCGGAAAGGAGGTAGAGGCGTATTACTGGATGGAGCAGACCAGGGCAGGGGACGAACCCATGACGCGTTTCTACAAGTGCACTGTATGCGGATACGTTTGGAGGGAGTACAGCTGAACCCGAAAGGTTAATATGCTCCAAAACCATTTTTTTGTGCCGCGGTGGTGTAGCCCGGTCGAGCATGGGGGCCTGTCACGCCCCAGACCCGAGTTCAAATCCCGGCCGCGGCGCTTTTTCTAAGTGTGAGTTCTGAACAACATTTATATTTCATTGCGCGATTCTATATAGATTGTCCAAGATCTATGTGAAGGGGCAATGGCTCGATGAGGATGAGATTTTATCCCTTTATAACAAAAGAAAGCCCGTGGACACCTCCCTAATACTCCAGAAGCTGGTAGAGAAGGGCACGCCTCTCTCTTTAGATAGCCTGTCGATGGAGCTAAACGTCGACAGGAAAAACCTCAATATGGCCTTGAGGAAGCTCGAAAGGAAAGGGCTCGTGTGGAAGCTGAGAAAAGGGCCTGCAGTAGGCATAACGGAGCTCGGCTATAAAACGATAGTAGGAGAGAAGACGGCCACGGCTACCAACTGATCGTTATTTTTTTTTACTTTCGCGTTGCGCTGAGCAAAGTTTATATCCTATTAATTTAGTAATCCGAGCAAAATGAGCTCCTACATGAAGGTAAGGCTGGCTTTGCTCGCCGTCTCCATAGCGCTGGCTCTTGCGGTTAAGGTCTCTCCCTTCGGCAATCCAATAGGCGGCGGCTTATCGTTCTGATTTTTTTAAAAAAAGTTTAGAAAAGCGGGTTTTCTAAGTACCTTTGGAACGTGTTAAATGCTTCGGGCTCGTCAAAGAACCACTTTCCCTCTCTGAAATGCTCGTACGGTATTGTAAACGTGTGAATTTGGCTCAGCACCGAGACGCCAAACATATATTGGGCCGGCTTAATCTCTTCAACCCTCTTGTCCAGAAGCGTGCTAAACGTGGGCACGACACGCCATGGCATTTCTAAGTGAAACTCTAAGGCGCTCGCTCCTGGGTTTACGTATCCAAGATAAGGGTGGTTCAGTACGTAGTCCAAAAGCTTGCTGTATCCCTCGCCACTTATACCCTCGCAGAAGCCCGCGAGCACGGCCGTCTCTGGGCTCAGCATCTGAGTTGTGAATATATCTATTATGTACTTTTTTATCAACCCACCTTTAACAACATGCTCTTCAAGATGTGATTTTACGTCATGCAGCGATAGACCCAATGCCTTGCTCATGGCTTCTAAGCTCTGCAAGGAAGTCCTCTCCAGTTGATCTATTATCAACAGGTCGGTTTCATCCAACTGTGAAAAAGCCCCTTCGGTGCTTTCCTTGAGCTTGCGCTCAACTCTCAGATTCTCCGCGCGCTCCTTCCACTCTCCTCTTCTGTAATCGAACACCACGGGGTCGTAAGCGAAAGCCTCCGGTTCAGAATCTATCTCGTAGAACCTGTATCCACTCAACAGCCCCAAGTCCGTGAGATGGCCAAAGAACCTCTTGTAATCGCTTACAAAAGAGGGCGGAACGGCGTGATGCGTAACATAGGTATAGCCCCCAAACGGCTTAAGCCAGGTGACAAGAAAGCCGTCCCTTGCCATCGCGTCCAAAAACCCGGGAGCCTTATCTATCCACTTAAAGGAAAAGTCAAGGAAGGCCACAGCATATCTGAGCCCCAGTCTCGAGTAATTTGGATAAGCCCTAACGGCAAAGCTCTTCCCAAAGAAGTACTCTCTTAAGGCGAGCTCTACCTGTTCCTTGTTCATGCCCAGCTTCTCTGCCAGCAAATCCTTGTCGAATAAACCTATGTCCTCGATGGCCCTAAGCATGCGCCTTATGTAATCATCAAAGGTAACCGACATTATGTGCAATAGCAAAATTATTCGGATTTAACTTTTTCCCTGACAATGATAAAAGACTCACATGTTTTTCGCTATCTCCTCAATCCTCCTGACCAGTATTTCCTCGTTGTTCTGAGCATGGAAGAACACCGGCACGTTTTGCGTGTTGGTCGCCTTGAAACTGGCCATGAACCAATCTCCGTTGTTGAAGTTCAAGGTGCGGTCGAGAAAGACGTCATCTATGGCGAAAGTGTCCGATATGACCTGCCTGTCATATGGCCTCGGCATGGTCCCCACGAAGTAGCTGTGAAGCTGCTGCAGCACGTTGGTGTTAAGGCGCGCTATCCTCTGAGCGGCTATCCAGCCGCTCAGGTAGTACTTCCTTCCATGCCTGAGCAGCGTTTCAACCGCCTGCGTGGACATGTCGGTGTAGTCCTCCCTCTTGCTCTCATAGGGTATGAACTCCTGGGCCTCGTCGAAGACCAGGAGTATCTTCGGGTTGTCGCTGTACTCGCTGCGCCTCTTCTTCATCAAGCTGTCAACTAAGTAGCTGGAGAGCCACCTGGCCCTGCGCGTGTCAGCAATGTCAAAAACGAAAAGCCTGGGCGAGCCGGGCGACGTTATCTCCGCCAAGCTCCTTTCCAAAGTATATCCCGTCCTCTTCGTCCTAACCATGTCGACCACGCTTTTCAGCGACGCGGCCATGGCCCTTAGCGCGCTGCTCTCCCTGATCTGGGCCTTGTCAAGCTCTGCCTCAAACTCGTTTGCAAGCTTCTTATCACCGTATATCTCCATGTCCTCTGCTTCACCGTCAAAGCCAAGCTCGGCCTTTCTTTCCTCTGCCCTCGCCCTTATCATGTTTATCAGGACAGGCAGCACCACCTTCTGCTGTGCAGGCGTGTACTTGTCATTGCTCATGTCTCCTAGCACTTCCAACAGGCCCCCATAAGTGGTCATGCGCATGGCGCTTTCCACGTCGGGGTTTGGCAGCTCGATTTCCTTGACCCTTTCATCAACGATGAGCCGGTACACCGCTTGCCTCGCGAGGTCGCTCAGAGAGGCCAGGGAGGCGGGCATGACGTGCCTGTGCATGAAGTCGAAGCTCTGCTCCTTTGGGTCGCCTCCCCTCAACCGGTTCGCCATTATCACGCGCCCATCATCGTAAAGGACGTCGAGGAGGGACATGGCGTACTCTGATGACACGTCAACTATGACGACCTTTAGGTCAGGCATCGTCTCCAGCGCTTTCCTGATCATCATGGCCATGAGGTTTGACTTTCCAGCCCCCGTATACCCAAACACCCCCGCGTGGTAATGAACTAGGTTCTCCATGTTAACCGTGAGAGGTATCGGTTTCTGCCCCTCTATCATGAGGTTTCCAAGGGCGCTGTCGCTGCCGCTATAGCAGAAAAACGAGCGAAGGGCTTCATCGTCTAGCAGCTGGGCGGCTGATCCCACGAGCAAAGGCTCCTCGCCCTTGACGTACTTGGGCTCGCCTTCAAGCTTCATCAGGTATCCTGTTGGCGCCGCCACCATCTCTATCCAGGTGCTCTTGCTTCCGCCCTCCCAGTCCTTCTCTATCAGATCCATGAACTCCCGCCTGACAGGAGCAGGCTGCGAGAGGTCAAGCGTAAGCATCGAGTAGTGCATGAGGTTCCTATCAGCCAGCTCGTAAACGGAATAATAACCGTCCTTGGTCTTCACGTTTTGAAGCGCAAGAAGGCGGCCCACGGTCAGCCTTTTGGCGACTTCCGGATCATATTCTGCCTCGAGCTTCACAAGCTTAAACGTTATTATGCCATGCCCGTCAGCGGTGCTTCTGTTGACGGAGACCTGCTCCCTGAGCCTGCAGCTGAACTTCCCTCCTATGTCGTCAAACAACGGATCTCCTCCTCATCTGTTCGTAGTACTTCCTCATATCCCTGTACTTTCCCGCGCCAGGAGGCAGGCCAGCCCTGCTCAGCTCCAGGTCTATTGCCGAGAGGTAAGCCCTTCTGGCCTCGGCCTGCATGGTCTTGGCTTTTTTGTCAGCCAAGAAAAGCGGGTAGTTGTACCCAAGGGCCTCTGGTATTGCCTCCCTTGCCATGGGCTCAAGGTAAGTAAGCACAAGATCAGAATAGCCATCCCCTTCCCAGTCGCTGCCACCTTCAACCCAGTCATCACTCGGCGGGATGGAGTAAAACGGCCTATCGTATCCAAAAACCCTGCCCAGCGAGGAAGAGGCCAGCTTCACGTATCCCCTAGCGAAAACCCTGGCGGGAACGCTCTCCCCATGAAAGCGCGCGTCGAACTCAAGGGATCTCCAAGGAGGTTGCACTCCGAGCATGTCAGAAACCGTTGACAAATAAGCCAAATCTGTCCCCATGTTAGGCGAGTACTCGGAAATGCCCCTTTTAAGAACAAGCGCCTTGAAAGCGCCATCGATGAAGTCGGAGGAGGAAGACTCCTTAGTTATGCCGATCAACAGGGTGTTCTTTTCGAGGGCAAGCTTAAGGAGAGAGCGCAACGTGAGAAGCGATAGCAACTTTATGTCGCCCTCTTTAACCCATTTTCCATCCTTCCAGAGCGGATGGTCTTCGGGGTTAAACAGGACTCTGTTAAGCGCTTTGTCAAGGCCTGTTTCCAGCCTGTCCTCAAATCCCACCAAAAGATCCTCAGAGCTGATTTTTCCCGCAAGGCTCATGGCAGAGGCGCTTTCCAGCCACGAAAGCGCTTCGCGGGCAAGGTCGGGATTACTGAGGCCCAGCGCTGAAGAAACCTCTGACCACGAACCTCCATGCCTGCCAAACTCATTCATGACCTGCCATGCGAGCTGAGGTCCGATCGTCTGCGTAGCCCCGCGTGAGGGGATTGAGTTAAGGGCGATCCCTATCGTGCCATCATCAAAGAAGAGCGATTGATGCCCTCTCAGAAAGTTCTCAACATCGGTTGAAAGGTGCGAGTACTCCATGGAAAGCGACCTGTCAAGAAGAAGAATTCCCACGTCACCGGTTCTTACGGCTGCGCGAGCTAGCGCAAGCTCACTCAGCTCCATGAGCAGCGGTGGGACGTCTGCGGGGGACCCATCGGCCTTGCTGGTCACATCAGCCACATCTCCCTCATGCATGGGTATTGCCATCGAGACCTCTGTGGGAAGGTTTACCGACGTCTCCTCAGACATGACCAGCGCCCCCGAGGCGTTTCTTTCCAGCCTGCCGGCATACCCAAAGGCTCCGGCGTAGAACACCAGCAGGTCGTACCGGCTATCAACGCTCTCCGTGCCGTCTATGGCCATGTAGCTGAGCGGCTTGGCATCTGCTATTGTGCGCTTGATAAAGGCGAAGCGCAACTTCTCCGCATACCTTGACAGCTCCTCCAGCCTTTCCTGGCGCACCTTTAGCAGAAAGTCCGTTGATGAAAATACGCGTTTAACTATGTCGTCGGTTGGCACAACAAACACTTAAATTGGCTTTTAAACGTTGATGAGCGTTCTGAAAGTGATCAGGCGGACCCGCGGAGATTTGAACTCCGGATCTGCGGCTTAGAGGGCCGCCGCCCTATCCTGGCTGGGCTACGGGTCCATCTTTTAGACACAAAGCGCTTTTTTACCTTTCGCCATAAAATGCACAATTGAGGAAAAGGTCGGCCCAGCCCTGAGCCTTTTTCTCGGGTGCAATTATGCATCGCGAACGCTCTTTATGCCCTCAGACGTCTCTTAAGGAGTTTGCGCGTTATTAACACAAACCGGAGCACCCATGTGGCAAACCGCTTGGCGGCGAAACGCTTTTGAGTTTTTAGGATCCTGACCCCTTTTCAGGCAGCCACGAAAAACCACGCATTTGCCATTATTATGATGCAAAACCCAAACTCGGCTTGGAATATGGAAAAGCGGCGCCTTTTCGCATTGCAGCGCATAGTAAGGCGCAGAAGCCGATAAAGCGGGCCTGGTGGGATTTGAACCCACAATCTACAGCTTTCCTCACTAATCCTGTTTAGGGGGTTCGGCCAGGTTCTGCCGCCCTATCCAGGTTAGGCCACAGGCCCATGCTGAATTATAGGTAGAAATAAAGCGTTATGGAGCGAGGGCACAAGGTCAGTCGGGCCGGTGGGATTCGAACCCACGACCTAGCGGTGACGGCGGACGGGCGCTCACTGATGCGCTTATGCGCCCTTGCGCCCGCGAATCTCTACAGCCGCCAGCTCTACCACTGAGCTACAGCCCGACGAATATTCTAGAGAAATTGATTTTTAAACCCTTCGCCAGCCTAAAAAGGTCTAAGTAACGATTTACACTTATGTGGTGATCAGAGTTCGCAGATTTGCAGGGCCCTGGGCCGTCTCAACTTACAGTTAGCGTTGAATCAGCAAGTCAGCGCACAATAATCAAGAGCCGATTTCAAGCTAGAAGCGGGTTATCGTCTACGCGCTCGTCTGCGTGCTAAGGGTTATGGCGCCGGTGGAAGGACTCGAACCTTCGACCAATCGGTTAACAGCCGATCGCTTTGGGCGGTTTTTGCCTCTACCTGTAGCTGAGCTACACCGGCAGGAGAAATTCCAGCTATCGCTATTAAGTTTTTTCCAAGAAAAAACAAGACATGGGTTTATGGAAAGGTCATTTGGCAGCGTCCAACCCGTACAGGCTTTTGTCCTTGGTTTCAAACCCCTTGACCTGCCAGATTAGCGCTGCCGCGAGGCCTATAGCAAATACGATGGTTGTAATCGCCATCGCCGAGCCGAAGCTGAAAGAAATCATTCCCGAAGTGAGGATGCCGGTTATTATTCCCGTGGATATCCAAACGATCATCCTTATTAGAGAAACGTAGAGGCCCCTCCTCTCTGTGCCAAACAGCTCGGGTTCAAGCACGGCCCTAGCTCCCCACGTGATCTCAACAGGCACGAAGATCAAGGTCATTATTGCCAGCAATGCGAAGCCACCAGTACTCCTGGTCAGTGAGACAAAGGCCCACAAGACAAGCCACAAGAACAGGAGGAGGGCGTAGGACATAGTTGCAAAGGTCCTCCTTTCGATATGCGGAACCAACCAAAGGGCAGCCAAGACGCCCACCACGACCATCGTAAAACCGCCGATCAATGGGACTAGACTAGCAGCAGATGATGAGAAGTAAGAGTAAGAAACGCCGTAAGTGGCGTAAACAAATGCCACGTCCTGAGCTATGCCTATGAGGATCAAGACAAGGAACCTCAGGGATAGCCCACCACGAGGCTTAACGGGCTCGGCCGAGCCGTCCTTCTGATGCCAAGCCTGTTCGACGTTCATGTCAACTTTGTGCTTTACAGCACTCCAAGGGGTGCTCTCCTCTACAAGGAACCAAGTTATCACTAGCGCGATGAGAGGACCTATGAACATAAGTGATATCGCGATGGTTTGCTGAAATGCGCTGAAGCCCAGAAGCACCGGGATGAACACTATAGCAACGCCCAGATTGCCAAAGTTCTGAGTTATGACGAGAAGGGTTCCCCTGGTCTTGGCCGATGCCTGCTCAGACATCATGGCCAATATGGGGCTTTCAAGGCCTATGGCTGACATCCCTACCAGGATGAATGAGATTAGAAGCGCTACGGTGGACCCGCTTAGAGCGATATACAGAACGAGGCCTACCAACAACATGGCAATGGTCGTTAAGAAGGACGTTTTTCTTCCCATGTAGTCGGCCATATACCCCGCCAGAAAGGCTCCCACCCCTCCCGCTACGTAAGGGAGGCTGTAACCCAAGAAAGCAAGCTTCGATGGGATTATTCCGGTGATCGCTGCCACCGGGCCGAAGCTCTCCGCAACTCCGTAAACCAGCATCCCCATGCCCAAGGCCACCAAGGCGCTCCAGGGGATTTTCTGCCCTGAGCTCAGCGAGCCTTGAGGTGCGCTTCCAGCGTCGATCTTAGCAGAATCTTTCATGCCATCAGCGCCTTTTTCAGGAGTAAGCGCTCTGGTCATTCAGTTCAACCTTGTGTAAAATAACACCTAAGATATAAGTCTATTTAGACAAGTTCGTGTTATGCTCAGAATGCGAAACAGTTCTGATGGATCCGATGGCACGGGAGGCGGAAACTCCTTGATGGGAGCTGCCAGCACGTTTTCAACTGACGCAGCTTCTCTTTTGAACCCTCTTAGCTCGGAGGGAGGGATCGGCAACGAAATCATAGCCGTCTTGTAGTGCATGGAATAAGGGGCTCTCACGTCACCATTGGGCTTCATGCTTGACCAATCTATCAGTACTTGTTCGGATCTCTCTTCTTTCTTTGCAACGGTAGAGGAGGTTACGGGCCACTTTATCTCTCCAAGGTCATAATCACTTATCCATTTTTTATCTTCTTCCAACTTCTTCTCAACATAATTTCTGATATCGATAGCCAGTTGCCGATAAAACGCATAAGCGTCGGACTTTTCGGATATAAGCTTGTTAGAGTTATCAAGTGCAGCCCATATCTGAAAGCCACGCGATCCGCTGAACTTCAACAGGTAATTTATGCGCGCTTCTTCCATGAGATCTACTATCGCTTCAGCCACGGCTTTAACCATTAGAAATCCCTTTTCTTCCTGCTTAAGCCGTTCGCCTGCATCCAGATCTAAGATCAGGTAATCAGGGTAATTCGAGTTGAACCTGCTGACATACGGTATGAAATCGACGCAATGGTCGTCTACGTAGGCCAGCAGCTCTTGCTCGTTGGATATGGAAATGAACTGTGGCTTGGGTCTATACCTCTTATACCTAACAAAGAGGGGTTCTAGTTGATGTATGGGGTCTTCTTTCCCCGAAAACACCTTGATAACCGATACTGGGCGGCCAATCAAGAAGGGAAGCAAGACCCTGGCTACCTTGGGATAGTAGTTTCTCGCCTTCCACACAGTTAAGTATGACAAGTTAAGACCATCAGAAATCTCGTTAAGCCTATTGCGAAGCTCCATTTCTCCCTTGTCGGTTATCGCGTATTTTCCCGCTGATTCTTCTACAAGGCCATTAACTATAAGGGCGTGCACCTCAGACTCCAGTTGATCTCTCGTTAAGTCGCTCCCGTCAAAGGCCTTGACATCCCTTGCTACTTTTTCGTGTATATGTTCTATCCCTATGTATTTTCCCTCTTCCTTTATGGACAACAGAAGCAAGACCCTGTCCGCTACGGAGGGCTTCCTCATATCAAAACGCGCATTTGCGGTTAAAACCTTTGCGCATAACGTTCCCAGGTTAATTCGCACCGCCCCCATTTCCACCAATTAATGGAATGCTCAGGCGAAACCGGGATAGTGTAACTCAGAACATAGCTTGAACAGGTAAGCCAATGCTTCGGACTCTTTTCCCGTTCTAGAGGGATGTTTCCAGCCATCCCTGACGCCCTTCAGATACCTCTCGAGCAATTCCCGATCTCCTATGCCCATTTCAATGAACTCCGTAATCAAAGAAGCCATTAGCTCCTGCTTGCTCTCGCTCGTCAGAACCTTAAGCATGAACGCGTGTTTAGGGGCGCCCTCTGCGATAAACACACCGGAACCACCACGGGAGACGACGGTTGAAAGCGCCTCGGCAACGAGTGCCGACACCGTCACCCCGCGATCAATAGCAGCGACCTTAACCTTCTTCCAAAGCTCCTCCGGCAATTCGAAACTGGTACTTACCTTCATACCATGGCAGGTAAATACCGATTTAAGTATTTCCGAACGCATCCCCGCGCAGCCGACCCATGAGCGAACCCACGAAACCAGCAACCGCTAAGCCGGCCACCCACCCAAACGCAACACACCCGCAACAAAAAGAATCCCAACCACCGCCACGCGACAACTCCCAGAAACCGAAGCACCGCAAATAGACCGAAACGTAAAAACCCATCGAATAACCAACGATTGACATAGCTTATCATAATCGCCCCCACTCGCCAAACGATTCCATTAAGCTATTGCCAACGATTAACTACGCAAATCAAAGATAATCTGCAACACTGAATTCAACGACCGCTCCCCTGACTAGCATCCCTTTACATGTCTTTAAGCGCTCTCGTATGTAAGGCAAGGAGCTCAAAAGACAGACATTGTAAAACATATACGCTGCGCTACGCAATGATCCAAGTTACTCGAGCTCTACAATGTATTAGTCTATATAAGGGCCGTAATTATTGTATGTCGAAATCTAAGGAAAATCGCGTTTTCGCATATTTACACATAGACAAAGAACTTACAGTCACGTAATAGCGCAGCAACCTGCGGCATATTGCATGTGATCTTTCGTGTGATATGGCGTAGCTTCGCTCAGGCCCATTGGGCCATTGCTCAAGCCTCTACCAAGATTAGTGCAAAATATAAGCTCATGCAAGCGGCCAGAGGCCCAATAACCACTTACACTAAAATATGAAAACCCGATGTCGATGAAGCCTAGTCGCGCATGAACATAATGAATGCGGTTAGCTCGTTACAACAAGCCCTAAGGCCGCACCACAGATCGCGTTTAAAAACATACATCACATGAATCCAGTGTAATGGAGTGTCGCGAAAAGCTCTTATTACGGACTGAGGCGAGAGCAACAGGCGCATCATGAGCGCACGTTCTCCGTGAAACGTCAAACAGTAAGGCGGTAACATAAACTACAATATGCGCGCTTCAATGCCGCGATAACGCGGGCTTAAGTTAAGACGGTAAGCGTCATATCTCCAAGTAAAAACAAAAATGGGAATTTTATCACTACGCTCAAAAAGCCTGAAAACAACTATCCCCTTGGTGCCGGACATTACCCAGATGCTACATAAACGGTTAGCGATGGATATTTACCAATACAAACTTGCAAATACCCCCACGGCTGTCACATAGCAGTCCTGGACACCCCAAGCTTTGTCCAAAAAAAAGTACAGATTCATGTGACCATAGTCCAAAAGGTGCTTCAAATGCAAGCATCCAACCCGATATTAAGCAGGTGCCGTACCTCACCCTCATAATGCTCTTTCTTTAATAGTTTTCTTTGCATGATACAAAGTTATGCTCGATGAAATGCATGCAGGAAATCAGGCGCAACCCTATAAAAAATCCATGTGTTACGGCGCCCTTAATGGCAAAACTTATGTGCATCACGAGCGCACTTTCAGGTAAGGGAGAAGGAGCCTTATTTGTAACGCTTAGCAGCAAATGAAGTCTCTGTAGTATCAGCCATAGCATACTTGCTATAGCATGTTTATCTCTTACCTGCATATTTACTGGGAGGCGAGATGCTGGATGGCTATCGGCACGCTATGTGCTGAGGAAACTCCGCCCACGCCGTGGCACCAGAGCACCGTAAGGGTGCATGGCGAGAGCCATGCTCCTGGCACAGAGACGAGACACGAAAGGGCATATGAGGAGGAGGCCGCTTGGTTGACGAGCCCTTGCCGTGGTGAAATGGCCAGCCTCTGGCGTGCAAGGGCAAGCATCACCGATGAGGGCCACGGGGAGGTGAAGGTAGCCCGCTTAGTTAAATGCCATCTAAAACAGAAGGCGGGTTACGGGCATCACGCCTCCTCTCCAGTTCGCGGAGCTGCACCTCAACTACTTCCTTAGAGGTAAGACAACTCGAGTATTTATCAAGGAGGCTCTGATTAAGGTCGAGAAAATGCCCGGCCCACTTGAAGTGGGTGAGTACGCGGATTGCTTGGTCTTTCCATCCAAGTATGTAGAGCGCTGCTGCAAGGGCCTCAGCGGTGGATAAGTTGATAGGTTGGTCCTGCTTGACGGGATTCCCAGCCAAAAGAAAAGGCAAAGCCCTCCTAACCCTGTTTTCTACGTTCTTGAACACAAGCTCGGCATGTTCCCAGGAACAATCTACCAAAGCCATTCCGTGACGCTCAACGAAATCCGCGTCCGCCGGAGATAGCGCATATTGAGAAAAGGGATCAAGTAAAAGCGAGCTTCTGGGAATGGCGTTAACGCTCCTGACCAGCTGGACTTCTCCTGCCTTGGCCAAACGCAATGCAGTGCACGCATGGGGATTATCATCCCCTTTTCTGTATACCCAAATTTTCGGCATCCTTCAATTAAACCTTTACAGGTATTAATAAGTCCTTTTAGATGCTCTGAGGCGGAGTTTTTTCCCGAGGGGATAAATATATAGCCTTGCGCGCGTTATATATTGAGTTGGCTTCCGCGTACGTGGTAATAAATACCGAAATAGGCGGCGAAGAAGAAACCCTAGAACAGCTAAGAAAAATACCAGAGGTCAAAGAAGCACATGAAGTATACGGTGTCTACGACCTCATCGTCAAGATAGAGGCGCCCACCTTGGAGGCGCTAAAGGACACCGTAACCAATAAGATAAGGAAAATAGATAAGGTAAGATCCACGCTCACGATGATCGTAACTGAAGATAAATAAAGTTTTTTTAGAAACGTGTGCCATATGCGGAGAAAGACCAGCCGTTCATAAGTGTAGAGTATGCGGGAGGCAAGTATGCGAGGATGATTATGATGCCAGCACAGGGCTATGCTCGGTCTGCAAGGAAACTATGTGCGAGATTTGTCACTCCAATCTCAGCATAGGCACGTGCAAGGTATGCGGCAGGCTCGTGTGCTCCAAGGACAGCGTAAGACAAAAAGATGGCTCGCTTATATGTCTGGATTGCCTGTCTGGATTGGAATAGACGACACCGACTCCTACTACGGAGGGTGCACAACATGGGTCGCGGCGAAGCTCGCCCTTCGGTTTAAGGACAGGCTGCTGGATTTTCCGTATTTGGTGAGGCTTAACCCCGAAATTCCTTGGAAGACCCGCGGAAACGGAGCTTTGGCGCTTAAGTTTTCCTCGTTAACTGACAACGAGGTAGAAGAGGTTGCTACCTTCGTCATGTCTGTCGCGCGCGGGGATGGGAAAGCTAGCCCCTCTCTTCTAATTAGCTGGGGAGATGTGAGACAAGACAGGTTTGCCATAAAAGCGATCAGAGATGTCATCACCAGAAGGGAGCTGGAGCGCGCCCTGGAAAAAATAGCTCCTACCTCTAGGTACTTTCTAAAAAAACCGGGCAAGTCACGGGGGCTAATTGGTTGCATAGCAGCTGCCAGTCACCAATGGTCCGACGCAACTTACGAGTTAATAGGCTATCGCGACGATCAAAGCTACGAACGCCCGGAGTTCCGTGAAGACGTGCTTTGGATGGACTCATTAACGGCACCAATTACGTTCGCGAATTTCGACAGGGAAGCCGGGAAGCCGCTGATATACCCGCATGGCCCGGATCCGGTCTTATTTGGCATAAGAGGTGAGGACGTAAGGGTATTAAAAGCAGGAATGATGATGCTCCGGAACAGCTGTTCATTCTGGATGGTTTTCAAGACCAACCAAGGAACAGACGAGCACGTGGTCGCAATTCGGAGTTTTGAGCAAGCGTATCCGTATACTACTGTATCTATAGAGGCACACGTAGCGTCAAATCCAACCACAATATCTGGAGGGCATGTCGTAATAGACCTAATCGATAAGGATGGGAACCATGGGCAGGCGGTCTTCTACAGGCAGACAGGAAACTTGAACCGGGTGGTCAGGAGGCTCGTTAGAGGCGACCTTGTACGCATATGGGGTGGGGTGCGGCCCGAAACTCAGCGCAAGGTGATAAATGGGCAGGGCCTCACACTGGTTGCGCCAAAAAACACCTATGAAGAGGTTCCTTCCTGCCCTTTTTGCCACAGAAAGATGAAGGAAGTCAACGCGGGTCGCTACATATGTGATACTTGCGGAGTCCAGGCAGTCGGCAAAGCACGGCTTCAGCTCAAGCGCGATATATTGCCCAATAGGATATACCAGCCCTCCGCTTCCGCGTTTAAGCACCTTATGAAGCCAGCAGGGCGCAGAGCCATCCTAACTCCTCAAGAAGTTAGGTCCATTCTCTCATAAAATAGTATGATGCTAGATGAACTGGAAGAGCGGCGCAGATCAAAAATCGCTTCATTTTGCACCTAGGGATTTGACGTCATATTAATCTAACCGGGCGCACATAAAAACCCCTTTCTACCCCACTGGCTGGCCGATTCGCTCAATGTGACCGCATAACCGAGCGAGCTGTTCTCACAACAGAATCATTCAGTACTCTTTAGATGGTACCGTTTTGAAGAGTTTCACCGCGGGGTCCCTCATCGCTTATATCCCATCCGTATGGCGATGCGCCGTAGAAGCGAGCTTAAAGAGGACTCCAAATAGGCTCCCACACATGTAATTGTCCAAAATAATGGACTACCAATTAATGGATGCCATGTTTCATGAGGATCAGTATCAGTAGCGAGGCGAGGATTTGAACCTCGGATCTCAGGGTTATGAGCCCTGCGAGATAACCTGGCTTCTCTACCTCGCTATTTTTTACGAGTGCAGCTGAATATAAGCGTTGCCCGCTTACACTCCTCGCAGTACACGTCGCGTTTCGAGGTCAAATCTGTGAATTTGCTGGCATCTAGATCAGTTAACCGTGGACCGCGTCGAAGTTAACTCATACAGAAATGCCGTTGGCGATGTTCGCCGCTAGAGCGCACACTCCGATGCGGATTAACAGTTTTAAACTGTTTACGCGCCCTCCACGGCAAAAGTACCCCTGCATTTCCACTGGAGCGCTTGGAAATGCAAGAACGCGCTATAGTGCTTGGCGGCAAATCCATGAGTGCGTTAACACGTTAACGCATTAACACTTTCAACAGAAAACGTATATGGATCGTTAACGGGTTAAGGCTTGACCGTGAAGCCCCAGGTCAAGGTAGAGGTCAAGGACGCGAATGGCTCGAAGCTGACCATTATTATGAGTGGAAAATTCGACGCAGAAAAACTCAACAAGATAATGGCCGTTATCGGCGAGGGGCACGAAGAATATGTGGGGTATGATCCACAAGAAGAGAGGGGAACTCTAATGGATATGCTGTACAATGCAGTGCAGTACTTCGGCACCGAGTGGTTTGACAGCAAGAGGGCAAGAGATGTGCTGCGCGAGCGCCTTAACAAAGACGTACCGCTACCTGTCGTATCAACTTACTTGAGCAGGATGAAAGAAAGCGGTAAGCTGGTATGTCGTGGCAACCGCGTTCACAGAGAGTACAGATTAGCTTAGAAGCGGAAAAGACGTATCCCCCACCCCTGCTTTTCTACTGGAAAAGATAAAATGGTAAGAAAGAAAGTACGTTCGAAAAAAAATAAAAACAAACAAGGCATTCCACCGGAAATGGAGGGGTGGGGGTCCTTTGAGCTGGTTGACCTGATTTCTCCTGCAGCCTCTAAGATGCTTCTCTCTTTCCTTGTTAGCCGTCTTGGCGGTGTGGCTTTATCAAGCCAACTAAGCCTGCCCCGGTCATCGCTCTACGCTTATATGGGCAAGCTAAGCGATGGGCCTCGCCGGGAAGCCAGGAAAAAGATTCTAGAGTTCTCATTGGCGCACTTCCCCCTTGAGACCAAGGCGATCCTCAGGGACTCAGCAACGCGGCTCAACTATCAGCTTGGAGCGTCGACGTAAATTAATCGATGCCGGGTGTCTCAGCGAAAAAGCCTAAAGGGTGAAGCTAGCTCAAAGTGATGACGAGCCCTCTGCCCTACGTTATCCCCATACTTGTTGACATAGGTTACTCATGGTGGCGTATGCTGGCCGCCCTTCTGCTCTCCATTTTATTCAGCTGGGCGGTTGGCGTAGCAGCGGGCACAAACAAGACCGCCGAAAGGATAATCCTCCCAGTTCTTGACGTGCTGCAGTCAGTGCCAATACTTGGCTTCTTCCCTGTTATGATTTTTGCCATAATCGCCGTTTTGCCAGGCAAGCCAGGGATCGAGCTCGCGGTCATATTTTTGATATTCACAAGCATGGCCTGGAACATGGCATTCGCCGTATATGAAGCTGTGAAGGCGATACCAAAGGAGTTCATAGAGATGGCTAACGATATAGGGATGTCATCGCTGGGGAAGCTGCGTCATCTTTACATTCCTGCCTCTTGGCCAAAGCTTGCGTACAACGCTCTGGTATCATGGGATGTAGGTCTTTTCTTCTTGGTCTCAAGCGAGATAATAACGCTCGGCAATTCCAGCTATTCGGTGAGCCACGGCATTGGCGTTGCCATAGCCACGTACGCCGCGGAGGGCAATTACGTAGCGTATACAGAGGCAATCGTGCTTTTGTTGTTCGCGCTTGTGGTCACGCGCGCGCTTTTCTTGCGGCCGTGGGCGCTGTGGTCGGAGAAGTTCAAGACCGCTGAGGAGGCCAGGGCGGAGCGCCTTGACGTGGTGTACAAAAGCTACAGATGGATCGGCGAAAAAGCAAAGGCAAGGATCTTTTATAACCTTCAAGGGATCGGGGTGATATTCAAACCTTTTTCGAAGGCGGCTAGGCTCATTAACAGACGTCTTGGGGCTAGGTCTGCGCTCGCGGGCAAGCTGGTCGTAGCGGTGCTTTCTTTTCTCATGTTGGCCTTCATCATCCACGCCATATTTTTGAGCATGGTTGCGTTTCATCCAATTTTCGAGCCTTCATATTGGGTTTACCTTGGTCATCTTGAGAGGGAGGTGATTGTGGCATTGTTCTACTCTTTTGTCCGCGTATGGGGTGTTTATGCCATATCCTTAGTGATAGGCGTGCCGCTGGCAATAAAGGCCGCTCTGTCGGAGAAGCTCTACGAGCCGGTTTCAACGGCGACGCAGATAATATCATCTATACCGGGTCCCGTTCTGCTCCCGGCCATGGTCGTTGCGCTGCTGAGCCTGCCCTTCAGGGGAGAGCTCGTGGCGGCAATAGTGATCTTTCTGGGAAGCTTTTGGTACATATTCTTCAACGTCTTGGGCTCAGCACGCACCATACCCAAGCCCATGCTAGAAGCCGCCGACCTCTACGGCATAAGGGGATTCAAGCGGTGGAAAGACATCTACGTACCGGCTGTTATGCCGTCGCTCGTTACGGGCTCCATAACGTTCATAGGGGGTGCCTGGAACACCTTAATGGTCGCCGAGTACTTCGCCGTCTCATCCAGTTCTGGGTCGGTGGTGCTGACCCAGGTTGGCCAGGGTATAGGTAAGCTGCTTGACATCGCTACTTATTCCGGAAACTTGCCCCTACTTGGGCTGTCAATAATTTCCATGTCATTGTTGATAGTTGCCGTAAACTTGACGTTCTGGCGCTGGGCTTATAATTACGCGACCAAGAGGTTCAGCTACAATGTATGAGGAGGCTACCCAAGGCAACGGCCAGCCACAGGAAGGATCGAGCGAGGTCCTGCTCACGGTCAAGTCGTTGTCCTACAGCGTGCAACTGGAAAGGCGCGTGCTTGACGTGCTTAAGGACATAAGCTTCTCAGTCAGCGACGGGCAATTCGTATCAATCATAGGCCCATCTGGGGCTGGCAAGTCGACGTTGTTGAGGATAATCGCGGGCCTCGTGCGCCCTACCAGCGGCCACGTTTATTATCGCGATCAGGAGGTAACTCATCCGATCAAGAACATCTCGATGATGTTCCAAAATTACGCTTTGTTGCCGTGGAAGACCGCGCTCGAGAACGTGGAGATAGCCCTTTACTCAAACGAGGAGCTTTCCGCGAGGGAGAAGAGAGAAAAGGCGCTGAAGGCCCTGACGGCGGTTGGGCTGAGCGGTTTTGAGAACGCTTATCCAGGCGAGCTTAGCGGCGGTATGAAGCAAAGGGTAGCCATAGCGCGTGCGCTAGCCCTCGAGCCCGAGATCCTCCTCATGGATGAGCCCTTTAGCGCGCTTGATCCGTTAACTGCCGACCACCTGAGAAACGAGGTGTATTCGTACGTAATTAACCCTCAATCCCCAATCCGTTCTGTTATAATGGTAAGCCATAACGTTGAAGAGGTCATAGAGCTTTCTGATAAGGTGGTTGTCCTATCGCCTCGTCCTGCTCACGTCGTGGGCGAGGTCAACATCCTATTGAATCGGCCAAGGGATAAGAAGTCGTTCGAGTTTTACACTTACGTCGACCAGGTTTTCGCGCTTCTCACGTGAGGCCTGAAACCGCACGAGCGAAAAGGTTGATTGAAGACCTTAAAGGGAACTCTGAAGCAGGCAAGAGCACGGCACTTCCCATTGGCCAAAACGGGGCGCTTTGCGTGAATGGTCGCGCCATCCGGGTGCCGATTAACGGTTAGCACAACACCATCGCTGAAGGCGAGGAATCCTAGATTAGCCACGCTTAAATATAGATAACATAGTTTATTCGTTAAGGCGATTAGGAATGTCCACGTGGGAAGACAGGTTGATTAAGAAAATGGATATGGTTAAAAAGATGAATTATGGGGACAGGTTATCCCTTTACTCCGATGTGAGACTTATCAATCTCGCGATATTGGAGTCGGTAAATGGTTGGAATCAGTGGCTTAGCGATCCCGCCATAATCGACACCTTCACGGAGGATGAATTGAGGGAGCTCTTCGACGGCTTTAAGAAAGTGGCCCTTGAGTTCATGGAAATGGACCTGAAGTGGACCACAAAGAAGGGCCGCGCCGGACAGGAACAGGGCGCCGGGGATACCTTTGGCGTCAGGTGAGCGGTGAAGCGTTTTGGGAGGAGCAAGTTTAGCGAGCGCAAAGTATGAAGCGCTTTTCTCGCTAGAAGTTGATGGCCCGGTTGATCGCGCCGATATAGTGGGCGCGCTTTTCGGCCAGACAGAGGGCCTCTTCACGGAGGAGTACGACCTAAGGGAGCTCCAAGAAAAGGGCAAGATAGGCAGGATACAGATAAACTCCGAGGTGAGGGGAAAGAAGACGGTAGGAGAGATAACGGTTCCGTCCAACCTCAGCAAAGAAGAAACCGCGTTCATAATTGCGATAATAGAAAGCGTCGATAAGGTAGGGCCCTATAATGCCCACATAGAGCTGAAGTCGTTTAAGGATTTGCGCCAGCAGAAACGGGAAGAAATACTCAAGCGCACCAAGGAGATAATCGAGAAGCAAAAAGAGCAGGAGAACGTGGGCAGCGTCGAGGAAGCCCTTATGGAGCTCATGTATTCCATAAAGGGCTCTTCGATTGAGGAATACGGGCAGTCAAGGCTCCCAGCTGGCCCCGACGTGAAGAAGTCCGAGGAAGTCATCCTTGTGGAGGGCAGGGCAGACGTCGTTAACCTACTGAAGCATGGCTATAAGAACGCCTTAGCTCTGGGGGGTGCCACGGGCGGCAACATCCCGAAAGAGATTATAGAACTTGGTAAAGAGAGGACTCTCATAGCCTTTCTAGACGGCGACCGCGGTGGCGACATGATACTGAGAGAGCTTGAGGAGGCCGGCGTTGACATAGATTTCGTGGCCCGTGCTCCCAGCGGAAAAGAAGTGGAGGAACTGACTGGCAAGGAGATAGCGAGGGCTCTAGACGCCAAAGAGCCGTTCGTTAAGACCCGTGAGCGCATCGAGGAAAGGGCCAGGGTCGAAGCCCATGAAGTTGCCGAGCAGGAGAGCGTCGAAGTGCGGCCTGAGCAGGCCACCGAAAGGGTTGCTGAAAAGGCCGAAGAGCAGCAAAGAGAAGAGGCCAAGGAGCAAGCGACACCCGTTGCGCAGGTTCGCGCCGAGGAGCAGGTTCGCGCCGAGGAGGTTGCACCTCAGCCCACGGTCGATAAGAAGGTGCTAGACGTTTTGGACAGCGTCCAAGGAACGCTGGAAGCGGTGCTTCTTGACTCACAGCTAAACACGATAGCCCGCATTCCGGTGGGAGATCTTGCCGAAAAGCTAGGGGACTCTGAGCCAGACAAGGTTTACGCGGTCGTTTTCGATGGCGTCATAACTCAGCGCCTGGTTGACATAGCAGCAGAGAAGAACGTCAAGACCATAATAGGAGTGAGAGTTGGCAACGTTTCCAAGAACCCTCCCGGCCTTACTATAATGTCAGAGAGGGAGCTCAGGAAGCGCTAGGTTGCTTTTTCGGCTTTGCGCGCCGAAGTCTCCTAGCCTAGTCTGTTCAAAAATAGAGAGTACCTGAGCCTGAAGAGTTGACAGCTCTTTTTTGTAAGCCTCTACGTCGACGCCACTCAAGTCGGGTTTAACCCAAAGTGGGGGCATCAAACTCCCATCTGCCATCAAGACGCCCCTGCGCCTCTTTATCACGTCATCAACCCTAACTTCTCTCTCGACGACAAGCTGAAACGGGCTCACGACCTCAGGCAGCAAAGGAGGCATTTCGTCCTTGGCCTCTTTAGGTCCTTTCTGCAGCACAGCCCCTATAAAAGACGCCTGATACCTCCTTGCCAGCGGAGAATACCTGGGATTGCTTGTCTGGAACTCCGCAAATATCCCATTATCGCCGAGGCCTGCCCACTCCCTTTCCCTTCTTCCTACAAGGACCTTGTTGTACTTCGCCACGGCAGTTCCAACGTCGCTCGCTGATATGATCTTTGCACCGCATCTGTAAATGGGCTGGGCTTCAGTTTCCCCTGCGGGTAGCCCCTCGGCGACCTGAGAGAGAAGCCTCATCTTTATCGTCGAGTCTGCCGTCTTGACTAGATCGGCTAGATCGCTTGCTAGGATTATGGAATCGTAAAGCGATCCCTCATGTATGCCGGTTCTGGCGTAGACCGACTCATTTTCCTTGCGCTTGTGTATAATTGATGCTATGGAGTTAAAGCTAGATGTTAGCAGAAACGAATACGATGAGGACAGCTGCATGAGAAATTCGATCGCCTCTAGCAGGGTTGGAAAGGAGTCAGGTCCAGGAGAATCGTAAAAACCCGTTAGGTGCGAGACCTCTAGGGGGTCGAAGGCGATCCTTCCCTCCAACTTGGGGATGCCCCATCCCCTTATCATCGATCCCTTGCCATCCCTACCAAGGGCTCTAAGCTCCTTGGCATGATCGAGGGCCAGCGAATCAAGCCCACGCCTGCTGCGCGTGGTTATCCCCAACATATCTGGGTCATAATAGCCTATTGTTGCGAATAGCGCCTCGCCATCAACCTCATCCCCGAACGCGCCTCTGGTCGAGCTGTATATCTTGAAACGCGGCCACGCGACCATGTCGATCAGCGCCCACCTAATGTTTGGCTTCTCTCTTCTATCGGAGTCCTCAACCTTCTCGATCACGAATTGGGCCTGTTGCTCGGGGCCGTAGGAGTAAGTCGGCGTGAGTTCGGCTTTGCACCACTTGAACAGCGGGACCTTGTCTATTCGCGTTGACAACGCCTTGTAGCGCTTCTCGCCGTCAGTGTACCATATCTCGAACTCCCCGGTGGTGTTTTTTCTTGCAATTATGGGAAAAATTTCTTCTTCCATATAAGCTTTAGATGCTGTGAATTATAAATTTTTTGCATTTAACGGCTAGACTTAAATTTGCGCCCGCTTGTTCTATGGAAATTGAGCGAAAAAGAAGGAACATCCGAGGGGCAATCGAAAGAAGGAGCTGCCTATCCAGTCGGTGACTTCTACAAGGTGCTTGACGGCTACACCATACTGAAAAGCCAAAACTTTTGGGAAGCCATACTCGCTGTGGAAACCGGAAACGGGTCAAAGCAAATCAGACTCTATCGCTGGAGGAACAAGAACGGGGAGTGGAAAGTAGACCTCGCAAGGTTCAATATAAGTTCCTGGGACATCGAGGCCGTGGCGTCAAAGGTAAAGGAGTTTAAGAGCAAGTACATGGGGCAGCGATCGATCTTTCTTTTCCTTGCTGCCCGAGGACTGGGATTTCAGGGAGCCCCTGACCATGGCGTACTCGTGCCCGTTTATGATCACGCTACGGAGCACCTCATCTACCCTGATCCTGTCGCCGTCATCGAGTTGTTTTTGGCAGTAAAAGAAGTACTCGTTTAGGATGCTATCGCATGGCAACTTTTTGAAGGTCACGGTCATTCCTTTTATCAGCCCCTTCTTCTCCACTATGGTCACTATCGGCGCTCTCTCTATTTCGACTGCCCTCAGGTCTTCTCCCGTCTTTGGGCACTTCCTCCCAGCATCCCTAACGGATTTTACGATGTAGTTGGCTTTTGGGTCGAGGTCTCCTCCGCAAAAGTCGCGCAAAGGACAATCCGAACAATCCGACTCGCCAACCCATCTCTTAAAAGTGTAGCCGACCTTCGCGGACTCGGCCGGCATAAGCACGACTTTTCTCTCCTGCATATTTTAAACAGAGATTCGCATTTAAGAGGTCCGCTGTCGTTTTGCTGAGCAAGGGTGAGCCGCCCTGCCCAAGGGCGGGCTTCCTGCTTCAACAACTCGCATCTGCGTATTCGGTAACCGTGCGGGCCCTTAAGAGGTGCTAAAGGCGGTTGGGCTGTGCCAGTTAATGCTTTGCGCACCAGGATGGCTCAAGAGCCGCATCTCAGCGTCTCTACGGAAAGCGCATGCCTTCTCTTTCCTCAAGGATATCGATCGCAAACGAAACTGCGCGCGCCGAAGTGCCTCTGGGCACTTTTTTTATCACTCTGACAGGGTTTCGCTTCGTCGAGAGGATATCGCGTTGCAGGCAATGATCTAGCCGCATAAAAGTCCCGGCGATCATCATCTTCCCCTCGAGGGGATCTTCGCCCCCTGACCGCCGATAACGTTAAAAGCAAAAAAACAATACAATTGTGTTCTAGCTTGCAAACAGCTAAAGTCTTTAAGGGCACTACGACGGTCGGTGCGCTTTGCTCCGATGGCGTAATACTGGCCGCTGACAAGAGGGCGGTCTCTGGCTACTTCATAAGTCACAAGAGGACCGACAAGATCTCTCTCATAAAGCAGTACATAGCTGTCACCATGGCTGGTACCGTTGCTGAGGCCCAGATATTGATAGATCAGCTGAAGGGTGAGGCCAATCTGTTTGAGATGACCTATGGCAGAAGGATGTCCGTTAGGGCGCTCGCATCGCTTGCAGCCCAGAACATGGGAGGGCAGTACCGGTTCGCGCACTATCCAATTCAGCTCATAATCGGAGGGTATGACGATGACGGTCCAGCGCTGTTCGCCGTGGACTTCTTTGGCGCCATGACCGAGGAAAAGCTCATAGCTACGGGCTCGGGTTCGCCGGTCGCGCTCGGAGAACTTCAGGGTCACGACTTCCTTTCAATGAAGGTTGAGGAAGCCCTGCCCATAGTTAGGAGGGCAATACAAGCGGCAATGGAGTGGGATACAGCCACAGGAGAAGGCGTCGACGTGGTCGCTATAACCAAAGAGGGCGCTAAAAAGTTATGAGGAATCCGGTGAACTTTTTTGGCTGATTATGACCTCGAAGCAAGGCTGAAGCAGATAAGAGAGGTAATATTCAGGAGCGTCCCACCAGAGGCCAGGCTCACGAAGGTCGAGTTCGAGGGGCCAAACATAGCTCTCTACTGCGAAAAACCCCAGGTGCTCCTTGCGGATGAAAGCATAGTGAGGAGCATGGCCAAGCAGATAAAGACCAGAATCATCGTGAGAACCGATCCATCTCAGCTGATGCCGCGGGAAGACGCCGAGAAGCTCATAAGGGAGACCTTGAGCGAGGACATCGGCCTGGAGAGCATCATATTTAACGAAGATGAGGGCGAGGTCATGATAGTGGCAAAGAAGTACGGCCCCCTGGGCGGGCCTAGCAGCCCGTTGCTCAAGGAGATCGCTCAGAAGACCGGTTGGAGGCCCCTCTTCATAAGGGCCCCTCCCATAAAATCCGCAACGCTGAAGGGGATCTTATCGCTTATGAACAACGAGGGAGATTACAGGAAGGACTTCCTAAGAGAGGTGGGACAGAGCATACACAGGCCTCTCATATACAAGAACAACTACGTGACCATAAGGGCGCTGGGAGGGTTCCAGGAAGTTGGAAGGAGCTCAATACTTGTGGAGACGGCGTCCAGCAAGGTTCTTCTGGACTGCGGTGTTAAGCCAGGAGCCGTTAACAGGCTCGATGAGTTCCCCAGACTTGACGCAATAGACTTCGATCTCGATGAGCTTGATGCCGTCATAATCAGCCACGCCCACTTAGACCACATGGGCTTTCTTCCATATCTGTTCAAGTACGGCTATCGTGGCCCCGTCTACATGACAAGGCCGACTATGGAGCTCATGGCCTTGCTGCAAAGCGACTACATGGACATAACGGAGAAAGGAGGGGAGAAGCCGCCCTACGGCGTTAACGACTACAAGAAGGCTCTCCTCCATACCATACCCCTTGAGTACGGAGAGGTAGTGGATATATCTCCCGACGTCAAGGCCACGCTTTACAACGCTGGGCATATACTCGGCTCTGCCATAACGCACCTTCACATAGGGGAGGGGGAGCACAACATAGTTTACACCGGCGACTTCAAGTACGCGGACACCAGACTTCTTCAGAGGGCCGAAACGGACTTCCCCCGGGTGGAGACGCTCATCATGGAGAGCACCTATGGGGCTAAAAACGACATAATGGTACCTCGTGAAGAGGCCGAAAGGCAGTTCATTGAGGCAGTTAGGGTCACCCTTGAGCATGGAGGAAGGGTTCTCATACCCGTGCTTTCCGTTGGCAGGGCACAAGAGCTCATGGTCATACTCGCGCAGGCGTTCAACGACGGAGCGCTTCCCAAGACAAAGGTTCACATGGAAGGGTTGCTTTACGAGACCACGGCCCTTCACATGGCGCACCCCGAAGTGCTAAGCAGGGCTCTAAGGGATTCCATTTACTACGATGAGAACCCCTTCATGCACGAGAACTTTGACATGCACTTGAGGATAGAGGACAGGCAGAAGCTGGCTAAAGGAGAGCCGTGCATAATAATGGCGCCAGCCGGCATGCTCACGGGAGGGCCGGCGCTGGATTACCTGAAGTACATGGTCGAGGACGAGAAGAACGCCATAATATTCACAAGCTATCAGGCGGAGGGAACTCTCGGCAGGAAGATAGCCAAAGGGGCCAACGAGATACAGCTAGAGGACGAAGCGGGCCAAGAGAAAACGTTCAAGGTCCTTATGAAGGTCATCCCCATAGAGGGATTGTCTGGGCACTCAGATAGAAGGGAGTTGGTCCAGTTCGTTGAAAGGCTCAGGATGCGCCCTAAGACCATCATAGTGAATCACGGTGAGCCGAGGAAGATCGACGACTTGGCCTCGTATCTCAGGTTCCGCCTTCGCGTCAACGCCTTCGGGCTTGAAGTCATGGATGCCATAAGGGTTTATTGAAAGGCGGGAGAAACTTATAATTTGAGCTGGATATGTAGATGCGTCAAGCTTGAACAAAGAGAAGTCTAGGGGCATACACGACGTCCTCCTCCCCGAGAAGGTCGCCATAGGGCCGGGCCTTTCCGACGCCGCAAGGGATTACATAGGGGGCCTCGCTTCTGGTGGCAGGATACTCTTCGTGCACGGCAGGAGCTCCTACCTCAAGCTTTCAGGGATCTTAAGCGGGCTTGCGCTTGACGATGTCGAGATAGATGCTCCACCATCGCTGGCTGAGGTCCAAGCTGCATCTGAAAGGCTTCGGTCGCCTCGCTACTCCGTTGTCGTGTCAATAGGAGGCGGTTCCGTCATAGATGCTGGGAAGCTCCTATCTTCAAGGCTAAACATACCCAGCGTTTCGATCCCTACCTCGCTTTCACACGATGGGATAGCGTCCCCCCGCGCCTCCCTCAGGTCAAATAACGGGCCCGCATCCATGGCTGCCAGAGTCCCCAGGGCCGTTTTCGTGGACCTTAGCGTCGCCATGTCATCCCCTCACCGTTTCGTGGCGGCAGGATTCGGGGATACCGTAGCAAAGAAGACTGCCGTGCTTGACTGGAAGCTCGCAAGCGAAAAAGGAGTTGAAGAGTATGGAGATTATTCTGCCGCGCTCGCAGAGCTCTCAGCAGAGCACGTACTGAGGGCCTCAAATTACATAGCGGCCGGAAGCGAGTTTGGACTGAGGGTTTTGGCTGAGGCTTTGGTGAGCTCCGGAATTGCGATGGCCATAGCTGGGTCTAGTAGGCCCGCCAGCGGCTCAGAGCACCTATTTGCTCACGCGCTTCAGCTGCTGCGCCCAGATGCAGCCCTACACGGCGAGATGTGCGGGGTTGGAACCATAATGATGGCGAAGCTTCACGGCATAGATTGGGAGCAAATAAGGCGCTCGCTTCAGGAGGTTGGCGCACCAGTTGATGCCAGAGGTCTTGGCGTTGCCGACGTGGACGTCGTCAGGGCCCTAACCATAGCTAACAAGATAACCAACAGGTACACCATATTGAGCGAAGGCCTGAGCTTTGACGAGGCTGAAAAGCTAGCTCGCTCCACTGGAGTCATCAGGTAGATTTCCCGCTTTCCATTTTCTTGCCGGCTGCGACCATGGCGATTCCTAGGATAGTGGTTATGGGTTCCGGGGCAGCGATCAGAATCATGCCCAAAGCTATGAGCTTCTTTCCGACGTCTGAGTTTCCATGCGGATAGCGCTTCACCAGGCCGTCAATTTCCTCAAGGCAGCGCCGCTGCGACTCCTTGTCAGGGTGCGCCATGAACGAGCTCAAAGATAGGTAAAGCTCTGCTAGGTCCGATCTTTGACCAACGTAATTTTCCAGCGCCAGCTTTTGCGTAAACGCGTCCAGCTTCTTGATTTGATGCTCAAGCCTATCTAACGAGCTTGCTTCCATTACCAAGCATGTGGGTACCTTGTGGCTTTTACGATTTCGCTGAAAGTAAATTATATCACTAGCGATATACTTAAATGGGTTTGCGCGATAACTGTATGAGCGAAGTTAAAGACGCGGTTCCGAGGGGATTCACCCGCTATTACGTTCTTTACTTGTTGTCGAAGAACCCCATGACCGGAAAGGAGATAATCGACGCCGCTTCCTCTGATCCAAACCTTCACTGGAAGCCCTCGCCGGGGCTCATATATCCAATGCTTGGGAGGCTTTTGGATGAGGGCTTCATAGAGGAGGTAGAGGGAAAGTACAAGATAACCGACAAGGGCAAAGGCAAGCTGGCCGACTACTATAAGTATCAGGCAGGGCTAATTGACAGAATAGCGGCCATTGAGGAGCTTGCAACCAAGATCGCCGATACCAACTTACTTGTTACATCTGAGGTTATTGACAGCGTTACATCGGGGGTAAGCCAGCTTAGGCAGAAGGTGGGCCCGGAGGTAAAGCTAAAGCGCATCAAGGAGCGCTATAGGGACTTCTTGAAGTCCGAACTTGATAGGATAAACAAGGAGCTTGAGAGCGAAGCGTCCTCAGAACAGCGCGATAAGAGCGCCTCTGGTAACTGACCAGAGCGCCCTAGCAAGGGCGCGGTTATCCCTGCGCCACCGGAGAAACTATTACTATATTATCGCCCCTTACCACAATAGTTCCCAAATCCCTACTTTTTCCGTCTTGAGATACCTCTTCGGCGTTCTCTAGCACGACGTTAAGGTATATGTCATAGTTTTTGAGGAGGCCTCTAATTGTTTTTCCTCCCTTTAACACCAGTAATACGGTTTTTCCAAACGAGCTATCCATAAGCTGTTGTGTGGCCGGTTCAGACAATCTGAGTAATCCGGGGCCGTTGTACTTAACTCTATCGCACCCGTGTTGAAGGAGGACACGCCGTTTCGGACTCTAAGGCCGCGCCCTCAGGCCCTTGCACGTATTTGGCCGTGGTTACAGGGGTTGCGCGTGCTTTGACGCGTAAGCCGTTGTTCGGGGTGATGCGTTCGCGTCGGCTGTGAAGCGAAAAGCGTATGGCTTTCGACTAAGTCATCCTATGACCGCCAAGAAAGTGCTTATTGCAGGAGGAGGCGTGGGGGGAGTTGTGGCGGCAAAAAAGCTATCTGAGCGCCTTAAGGGAAAAGCGGAAATAACGCTTGTCAGCGATTCAGACTACTTCTACTGGCCACCCTACCTCAGCGACGTTGCCTTTGGAAGCATGGGTCCATCTGAGATATACCAGCCGCTTTCTCGCCTTTCAGAAAGGGGAGTAAAGGTGGTGAAGGCAAAAATAACGAAGGTCGTTCCGGAGAACAGGAAGGTGATGACAGAGTCAGGGGATCTCGGCTATGATTACCTGATAGCTAGCCTTGGCTCCGTGTACGACTTCTCGAGATATGGCCTTTCAGCGGGGATGCATAACTACACGCTAGAGGGGGCGCTGAAGATGAGGGAGGGTCTTTCTTCTTTTGGAGGTGGTAAGCTAGTAATATTTGCTCCAGAAATGGTTCACAGATGTGGGATGTACCCCTTTGAGCTCGCGAGCAGGCTTGATGTCTCATTAAGAAAAAGAGGGATAAGAGAGAAGACCGATATAACTTTGATACATCCCTTTGAGAAGCCGGTACAGCCCCTGGGGAGGGAGATTTCGGGTTACCTTGAAGAGAGGTTTCGGAGCCGCGGCATAAATTACGTGGGGGGAGCTAAGCCCGTGGGAATAGATCAAGCGGGAAAGAAGGTCGAATTGGAGGGCGAGGAAGTGCCCTATGACCTTCTCGTGGTCATACCTCCGATACGCCTTCCTCCAGCTTTCCGGGAGTCCGGGCTCACGACCAACACGCCGGCTGGCGAGTGGACTGCAGCGGATCCCTCCAACGCCAGGAGCCCAAGGTATGACGACGTTTTTCTCCCGGGTGAGCATTCGATGCCATTCTTGGGCCTGCCCGCTGCCGGGGTACCAGTTCACTTTTTGACGCTTTCAAGCGCTGCCGAGGTAGCCGGAGAGGTACTTGGCGAGCCAGTGGATCCCCAGGGCATGAGTTCGATGGTGTTGCTTATGGATCTGGGCGATCAGGGCGTGATAGTTGGGTGCGATCTGGAAAGAAGGGAGAACAGCGGGCTGGCATGGGCGAGCGATCATTACGAGTACAAGGAGCCAGGTCTGGATTGGGTTGGCAAGTGCTACTCGGTGCTAACGTCTCCTCTTAGTAGGTTCGCAAAGGACATGGTGTACTCGAGCTTCATGCTTACGTCAATGCGAAGGTGACGAGCGGAAGGATTGGGAGAAGCCCAAAACGAGGCTCCCTGAGGAAGACCCTTAAGATCGATCCGCCTCCCCGCCAAACGATTAAATATTTGAGGCAAGTTAATACGCAAATGGGAAGGAGAAGAAAAAGGAAAATAACCCCGGTGAGGGCAAAGAAAGGAATACCAAAGGTGTTCAGGTGTCCCAAATGCGACAGCGAGAGCCTTGTAGCAACCTTAACCTCTACAAACGAAAACGGAGACAAGGAGTACACGTTGAAGTGCGGCGTCTGCGGGTTCACGCAGAAGGTCGTTGTGAATAAGAATCAGCAAGCCGTTGACGCCTATAACAAGCTCGTTGATATAATAGCTGGCCTGACGTGAGGCAGCCATGCGCCATAGCAAGATCGAGGATTACATAAGGAAAAGCGTTTCAGAAAAGGGCTTCTTCCACTTCACGCTGGTAGATCCGGAAAAAGCTGACGCCTCTTTGAGCAACGCTGTTAAGGAAATGGATCAAGCGGGAACAGACGGCTTCCTCGTAGGAGGCAGCACTGGCTTTTACCCTCCAGAGGTCGAGAGGGTGGTATCGAGCATAAAAGAGGTCTCAAGTAAGCCCGTCGTTCTGTTTCCCGGAGGCGTTTTCGGGGTAGCTAGAAACGCCGATGCCATACTGTTCCTCTCGCTTTTGAACTCGCTTAGCACGTACTTCCTCATAGGGGCTCAGGCCCAAGCCGCTGGGCTTATCAGGAGAATAGGCTTAGAGGCGATTCCCGTGGGATATATAGTGTTTGGGAAAAGCAGCATGGTTTCTGTGATGGGCATGACCCAGGAGATTGAACCTGCGAACTACAAGGCGGCTACGGCCTACGCCTTGGCCGCCTCGTTTATGGGAATGCACGCGATTTACTTGGAGGGAGGGTCAGGGGTGCCCGCTCCGATACCGCCGAGCACGATATCTCGGGTAAGGAGCGCGCTTCCTCACGACGTTTTGCTGATAGTGGGGGGAGGGATAAGAAAGGGCGAGGACGCAAAAGCGGCGGTTTACTCGGGAGCTGACGTAGTGGTTACCGGAACCGTCGTTGAGGAGCAAGGCGCAGCCTCCTTAAAGGAGATAGTCGAAGGATGCAAAGAGGGAGCAAAGCTCAAGGCGGCCAGAAACGATGAGGCCAGCTGACGAGAAAATAGCCGATGTAGAAAAAAAGGCGGCTGCCCTTTTGGCCTTGGCGGCCCTCTGCACGGGTTCGCCAAGTGCGATTCAGAAGGTTGTTGAAGCGGACGGTCATGAGGTCAAGGAGATCCTCATGGAATGCCAGGATCAAGTAGAGGAGTGCGCTAAAGCGCACGCGCTGTCATTTGATAAAGGGCTTTGGGACAGCAACACGTACACGTTGCAAAACGGGTGCACGGTAAGAGGCCCCATAATGAGCCCTGGCGAGCTCGAGCTTGTATCAGAAGAGCTGGGCAAAAGCAAGCTGTCTTTGAGGAGGATACGCAACATGGCAGCGAACCAGATCATGGGCTAATTGTTGCCCGCGGAAGAAAACTCATTGATGGCTGCAAGCGTTCCCTTTCCGGCCTCGTGCGCGATTCCGAGATCTGTGAGCGCAGCGTCGAGCACCGATAGGCCCGTTAACACCTCCCTTTCCCCCACAATGTTCATATGCCCTATCCTAATTATCTTTCCCGCGAGCTTGCCCTGCCCTCCCGCGAAGAGCACTCCATATCTCTTTCCCTGCGAAACCACGGACTCGGCTTTTTCAGGGATCTTAATTGCTGTTACGGTGTTCGACTCGCGTCCTCTCTCAGCGAGGAGCTCCAGACCCATGGCCTGGGCTCCAGCCCTTACGGCCTTTGCCATTAACCTGTGCCTATTTATCCTGTTATCTAGCCCTTCCTCGTAGATCATGGTTATGGCTTCCTGCAGGGCCGTAATAAGAGGGGTGGCGGTGGTAAAAGGGACGTCCACCTTCCTGCCTTTGACGTAGTTTCTTATGTCCAAATAGTAGTTTTGTCCTCTGTCGGACTTCTCGATTATGGATAGCGCTCTGTTGCTGAGAGTTACAAAGGATATGCCCGGCGGCCCTCCCAGACACTTCTGCGAGGCCGTTATCATGGCATCAATGCCCCACCTATCGACCTCGACCCTGTCGCCGCCGACGGAAGTAACGCCATCGACTATCGATATGGCCCCACCTTTGTTGACTTCCTGCATTATCTCGTCCATGGGATTTAGCACGCCAGTTGAGGTCTCGTTATGCACGAGGGTGACGAAGTCAAACTCTTTTCCTTCAAGCGCTTTTTTAACGTCATCGCCCGTTATGGCCTTTCCCCAATCCTTGAAATAAGGGGTTACGTTGTCGGAGTAGTACTTGGATATGTCGTAAAGCCTTTCGGAAAAGACCCCGTTGACAAAGCTGAGCACCTTGGACTCGCGCTTAACCAGCGAAGAAATCGCCGAGTCCATGGCAGCCGTGCCCGACCCCGTTATAGGGACGGTAAGGTTTTCGGTCCCCTCAAGATTGGAGACAGATTTGGTCACGAAGTTCAGCGAGTCTATGAAGCTCTTCTCGCGATGGTATCTAACAGGAGTTGATAGCGCCCTCAGCACGCGAGGATGCAGCTTTACGGGACCTGGAGTCAGCAGCAGTAGGTCATCATCATCGTATTTCAACTTGATGTTTTGCATCTGGAGCCAATTTAGCTTTTCGTCCCTTAAAAGCGAAGAGAATAAAGGCAAGTATCATATAACATATGCATTGCCATTTGAAGACGGATCGTTCATATATGTGGACTATACCACGAAGAACAAGGACGACGGAAAAGTGTTCGAGACGACGGTGGAAGAAGTGGCTAAATCAGCGGGGATCTACAGAGAAGGGGACATTTATGGCCCTCGTCTGGTGGTCTTAGGCCAAGGCTGGGTAACAAAGGGATTCGAAGAGGCACTCAGGAACGCTGAGCTGGGCAAGGAAGCAAGCGTAGAAGTGCCCTACGACAAGGGATACGGCCCAAGAGATCCAAGAAAGGAGAGACACTACTCCATGAGAGCGTTTGAAAAAGGCGAGCCTCCAAGGGTGGGTGCACTAGTCGAGGTCAACGGCGAGGTTGGAACCGTTCTGAGCGTCGGAGGGGGAAGGGTCCTAATAGACTTCAACGATCCGAGGGCTGGTAAAACGCTTGTCTACGACTTCGTGGTCAGGGAAAAACTTGAGAAGGACGAAGACAAGATCAAGGCGCTCGTTCATAGGAGATTTCCAGGACTTAAGAGGGATGACATAGTTGTTGTTGTGGATAAAAACTCATGCACGGTTCAGTTGCCGGAGAGCGCCAACCTAATGGAGAACGCTCCCTATTATAAGGCGGCTGCGGCCAGAGACATAAACAAGTACTTCCCAAGCGTCTACGTCATCCACTTCGTGGACACGTACATGTTCAAAGCGCCGCAGCAACCCGCTCAACAGGCGCAAGCCTCTTCGCAGCAAGGCCAGGAAGCCGCGCCCGCCCAAGAGCCATCAAAGACCTCAGAGAGCTCTCAGGGGGAGCAGAAGAGCGAGGAGACGGGATCAGATGCCGCTCAAAGCCAGGGCAAGGAAGAGGCTCCAAAGCCAAAAAGAAGCAGGAAATCGGAATCCACGAAACCAGCGGCCTGAGGCCATTTGATTGGTGAGGGGCGACTCAGCCCCACAGAATATAATGGGCTTTTTGACGCCCTCAGGACTTAAAAGGTTAGAGATGTGCTTTGGGTGAAACCGACATGCAGGTTCGCATATTTGACACGATGACCAGGGCGAAGATCCCGGTTCCCAATAAAGAGGGAAGGGTGGGCATATACGTGTGCGGGCTTACCGTATACGATAGGCCGCACTTAGGCCATGCGAGGGTTTTCGTGGTCTTTGACGTTTTTAGGCGCGTGCTGGCAAAGAACGGATACTCCGTGAAGTACGTGCAAAACTTCACCGATGTTGACGATCGCATAATAGCCAAAGCTCGCGAACTTGGGGTGTCTGCGGAGGCAGTCGCAGATAAGTACATAGCGCTTTACTTCGAAGACATGCACAAGCTCAACGTCATGGACGCAGACGTTTATCCCCGCGCCACTCAGCACGTAAGAGAAATAGAGGACCTCATATCAAAGATAGAGCAAAGGGGATACGCTTACAAGACCTCCAGCGGAGTTTACTTCAGGGTCCAGAAGTTTCAAGGCTATGGCAAGCTTTCTCATCAATCGGTTGAAAACCTGAAAAAGGGGGCGAGAATTGAGCCTGATCCAGAAAAAGAGGACCCGCTGGACTTCAGCCTTTGGAAGTTTTACAAAGGAGATCCAGCGGAACCGCACTGGGAATCTCCTTGGGGAGACGGAAGGCCGGGATGGCACATAGAGTGCTCTGCGATGTCCATGAAGTACCTCGATGAGATCGACGTGCATGGAGGTGGGGAGGACCTCATATTCCCGCATCACGAGAACGAGATCGCTCAGAGCGAATCAGCAACCGGAAGGGCGTTTGCCCTTTCGTGGATGCACGTGGGCCTTCTAAACATAGGAGGAGAGAAGATGTCAAAATCTCTGAAGAACTTCATTACCATAGGCGACGCCGTGGCCCGTTGGGGACCGAACTCGGTGAGGTTCTTCTTGCTTTTGGCTCCCTATCGCTCTCCCTTGACCTACACAGAAGAGCTCGTGGAGGCAACGGCGAACAACTGGCTTCAGATAGAGGCATCTTATGCTGAGGCGCTTTGCCCAACTCCCGCATCGCATGGGCCTTCAAGCGACGAGCTTTCCGAAAGAGAAATGGAATTTGAGCGCGATTTGCTTTCCCATCTTTCAGATGACCTTAACACGCCCATGGCCCTTTCAGATTTGAACGCCTGGTCCTCTTTTGTGAGCAAATTGGCCTCCGCAAGGGATGGGCTTGCTGTTGAAGACGCCAAAGTCGTGAGGAAGGGCTATGAATTTGCCGCTGAGTTGCTGGGATTTACGCTGCCCAAAGCCGATGAAAGACATCGCGATCTTGTTGAGCAGCGCTTTATCCTGCGCCAGAAGAAGCAGTTCGCCGAGGCCGACAAGATCAGGCAGGCGCTGTGGAACGAGAACGTGATCTTGATAGATCATAAAGATCACACCGTTTGGTTCAAAAGCTCGGTTCCCAATGCCGTTCGCAGAATAGCCAAGCTTGGCGAGCCAAGCAAACCGAAAACTTAATAGCGATTTAAGAAAGGGCACTGAGTTGTCGATTAGCCTGATTATCAACATCGGCTATTACCTTGCCTTTGCGGTTATAGCCTTGGCGCTGATTTACATAATGCTCTCTGAAAGAAGAAGGCATTGAAGCAAAAAATGTTGGCCGATTTTTTATCAGAGAAGACCGCGGCTGTGCTGAAGGAGCTTGGGTACAGCGAGAATAACGCGGTTCAGCAGCTTGCCATCCCTCTCATAAACTCGGGCCAAAACGTGCTAGTTATAGCGCCCACGGGAAGCGGGAAGACAGAGGCGGCCATGTTTCCCTTGATGGATAAGATGCTAAGGGATAGCTCTTCAACGCTGATTTACATCACCCCGCTCAGGTCGCTTAACCGGGACATCCTGCTGAGGCTCAGGAGGCTGGGCAAAGCGCTTGGCTTAAGCGTAGCACTCAGGCACGGCGATACCACGAGTTGGGAGAAGAGCAAGATCAGCAAGAATCCGCCAAGGGTTATGATAACTACTCCTGAATCCCTTGAGGGTCTCCTGATAAGTCCTTCCCTTCAGGGTTTTATCAAAAACGTTAGGGCCGTGGTCATAGATGAGTGCCAGGAGGTTACGAACAATAAGAGGGGAATAGCGCTTTCATACGCTCTTGAAAGGCTCTGCGAAAAAGCCGGCGAGTTCCAAAGGGTAGCTCTTTCGGCCTTTACCTCCGATCCGGAGGCGGTTGCCCGCTCTGCGTTTGGCAAAAGAGCCTACAAGACGGTAGAGCTGAAGGCCGTTAGACCGACCGAGCTAACCGTGAAGCTCGTGCCAAAGGAGAACGAGCTCAAAGAGCTGGCCTCGATAATCAGCGGGTCATCATCGGTTTTGCTCTTCACGAACACCAGGGAGACCGCAGAATGGCTAGGAAGGAGGCTGGGCGAGGTCGTTGACGTTGGCGTTCATCACGGTTCTCTTTCGAGGGAGATAAGGGAGGAGCTGGAGCGCGAGTTCAAGACGGGATCAAAAAAGGCCTTGGTATGCACTTCGTCCCTTGAGCTCGGCATAGACATAGGAAGCATAGATACCGTAATACAGTATCGTTCTCCCAGAAGGGTAGAGGCCCTGTTGCAGAGGATTGGAAGGGCTGGTCACAGAGAGGGAGGAGTTGCCAGGGGATATGTGGTCACGGACGATGTTTTGGATTACTTAGAGAGTTTGGTGATATCGAGAAGGGCGCTTGCTGGCCATGCCGAAAAGTTCACCTCGCCTCCCGCGGGACTTGACGTTTTGGCTCATGAGATAGTCGGTCTGTTGCTTGACATGAACAGGGTCACGGCAGACGATGTTAAGAGGGTATTTTCTCGCTCATGGTATTTCAGCGCAAGCGACGAAGACCTAGAGCAGGTCTTCAGCGCTCTGCAACGCCTGAGGGCGCTCAGGTACGCGAGGGGAATCGCAAGGAAAACGCTGATGACGAGGAAGTACTACGCCCTTCACGTGTCCATGATACCCAGCGGCTTCGAGTACAGCGCGATGCAGTCCAGCGATAAAAAGGAGCTTGGAAGCTTCGATCGGGAATTCGTGATAGCTCACTGCCAAGCTGGCTCGTTGGTGCGGCTTGCCGGAAGGGATTGGAGGGTTGACTCCGTGGATTACGACAGGATGCAGGTCTGGCTCTCGCCGGCATCGTCTTTTGGACTTATTCCCTCCTGGGAAGGAGAGCTGATACCCGTTGACCGCGACGTGGCGCGGGAAGTGGCTGCCTTAAATGGCTTTGGCCCCGACCTCAAGGCCTTAACCGATGCCTCATCGGTCCTGGAGGCAGAAAACCAGCTCAAGGAGACTCCGGCTCCTGGTCTGGCCCTTGTGTTCTCGGGTTCCTCTGTAGGAGACAGGTTTGGCATTACGCTGTTTTCCCCGTTCGGGACCAAGGTGAACATGGCGCTTGGCATAGCCCTTTCAAGATACCTCGAGGAAAACGGCGTGCCGGCAACGTTCTCAAGGGATCAATACAAGGTTGTGCTGGAGACAAGCCTTCCCGTGAGCAACGATTTGCTGCAGGGCTTCTTCAAAAAAAGCGCGGACGAGGTTCGGACGCTTTACCTAAACGGTCTGCTTTCCTCTCCCCTCTACTTGAGTAGGCTCCTCAGGGTTTGCTTGAGAATTGGTCTCATCGACAACAAGACCTCACCTGGGCAGGCTCTTCTGAGGAAGATAGCTGACGCCTGGAGCGGTACTTGGGTAGAAAGGGAGACGGTTTCCGAGATAAACTCAGACGATGCCGATGTTGATGGCCTCCTTCAGCTCCTCTCAGACGTGAAGCAAGGGAAGGTTCCAGTGGTCTTTTCTGAAGATCAGAAGGGCGTGTTCTTCGTGGAAAGGCGTTACAACGACCTCGCGACGACCCTAGATGCCGTGAACAATCGCCTGCTGAGCAGTGAAGTTAAGCTTGTTTGCCTCAGCTGCGGGTGGGAAAACGTTTACAAGGTGCAGGACCTGCCAGAGAAAATCGCGTGCCCGAAGTGCGGTTCTATGATGGTGGGATGCGTGGGCCCGCGCGCTAGGACTGAGGGCCTTGTAAAAAAGGTCAGAAACGGAAGAAAGCTTTCCCCAGAGGAGAAAAGCCTTGCAAATGAGCTCATGAGGTCAAGCAACTTGATATCGCAACGGGGAAGGTACGCGGCTTACGTCCTTGCGGGAAGGGGCATTGGGCCAGACGTTGCCCTCAGGATACTCAACTCGTTTCCAAGGCTTTCTTGGCCTCCAAAGGAGCTTGTAACGCACGTGATAAAAGCCGAAGCCGACTTCAACCGCACGCATATGTTTTGGGATAGCTAGCTGTTTGCCTTCGAGAAAACGGCGGTTTTTCCATCGTATTTCAGCATGTTTGCGTATATAGCCCAATGGACAAGCACGGCTTCCACGATGCTTTCGTTTTCTTCATCTTCGTCGGAGAAGACTATTCCCTTGCGTTTCAGCGCCTCAGAGATCTGCCTGGAGGTAACAAACTCTGACTCTTTGGCCAGCTCAAGCGCGGTCTTAAACGGTTCGATTTTGCTTATGTTCTCTCTTAGCAGTTTAAAGCCGGAAGTTCCCTCTTTAATTATGCGAGAGCCGAGATCCGTCAATGAGACGTCGCCGCCGTTCACGGTGATTAATCCCAGCATTTCAGCCACGTCGAGTATGGGAAGCATCGACTTTAGGTCAAATCCGAAATCGTCTGCAAGCTTAGCTGCGTCCACCTTTCCTCCCTCCTCCTTGACGCTCTTTATCAACGCCATAACTTGACTGCTGCTAACGCTCGGCGGGAAAACTACATTTTGCGGCAAACCACGACTACCCTTGCTTTAACTCGCACCCTAAAAATTTAAAGCTTTCTTGATACGAATCCAATGCTATGCTTGCCCGCAACGCAGAAATTATGTGAAAGCTCGTTGGCACAGCACAAAAGGAGCGGTGCTTTCCGTCTTTTAGGGCGTTATATGGTCGCGTTTACCTTCAATTTAATCAAAAAGTTCAAGAAGCAATCCGAATGGCCCAGATATACAACTTTCAACTAAAGCTAACTTCTTTCTGAGGGTTAACGTCAAGTTTTTAAATGCACGCCTAGTATGCATATGACGATTGAAATGACCTTGATGGGGATCAATCAAGGAAAAAGCTGAGGAGATTGGCATGCTAGTTAAAGACGTGATGAATGGTAATCCGGTATACGTGGAGGTTCCAAGCAATAGGAGGACCGTGCTCAGCGTCCTCCTCAAGAATGAGGTTTCTTCCGCTCCCGTGATAAGGAAAGGAAAGAACACCCTTGCAGGGATAATATCCATAAATGAGCTAATGAGTAAAAGCGAAACCGATCAAACGGCCCTGCTCATGAACAACAGACCGCCTAAGATCAGGCCAAAGGACCCCATTCAGAAGGCCGCCAAGGCCATAGTGAAGAGTGGCTTCAGGGCTGTTCCCGTGGTGGATGATGAGGGCAAGCTTGTAGGAATAGTCTCTGTCGAAGATCTGCTATCGAGGATAGAAAGCGAATCGCTTCTAAGTGACTCCATAGATAACTACTTGGCTGAAAGGTTTGCGTCGGCCTGGATGGGCACGCCAATCGCCATCGGCTACAAGATAATGAAGTACGCGGCCTCCGATACGATCATGCTTCTAGATGACTCGGGTAAGGCGTCGGGCTTCCTTATGGAGTTCGATTTCTTAAGGGAACTCGAAGAGGAGTACAGCAGCAGCAAGTCGCTCATACAGGCTTCAAGCGAGGGCGAAGATTGGGATTGGTCTGTCGCCCCAGTGCTTTACATGGGCGAGAAGTCGTTGACTTTTCCCAATAAGAGGCTGTCCGATCTAGAGGCGAGAAGGCTGCCGGTGGTGCCGTCCGGGACGCCGGTGAGGCAGGCCGTGCAGGAAATGCTGAAGAACAACTCTCCTCAGGTAGCGGTCGGGAACGAAAAAGAGATAGATGGATTGGTTTTCGACATAGATCTCGTTAAAAACCTAATAATCCCTTAAAACTTTCATTTCATGTTGAAATGCGACTTAAACTTTGGCGTCGCACCAAAACCACAGCTGGAGCACCTGTGCGTGTGAACGTTAAAGGTGTGCTTTCCGCAGCGCCTGCAGATGACATGGGTTCTCTTTCCAGCTCCTTTGCCTTTGGAAGCTGTGCCATTACTCAACTTTATCGGGAAAAGACGACGACCTCATAAAAGCTTTCTGTTTGCGCTTGCCGGCAGCGAAGTGGCCTTGGAATGTACACCTTTCAAAAGCTTCGTTACCATCTTTGCGCTTTAATGGGTGTGGCCGGCGAGGATTAGGCGCCAGCACCGGGGCAATCGCTGGCAAAAGCTTTCAGCCTTACCGCTTATCCCTTTTGCTGCTCATCGTAAGCTATCTTTATCAGTTTTTCCTTGTACTCGGTCTCTTTACCCGGAGCCGATTTAAATGTCAGAGTTAACTCGACGGAATCTCCATCCAATGAAGTTATTGCCACGCTGGCGCCTGCATCTTCAAGGGCCTTCTTCACTTTTTCAACGTTTTTGCTGACCTTTATGGTGAACTCGGTCTTTTCGTCCGCTTTGGCCATTAGCGCTCCTCCGGTAAGCAGCACGTACGTGGGTATTATGAGGGTTCCCCTTTTGGTGGCGATTTCGGTCGTTACCTCGTTTAGCTCGACTATGCTGCCCCCCACGTTCAGAGCTGGTAAGAATACTTGGTCACCCCTCTTGTAGTTGAAAACCTTCCTTTGCTCGGGGTTGCCTTTGGCTATCAAGAAGAACCCCTGCACTATGGCCGAATTTGGTATCACCAGCTCGGTCCCTCCCTCAGTTGTTATCGACGTGTAAATGGCGGTTATCTTGTTCACCTTTCCCGGTATGTTGTTCACGAAAACGGAATCGCCAACCCTTATCGGAAATGCCGCGTAAATGAACATACCAGATATGAGGTTACTGGCCAGAGTTGATATGGCAAGACCAATTATTATTGCAGCTATGCCACCGCTAACCATGATAGTCGTTAGGGACACGTGGAGAGTTGCCATTATGGCTAAGGCGCCGGCCGTAACTATGACAATCTCAAGAAGAAAATTGAGAAGGCCGGATATGTGAGGTCCAAAGTATTTTGAGGTAGCCTTTGAGAAGTCCTTGAGAACGTAGAGCAGTATGACGGTGACGGCAGCTATTATCAGTACGTGAATGTTGTTCCTTTCGGTTGGCTTTACGTTCACTAGAGGGGCTAATATGTAATCAAATGAAAACAAAAATACAACAGCAAACAGGATTATGGCGATGACCTTTGCTAGAAGGCCCGTGAGTGTTTTTGATTGTGCCATAACGTAATTGCATGAACTAATTTAAGCACAGTCGCGACAAGCGTTAAGCACCAATGCTTATGCGCCATCGTTCCCTTAAGTAAAAATGCTGGCCAGCCTTGTCGGAGAGCTCTGCCGCGTTTTCTCTCTTTTGGGCTGCGCAATCAGTTTTAGACTGCCGATAAAGGCATCACGCAACTTCAAGGCGCGTGCGCTCGTGGGTGACCGCCTCGCCGATTTTATGGCTTGCAAGAATCAAGAAATACCTTCACATGGGGGTTCATATCTTGAGCTCCGAGGGTCGCGCTAAAAAAACCGATCTAGCTCCTCTTCTTGAGCCACTCAAGGAAAGGTTGACTGAGATGAGCGATGAAGACAAGTTTAAGACGGTTATCTCGCTCTTCGGCAGGCGCGGTAAGAAGGCGGCCAGAGCCATAAGGGACAATACTCAGATTTTCAAGGTAAAGAATAAACCCGTATACCTGGTGCGCGGCAAGCAGCTCGATTACGTCGTTATCGATTCAGGATATTGCAGCTGTGAGGACTTCTATTTGAACAACGTGCTAAGGGGGCTCGGCGTGCCCTGCTATCATCAGCTGGTACTGCTTCTAGCGCAGTCCATGGGCAGGAACATAGCAGAGATCAGCGTGCAGGAGTTTCAGTTTCGCGTATCAAAAGGCTCAGGCTAGCGCAAGTGCCCTACCAGTTAAGGGACCCTGCAAGGCTTGTAGCCTCACCGAATCCCTTACGCGGATGGGCTTGACTTCCGGGTTCGGAATGGGTCCGGGTATTTCCCCATCCGCTATGACCGGCAGGACGTAATACCCCATACGTGTAAAATAAGCTTTGCCCCCGCCCCGTCTCATAAAAATCGCGCGCTAACCATCAGCGCAAAGCTTGTTGCGCGCTGCTCGTGGAGGTTAGGTGCCGTGCGCTTCCTCGTGAGCAAGATCGAGCGCAAAGCCCGAAATTCATTACTAAAAAATTTCAGTGAAACTGCAAAGCTTATGGGCGTTTTTTAACTGCGCAACAAAGCGGCAAACCCCTCGCCGCTCGAAAACCCCGTGAACCGCGCACAACTGCACGCGGGCTATCGCGTTTTCGGGCAAGCCGCCTACTTCAACGGCCATGCTCGATCCCTTGTGCAGCGTGAGAGGCCTGACGTCAGACCGTTGCCGGCCGTGCAAATGAGGCTGTGTGGGCGTTGGTCTACAAGGCGAGCTTGCCACACCGGCTCTTGCTCGTTTTGGCCAATGGGTAGGTACGGCGTTAGCGCAAAAAGTCCTCTGGGTTCTGCATTCCCCTCCCTTTAGAGGGTTCCACATGCCACTAATGTTAAACGAAGCAGAAAAAAGCTGAAGCCAATACCAGCAAAACGAGCGATGCTATGAAGTACTTTCCAAGTATGGGAAGAGAGGCTTTCATGGCCTGGTTTATCTTATCTAGTCCCTCCGACCCTATTACCTTGATTTCGTCAACCCTCTTCTGAACTAGCATCATGGCATCTCTTTGTCTCTCCAGGGCCATTTTTGCTGCCTTTAGGGCCAAGCTCAAAACGGTTTCCTCGTCAGCAGCCCCCACCATGCTGTACCTGTTCACGGCCTGAAGCGACGTCGACAACTGGTGGTTATCGGTTGTGGCCACCTCTGCCTCCTTGAAGCCCATTCCTCTAAGCGCCTCAACTATTTTATCTCTAAGCCCCAAGACCATGTTGTTGCCTTGGAAGGAAACCAATACACCGCTCTTGGTCATCTTCTTCCAGGTCATCGCCACCACGCCGCCATCGCATATACCGGTTTTGAGAGATTCCTTGGCCTCGATGTGTGAAAATCCCACCTGAAAATCGCTTCCTTCCGCTTGCGAGCTCACGAGCCTCTTTATCCCGGTAGCTATTTGATCCACATTGGATGGGGGAAAGTAATTGAGGGTTGAATAACCATCGATGGGACCGGAGTTATGCGCGTCGGCGACCTTGCAGCCCGAAGCCTCGAAACCCTCTCCTATTTCCCAAGGTATATCATCGCATGGGTATGGTGCTTTGCTCAAAAGTACCAGGTTTTCCCTATCGGATCTGATGGAAGTTAACGTGAAGGGTCCAGCCTTTACCTGATTAAAATCGACGGTAGTGCAAGCCGTCCAGCCGCTTGGTGGGTCCATGGCTGGAAGCTTCAGAGGGATAAACATTGAGCTGGAGATCGTTTCGGAGTAGCTCTCGGCGAGCTCCTTTGTGGGTATGTCGTTTTCATGGCTCCCCTTTCCCCTTAGCACCATGCACGGAGCGCCCGTTGCCCTTTCCACCTTTTCCGATACCATCGTGGGAAGCGTGCTGCTTCCAACGTCGTGAAAGGGGCCTGGGTGCGCGTCGGTAACAACGATGCTTCCTATGGGCGATCCCTTCTTGTCAACGAAGTAAAAGACATCGCTCTTTATGTGGTTCTTGCTGGAAAGGCTTTCCAAGTATTCCTCGTATTCTTCATCATTCTTGTTGAACCAAGCCCTGAAGAAGCTAGCTCCAAAGCTTGAGCCCTTCAGGCCAATTATGGATAGGGTCTTGTTATCTATCTTATTCACGGTCAAGTAGGCCAGGCCTATGGAACCTGCGTATATAACCGCCAGGTATGGGACTTCATGAAGGCTTGAGATCGCCATAACGGGGAAGAAGAAAACCAGCACTATGGGGAGGTAAAAAAGGGGGTCTCCAACGGTAGCTATATAGGCCAGCGCCACCGGGTAGGCCGTAAAAGAGACGCCTATGGGCATTAGGTCGATTTCCCTGAAAGGTAGGTACTCGAAGATCAAGGGTATGGAGTAGAAAAAATCTCCCATGAGAAGCGACTGCCTAAAGTTAAACAGTTTTTTTGGTTGCAGGTAAGTCGCAAGCAGCCCTATTACAAGAACGCTTGCGGCAGCTAGCAAAATCGCCAAAAGCGGCGCGTATGACCTCAGAAATACGGCGAGCAGTTCCAAAAAGGAGACCGGAAATATCAGCCAGTCTGGTATCGGTACATGAAAAAGCCACTTCTTGCGTTTTTCAAGCTCGTTGGCTGACTTTTGAGGATCCAATTTTACCCCTTAAGGCTTTATGAAGCTGAAGAGCCCCGCGTCGGCCAGCGCGATCACCACAGAAAACGCAACGGCGATCCCTATTACAACGCTAGGCTTGAAGTTTATGCCCTTGTCTTCCTCGTAATACCTAACTAGGCCCGCGGCTGTCATGGGGGCTGGTCCTTCTTTCTTCTTTCTCTTACTCATAATACGGTTATGGATTTTGGCTTAAACGCATAACGGTTTATCGCTTGGGCAGATATGGAGAAAACGTCTCCCAGAGCTCCTTGGTCTTGTTGTCTGTTGTCAAATGCCTTCTTACGGGCTCTATTGCCCTGTTAAGCGCTGAGGCCAAGGAGAGCTTGAGATCAAGAGGATGAAGCCTTTGGTTCGTGTAGTCCGTTGCTAGTTCATCAAAGGCCTTATATACAACATCGCCCCCATGCGCTAGCTCTCTCTCTACCTTCAGCTCACCGAACAGCGGAAACACTATGTACTTCGCGTACTCCACTATGGGGTTGCCTTCAAGCACCGCTGGAGGGCAGGCGGCACCAAGGATCTTCTTCTTTATGGTCTCTTCATCATCGGTCAAGTATATGGTGTTCCTTGGAGATGACTTTGACATCTTGCTTGTTATAATGGCGTCTCTTTTGGCGTTTTCATCCATGCCCCTACCAGCCTTTAAGCCCTCAAGGCCAACAAGTATGTGATGGTGGACGCCCACTGGTTTCTTGCGGCCCAGTTTTTCTGCAACCTCCCTGGCTAGCATGTTTGCCTTTCTCTGGTCAAGGCCGAGCTGGCAAATGTCAACCCCCAGCTTGAATATGTCGGTTACCTGCATTATTGGGTAGAAAAGCAAAGCTATTTTATCGCTTTCAACAGCCGTCCTGCCCATTATGGGGAGCGCACGGGTCGCCCTACTTACGGTAACGTAGTTTGCTATTCTTAGCATGGTCGTTAAGTAGTCGCTGTCCAGAATGTCAGTGCTCCACACGATTTGAACTTCCTCGGTTTCAACAGGCACGCCTGCAGCTCTCCAGGCCTCCACGAAGTACTGTCCTGCTGCCCTTATGGCCTCCATGTTGCCACCAAGCTTCCCGTTCAGCCACGCGTGCCAATCCGCTAAGAACAGCTTGAACCTCACGCCGACCGCCAGGAGCTTTTTCATCGTTATTGCGCGGTAAAGCAAGGGCAGATGGGCTACGCCCGATGGCTCGAAACCGTCATAGGCAAGCGGGTGCTCCTTCTCCTTCAGCAGTTCCACAAGGTCTTCTCTAGTTATTATCTCCTCGCTTACTTCCTCAAAGGCTTTGATCCTTTCAGAAAGCTCCATGCGCTGTCACCTGTGCTTTAAGCAACGGATTCTTAAAGAGGGGATCCCCATATCGGCTAAGGGGTTTAAGCGCGACTTCATGCCTTCAAGATCAAATCCCTTAACGGATAAAACGCCTGTTAGCGCTCCCTCTTCATCCCATGCGAGCATACTGCTATCGCCCTCTTTGTGAATAAGAGCTTTTTGTTGATTTTTTTGCTGAACCTACTGGTCATGACAGTGTGAGCGGTGAGCTTGCCCTTGCGTGCAGACCAGCTGATGGAGAAAGGCCCCTGGGCCCTTTTTGCAACCGCTTTCATCGTGAGCATAGCGCTATCTCGGCGGCTCCTAGGAAGGTCCAAGGGCAAGGTTTATTGTTTCGATTTTAAGCATAACGGTTGGAGCAGCCCAACGGTGGCGCATGCAACTAAAGGAAGGCATTTGTTTGCGGCATTAAGCCAGTCGCCTCGGCGTATATTCGGGAGCTTATTGTGCTATCTCTGTGCGGAACTGCGTTAAAACGGTGAATTCAAACGCCACAACTGGAAAGTCGTAGCCGAACTTCAGTAAAACCTCGGGTGAGATCTCTGCGATCCAGCCAGAGCCGAAAACCGCTGATCTTCCAGACATCGCGAAGGGAAAGTCCTTGGGCTTGACGTCAAGAACCAGGCGCAAACGCCTGGCAACCCTTAAGAGGTCTCCTTGTATGTCCTCGACGCTGACCGAGTAGTCGCTTATCACGGCCGCCGCGTTGATTTTTTGTACTGCAGAGTTTCCCTCTTTGGTTACAACCGGGCCTACCTCAAAGAGCTTCAACGGCATGCGCTTCTTCTTGTTCACGAAGAGGGCTTGAAGGAGGTCTGGAAGAAGCCCCTCCCTAAGCGAATCGTAGGAAGAGCTGACGGGATTTTTGACCTTTATGGGATCTGTCTCATAAACCAGCGACTGGCTTTTTCCGTCGCTTAGAAGGGTCGTTGAGATCTCAACGTAACCCAAGTTGGCTAAGACTTCCCTTACCTTATCCCTAAGCGACGTTGCAGATGACCTCTTTCCGATGGTGTAGGTGCTGGGGATCGAGGGGATAAGCTCCTTCAGCCCAAGCCCCATCATAACGTCCTCTACCAGGTCAACCTCGCTTATCACGTCAAACCTGTAATACGGGGAAAAGACCTCCAGTTTATCGCCAATTGGTTGCACGCGGTGCCCCATCTTGCGCAGCGCCTGTGCTGCTCTTTCCGGCGTCAGGTCTATGCCCAAGCTCTTGGATGCGGTCAAAACGCTGAGTTCACGCCTTTTCTCGGAAAGGGAAGGCACAACGACCCTTCCCGCCGGGCCGTTGACGACAGCTCTTGAGATGGCTCCGTACCCGGAGAGCTCCCTTACCAAAAGGCTGGTGACCAGCTCAACGGTTCTGGGGTCAATCCCTTCAACGTCAACGAATAGCTTTTTTGTTGACGGCGATACCTGCGTCTCAATGGAGTTGATTATGGGCGGCATCGACATCACTCCATTGTTTGAAATCAAGAACAGGAACTCATCGCCTTTGACCAGAGAGCCATACATCTTTCCTTTTTCCGTGAAGCTCAAAACCTCTCTTGGGGTCATCTCGCGGGATTCTCCCAACGGGACGAACCGTATTGCATCCCCCCTTGTGGTCGTGTACCTGATCTCGCTTATTCCAGCTGCGTCGTGAAGCCCTATCGATGCTTTCGTTCTGTCCCTGCAAAAGCTTTTGTGAAGAAGCTCTTGGAGCGCCATCAATCTTCTTACGTCATCGTCGTCTAGCGTAACGTCGTTTACGAAGAAGCCCTGGAAGTAGCCCCTTTGCCTGAGCGTTCCTTCGTCTTGGAAGACAGGCACGGCATCGACACCGGCCCTGAGCTCTTCGTCTTGGCCTGCGAAGTACGCCCTCAAAGCCTTCGCTAGCCCTTTCTGTCCAAGCAGGTCAGGTCTATCCGGAGTGACCTCTACCTCTACCTCGCTTCCAACGACCTCACCCGACACCTTCAAAAGGGGCATGGCCTCCAAGAGTTCCTCCTTGCTAAGGCCAGAATCGGACATCAGCTTTCTAAGGTTGAGTTTGTTGGTCGGCATGTCAAAGCTCCTCCTCTATCAGAAAGTCGACGTCCGGGCTGTATAGAAGCCTTATGTCATTTAAGCCGAACTTGGCCATGGCCAATCTGCTTATGCCTATTCCCCATGCGAGCACTGGTTCGTCGGTGCCCAACGGTCTGGTTACCTCGGGCCTGAAAATGCCGCCTGGAAGCGCCTCCATCCATCCCAGAACCGGGTGCTTAACGTATCCCTCCACGCTGGGCTCCGTGAAGGGGAAGTAGCTCGGATAGAACCTAACCTCATCAAACCCCAGTTGTCTTGCAAACTGAGTTAGGAAACCCATGAGGTCTGCCAACGACAGATTTTTGTCAACGACGATCCCCTCGCTCTGATAAAACTCTATGTGGTGCTTTTGATCGATCTCGTCCTTTCTGAAAACCCTGTCAACGGAGTACATTTTGATCGGCCTCTCTTTGTGCTCTGCCAGGAACCTCGCGGAGACGGCCGTGTTTTGTGATCTTAAAACCAAGGATGAGGCCTTTTCAAGGCTCCACGAGTAGCCCCATCCCAGCTCATGCTCTTTGGCAACCCTCCTTATCAAATCCTCGTCATCGATTTTCCCCTTTCCCTCGATGTAAAGCACGTCATGCATTTCCCTCGCCGGATGGTCTTGGGCCTGGAAGAGCGCGTCAAAGTTCCAGAATTCGGTCTCGACATACGGTCCCAGCGATTCTTGGAATCCCATGTCCTCAAGGATCTCCCTCACCCAGCTCAGGAACTCCTCAAAGAAGTTCTTCTTTCCTCCCCTTGAAGGCTGCGGCAATGCCGAAAGGTCGTACGGCTTAAGGCCCTGCTTCCAGCGTCCGCTTATTATATCATCGTGGGTCAACCTAGTCAGAGCGGGAAGGTGCGGTTGCTCTACGGCCCTAGCGCTCACCAAATGATAAGTTTTGGCGATCTTTCTCCTTATTATGCCCCTTTGAAGGGCCTCAGCGCGGTTTGTGGATATCAAATCATCGAGGGTTTCGGTCGAAGCCTTCCTGAAGTAAATTGTTGTTTTTCCGTTCTCTTTCTTTAAGTAGGCATACCCTTTTTTGATTGCCCAAGATATCGCGGCGTTTGCCTCGTCCTTCAGCTCTTCCTTCACCTCATCAACGCTTAACGCCCCCTTTTCCCTTAGAAGCGAGGTCAGCTTGGCCTCGGGTAAGCCATCGACCTTATACCTTGCTCCCCGTTCGGTGAGCTCGTAGCTCTCTTCCTCTTTCACGGTGAAGTCGATGATGCCGTTTTGCTTCATATCTTCAAGCGTGGAGGCCAAGGTGGCCTCGGGTATGCCTAGAGCCTTAGACAGGGATTCGAGCTTAAACTCCTTGAGATCCTTAACAAAGTCAAGCACGAGCTGGACCCTGTCAGAGCTCAACTTTGTTTCCCTCTTCATCTATTTCTCCTTCTCTTATTCTTGTGCTAGAAATAGGTTTTTTGTCATATGCCAATGCCATGGGTACCACAACTAAGATGAGTTTTTTAATTCCTGCGTTAGCCCTTGCCTCATTCACCAGCTTAGCTCCTGGGAGGGTCTCCTCGCTTACTATAAGCACATCGTAATCTCCTAGGGCGGGCCCCACGGGATCGGATATAGGTACCAAATGGTAACGCCCTGCGAATCCCCGTGAGTTGAGAAACGCAGTAAGAGAGGCTTTTCTCTCCTCGTAAACGTGAGCTATTTTCCTCCTTTTCATCGCGAATTCGTCCGTTGTAAGTCCTATGGTTACCTCTGAGGCTACCTTGAACGCGGTTTCAAGAAGGTCCTTGTGGCCTCTGTGTATGAAGTCGAAGGTACCCCCGAGGATCCCCTTATCGAAGCAGGGCATGCGAGCTAAAGGTCCCAGCTTATAAATCGCAATGGTGCCGCTAAAGGCTAGGCTCATACTTATACTTAAATACCTATCATAGAAGAATATGAATTAAAGTTGAGCACGTCAGGTCTATTGCCAAGTAGCACGACCGGATGGATCATCTACTTGCTGGTTACAGTGGCATGGATATATCTGATGTTCTACGGGCAAAAGCTACAGTCGATGATCTGGAAGAGCCAAATCGAGAGCTTTCTCAAAGAGATGAAAGCTGTTAGCGACGCAGCGACGGCTAAGCTGATCAACGCCGTGGTTCAGAGGGGAAAGCCGAACATGGATCCAAGCCAAAGGATAAAGGACTTCCTAGAGTTCTTTACCATTGAGCCGGTGGATAGGGATCCAAGCGGAGTCCTCAAGAGGTTGGAGTACCTGCTTGACGTGAGGGAGAACCGGTTTGATCAAGAGATGGCAAAACTCGCGCCCAATGCCTCAAGTGAGGAGCAGGCCAACTTGGCGGTGGCCATGGAGGCTGCCATGGCACTTAACTTCATCTACCGCTACATAAGGCATTATCTTGTCCTTGGTACAAAGCAGAACAATTGGATGATTCTAATGCAGGTGGCCATGAGCCTTGGCCAGATAAAGGAAATAGCGCGCAGCTACGAAAAAGCCATGAACGCCTTCTTAGATGGCAAGCCAATAGGCGATGGAGCAGGACCGATGGTAGCCCACATGCTGGCCGCAGGTGCACCGATGCAGGAGATAGAGGGAACAAAGACCGTCTTCGCAAAGCAGGAGTTCGAGGGCAGGACGCTGCTTATACTCAAGGCCAAGGGGCCTGGCGGAAGGGTTGGGAAGCCAGGTGAGGGCGTACAGAGGCTGATAGAGAGCGAGGGAGATAAGGTCAAGCTCATAATAACGGTGGATGCGGCGCTGAAGCTGGAAGGGGATAACAGCGGAGAGATCGTTGAGGGAGTAGGTGCCGCTATAGGGGATCCAGGTCCCGAGAAGTTCAAGATAGAGGAGGCCGCCAGAACCCACAACGTCCCTCTGCTAGCGATAATTCTCAAAGAATCGATGGATGAGGCCATAACCGGCATGAGAAAGGAGATAGCGGATGCCATACCGGCGGCCGTGGAAAAGGTAAAGCAGGTCATAAGGGAGCAGACGAAGGCCGGTGACGAGGTAATAGTCGCTGGCATAGGTAACAGCATAGGGGTGGCCTGATTGTCGTCGCAAGCCCAGAAAAAGCCAAGCAGCACCATGAGGTACATGAACCTCATCATAGGAATAGTTCTGGCGCTCTTCCTCATAGTGTTTGGGTCCGAGTCGATAGCCGATGGGATAATGGGATTGCTTCTTGCCCTCATAAGCTATGCTGCGGCCATAGTGCTTTTGTACGTCACGATCCTGAACTACTACAGGATCGGATACGCGACGTCCAACATACCGGAGAGGACGTTCACGGTTTACAGATGTCCTTCCTGTGGATACCAGCTTACCAAGGACTTCATGGTCGGTGACTACGTCGGTAAGACAGGAGACAATTGCCCAAAGGACGGCACCCCCATGGTGGTTGAGAAAATATACACGATAAGCCAATCCGAGAGATAGGAGAAGGGCATCATCAAGGATTTTCGCTTTCGCGTTTTTATTGCGTGATGGTCTATTTTCGCTTAATACGCTGGGCTGCTACTTAGGCCAGATTTATTTGGCGGGGCACTTCGCTGGGCTGATCTCATTAGGCTTTTGCTTTTTGGGCGTTCAGCAAACGTGACGACTTATTCTTGTTCGGTTGAACGCTAAAGGTTGAGGGTTCTTTGCGCGCTCCTTTGAGAACGTCAGTTGGATAAATTATCCAAAGCCTTAAATGGAGCTGCTAAATTAGACGCATGGCCCAGCAGGCGGAATCGGAAGGTTTTTCTGCGAGCGAAAGCTTTTTGAGATATGTGAAGAGGGAAACCCCGGACGTCCTGGAAAACGCCAACAAGTACCTTGGACCCACCGGGTATTTCTCTTACGTTGCGGAGCAAGCCCTTCAGGTTGAGGCGGAGAAATTCATCCCTTCGGTTGTTAGGGATGCCATGCAGAGGGGAGAGATATACGTTCACAAACTACCTATGAGCGTTTACCTTCCTTATTGCAGCGGTCACTCCATGAACGCGCTTCTCACCAAGGGGCTAAAGACCTCGACCGTTAACTCCTTGCCAGCCAAGCACTTCGATACGTACGTCGATCACATCGCAAACTACCTGATAACGCTGCAACAGTTTTTCACGGGCGCACAGGCCCTTTCCTCTGTGGAGTGGTACGCAGGTCCATTCATAAGGGCAGATCAGCTGGAGCGCAAGCGCATCGCTCAAGGAGTTCAAAGGCTTCTGTTTAACCTGAACTACCCTAGCAGGGTCGGCATGCAGACTCCGTTTACCAACTTCACCGTCACGCTTGATGCCTCGAAGAAGATGCTTGATGGTGATGAGGCGATTTTTGGAGGAAAGGCGGCAGGAAACCTTGGAAATTACGAGAAGGAAGCAAAGGAGTTCGTGCTGGCGCTGAGCCTTCTTTTAAGGAACGGAGATGCCATTGGGCAGCCGTTTACGTTTCCCATACCTACCTTAATGACAACAGCGCCCATGCTGTGGAACGATGCTGAAATATTTGAATCGATCTTCGAAACGGCTGCTGATAAGGGAAGCTTCTATTGGCTCAACACCCGCGTTGTTGATCCAGATGCGAGCTTTGCTATGTGCTGCAGGATAAACATAGACAGGAACGAGCTGGCCATGGCCAAGTCCTTTTCGATTGAAGGGAGCTCGAGCGGTGGCGAAGACAGGAAGGCGTTTGGAGGTATTTGGGCACTTCCTGATGCGACAGGTTCGGTTAATGCCTCCGATGTAAACATCCCAAGACTTGTGATGAGGGCTCAGCGCGATCGCCGGGATGTGTGGGAGCTATACGATGAGGAGCTGAGCAAGGTGAGGGTGGCGGAGGAATGGCTAAGAGAAAGGTACGTGAGGCTTTTCAGCTCCTATCCATCCTTTTACTGGGCGATCAGAGAATACCTGCCAGAGTTTCCGGCCAATCACTTCAACACAATTGGGCTGCTTGGTCTGCCTGAAGCCGCGGCCATATACATGAACCAGCCAGGTCTGTGGTATGACGGGAACAGGAAGGATTGGTTAAGGGCAAGGGATCTGATGAAGCAGTTTGTTGACTTCGCGGTCAAACGCGCAAGGGAGTGGATGAGGGAAACAGGGATCCCTTGGAACGTTGAAGAGATACCCGGGGAATCCGCGGCCCCTAAGCTGGCCCTTTCAGACCTTAGGGACTTCCCAGAGCTTTTGGCCTTCTTGCCAAGGGAGACCGATCCCATATACAGCACCAGTATAGCGCCTTACTACGGCTCGTTGCAGCTTTCCGATCGCGTTGAGATCGAAGCTGGAGTTCAGCGCTCGTTTACCGGAGGAGTCATGATGCACATCTTCCTAGGAGAGAGACCTGACCCTGAGGCGTTGGCAACGCTCACAAAGAAGCTTATCAACACGGATCTGGTTTACTGGAGCTATACGCCCGCCTTGACCGTTTGCAGGAATTGCGGGTTGAGCTTTACCGGCATATACACCAGATGCCCGAAGTGCGGGTCTGAAAAGGTGGACATATGGAGCAGGATCATTGGATATTACAGGCCACTCAAAAACTGGAACCCAGCTAGGCGCAAGGAATTCTGGACTAGGGATCACTATGATCTAGGGCGATCGACTTGAAGGGGGCTGGCTGGAGGCCCATATCCCTGGTGGACGTTAAAGGAAAGGTAACGTTCACGCTTTGGCTCTGTGGTTGCAACCTGCGGTGCCCTTTTTGCCATAACTGGAAGATTGCCAACGGTTCCCGTGAGGTTTGCTCTGAAGTTGACACCGAAAAAATGAAAGACGACCTGTTGTCGGTCCTAAACCTCATAGACTATTTTCACGTAACTGGGGGTGAACCGCTCATGCAGGTCGAGGAGTTGAAAGGGCTTCTTAAGGAGCTTAAGAGCTACGGTGTAAAAATTTCGCTCAACTCGAACTTGACCTTGCCATGGTTGCTCAAGGAAGTCCTGCCCTTGGTCGACCACATAGCAACGGATTTGAAGCTGCCTGAGTTTTACGGGTACAGCGAAGCTGCAAGCTCCGTGACGTTTTCGAACTTCCTAAAATCCCTTGACCTGCTTGCTGGCGCGCGCGTGCAGGCGGAGCTTAGGATTCCTATAGCTAAGGGATATCCGTTAAGCGCCTATGAAGGCCTGCTCCGCGCGGTGGTCCCGCACCTGAAATTTCCTCATTATTTCGTTTTGAACAGGCTACTTGGCCCACCTCTTACGGAGCCTAGGGATGACGCATGGTGCAAGGTTCACTGCTTTAGCGGACTTGAAGAAGGAATGGAAGAATTGGATAAATTATCCAAAATCTTAAATACGGCGAATCTAGGATAGCGATCAAAATGAGGCTAGCTCGTGTTTTGCCCATCGTCTTATTGCTGATGGTAGTGTTGTCGTTTTACAGGCCGGCATTTGCGCAGGGGTCATACTATCCCGTAAGGCTTGTGGATGACGATGGCAGCGTCGTAACGATATACCAGAAACCGACCAGGATAGTGTCCCTGGCTCCTAGCAACACCATACTGGTTTACGGTCTCGGCCTTGGCAATTACCTTGTCGGCGGTCTTGCCAACGAGTACGTGTGCGCAACCATAGCCCCTCAGGTGAAGAACCTGACCAGCGTGGGCAGTTATTACGGCATAGATTTTGACGAGATAGAGGAGCTGAAGCCGCAGCTGGTGCTTGCCTCCAGCATAAACTCGCCTCAGGACATACAAAAGCTTAGGAGCATGAACCTTACCGTGCTCGTGTTGAACGCTACCACAATTCAGGGCGTCGAGCGCGACATCATGCTTATCGGGAACGCCACGGACACACAACAGAAAGCCGAGCAGATAGTGAACTGGATGAACACCGTGATAACGGGTGTTCAGTCAAGGTTGCCCGGTTACAAGACGAAGGCCTTCTATCTTTTGGATACCACGGGTGGCTATTGGACAGGTGGAAGCGGGACCTTTATAAACTCGATGATACAGCTGGCCGGTGGCGAGAACATAGCATCCAACATATCGGGTTGGGGCATCATCAGCCCTGAAGACATACTGAGCGAGAACCCGTCAGTGCTCATACTAGATCAGTACGCCAACGCCAGCGTTATAAACCAGATGCCGTTCATGGCCACGTCCGCAGTTCACGATGACAGGGTATACGTGATACCACATGAAGGATGGTTTGCTCAACCAACTTACAGGCTTGTCTATGGGATAGTGTGGCTGGCTGAGGCCCTCCACCCTAACGCCATGAAGGGGTTCGAAGTGCCTCCATGTCCTGCGGACACTGGGACCGAGAACATCACGTCCCCTCGCCCTATGCACGTGAATGCGAGTGAGGGAATACCTTACGTAGATTATGGAATAGCTGCACTGGTAGCCGTCGTCGTGGTTTTGATCGTGGTGGCTTACGAAAGGAGGCGCTAGCTATGGCGCGGCGCTTCATGAAACCCCTGCTGGCACTGGTTTTTTTGGCCAGCTTCTTTCTTTCGTTGATAATAGGCCCGGTGAGGATACCGCCATCGGCAGTCGCGGGTTTTTTCCTCGGATTTTTGCCTGGTTTTCCTAAGCCTGCGGTCGTTTACTGGGACATAATCTATTACCTAAGGTTGCCAAGGGTAATACTTGCCCTTCTAGTGGGGGCGTCCTTGGCCATGGGAGGCGTAGTGGTTCAGGCCATGTTCCGGAACCCCATGGCTGAGCCATACGTGATCGGCCTTTCGAGCGGGGCGGCGCTTGGCGCATCTCTGGCGTCTACGCTTTCCCTTTACTTTCTTGGGCCTTACACTATGCAGATCATGGCCTTTGCCTTTGCCCTCCTATCGACCTTTCTGGTCTACGCGCTAGCCCGCGCGTTGGGTCCATCATCGGTTATTGGGACCTCATCTGGGGTTCTCCTTCTTTCAGGCATCGCGGTAAGCCTGCTCTTTGGTTCGCTTTCATCCTTTGTCATATACGTCAACGCCTCGCAGAGGCCCGAAGTGATATTTTGGCTGCTGGGAAGCCTTGCCGACGCAGAATGGCAAGAGATACCCTTTGTTTTTGCTGTAGTTACCATATGCGCGTTTGCGCTTTATGCGTTTAGAAGGGACCTCGATGCTTTGAGCCTAGGTGACGAGGACGCCCTTTATGTGGGCGTTAACGTGAAAAACGTGAAGGTGGCGCTCATGTCCATCACCGCGCTCATGGTTGCGACGGTGGTCTCGGTAAGCGGTCTCATAGGTTTCGTTGGGCTGATGATCCCGCACATGACTAGGATGTCCCTTGGCTCTGCGCACCGCGTTCTGCTTCCCTTTAGCGCGATCATGGGAGGCATATTTCTCCTTCTTTGCGACGATTTAGCCAGGACCGCCATGGCCCCGCTGGAGATTCCCATAGGGATAATTACCGCCTTCGTGGGAGTGCCCTTCTTCTTCTTTATTTTGAAGAAGAGGGGATATGGTGAGTGATTTGGCTGAGGTAATCAGGTGCGAAGGCGTAACGGTGAGCTTTGGAAAAAAAGAGGTCCTTAGGGATGTGAACCTGAGCGTGGAAGAGGCCGAGCTGGTTGGCATTGTCGGCCCAAATGGGTCAGGAAAAACGACGCTCATACGCGCCATCGCGGGTTTTCTCCCTTACAAGGGTACCATATACTACGGCGGGGTTCCCATGACCAAGCTAAAAAGGAGAGATATAGCTAGGTTTTTATCTGTGGTCCCTCAGGAACCTCCGGTTTCAACCCTAACGGTCATGGACTTTGTTCTTTTAGGCCGCTATCCGTACCTTAGTCGCTGGGAAGATGAGGGACCCGAAGATCTGAGCGCCGCCGCTGACGCGCTTAGGGAGCTTGGAGCTCTTCATCTAAGAGACAGGCAGATCAACACCTTGAGCGGAGGAGAGCTTCAAAGGGTGATGCTCGCTAGGGGAGTCGTTCAGGGGCAGCGCGCGATCTTAATGGACGAACCGACATCCCATTTGGACCTGAAAGCGCAGCAGGAGATCATGGAGTTGGCCCGCTCACTTACCAGAAAGAGAAGCATAGTTGCTACGTTCCACGACCTTACGCTGGCCGGGCAGTACTCTGACAGGATAATTGTTGTGAAGGAGGGCGCCGTGCTGGCACAGGGCAAGCCTAGGGATGTGCTTACGTCAGAACTGATAAGCCGCGTATACGGAGTTAAGGTGATCATAGAGTACAAGCCAGTTTTTCACGTGATACCCATTTTTTCGGACAGCTCAAGTTAGTAGCTCTTTAATGGCGCGCAAAAGCCTCGCGTTTTTGCTGTGGGAAAGGGCTCCGATCCTAATGTACTGATTATTCAGTCCCCTAATGGTTGAAGCGTCCCTTATTAGAAGCCCCTTGCCAAGGAGTTTTTCTTTTAGCTCAGCTGACGTCATTCCCTTGATCTTGGCCAAAAGGTAATCGGCGTGAGAAGGTATGACCTCAAACCCAAGCCTCGCAAGTGAGTTGGAAAGGTACTGTCTCTCACGCGAAGCATAGGCTTTGCTTTCGCGAATGAAATTCGAATCGAGCCAGTTCTTCGCAACCTCGATTGAGAGCACGTTTACGTTCCAAGATGGCCTTACCGCGTCTATTTTGGATACCCACTTAGGAGAGGAAACCGAATATCCCAAACGCAAGCCGGGTACTCCGAGGAGTTTTGTGAGGGATCTCAACACCACGGTGTTTTCTAGCCCTTCTTTTATCACGCTTTGTTCCTCTTGATCGCAGAGGTCCATATGGACCTCGTCTACCACTAAGGTTGCGCCTGCGGCCTCCGCCCTGCGCTGGAAGTCAACGACGGCGTCTCTCCTTATGACCTTTCCGGTGGGGTTGTTGGGATTGCACAAAAATATTAGGGAGGTTCCTGGTTCTATCTTGACGTCGCTCAAGTTGACGTCAAAGGGATGCTTACTCACGTAAAAGTAAGGCTTTAGCCCATGGCCTATTGCGGCCTGTTCGTACTCGCTGTAAGTCGGAGCTAGGATCAGCGCTTTTCCCTTTGGGACTGCAGAAGAAATCAGGTGAATGAGCTCATTGGCTCCATTTCCAACCACGATGTTTTTCGAGCTTAACCCATGAAAAGAGGCAAGAGCGGCGCGGGCCGAAATGGCATCTGCTTCTGGGTAGTGCCTAGATAGGCCAACGGCCTTCCTGAGGTACGGTAATAGCCCCTTAGGAGGGGCAAGCGGGTTCACGTTGCTGCTGAAATCGATGACGTTTAGGGGCTTTCCATCCCTCCAAACGTCAGCTCCATGGATCGCCAAGCGCAACACCCTTAGGCCACTACCAGGCCGATGTACTTCTTGATTTCCTGAGGAACTCCAACCGTTGCGTTCTTGGTAGATATTATCACCGCTATTCCGGCAGGTATTGCTCCCGCAGATTCAACCATCCTGAGCAGGACGCCTATGGTGCGTCCTGTCCTTGCTAGGTCGTCAGCTATGAGCACCTTTTGCCCCTTTTTCAGCAGCTTTTTGGGAAGGTAAAACGCCTCTCTTATACCGCTTGCAAACGAGATCTCCGTCTCTTCGTAGAAGTCGTCTATTCCAAGCTCCCTTTCCTTCTTTACCACCGCAAGGGTTGCCTCGTAGACGTTGGCCAGTTCCTCCGAAAAGGCGATGCCATCTGCTGCCACGGTCAGTATGACGTCTATTTTTTCGTTGATAGCTGTAGAGCACTCTATGGCCAAGAGATGAAGCAGAGCTGGATTTGAGATCACGTCGCTGTCGTCTATAACTCCGCTTTCATCTATTTTCACGAAATCCTCTATGATTTTAGACGATGGATGCGTCGCAAATATCGTTGAAAGCAGGTCTTCTGCCCTTTTGTTGGATGGGAGGACCCTGCCGTTTATGTAACGGCTTATTATGGCAGGAGAAAGCTTCAGATCAGCAGACAGCTTCTCATACGTTTCTCTTTTCTTTATTATCCTAAGCGCGTCTACAGCGTTCATGCGCTTTCTAAGGCTCGAGTAAAGGTCTTTCAATTTTCACTCGCCTCTCTTTTGCTTTTGACCACGCCCGTGCTGTTTTGGTACCTTCCCGCATAAGGCCTTAGCGTCGGCTTGCCCAACTTGAAGAAAGCCACCTGTACTGCTCTCTCGCCAGCCCTCAGCTTTACCTCCTTATCGCTCGCGTTGAAGAGGGAAATTGTGAGATTGCCCTTAAAACCGGGGTCGATTAACGCAAAACTTCCAATCAATCCCTCTCTGGCTAGCGAAGAGCGCACGTAAATCGACGCCGACACGGAATCACTCAGCTCAATCCTCTCGCGGGTTGAGGCCAGCGTCCAAGACAGCGGAGGAATTACTAGGTCAAACGCGAGCGCCATGTCGTAACCCGAAGGGCCTAAGGCCTCGTCCGCGTAAGGCTCTATGATTATGTCAGAACCAAGCGCCTCTTTTATTTCTTCGGAGGACAGCATAAAGATGTTACATGATCATGTTTTAACTTTTGCGCCTAAGTTTGCTTGATTAGAGGGCAGCCTGTCAAGAAACACCTCATATGTGAGTGGCCGATGGCCAGATATCGATAAGGCCCCTCATTTAGCGGATAGGTAAAGGGGCCAAGACTTGCGTGGTCGTGGCGTGCAGTTTCTTCCTGAGGTCTGTTTGCCAATTTATGGGCAGAGCTGCATAACCCATGGGCACCGGATGCGTCGATCTTTTGGGCTATGCGTGCGAGGTGCTGAGCGTTCCAAGCTACGTGAGGCAAGAGGCATTGCGGTTTTTACAGGACCCAAAAATGGCAGAGCTTAGGAGCTGCGAGCAGCGCGTGGCGGTTTCAGTGTTAGTCGCCTCACGCGAGTCCGGGATCCCCCTTTCAACGGAAGAGGTCATTGATGTGATGGGCATGAATAAGGCCCTTCTTTTGCGGGCCCTTTGGAAGTGGAAGAAAGCTGGCGGAAGCTTCAAGGAGCTGAGCGATATGGATTGGATACCGCAAATAAATCAGAGGTTCGGGTTGCCGCCAACATGCGAGCGCAGGGCAAAGGAGATAAGCTCGATGCTGAAGCAGGTGGGGCATCTGGATCCGAAGAAAAGGGCACTGGTATCGTGTTACATCTCCGGGCTGGAACACGGCATGAGCCCCAAGGTGAGCGCTCTTCAAAGGGCTGACCGGCTTTGGTTGCTCAAGTTCGCGGGATTCGGGCGCAGAAGCAAGCGCTCCAAAGCGCAGCGGCGTGCTTTGACCTGAGCTTTTGAATTCCCTTTCAGATGGAGTTATGGCCTTCGCTAAGGGGACGGGATAACTTTTGATTATCGCTAACCAATCGAGCGGAGAGCTCGCACTAAACTTATAGGCCCGAAAGACTATTATCGTGCCCTTAAGGGGCTGGGCCCGTAGCTCAGCATGGTTAGAGCGTTCGGCCCTGAGTGGGACGAAACTGATAACCTGCTGGGTCAGATATCGAAAGGTCCGGCGTTCAAAACCCGGATTAACGGGTGAAAGTCGCCGCGGGCCCACCAAAAAATCTCAAGATTTCCTAACCAGGTATATCTCGTAGAGCGATGTGGCGAAAAGCATCATCCCAAACGCGAAGCTTAGGCTCCAAACGTAGTTTTGTACCTGATACGGGCTCAGGTAAAAGGGGTTGCCCTTGTAGACGGTCGGCAGCACGTAAAGGTGATACGTTCCTATGTAAGGCGTGTCGTAGGTTTGAGGATAGAGGAAGAGCAATATCAAGGAAAAGATGAACACCACCACTGGAAGTGCGGTTCCCTTTCCTCCCTTCTTCTTGCTTGCGTAGTCCACGTAAGCGACGGCTATCAGCAGGATTGCCACGATGGAGTTCGCTGTCGCCACGTAGTAGTTATACGTCTTGCCCAGCGTCAGGGCTATGGGTATGAGGATGAGGTCGAAGGCGCCTATGGCAATGTTTAGGGCCGCCATTCCTTTAGGAGACCCCGTCTTTAAGGTGCCTGCCTTACTTGACATCTTCGTGTATAAACTGCTCCGAGCTATATGCCTTTCCATTGGGCCTCTGCGTCAGGAATGGTTTGGATCCGCTAGCGGCATGAGGAGGGTTTAAGCGCAAAGCTTTTAGATTAGTCTAATCTAATATTATTAGTGGGGTCTAAAATGACCACGGCAAGAGAGCTTGATTGCCTCAGGTTGATTTACGAGAAATCCGGCGATGGGTGGCCGGTTAGACTTGCATACGTGGCGAAGTCCATGTCAGTTAAACCGCCTACCGCCTTGGCCATGGTTGAGAAGTTAGTACGTGAGGGCTTGCTTAAGAAGGGTCCTTCGGGATACGCGCTCACGGAGGAGGGCAAGAAGGAAGCAGAGAACCTGGTTATGGCGCACAGGGTCGTTGAGACGCTGCTTTACAGGGCAGGCTTTACCCCAGATGAGGCGTGCGTTCAGGCAAGGAAGTTTGACACGTTCGTTCCAGAGGTTGTGGTTAGGAAGCTTTACGATTATCTGGGAAGGCCGAACGAGTGCCCGCACGGCAAGGAGATAGCCTGCTGAGGTGATGCAATTTGATAGATCTTTGGAATCCTCATCCTACAACTTTAGAAGTGGCGCTGATAACAGCTTACCTTCTTGGCATAGTCCATGGGATAACGCCAGATGAGCACACGTGGCCCATAACCTTTTCCTACTCCGTCGGGACGTTTAGCTCAAAGGGAGGCGCGAAAACGGGGCTCGTTTTCTCAACTGGATTCACGATTCAGCGGGCAATACTGTCTGAGCTCGCGTACTTCGCGCTTGCCGGCGTGTTCATGACCGCCCTAGCCTTCGGCGTGACTTACATCGCCGTTGGGCTGGCGATGGCCCTTGCAGGTATATACATAGCCAAAAAGGGAAAGTACTTCCACTGGCACTACCTGGAGGAAAAGCTGGGGGTTAAGCTTGGAATACACAAGGAGGGAAGCGAGGCCCAAAAAAGGGAGCTGGCTCATGAGATAAACCCCGCGACCGTCGTTAATGATGAAGTGGACACGAAGCCCGTTCCCGTGAACCTGGCGCTGATACACGGGTTCATTGCCGGCTTTGGCTTTGGGGCTTTTGCGTTGATAATATACACGGTGCTTGCCCCTATGATGCCCAACCCGTGGTTTGGCTTCCTGCCAGGCTTCCTTTTCGGCTTGGGGACCATGACGATGCAGATATTGTTTGGAATGGGCTTCGCGACGTGGCTTAGCTCAATAAAAGGTCTTACAAAGGAGGGCATAGCCTTCGTTGGTAAGACCATAACCACCTACGTGTTGACTTACGGCGGCATCGCCTTCATAGTTGGAGGCATAGCAATAATCCTTGATCCTTGGCTTTTGAACTGGGGGATCAACACTGGCATCCACGTGCATAACTTAGACAACTTGGGCCTAGGTTTCTTCTTGGTGATAATAACCGTTGTTGTGATAGGGATCTTGGGGTACGAGAATGCCATATCCAAGGCCAAGAGAAATCCCAGGTTCATGAAGGCGAGCGCCGCAAGCTCAAGCTAGGCTTTCAGCTTTAAATTCAGGTAGGCCATTGGTATTATGGAAATAGTTGTCATGGGATGCAGGGGATTTGGGAAAGTTCACCTCAGGGCCATTAAGGGCGTTGACGTAAGCATAATGGAGAGGGATCCAGCCGTAGTTGAACAAATAAGGGAGCAGTACCAGATCAGAAGGGTCTTCAGTTCGATCGAGGAAGCCCTCAGCTCGGATGCGGATGCCGTTGACATAGTGCTTCCCCACAGGCTGCACAGGCCCGTGGCGGAGGAGGCCATGAAAAGGGGAAAGCACGTGGTCTTGGAAAAACCCATAGCCACGACTTTGGAAGACGCCGAGGCCATCATAAGGACGGCCAAGGAAACGCATAGGAAGCTCATGGTGGCAGATGAGTGGTGGTTCGACCCATCGGTGAAGGCCGCAAAAGAGGTAATTGAGCAAGAGAAGATAGGCAGGCCCGTGGCGGTTATAGTTAGACATCAGGAGTTTTACGACGCTTACGGCTGGAGGAGGTCGGAGGAGGAAATGGGAGGAGGAGCTCTCATAGATGGCGGGATACACTACGTGGATACGCTGCTTGAGCTGGGAGGGGAACACGAAACCGTATATGGCCTCACGGCCAAAGGAGGGTCAGCCATAGAGGGAGAGGACTTTTCCGTTGGAGCGGTTAGGTTCAGATCGGGCGCCATAGGGGCACTCATCCACTCTTGGTCTTACAGGGATCCGCCGCTGCTTCCCGAGTTCGAAGTTGTCGGCACGCAGGGCAGCCTTCGCGAGGATACGGAGAACAAGGCAAAGCTCGGATGGATAAAGATGAACTTCTTCGACCCGTCGAGGAAGGCAGTTTACGGAGGCCTCCTAGTTAATGGAAAGAGCTATCCGGTAGAGATGTACGACGTTTTTGAGAGGATGTTCTCTGGGTTCATAAAGAGCGTTGAAAAAGACGAGCCCGTTCCTTTCCCTCCAGAGCTCGCCAAAAGAGACCTTGAGGTAGTGCTCAAGATTTACGGAAAAGCGTAACCTCAGCTAGCCCTTAAGTCGCCCATGTTTATGAGCGATTCTATGTAGTTCCAGACCTGTCTCTCTATCTCGAAGCTCCACAGCGACTCTGGTATCTCTATGAAGAAGAGCAATGGGGTTAAGAAAAGCCCTTCCAAGGCGGCGACGCCTAGGGGTGCTCTGCCCTCTGCGTTTTATATCCCTCTTCCTTAAAGTACTCTTCGAGCTTTTCCCCGAGCTTCTTCGGGTCTATGTTTTTGTTATCATATTCTCTTATCGCGGACTTCATATGCTCTTGATGCGTTCATTTATACGGGTTGTGCTATGCGCTAACGCCGCACGGCCACGCTTAAAGGGATACGTTTTGCGTGAAATATGGCCGAATCGCAGGAGATAAGCGTGGCACAGGCCACGGCGGTTAGCCTCGGTGCCATAATAGGAGCCGGCATATTTGTCCTAAGCGGCACAGTTCTTTCCCTGGATGGCGCTTACTCCTTCCTAAGCTTCATCTACATGGGCTTTGCGTCGCTTGTGATAGCCTTTGAGCTTGGTGAGCTTACCTCTCTTTTTCCCCAAACAAAGGGATCCTCTTACTCATTCGCTTATGAGGCCTTTGGAAGCCAGATGGGCTTCGTCACAGGCGTCCTCATGTACTTCAGTTATGCCACGAGCATATCCGCCATAGCTCTTGGTTTTGGATCATACCTCTTCAGGTTGATAGGCTTCGGAAATCCAGTTAGCCTTGCCATATTGCTGATCGCCGTGCTGACCGTGGTCAACATGATCGGTGTGAAGAAGGCCGCAGAAACCGACTTCTATCTGGTGACGGTTAAGGTGGCTGTCCTTATAGTATTCATAGCGTTTGCGCTTTTCATATCAACGCGCGTTCCGAACATCTATTCTCACTTCGAGGTCCCAAAGGACCCAGTCAACGGTTTCTTCCAGTCTTCAGGAGCCATAATCTTCGCCTACTCGGGGTTCCAAAGCGTGGCCACCATAGCTTCTGATGTGAAGGGTGGGGGAAAAGGAGCTGCAAAGGCCATAGTTTACTCGGTGGTCATAAGCATGGCCCTCTACATAGCTGTAGCGCTCTCCATGGTCATAATGGCTCCAACGGACAGCTATGCCATATCCGCAGATCCGCTTTCAGTGGCCCTCTCGCTTGCGAGGGCTCCTCAGTTCATGAAGCTCGTAGTCGATTTAGGCGCGCTACTGGCAACCACCTCTGCGACTTTGGCCACCATACTCACTTCATCGAGAACGCTCTACCAGATGGGTGCTGACGGCTTGCTCCCAAGGATAACCGCCAAATACGATCAGAAGAGGGACGTTGCCAGCACGGGAGTGCTCATATCGTCCATGATAGGAGTGATAACGCTCTTCGCCGGAAACGTCTACGTTATTGTGGCCATAAGCAACTTTGGCCTCCTCTTCTCTTATCTGATGACAACGCTTGCGGTTATTCACTTCAGGAGAAGGGGGTTGGTGGCGTCCTTTAGGACACCCCTTTATCCCTATCTAACTGTCGTGACCTTTGGAGCGCTGCTAACGGTGTTCTTCGGCATGCCGAAGGAGGCGCTAATAATAGGCGTGATAACCACGCTAGTACTCATAATGGCGTATACGTTGATAAGGGAAGCGAAGAGGGAAGTGCCAGAAAAAATCAGGCTTTTTGAAAGGCGCAACGGTAAAGCCGAGTAACGCTTGATGTTTTTAAGTTTGCGAACCGTTGTTAATCTATGGATGAGCTTCAGAAGAAGGTGCTTACGCATATATACATTTTCGGGCCGGACACGCCTTGGCTTATGGCCAGGAGGCTGCTAGGGCAATCGGGATGGGTTCCGAGCTATGATGAGTTATCTATTGAGGAAGCTTGCAAGAGGCTTCAAGCAGACGGTTACCTAACCACCTATGACGGTCCCCTTAAGAGGTCGGTGACTTCCTCCATAAAGCCCTGGCTGAAGGTAAAGTCAAGGGAGATGGGGCACAAGCCAAGCGGAATATACTACACGCTCACCAAGGAGGGTAAGAAGATGGCCTCACGTCTGGCCAAGGAGTACAGGGGCAGGGAAATTTAACCGATTTCATAGTTATGAATTGGAAATACTTTAATTTGGAGGCATTTTAAGGGTTAATATGGAAAAAATCAGGGTTGGAATCGTTGGAGCGGGATTGATAGCGCAGCGCGCCCACATACCTTCCATCATGAAGAACGAGGGGGCGTCCTTGGTTGCGCTGGCCGACTCCAGGGTAGGGCTTGCTGAATCGGTTGCAAAGGCATGGCACATTCCCAAGTTCTACGGAGATTATCATGACCTAATCAGCGATGATGCCCTTGATGCTATTTTTGTGTTAGCCAACGACCCCTCGCACTACGAGATAACCAAGTTTGCGCTGGAGAGCGGAAAGCACGTCTTCGTCGAAAAGCCGCTGGCCACTAACTCGAGCGATGCGGAAGAGCTGGTGGCTGAGGCGCAGAAACGTGGCCTTGTTTTATCTGTTGGATACATGAAGCGCTATGATGACGGGATAAGGTTAGCCAAGCAGCTCATGGATGCGCTGGGGGCTCCTGTGCTGGCAGAATCGGTGTACTTAAACGGGAACTGGCTTGGGGGCGACCCTCAGTTCCCGTATATAACTTCGAATGAAAAGGTGCCTCTGACGGAGTATCGGTATCCGAAGCTGAACTTCACAGACGAGCAAAAGGCGCTGTTTGCGTGGATTCTGGGCCTCTCCCATCAAATTGACACGGCCAGATTTCTGTTTGGAGATCCGAAACGCGTGGTCTCCTCTGCCCTGAGCAGCAATGAGAAGAAGGGTGATCTAACGGTCAACTCCTTTACATCTACGCTTGATTATGGCTCTTTTTTGCTTAACCTAGAGCTTACCTCCGCCTGGAAGGGGGACTTCACGGAGTACTACATCGCGTGTTTCCCGAGCGGAGCGGTGCTCAGGACCGACGCCCCGATATTGTTGCTGAGAAACACAACGGCAAGGGTTGAGTTGCGCAGGCCAGACAAGTCCGAGGTTTACGAGCACGTGGGCTTCAGGTGGTCCTTCGAGGTCGAGGTCAACGAGTTCTTTGAAGCTGTAAGGCAGCACAAGGACACGGTCTCGAGCGGGCGCGAGGGCCTGCTCGACGTACAGCTGGCCGAAAAAATGGTGGCAGCGCTTTCATAAGGTCTTTGAGAACCAATCGACAATCTCAGAGTAGGCCTTTCTTCTTACGTCGTAATCGCTTAGGACATGCCCTCCTTTTTCAAAGCTGAGAAGGCGCTTGTTCTTGCTGCCAAGTCTTTCGATGAATCCTTCAGATGATGAGAAGGGCACGACGGGGTCATCTTTGGCGTGGATGATCAAGAAGGGCTGGTTTAGTCTCGGGGCGAGTTCGTAGGCTTCGCCGCTCATGTGCTGTACGACCCTCTTGGCGTTTTCGGCCCTTATCCTTAGCGCATCCATGTAAATATATCCGTCGCGCGTTGGCACGTCAAAGTTTATCGCGGGAACGCGCAGCCCAGGCGACATGAGCACAACCGACTTGGCGTTGACCTCGGATGCAAGCTTCACCGCTATGTACCCTCCCATGCTCAGGCCAAGGATGCCAATCCTTTCCCTGTCAGCGAAGCTCAGGGAGGAGGCGTAAGCGAAGGCGTTTTCCGCGTCCCTTATCGCCTCGTCTATGTCGAAGTCCTCGAACTCACCAGAGCTGTCGCCGTGACCCCTGTAGTCAAACCTGACCGCGCCTATGCCAGCGGCGCAAAGCCTTCTTGCTATGTCGACGTAGAGCCTCCGGTCCTCTATGTGGGATCCGGTATAACCGTGAAGCATAAGCACCAGCGGAGCCCTTTCTGCGGGTTTATGCGTGATGCCCACTATCCATCCATCTCCTGAGGATATTTTAAAGGGATTTTCTTCACAAGTCATAAATATTTATTCCAGTATGAAATAAAAACCTTTTGAAACGCTTAAAAAAAGCTTGTTCCGTAAGGGACATGGAGGATCTACTTGGGATCACGCATAAAATCTCGCTCCGGAAGCGCCGTTTCAGGAATGGAACACGCATTTCGCACTTGTTCCTAATAAATCTGGGCGAAGATTATAATTAAAAATGGAAACGAAGATATTGGGGCTTTTCCTCATGTTGCTGGTGAGCGTTACCTCGAGTTACTCGCTTGCCCTTGGCTTTTCGCAAAACGCCCAGCTGACTTATGGCGCCACCTACACCGCCACTCCATCCGGAGTGACCTTCACCGTATACGTGGACAATCCTGGGGATGTCCCGGTAACCGTGTACGCGTCCCAGCCGCTTTATTCCGTTAGCATTTATTACAACGGAAAACTCGTTTGGTCGTCGAGTTACGGTAAGGTCTACGCCATGGGCACTTCATCCATGGTAATAGCACCTTACAAGGTCCAGCCAGGGATTACACGGTGGACGGTTGTCTGGAATTACACGGACAACCAGGGAACTCGGGTGGCCCCCGGCACGTACTACGCGGACGTATACGTTCTGGGCGTGAGCGTTGGCTTGCTCGCTTTAAAAGTAGGAACTGCTCCGTCTGTTTCGTCTGGGGGCCTGCAAGAGATCGGCGCTAGCTCACTAGAGGCCAATAGCAACGCAGGGGTCATAACGGTTATGCACGGGAAAGGGGTGGATGAAGTCAACTTCAACAGGTTTAGCGTTGTCAACTTCACAAAGCTTCTTGCCGACATCAACGCTTCAAGGAGCTTTGCAGCGCTTGTGTCAAATGCGGCGGTCGGGATAAGCGAGGGCTTTAACACAGAGGCGCCTGGGGTGGACAGGTTGTTCGTTATAAACTCCGCAATGATCAGCGCAAATTCCGCGTTCATATCATGTTACAGGTTCAACAACAGGACCAGAACTTGGTCCGAGGTAATGCTGCCCGCGCTCAACTTAACGGCGCTGGCGGATCATGGCCTCACACGCCAGGTGAAAAAGCTCGAGGCGAACCTTAGCTTAACCGTTAATAGGCTTAACGAAGCCGCGCTCAGCGGTAACTCTGCCACCTTTGAGGAAGCCATCGGCGAGTACCTCAGGAACGTGACGTTACAGAGAAAGGAGATCTGGGCAGAAATCAGCCTGATGAATTCGCAGGGGAAATCCGCAGCCATAGCGATCGAGATGCTTCAGGGAGCCATTCACCTCAACCTAACGGTTGAGAGGCAGTTTGAGATAACGCAGAAAATGGGCTTGACCATTTCCAACGCGGCTGAGCGCGCTTATCAAGAGGGTCTGGGCAACCTAACGCTTGCTGAGAGCGTTCTCTTCCCTACAATACAGCCAGGAGGGCCCATGATTCCTGCAAATTCAGCGGGCACGGCAACCGTTAACTCAGCCACCACAGCAGGCCAGAACTTGGCCCTTGCAGTCAAATACATCAGGGCGGCCATGAAGGACTTTCAAGAGGCTTTAGTGCTGAACGCGCAGATCAGGACTGGACTCAAGCCAGAGACGCCCCAGCTGCAGGCGGCTTGGGCGGTTGAAAACGCCACAGCTAGCCTTTTGAAAAACGATCCCATGGCAACTCCGTACATAGGTCAGGCCAAGGCCGACCTCAACGCCGCCGCGCTAGCTTCTAGCAAGGTCCAGGCGCAGCAACTCATAGCAGACGCGATACACGAGCTTGAGTTGGCGCTTCAGACTTACCAAGGGTCGCCCTCGTGAGTTTTTTAAATGCGTTTAGAGCGCCCTCGGTTGCCCTTAAAGCGGGCAATGCCTTAGTCTTGTGAAGATCTCTCTGCCTTTCCAGAAGAAGTACGTCTTTGATAGGCTTGGTCGTCGGGATCCCAGCGTCATAATCGGGAGCGGCGTAGGAGAAGATGCCGGAGTGGTTACCGTGGATGGCACGTATCTCGTCTCGCACACCGATCCAATAACCGAGGCAAAAAGCCAAATTGGAAAGATCGCCGTGCAGGTCTCCTCTAACGACGTGGCGGTGAAAGGTGCCAGGCCTGAATGGTCGCTTGTAACGATCTTGCTGCCGCATCTGGAAGAGGAGCTTCTAGACCGGATCACGGCCGAGATAGACGCGACCTCAAAAAGGCTTGGCATCTCGATAATAGGAGGACACACCGAGGTAACTTCCTCCGTCAACGCTCCCATAGTCAGCATATCTACCTTTGGAATCGTCAAGGGATCCCTACTAGATGTGAAAAGGATAAGGCCAGGGCAAGTGATAGTCATGGTCAACGAGGCAGGAATAGAGGGAACTGCGGTGATCGCCTTGGATCACAGCAGCATGCTCTCAGGTCTTGCAGATGTCGTAGAGAGCGCAAGGCGCTTTGTAGATGATTTGAGCGTGGCCGAGGACGCTTTGATCGCTTCAAAGCTAGGGGCAGTATCAGCTCACGATCCAACCGAGGGAGGCGTTATAGCGGGTCTTCTGGAGATGGCCTTATCCTCCCGCACTCTTTTTCACGTTGACGCGGAGAAAATAGCCATAAGGAAGGAGACACAGGTGATATGCCAAAGATTGGGGGTTGACCCATTGAAGCTTCTGTCCAGCGGAGCTCTATTGCTGACTGCCGAACCTGATGATGCTGGCCGCGTCTTGGATGCCTTTCGCGGAAGGGCCAGGGTAATTGGGAGAGTGGAAGAGGGCGAAGGACTTCTTTTGCAGGGCAGGGGATATAGCGGTTTTGTCTCTGAGATACCTCAAGATGAGATTGAGCGCTTAGTTCGCTAGTTAGCCGTAAGCCCGCGTTTAGCGATGGCCCCCTTAATCGATGCTTGAATTGGTGTTGAGTTGCAAAATTTTCTGGGTCAGCATTTCCTAAGGGCATGCCTGGACCGCGCTCAGCATCAGGCATCCAACCAAGGCTTGAAGCATAATCATGACGACACGCATAAGAGCCATCGGAAAGTGAGGTTGTGACCGATGGTTTAAGAAGAGGGGCTTTAGGGACGGCAGGAGTTTTCTTTAACTCACTGGCCGGTCAGGCTCCCGCTTACAGCGTCGCCTCTGGTGCGGCGCTCATATTGGGAAGCGCGGGCGCGGCCGCACCCCTTGCGATGCTGATAACCAGCGCAGGCATGCTGGCAATAGTTTTTTCGGTTTACACAATGGCGAAGCGCTATCCTCACGCCGCAAGTTTTTACGAGTACGCAAGCCGCGTCTTTGGCCCGCGCGTTGGTGCTTTTACCGGTTACACGTACTCAATTTTATATGGGTTGCTTGCAACTGCTTCCGTTGCGGTGGCCTTCTCGTATCTCGCGGTGCAGGGGGCTTACGCGATCGGTTTAAGGCTTAATCCGTTGCCTTTTTTGCCGGTTATCCTCCTTCTACCTCTTATTCCTGCGCTCCTCGGGATAAGGGTAAGCGTCAGGTTACAGATGGTGACGACATCGGCTGAAGTGCTCATTCTTCTTGGGTTTGCTTTGCTTAGCATGCTTGAAAATCCCTCAAGGTTAACGACATACCCGTTTACCCCTGCCGCGACTTTTCAGCTCTCACCCACGGGGGAGTTGGGCGCTTTAGCGGGCGGGCTCGTGTTCTCGGTTACGTATTTCATGGGATTTGAGACCAGTACCCAGCTCTCCGAGGAGGCAAAGAATCCCAAGAGAAGCGTTCCCTTGGGAACCCTCTTCGCCACTGCCTTTATGGGCTTGATCTTCATGCTTTCGACGTATGCGGTTGTCATAGATGCAGGCTTGTCAAAAGTACAGATAAACTCCTTCGTTTCGAGCGCGTCAAGCGGGCTAAATCCCATTTACTTTTTCATGGGACGCTACCTTGGCGGCGTTGGCCTTTACGCTTTCATAATAGCGTCATTGCTGAGCGTGTTTTCCTGCTATTTGGCCACGCTGAACTCCGTTACGAGGATGTTTTACGGCATGGCGAGAGAGGGAGCGCTTCCCAGGTCGCTTTCCAAGCTGAACTCGAGGCAGAGCCCTAGCTTGGCGGCGTACCTGGTCACCGGCATTTCCGCAGCGATTTTAATCATGGGTTTTGCGATTGAAATCGTCCTTGTGGGAGGAAGTGCATTGGAATCGACCTTTTCTGTGATGGAATACACATATGCAGTTGACTCGCTTTACTACGCGGTAAGCCTTCTCGTGGTGGCGATAGCCGCCTTCAAGGTGATTCGGGTGGGCAAAGCCGTATCGATGTTGGGTTTCGGCATGCTTCTTGCTATGCTCTACTATTCGGTAACTGACGTGCTGACCCTGCTTGCTCTCGTGCTCCCCCTTTTTATCGCGCTCCTTTTTGCGGCTTTCTCGTTTAAAGGGCGTCCCTGACGTAGCGAATTAGAAGGGCATCAAACCTTTTCTCGCCGAGTTGGGTGGAAACGTTTTTACGTGTTTTTTTGTGATACTCATGAATTTTTCTCATATGCAGCTAACCGTGGACTACGTCAGGGAGAGGCAGCTCGACGATGGCGGCTTCTTCTTTGCCAGGGAGGCTGGAACACCAAGCGTTGAAGACACGTTTTACTCCATAAATATATTGAAGACATTGGGTCAGGAGATACCCAGGAAAGAACAGGTAATAAGGTACCTTAAGGGAGCGCAGAGACGGGATGGCTCCTTTTCGAGCATTGAGGTAGCCCGCTACGTGATAGAGGGGTTGCAGGAGCTAGGCGCTGATTTCACGGTTGAAAGAGGGTTTAGGGATTGGCTGCTTTCCAGCTCTCGTCATGACTTTTGGCTTAAGAGCGAAAGCGAGATCGCGCTTGAGCTCTTCGAGGCAGCTACTTCCGTGATCAGGATGACGGGAATGCTTGAGGACGTGGACGTGGATAGGTTGCGCAGAGATTTGGCGGCCTTTGAAAGCGAGGAGGGGGGCTACGGCATCAAGAGGGCCACGCTTAGTGGAACTTATTATGCGGTTCGTTCTCTTTGGAACTTGGGGTTCGACGTTACTGGAGAATGCCATGATTTCCTTTCAAAATGCGAGATCATGGGCGTGGGGTTTTCGGAAAGGCCGATGACTTATCCCCCTGTAATATATGACATGTATCACGGAATCTGGCTCGCAAGGGCTACCGGCTACAGCATAGCAAGCGTTGAAGGAGTGAGGAATTTCATCCTTGGTTTTATGAACGGCAACGGGGGATTTAGGTACTTCCCTGAAATGGGCATATCGAATCTTGAAAACACCTATTATGCAGTTGAGTCGCTTAAGTTCCTCGAAATGAAGGATGGGTTGCCCCGGGCCGATGAGTTGCCAGTTACCACGCGGTGATGGCTGTCGTGATGCGGGTTTTGTGTTGATGCTTGGAGCTACTTGCCAAAAAAATTGAAGGGGCCGTTGTCTCATAACTTTTTACTGCTTTTGCGCGTTTTCCATTATGAAAGAGCTCTGTATCTTCTTTCCGTAGCCCTTGTTTTCGAGGTCCGTGAACGTCCTTTCTATGATTTCAGGCTTAACGCTTACACCGTAGTACTCTAGGAACTTTGCGCTTACCTCTTTGGCGGCGTATGGCCCCTCTCTTTCTTCCAGTATCCTAAGCGTGAGGCTTCTCAGGTCTTCCCACCTGTTCCATGGATAGGCAAACCAGGCCCACTCGTCTTCCTCCTTTCCGTAGTAGTCAGGTATGAAGCTTGATCCCTTTATGTATTGAAGCGCGGCCGTTTTGATCTCAGCTGGGGCCAGGGTCTCGAGGTAGGCTTTCGCGACGGTAAGGCTCTTGCCCGTATCGGTGACGTCATCGATGAGAAGCACCCTCTTTCCGGTTATGCTTCCGCCGATGCCCCTCTCTAGCCTCGCGTCTTTGCCCCTTACGGCCGTCTCTCCCCAGTGGGCGATCCTGAGGCAGGTGAAATCGGATATGCCCAATATATCACTCACAAGCCTTGCGCCCACCACGCCCCCACGGGCTACCGCGACTATGACGTCGGGCCTAAAGCTTGACGTCCTCACCTTTTCCGCTAGGTTGTGGCTCATTTCCTCGACTTCTTCCCAGCTCAGAAAGCGGCAAGGAAACTTGGCTGGCAATTTTTTTACAGAAATATTCGGCGCTTCAATAAATGTCTTTCCTTCAAGTGACGGGTTGCTTTTGAAGTTCGAAGAGTGGTCATAAGTGTAGGAATTGACACAGCATCTCGTTGCGTTCGCGCTTGAGATGAGCGCGCACAACCGGCTTGCTCGTTAGGGATCGATGAAATATTTGATGTTGCCCTTAAACGTTAGCTAATCGCCATAATAATTTAAATAAATAATGATATATTTGATCAGAGGTAATTTGATATTATTTGTCATGATACTAGGTATCGCTTAACGTTTAGCTAACTAGATTTTCAAGAAGTACTTTATTTTCGGCGTCTTAAAGGTAGTTGAAAGCTGAATTGCATCTTTGGCTGGGCCATCGATGAAAAGGTGAGAGTCCCTATATCCTGTACCGAAGAAATCACATGAGTTTGATCTTGATGGTCTGAGAGACGCTAGCGGCCTCGGTGACCAGGCTGGCACGCTCTACAGGAACTACATCACAGGAAAGGGACATGTCACCCGCGCAGCGATTAGCTTCTTCGGGCTCGGTCTAACCGATACGGGTGGTTGCCCGCGTGAAGTATAGGGTTCGGAAGGCCCTGATGGCGACGTACAAGTACTTGATCGCGATGCCAGGGTTGTACCTGCTCAGCTCCGGCTGCTCGCCTGGCGATACGGAGTTCATGCAACGGTCGCAGTTCCGCAGGCGCTCTATGAAGGGATTAAGGGGTTAGCCGAGGGGCTTGCCGAAAACGGGATCCTAGAAAGAGATCTTTATCTCCGATAGCCCTGCCAGCATCTAGGGCTTGGATCCCTCTCTATTTAACTGGAGGACAGGCACTTGAAAAAAAGCGTTTTGTCCGAAATGCGAGCAGGGAGCTGACGAAGGCGAACAAGGCCGCCATCCCATTCGACGAAGTCGACCTCGAGATGCTAACCATGCTCAAGAGGTCTGCCGCAACTTCACCCAGTGCCATGGCGGCCGCCACCGGGCTCAGCGTCGGCGAGGTTTTGGTTCACCTGAAGCAGCACGTGCTAGGAGGAGGAGATCCGGCCAAGAGCATGATACTGAAGTACTACGTTGACTTTCTGGAGCCGGGGCTTTTCGCCCCGGACAGGTGATGATCTAATTCATAGCGGACACGCTAAAGGGATCGTATGTGCTTCTTCGGGAGCTCGTGACTTTCCCTTATGCATTGGCCATATGGCATGGCGATGGAAAGGCGCATGGTCTGCTTCATGGGTCTCTTCAATCGCTTTGCAGCATAGCCTATCAGCTTGATTTGATGAGTGGAATCGGGAGCGCAGTGACTGCGCTACTCCGTTTCGCTGTGGTATTGGTGGGTCTGTTTGACTCCTTGCATTTGCCAGTTGCGTTGGAAAGCAACTAAGGGATGAGGAGTGGGTTTTCGATAAGGATGCCCCGTTGGACCCTCCAATCACCACAATAAGCCATGCTGTGCGCTGAATTGGGCTTAGGAAAGCGGATTTGTTTTGCGCAGTTTGGCTGAAAAAGAGTATTTGTTTATTGTGTTTCGAAACGCATGGCATTTGATATGGCCCTTGGGGCGTGGGATGGCAACCTTATGAGTTTTTGTTTTTGCTTTTGCAGCCCTCTTAAGCGGTTGGGAGGGAAGGGTGAAAATGCACATAAAAAAAGGGGAAGCGCTTAAATCTCCCCCAACTAATCTTACTTGCCTCCATCGTGCGGCGGTGCGGCAAGACCAAGGCCGGATGGCCGGGGATGAATATGTCGCCTCCAGCGATGGAGTACGCTTAGGTGATGGCGACCTGGACCGGATAGGTTCAGATCGGAAGAGGGTATCCGCACAAATTCCCCTAAAATAAGTTTCAAACGGTCGACTCCGGTTGATCCTGCCGGACCTGACTGCTATCGGGATGAGGCTAAGCCATGGAAGTCGACGTGCGCCCTTGCGCACGTGGCGTACGGCTCAGTAACGCGTGGCTAACCTGCCCTCGTGACGGGGATAACCTCGGGAAACTGAGGATAATCCCCGATAGGCGAGCGGCTTTGGAAGAACCGCTCACCGAAAGGGACGGAGGGAATGGCCTTCGTCCGCGCGAGGATGGGGCTGCGTCCCATCAGGCAGTTGGTGGGGTAATGGCCCACCAAACCTATAACGGGTACGGGCCGTGAGAGCGGGAGCCCGGAGATGGGCACTGAGACAAGGGCCCAGGCTCTACGGAGCGCACCAAGCGCGAAACCTTCGCAATGCGGGAAACCGTGACGGGGCCATCCCGAGTGCAGGCTGCTGAGGCCTGCTTTTGCCCAGTGTAAGAAGCTGGGCGAATAAGTGGGGGGCAAGACTGGTGTCAGCCGCCGCGGTAATACCAGCTCCACGAGTGGTCAGGACGGTTATTGGGCCTAAAGCGTCCGTAGCCGGCCCGGTAAGTTTATGGTGAAATCCGGCATCTCAAGTGTCGGAGCGCTGTAAATACTGCCGGGCTAGGGAGCGGGAGAGGCCGAGGGTACCTCCGGGGTAGGGGCGAAATCCTATAATCCCGGAGTGACGACCAGTGGCGAAAGCGCTCGGCTAGAACGCGTCCGACGGTGAGGGACGAAAGCTGGGGTAGCAAACCGGATTAGATACCCGGGTAGTCCCAGCCGTAAACTATGCGGGCTAGTTGTCGGAACGGCTTAGGGCCGCTCCGGTAACGCAGGGAAGCCATTAAGCCCGCCGCCTGGGGAGTACGACCGCAAGGTTGAAACTTAAAGGAATTGGCGGGGGAGCACCACAAGGGGTGAAGCTTGCGGCTCAATTGGAGTCAACGCCGGAAAACTCACCAGGGGAGACAGCAGTGTGAAGGCCAAGCTAACGACTTTGCCAGACGCGCTGAGAGGAGGCGCATGGCCGTCGCCAGCTCGTATCGTGAGACGTCCGGTCAAGTCCGGGAACGAGCGAGACCTCCATCCTTAGTTGCAACCCTTAAAGGGGCACACTAAGGAGACCGCCACCGATTAAGGTGGAGGAAGGAGGAGGCAACGGCAGGTCAGCATGCCCCGAAACCCCTGGGCCGCACGCGAGCTGCAATGGCAGGTACAATGGGATTTGACCCCGTAAGGGGGAAGCAATCCTCAAAGCCTGCCTCAGTTGGGATCGAGGGCTGCAACCCGCCCTCGTGAACCTGGAATCCCTAGTAATCGCGTGTCAACACCGCGCGGTGAATACGTCCCTGCTCCTTGCACACACCGCCCGTCGCTCCAACCGAGTTGGCTTCGGATGAGGCATCAGCTTCGGCTGGTGTCGAATCCGAGGTCGACGAGGTGGGAGAAGTCGTAACAAGGTGGCCGTAGGGGAACCTGCGGCCGGATCACCTCCGAGTATATTTTAGGGAAGTGCAAAGGATACCCTCTTCATTTGTGATGTCCGAGGCATGGGCCTCGAACTGATTGCGGGAGCGAGGAAGTGGTTCCTCGCGTTGAACGCCGTGAATGGTAGATACGCCAGACTGACGCAGGTTGATGTAAGCGCAATAGTAGGGCTTTCTGCTGCTACACCGCCTAACGGATGGCTTGGCTTGGGTGCCGAAGAAGGGCGCGGCAAACGGCGATATGCCCCAGGTAGGTGCATGCAACCGTTGATCTGGGGATGCCCAAATGGGACCTCCCGCGTCGGGCCAATAACCCGGCGCATCCCGTTGAGGGAGGGGAACTCCCCGAACGGAAACATCTCAGTAGGGGAAGGAGGAGAAACCATCAGGGATCTCCTGAGTAGGGGCGACCCAAAGGGAGACAGCTCAAATCGAATCTGGCCCGTAAGGGCTCAGAGATGTGAGGTGAGGTAGCCGTTAGCGCCCGGCTCTTTCGAGCCGAAGCGGTCTGGAAGGACCCACCAAAGAGGGCGATGGTCCCGTAGGCGTAGGAAGGGTGGGCGTGGTTACCTCAGGAGTACCACGGCTTAGTTTTGTCGTGGGAAGATGGGAGGTAGCGACTTCCAAAGCTAAATACACCCCAAGACCGATAGCGGAGCAGTACTGTGAAGGAACGCTGAAAAGTACCCCGGAAGGGGGGTGAAAAGAGCCTGAAATTAGGCGGTTATATGCGATGGGGCCCAAAAGGTAGGCTTTCCCGAAGGAAGCCACGGCGACGTGGTTGTACGAGGGAGGGCTGTTCCAGGGTTCCATCGTTCGTCTAGGAGCACGAGCCAGGGAGTTCATGGAAGCGGCGAGCTTAAGGGGTTGAAACCCCGAAGGCGAAGGGAAACCGACTTGCCCGCAGCGGCGAAAGCCGTGAGGGGCGGGGTCTGAAAGGGCCTGAAGTCGCTTTCATGAGACCCGAAACCGGACGAGCTTGACCTGGGCAGGGCGAAGCCGGGCTAACGCTCGGTGGAGGCCCGAAGGGGTTCTAACTTGCAAGTTGTTCCTCTGACCTGGGTCAAGGGGCAAAAGACCAATCTAGCCCGGTGATAGCTGGTTCCTCCCGAAGTGTGTCTCAGCACAGCCTGGCCGGAGCTTGGTGACGGGGTAGAGCTACCGATAGAGGAAGGGAAACCGAAAGGTTTCTCTCCTCCGTCAAACTCCGAATCCGTCACCGGTGTAGATGGCCGGAGTGGGGTTCCGCGGGATAAGCTCGCGGGCCGAGAGGGAAACAACCCAGATCGCGATTAAGGCCCCAAAATGTCGGCTAAGTGCTTGTAAAGGCATCTCACGCCTAAAACAGCGAGGAGGTGGGCCCAGAAGTAGCCATCCTCCAAGGAGTGTGTAAAAACTCACTCGCCGAGGCGTGAGGTCCTGAAAATGGACGGGGCTAAGCCGACTGCCGAGATCGCGAAGCCCGAAAACGGGCTGGTAGGGAGGCGTTCGCGCTGGCCAGAAGCACGGCCGTGAGGTCGTGTGGACCGGCGTGAAGTGAGAATCCTGGTGGAAGTAGCAGCAAAGAGGGGTGAGAATCCCCTCCACCGAAAGGGCAAGGGTTCCTCGGCACCAATCGTTGGCCGAGGGTGAGTCGGTCCTAAGGCGATGCGTAACGCGCGTAGCCGAAAGGGAAACGGGTTAATATCCCCGTACCGTGGTAGTCCGCTGATCCGCGCCTTCGCCTTGAGATAGGCCGAGTGGAGCCGTCGCTTCATTTTGCCTTGGAAACCGGGGGAATACCGTAATGGCTAGATCCCGGCGAACGAGGTAAGGCCGCCCGCAAGGGTGGTTCGGCCAACTCTTAGGGCCCATGAAAAGGGTCGCGGTGAGGATGTCACGACCGTACCGAGATCCGACACAGGTGCCCCTGGGTGAGAAGCCCGAGGTGTGTTGGGTGAGTCTGGGTTAGGGAACTCGGCAAATTGGCCCCGTAACTTAGGGAGAAGGGGTGCCTGGGGGGTTGGGGCAACCCGGCCCTTCAGGTCTCAGTGACTAGGGGGACCTGACTGTTTACTAAAAACATAGGTCCCTGCAAGACCGCAAGGTCGAGAACAGGGGCTGAATCCTGGCCAATGGCGGGACGTCAAACCCCGGCACAACGGGGCGAAGCGCCGCTTAAAGCCGGAGGTAACTCTGACCTTCTTAAGGTAGCCAAATGCCTTGTCGGGCAAGTTCCGACGTGCATGAATGGATCAACGAGGTCCCCACTGTCCCAACCCGGAGCCCAGCGAAGCTACGTGACCTGGCGCATAGACCAGGAAACCCTGACTGGGAGAAAAGACCCCGTGGAGTTTTACTACAGCCTGTTGTTGAGGTGCGGTTGTGGATGTAGAGCGCAGACGGGAGCAATGTGGCCGCAAGGCCGAAGCGACAATGGAACACCGTTCTTCCGCAATTGCGCCCCTTACCCGCAAGGGGACACCAGCAGGTGGGTAGTTCGGCTGGGGCGGCACGCCTACGATAAAGAAACATAGGCGCCCAAAGGTTGGCTCAGGTGGTCTAGAAACCCACCGTAGAGGGCAAGGCCAAAAGCCAGCCTGATTGGATCCTCAACGGCAAGGGATCCAAGAGCGAAAGCTTGGCCTAGCGAACGTCCGTGTCCCCCTCGCTGGGGGCCGAACATGTCAGAAAAATTACCCCGGGGATAACAGAGTCGTCGCGGGCGAGAGTTCCCATCGACCCCGCGGTTTGCTACCTAGATGTCGGCTCTTCCCATCCTGGAGGTGCATAAGCCTCCAAGGGTAGGGCTGTCCGCCCGTTAAAGGGGATCGTGAGCTGGGTTTAGACCGTCGTGAGACAGGTCGGCCTCCTCCTATCAGGGTTGCTGGTCGCCTGAGGGGAAGACGCCCTCAGTACGAGAGGAACAGGGCGTCGTGGCCTCTGGTTTACCGGTTGTCCGACAGGGCATCGCCGGGCAGCTACGCCATGCGGGATAACCGCTGAGTGCATCTAAGCGGGAAGCCCATCCCGAAAATAGGCGACCATGCCGTCAGGCACGAGGACACCCATAGAAGATGGGTTTGATGGAGCGGAGGTGTAAGAGCCGAGGCGCAAGCCGAGGCTTTCAGCCTGCCGCCCCCAATAGTCCGAGGGCAGTTAGCTCGAGGTTGCGTTTGAAAGCCTGCGTCGGGCGAAATACCTACCATTCACGGCGTTGTAAGGTGAGGTTTCTTGAAAGTGGAAGAAAGAGGGGAAGGGGACGCGGTTATAAAGGTCGAGAGCTTTGATGACCTTTGGAAGCTGAGCCTCCTGGTGAGGCCAGGTTACGTTTTGGTTGGAAGGACGACAAGGCAGCTGAAGCTAAGAGACGAGGGAGGAGATGTCAGGGACAAGCGCAGGATTTCGCTGAGCCTGGCCATACAGGTGGAAAGGGTTGAGTTCCAGCCGTTCACCGACTCCATGAGGTTTCTCGGAAAGATACTGGGAGTTGAGAAGGGGATGGAGTGGGCAGCCCAGAGGGGCGAGCACCAGTCCGTATCAGTGGGCGTTGGGGATGAGGTTGAGATAAGAAAGGACGGTCCCTTTGACCCTGTGGAAAGGAAGCTCATGAGCGGCAAGGAAAGCCCAGAAGCCAACGCGATAGTCCTCTCCATCGACATGAGCTCAGCAGCGCTCGCAGCCCTTTGGACTTACGGCGTAGAGAAGATAACGGAGCTTAGGGCAAAGAGGGAAGAGGAGGACGCCCATCTCGATGAGTTCTTCTCGGAGGTGGGATCGATCCTTTTGTCGGAGCTGCAAAAGCGGAAGCTGAACGAGGTAATAGTAACGGGGCCAAGCGTGGTGCTGGACGAGTTCAAGCGCTCCGTGGAAAGCCGCGGGCAGTTTAAGTCCGTGAGGTTCAATCACTTGGTCTCGTCCTATGGAGGAGAGGAAGGGCTTGAGCTTCTCAGGGATAACCCGGGTTTTGGCGCCTACTCCTCAAAGCTGAGGGTCGCCAGGGAGAGGGAACTCATAAAGGAGGTGTTTGACAGGCTTTCAAAGGGCAAGGGGGTCGCCGTTGGAGTGGAGGCCGTTGCCGAGTCAGCTAAGCAGGGCATGGTTGACGTGCTTTTGCTGAGCGCAAGGCTGCTTAAGGACCCGCCGGAAAACCTGATGCAGCTGGTGGATGATGTGGAAAGAAACGGAGGGACCGTGGAGATAATCTCCGAGGAAGGGGGAGCGGAGCTTCAGGGCTTAGGAGGGGTAGCCGCTATACTTCGCTGGTAAGCCTTTGAACGGCATCACCGCTCAAACGCGTGGTTACGCTTAGGCCCCCTTAAACCTCAAGGTCTATGGTGCCGTTGTCATCGCTGGCCGCATAGGTCCTCAGAGGAAGCCTTCCGGCGCAGAAACCGCATGGCGAAGCTGGATTCGAGCTGGGTTCAATCACGCGCGCACCAGTTCTTACGTCGTATACGGCCCCGTGTATTGGGCAGCGGGCGTTAAGCCCATTGATATCGGTAAGCAGCCCGCAGCCGAAGTGCGCGCACACGGCGTCCATGGCGTAGAAGCGGTCGCTTGCCTTGTCATGCACGATGAGCACGGGCACGGGCACCCTGCCTACGCTGATCACGGTTATGATCTAACCCCTTTTTCTCACCAGATCCGAGCTTATGCCTACGTGCATTTCTGGTTTACAAGGGCGTGAAAAACGTTTAAACGCGATCCTGAAAGTCACGTAAGGGGCAGTAGCTTGCAGGGTTACATAGCTTGGCTAGTGGGGTTTTTGGCCGTGACCGCGGCTCTTTGGGTATTTGGCTACCTGAAAAAGCCAAGCGGCCTTAAGCTGGGGCCAGGCTACGCGATCTACAGCTCAGCTGCCCTTAACGAGCTCATAGATAGGATTTCACAAAGCGCTAGGAAGATATGGAAGGGCTGGTTCACCGGGGGCGTCGTGGTCTTCGCTGCAAGCACGGCTGCGGCCATTTACCTTCTTGGGGGAGACCTTGCAAAGGGGCTTATGGCTGTAAGGCCGCAGGCAACGGTTATGCCTGTGGTGCCGGGTTTGACCATACCGCTCTTGCCGGGGCTTGTGGCGCTTGCCGTGACCGTGGTGGTTCATGAGTTTTCCCACGCGGTTGCGGCCAGAAACGGCGGAGTTAAGGTGAACAAGCTTGGAGTCATATTCATCCTCGCATTTCCCATAGGCGCTTTTACCGAGCCCGACGAGCAGTCGTTCAAAGAGGCTTCCCACAGCGCTAAGCTAAGGGTTCTGGCGGCCGGCAGCATGGCTAACCTAGCTACTGCGGGCATAGTCCTTGGACTTCTTGCGCTTTTTCTCAACGGGTATCCCGGCTCTCCCAATGCGGTGGTGGTGCAGGGCGTCATACCGGGTACCCTCGCGTCGCATATTGGCATCAAGGCAGGCTACCTCATATACGGCCTAAACAACACCGCCACCGGTACCCTTTCTGCGTTGTCGGCTGCGCTGGCCAACACGCATCCAGGGCAGCTGATAACAATAGTAACGAATCACGGCAACCTAACGGGAGCGTTGGGCAGCGTGCCCGCCGCTTACGGGAAAAGCGACAAGGGCTTCATAGGAGTTGAGCTCAGTAGCATGCCGTTTTTCACGCCACGCGCTTATCTTGGCCTTTCGCCTGGCGCGTGGCTGCAGCTTCAGACTTACGGCTTTTGGATATGGTTCATAAACCTCAACGTGGGAATTTTCAACACGCTGCCAATACCTCTGCTCGACGGCGACCAATTCTTCAAGGAGGTCGTGGCCGCGCTAAAGGAAAGGGGATTGCCTTCCGGTCTTGGAAACGGCATCGCGCTTTCGCTCGAGGTAATAGCCATAGGGCTGTTGCTCGCAAACCTGATATTTTCGGCTTCGACTTTACTACGAAATGGAATGCAAGAAGTGCGGAAGGCCCGCCGTTTACGTTGACAAGAGGTCGGGCACAGCGCTCTGCGAAGATCACTTCAGGGAGGGATTGGAAGAGAGGGTCAGAAAGGAGATAAGAAGCGAGGGGATTGGAAAGGACAGGCGCCACATCAGGATAGTCATGGGGATATCAGGGGGAAAGGACAGCCTTGTCATGATGGACTTGCTCTGGAGGGTTGAAAGGGAGTACGACGTTGAGCTGATAGCGCTTACCGTCGACGAGGGCATCGAGGGAGGGGAGTACAGGGGAAAGAGGTTTGACCTGATAAGAAGGATGGCTAACGAGAGGGGAATAAAGTGGGAGCTCAGGAGCTTTAAGCAGAAGTACGGTTTCACGCTCGACGACTCGGTCGTGGCGCTTAAGGGAAGGGAGGAGCCCTGCAGCATATGCGGTGTGCTCAGAAGAAGGGCATTAAACGACTACGCAAAGGAGCTTGGGGCGGATTACCTAGCCATAGCTCACAACTTGGATGATGAGGCGGAAACCGTGCTTATGAACGTCATAAGAGGCGACCCGCAGGCCTTAAGGCGCTCTGAGAACTACGCGGATGAGCTTGCGGCCTTCTACGTCCCTAGGATAAAACCAATGAGGAGGATAACGGAGAGGGAAGCTGCCTTCTACGCCTACCTCATGGGCATACCGGCTGAGGAAGAGGAGTGCCCCTACGCTCGCCTTTCACTTAGGGACCAGGTGAGGTCTTTTCTTGACTCGCTCGCAAGGGATCACCCCGCGGTTCTTGACAGCCTCGTAAGGTTCGGAGACGAGCTGAAGGAAAAGGGAAAGGGTTTCAGCAGGTCGCGCTGCGCCAGTTGCGGCTATCCGACATCTGGTGGGCGGGAGTACTGCAGAGTTTGCGAGATCAACTTCGCGGTTAAGAAGGCGCTGATAGGGGCAAACCAAGAGGGCTGAGCGCGGCCTTTTTAAACTCGGTGGGATAAGTATTGGCGGCGGGTAGGGTCGGAGGCCTGCCCTCTCCCTGGCCAGCAATGGGCATCAGCTGGGACCAGCAACTGAGGGCGTAAAGGGTAGGGCCGGCGGGAGGAAAGCGGGCCAAATGGGCGTTGAACCCTTACCCCCTGGGGGCCGAGGGCCCGAGTTCCCTTCCGGAGGGAAGGGAAGCGGGTTAGCCGCCGGGAACGGACTAGGCCCGGAAGGGAGCAGTCACACCGGCGAACTCGGTCGTTCAGGGGTGATGGGCAAGCTCATCCGCGATCCGAGCGCCGAGCCTTGCCTGGCGCCTTCAGGGCCGCCGCCTGCCGCAGATACGCTTATAAAAGCCCGTTATAATCTTGTCGATAAATTTGGTGTATCAACAAAGGCTGTGGTACTCGTTCTTCTGGGAAACCAAAAGAAGGAAATCAGTGCTAGTGGGAAGCGTGAGGGAGAAGCTAGAGCAGCTCATAAATGACGCGGCTAACGAAAAAGGCTTTGAGGTTGGGAAGCGCGTCATATACCCAAACGCCGTCTACCTGGAGCTTGCAGTCGATCCAAAGGTTGCCCCTCACAGCGCCCTTGCCCACATAAGGGCGAGGACATCTGGAGCCTTGAGGTCTCACTTCCCGGAGCTGAAGAAGCTTCCATCGCTTTGGACTAGGGATTACGCGGTTTACAATCAGAGGCTTGATGAAAGCGCTTTGGGGTCGCTATCCCACTGGCTTAGCGAGAAGAAGCGCAACATCAGGGCCAGGCACGCGAGGCGAAAGAGTTGCCAGAGATCGTGCTTACGACGGACAAGACGATGATGAGCGAGTACAGGAACATACCGCTCGCCGATTTCTTCGGCTGCGCCCCCGTTGAAAGGGTGCCGGAGAGGCTCTTCGACTTCATAGCCACGCCGCTTCCCACCAAGGACGGCGTTGCGATTTACGCTCCATATGGAGTGAGGAAGCTCGAGGCCGCCCTTCTCAAGGGCTTCCCAAGCGAAGAGATGGTTGTGACGGATCCCGATCACTTAGCGCAGTTCGTTGACGAGAGGACGAAGGTGATCGGCATATCGACCATGGATCCCCTGGGCCTCGGCCCAGTCACCATGATGTTCACTTTCGGCGGGCAGTACACTTCGTACACGAAGAAAAGGTTTCTCGAGCTTGTTCAGCAGGCGGATGCCATAAGGAAGGCAAAGGGCAAGAACGCGAAGATAGTCGTTGGGGGCCCAGGAGCTTGGCAACTTGACGCAAGACGCGATATGCTTGAGACCCTTCCCATAGATAACCTAGTTCAGGGAGAGCTCGACCACGTGGCCGTTGACGTTTTCAAGAAGATAGAGGACGGCTCGCTTCCCAAGAACTACAAGGTGCTTGGTTGGCCCAAGGTCGAGGACATACCTCCCATAGTCAACCCAGCCATGAACGGCATGGTCGAGGTCATGAGGGGTTGCGGAAGGGGATGCCAGTTCTGCGCGCCGAACGTTAGGAGCGCAAGGTACATGGACCTCGACAAGATACTGAAGGAAGTCGAGGTAAACGTTAAGGGAGGGAAGCCGGCCATATGGGCGCACAGCGACGACATATTCCTTTACAAGCTTGAGGATAAAAGGCACTTCTATCCCAACACCGACGCCATAGTTGAGATGTTTCAGGCCATAATGTCGTTCAAGGGCGTTACCCACAGCAACCCCACTCACGGGACCATAGCGCCTGTGATAGCTGACGAGAAGCTGCTGCCAAGGCTTTCTCCGGTGCTTAAGGCAGGTCCCGACAACTGGATAGGAATACAGCCAGGCCTCGAAACCGCTTCTGGAGAGCTCCTCGCGAAGTACATGAGAAATAAGATGCTTCCCTTCTCCCCATCTGAGTGGGAAAAAGTGGTCTTCGAGGGCACTAAGACCTTTAACGAGAACTACTGGTTCCCGGCCTATACCATGATAATGGGCCTTCCAGGAGAAACTGAGGAGGACGTATGGGACAGCGTCAGGCTCATCGACAAGATGGAGAGGGAGCTTCCTGAGAAGATAGGGCCTAAGGCGCACTTCGTGGCCGTTCCGCTTTCCTTTGTGCCGCTGGCCGTCCTAAGCGGCGAGCAGTTCTTCGACGTGGGCAAGGAGATGACCGAGGCCCGCTTCGCGTTGCTTTACAGGACATGGAGGCATACGGCGAAGGAGGCCATGTACTTCAGCCAAGCGGTGAAGTCGGTGCCGCCCTACCTGCGCCCGGTGCTGAGGGCGCTTGTTTCCATAGGCCCCTTCATAATACTGCACTACATGGAGAAGTGGGGAAAGAGCATGGGCTTTGACGTCGACAAGGCATTCCACATACCTGGATAGATCAGATCTGGGCTAAACCCTTAAAGCCAAAAGTGCTTTTTTTCATGCCGGGGTCTCCTAGCCTGGTATGGAGCGGGCTCGCTAAGCCCGTGGTCCTTTGTGGCCGCACGGGTTCAAATCCCGTCCCCGGCGCGGTAAAAGCTCTTAGGCAGACGAGCGATCATGACTATGAGGGTCGTGGTGCTCAGGTACGGGCACAGGGTAGACAGGGACAAGAGAATAAGCACGCACGTAGGGCTAGTGGCAAGGGCGTTTGGCGCCGAGGGCATGTACATTTACGGGGAGCGCGATCCCTCCTTGGTTCGTTCCCTTGCGCACGTTAACAGGACGTGGGGCGGCAGCTTCTGGGTGAGCTGGATAGATGACTACGCCGCGGAAATAGAGAATTGGAAGCAGGGCGGAGGAAAGCTGGTTCACCTCACCATGTACGGGCAGGACATCCAATCGGTCATCGGCCAGATAAGGGTTGAGGAGAGCGTTATGGTTTTCGTGGGCTCTTCGAAGGTTCCCCGCGACGTGTACCGCCTAGCTGATTACAACGTTGCGGTTGGCCATCAGCCTCACTCTGAGGTGGCCGCGTTGGCGGTATTCTTGGACAGGTTGTTCGAGGGACAGGAGCTTATGAAAAGGTTTAATGGTGCACTCCTAACTATATTGCCTTCGAAGGATGGAAAAATTGTCATCAAAGCGCAAGGCAAAGAAAGCGTCTAGCGAGAGGTCCGCTGAGAAGGGCGGACAGGTTGGTCTTGACGCCAAGACCATAGAGGAGCTCGTTCCAATACTTCTGCACTCCAGGGGGAACCCAGTCATAAGCGGGATAATAAAGAACTTGGAAAGCGGGGAGGCGGTTTCCGACGATGACCTGGCGGCTCTCATAGGCGTTAAGGTCAACACGGTGAGAACGGAGCTCAACGAGCTCTACGCCAATGGCATGGTGACCTTTGAGAAGAGAAAGATACCGAACCAGAAGTGGTACGCCTATTTCTGGAAGCTTGACATGAACAACATAAACTACCTTATACAGCAGCGCATCAAGAAGGTCATAGAAATACTGAACAAGAGGCTTCAGTACGAGACCTCCCACTCCTTCTTTTACTGCCCGAAGGACGGAAAGCGCTACACTTTTGAGGAGGCACTGGAGTATGGATTTAGGTGCACCGATTGTGGGACTCAGCTTCAGGCCCAGGACAACAAGGAGATAGTGGAGAGGTTGAGGTCGGAGATATCCCGGCTTACCCAGCTATTGGAGAGTATATCAGGGCAAAGGAAGGAATCGTGAAGGAAGGCCTAGGGGTATTAAGGCGCGCAGGGGCCAATTCTGCGGTTGTAGCTCACTGCCTTGTCACTTCGTTTGTGGCATATGAGCTGGTGAAGTCCGCCAAGGAGCTCGGGCTTAGCGTGGATGAGGACTTGGCCGTTAAGGCAGCCCTTCTTCACGACGTGGGAAGGGCGTTCACCAGGGGGGTGGCGCACGCCGTGAGGGGAGCCGAGTACCTAAAAGGGCTTGGGTATTCAAAGGAGGTCCTTTTGGCTGTGGAAAGGCACGTGGGCGCGGGGATAACGGAGGAACAGGCAGCGCAGCTCGGCTTGCCGAAGAGGGCTTACGTGCCTCAAACCCTTGAAGAGAAGATAGTGTCCTTTGCCGATAAGCTGGTCGAGGGGACATCCGTATTGGGACCTGATCACGTGTTGGCGAGGTTCGAGAGGGAGTTCGGAAAGGGCTCCGTGCAGTGGAACATGGCTAAAAAGCTGATAGAGGACATGAGGGAGATCTACGAGAGATCGTCAGTTCCATCGCTCATAGGATGGAAGAGCAACGATAAGCTCGAGCTCCATCTCTGAGCTTCGCCACGTCCTTCAGCGTTATTCCGCCGTTGCTCGTCTTGGGCGATACCGGAGAGGGAGGAGGAGAGGCCCTTATCTTTATTTCGAGCTCCTTCTCCAGCTTGTTTATGAGGAGCTCGGGTGGCCTTAGCTTTCCCTCCTCGACCCTTCTTATGACGGATTCCTTCTCGTTGAGCTTCTTGGCCAGCTGCTCCGGCGTCATTCCCCTTTCCTCTCTGGCATGCCTTATGATTTCCCCGTAGTTTTCGTCCAACACGGTGTCCTGCGGCAGGGGAGGCTGGGCCCTGGGCCTTGGCCTAGTTCTGGGCATTGGGCTTGGCCTTGGAGATGGGGGCTTCGCGCGGCTGGGCTGCAGGGCAATGGGCCTTGCGGATTGGATCCTCACGGGCTGTGGCGCCGTGGGCTTCTCTATGATGGAGTCCGCCTTTTTAGCGCACCTCTCGCATACCTTCAGCTTGGCCCCCTCTATGTAAACGACGTAGGGCTTTCCCCTTATGGGCGCCCCACATATTTCGCAGAAATCCATGAAGAATACATCCAGTGAGATATATGCGTTTGTTTCGCAGAAAAAGTTAAAGCGTTCCATCTGGGTTTAACTCATGTCAGACAAGGCACTGGACGACTTTGGGCCTCTTGAAGGAGAAAACGCACAAGATGAAGAAAAGGAGGTAGGGATTCTCAAGGAGCAGGTGAGCTCGCTTAAGGAGGAGGTGGAGAGGCTGAGAGAGTACATAAACCAGCTGGAGCAGGACAAGGAGAAGGCGCTTTCGCCGCCTCTCATAGAGGCCGTGGTGATGGATGTCCTTCCAAATGGCCGCGCTGTGGTAAAGAGCAGCAGCGGGCCCAACCTCGTTGTCTACATCACCAGCGCCATAGGCCAAAACAAGCTGAAGCCGGGGGATAGGGTTGCACTCAACCAAAGGGGCTCTGCTATAGTTGAGATTTTGCCCCGCTCTGAGGATGCCTTCGTAAAGCTAATGGAGGTAGTGGAGAGGCCCAAAGTCACATACGCGGACATAGGAGGACTTCAGGTTCAGATGCAGCTTCTGCGCGAGGCCGTTGAGCTTCCGCTTAAGAAGCCTGAGCTCTTCAGGGAGATAGGAATCGAGCCCCCAAAGGCCGTGCTCCTTTACGGTCCACCCGGATGCGGCAAGACGATGCTGGTCAAGGCCGTTGCTCATGAGGCGGATGCCACTTTTATCAGGCTTGTGGGTTCCGAACTCGTGCAGAAGTTCGTCGGAGAGGGCGCAAGGCTCACCAGGGAGCTCTTTGAGCTGGCTAAGAAGAAGAGCCCGAGCATAATATTCATTGATGAGATAGATGCCGTTGCCTCGAAGAGGCTTGATGCTTCCGTGAGCGGGGAAAGGGAAGTGCAGAGGACCCTGATGCAGCTCCTTGCCGAGATAGACGGATTCGATCCGCTTGGAGACGTCAAGATAATAGGGGCTACCAACAGGCTGGACATACTGGACCCAGCCATACTTAGGCCGGGCCGCTTTGACAGGCTTGTGGAGGTGCCGCTTCCTGATAAGGCGGGAAGGGAGGAGATATTGAAGTTGTACTTAAGGAAGATAAAGCTGAGCGGCGAGGTCGACATGGCCTATCTGGTGAGCTCCACGGAGGGCATGAGCGGTGCAGACCTTAAGGAGCTGGTCACCGAGGCGGGAATGAACGCAATCAGAAGGGGAGCTAAGGCGGTCAATATGAATGACCTCAAGGAAGCGCTGGCCTTTGTTAGAAAGAAGGAAAAGGGGATAAGCGGTGTCGGGTACCTCTGAAGCCCCTTTAGGCCTCGAGCAGGTGAGGACCATAGCCGATTATCAGTTCGGCCCTGGCACAGGAGCGGGCCTATTTCCCGATGGAAGCGAGGTCTTGAAGTCACGGAAAGGGACTCTTAGAGGGGTTAGGTTCAACGGCGAGCTCCTCTGTACGTTTGGAAGGGACTCGCTCATAAACCTTACCAGAGCCGGCGCCCTGAGGCTTGCGAGGCTAGGGACCGAAAAATACGTCGTGGCCTCGGATGAAGTAGGGGACTTCATAAGGAGGGGAAGGAGCCTCTTCGCGAAGCACGTGAGACGGGTTGGAAGGTTTTACGCGGGCGAGGAGGTGCTCATACTCGACTCGAAAGGAGAGCTGCTTGGCTGGGGAAGGGCAGCCTGGTCGTCGGAAGAGGTGTTAAATTTAAGTGCTGTGCCGGTGGTTAAACAGAGGAATTGACCTTGTCCAATCGCGAAGCGCTGAGGGCCATGAAAAGGCTTGGCATATCGCTTAACGAGGTGCCAAACGTCGAGAGGGTGATCATAGAGGCGCAGGATGAGGTTATTGAAATAGATCATCCAAAGGTGCTTGAGATAGGGGGAAAGGTTGGAGAAGCGGGCTTTCAGGTGCTTGGCGGCGAGGTTACCAGAAAAGGAAGGGAAGAGGGCGAAGCCAAAGAAGAACAGGCCGAGGTTCAGGTGCCGGAGGATGACGTGGAGTTCGTTGCCTCACAGGCTGGGGTTGACAAGGAAAAGGCGAAACAAGCGCTCATAAAGGCACACGGCGACATAGCGGGGGCGCTCATGGAGCTCAAGAAGCGAGCGCAGGTCAAGCTTTAAAGTCTGTCTCTCGCTACTATTGGGGCTGTAGGCTAGCATGGTAGACTTGGAGGTTCGGGTCCTTCGGACCGGGGTTCAAATCCCCGCAGCCCCATCAGGCTTTGCCCTGTAATGCGTCCATTTGTTGGTTAGGCAAAGGCGCAATGCCCCGTGCTCGCCCTTGGCCTTGAGCGCTTTCTTTCGGCGATGGCTTAACCGTCGCTTTGCTCCAAGCGTAAGGCGGCTGTGAGTTCGGATGTTTTCTCGCCAAAAAAAGTTTTTTAACGGCATCGCGCAGGATTACATATGGCCGTTGTACAAGTAAGCGATGGGGTCAGCGAGAGTTCGGTCCTCGGAGACTGCCTTTACTACCTGCACAAGGAGGGAAACGTCTCCATAATAAGCGAGGGAACTGGCATGGAGGTTGCGATAAAAGTTGCGCTTTCCATAGTTCGGTCCTTTGACAACAGGGCCTCGCTGAGCGACATACAGATCTTCACGGAGGAAAGAAACGAGCAGGATAAGAAGCGCTACGTCAGCAAGCTAAAAATAGACATAAGCAGAAAGCCTAACGCCTCCTAGAGCGAAGCGCTTTTTCTGCCTCATCGCGCGAGATCTCGCCCGAAAGCAGGTTCTCCAGCGTTTCCACGTAGAACCTGACAATAGCGAGCTGCCTAAGAACGCGGAAGTAGTCCTTTTGGCAGTCGACCAAGGTCTTGAGTATGGAAAGCGAAAGCTTCATGGTTGACATGGTCTGCTCCTCCTTGCTCTTTTCTGGAGCCGGCTTTTGCTCTATCATGGTTTCAAGCGCTTCCGCCCTCTTCTTGAGCCTGTCTACGGTGGGCTCAAGCGCTGAGAGCTCCTTTGTTATCCTCTCAAATATCGCGTCCTCCGTTAAGATGTTCTTGCTTGTCTCCTCCTTGAGTTCTGGAGCTGTTATCTTTTCGGCGTCGGCTTTCACTTTTTTCAACTGCACCTCTAAAAACGATGAGCGCGATTTCAGCTCTAGGAACGCCCTCTGAAGGTCGTTGTAGTTGTCCAAGCTTGTCCTTGCCAGCTGGACCGAGCTGTCCAAGGACGCAAGCGCAAGCCCCGCGGAGTCTTTTACCATAATATAATGGCATAGGAGTAGAAAAACCTATAACCTCATCGATGGATTTTTCATCCGAAATGCCAATAGAGGATCCAGAAAAGAGAGCCATTGCGGAGAAGGCTTTGCTCAATTACAAGATATGCAGGCACTGCGGCGCTAAGAACCCCATTAACGCCACGAAGTGCAGGAGATGCCACTGGACTTTATTGAGGCCTAAGAAGGCAAAGCTCAAGCGTTAAAGGGTAGGTCCCCTTGACCTTTGGAATAAAACGCACTCACCTTGCCTCAGAGATAACTCCTGCGCTTGACGGTTCCCAGGTAACGCTGCTTGGCTGGCTTCACGAGAAAAGGGATCTCGGGGGCCTTCGCTTCCTGCTCATAAGGGACAGAAGCGGCCTGGTCCAGGCAGTTGCTGCCAAAAAGGAGGTTTCGCCGGAGCTTTGGGAGGAGTTATCATCTTTTAAGAGGGAGAGCGTGCTGGCCGTTAAGGGAATTGCGAAGGCGTTCCCTCAGGCACCCGGAGGCGCGGAGGTAAGGATAAGGGAGGTGCTGCTGATATCGCCCTCCGAAGACCCGCCCATAGACGTGGTTGGTAAGACCAGCGCTGACCTCGACACGCGCCTCGATAACCGCATAGTCGATTTGAGGAGGGTTGAGTCCCAGGCCATATTCAGGATCCAAAGCACCGTGGCCTCAGCCATAAGGTCGTACCTCCGCGAAAACGGCTTCATAGAGGTGTTCACGCCCAAGATAATAGCGACGGCCACCGAGGGGGGCGCGAGCCTCTTCAGCGTCTTCTACTACGACAGGATAGCTTACCTCTCTCAGAGCCCTCAGCTTTACAAGGAGCAGCTCACGTCGGCTTTTGAGAGGGTGTTTGAGATCGCCCCAGCGTTTAGGGCAGAGGAGAGCGACACGCAAAGGCATCTGAGCGAGATAACCATGGTTGACGCCGAGGCGGCTTTCATGGACTATCAAGACGTCATGTCGCTTCTTGACGGCCTCGTGGAGCGCGTCGTGAAAGCGGTCAACGAGGAGAACCGCAGAGAGCTAAGGGCCCTTGGACGGGAAGCGCTTGAGGTAAAGGTCCCCATCCCAAGGATAACTTACGACGAAGCCGTCAGCATACTTGACAGAAAGGGGGTCGAGCATGAAAAGGACGCGGATTTCGGCACCGTTCAGCTCAAAGCCCTCTCGGAAGAGCTCAGAGACTTCTACTTCATAACGGATTGGCCTACCGCTGCCAGGCCCTTCTACGCTAAGCCCCTTGAGGGAAGGCCCGAAAGATGCGAGTCCTTTGACCTGATGTACGGTTGGATAGAGCTGGCCTCAGGAGCCACGCGTGTAAACGATGGGAAGCTTCTCAAGGAGAGGATGTCATCTCAGGGCCTAAACCCAGATTCGTTCAAGACCCACTTGAAGTGGTTCAACTACGGAATGCCTCCGCACTCGGGCTTTGGCCTCGGGCTGGCCAGGTTGCTCATGGTCTTGACCGGAAAGGACAACATAAGGGAAGTGGTCATGTTCCCGAGGGACAAGAGGCGTCTTGAACCCTAGGGATTTCGGAGCAGCCTCCGATCAGCTCATGGAGAAGTACGCTGGCATATTGCGCTTTGTGCAGTTCAAAGCTGAGGTAAAGCGCTTTTTTGGTGACGCTGTAAGCGGGGGATAGGGGGATCATCAGGGCTTCCCTGTACCAGCCCCTTACCCAGTGCGGCAGCTCCACCCCTAAATCCTTTAATGCCCTTGCCGCTAGGTCGAGCCCAGGCCCCTTTACGCCGGCCCCAGGAACTGGCAAAAGAAGGGCCTGATTAGGCTTAAGCCTTCCACCCTCGCTCACGGATATCTCCGAGTAGGCCGGCAGACCAAAGACGTTAAGAGGAGCCACAAGGTCCCCCCTTTCCAACACCTTGAGGCCCAGGCCCCTGTCTATGCGGTCCTTAAGGATGAGGTTGAAAAGGTAGGATTGAAGCGCTTGCACTGCCAGTTCCCTTACCTTGCGCCTAAGAGATGGCTCCATTCCCTCGAGCTCGTAAGGCTCCTCGCCCCTCAATATCTGCGCGCCGAGCTCGTGAGTGTATGGGGGCCGAAGCCCAAACCTCTGCGGGCCGAAGAAGTTAGGAAATGGCGTGCCGTCTAAGAACGCGTCAAGAGGTGATAGCCTGCGGTATCCCGTTACTTGGACGTGAAAGAGGTTTCCCCAAAGGTGATCGTGGCTCAGGGGCGCCCAGACCTTTCCCTTGGGTATGAACCCCCACTTCCTTCCCATGACCTTGTCCTTTAGATCGGCCCTAACGGCGGCGTATTGCGATGAAACCGATGTCGCATCCTTGAGCCCGGCGTAGGAAACAGGCGCCCTTACCGCTTTTGACAGCTCGCTCACTGCGGTCAGGGTGTCGACCCCGTATTTCACGAGCACGCCCCACGTGTAGTCTCCCCTGTTTTTCTCGGAAAGCGGCTCCGGACATACGCGGTGCGGCAGCAGGATTTCTCTAACGCAGAATCCCAGAGGTCCGATGACCTCCCCGCCTATCTCGTCCTTAAGGGTGCGCCTGATCCCGAACTTCTCCCAGCTCAAAGCTGACCTACCGCGCATCGCAAAAGCTTTAGCTTTCCGGTAAAGGGGTCGAGCAAGGACGATGGAGCTGGACCAAGGGCAGCGCAGGTCACGGAGCCAGGTGGCACTTCTGTAAGCCCCATGTCTACCACCTCGTGAACGGCTACCTCCCTCTTCCTTGCCTCTTCCTCTATCTGCCTTAGCTCCTCCAGTCCCTGCACCTTTGCGACTATCTTTTTTTGCCCTCCGTCAAGCCACAGCTTGAACTCCCTGGTTCCCTGAGACGAAAGCGCGGCCATGACGCTGGCGTGCGCCACCTGGACCGCGATCTTTCCACATGACATCTTGAGGTCCTTCCTAACCACTATGAACAGCTTTACGTCGTCCATGGCTTAGCATTGGCCGTGGCATAAAAGCGGTTCCAAGAACCTCGCACAAAGTTTATTTTGCCCCGGTCAATTAGCATAGGTGCGGGTTTTGGTTTATTATTCCCATACGTCCTTGATGAAGTTCGTAAAGCAAGAACTTACCAGGGACGGCTTTGACGCACGTAAGATAGAGGAAGAGGTGGTCGTTGGCAACAGGCGCGTTGACGTCATGTACCTCGATGGAACGCGTCCACTCGCCATCGAGTGCAAGACGTTTAAGCACACGGAAGAGGGCCTTGCTGACTACGCCCAGAAGAACCCAAACCACAGGCGCATACTTGTTATGCCGCTCTTCTCAGCGGACGAGATATGGTTCATAGGCGACAGGCGCAAGGGGCAGGTAATAAAGGTCGTTGTCAACGGGCCTGATGGCGTAAAAAAAGTGGTCGAGGCCGACCGCTCGGGTGAAAGGCATGCATAGCGCCTTGGTAAGGTTAAGCGTGGACGGAGAGGAGCACACGGTATCTCTGGTGAAGGCGAAAATACAAAGGGTCGATGAGTTTATGAGCCTTCTCAAAGAGAAAAAAGTTCCCGTAGCACTGGTTGATTCGGGTTACGCCCCTCAGTCGATACTGGTCGCTGCGGCGTACACTCTGATAGACATAAAGAGGGGTACGGGTATAGCAAAGGATCCCGTTATGCAATTTGCACTAAATCTAACGGGCACGCATCAGCTTTCAAAGGCGCTTGAAAAGGTTTATCCGCGCGGCGAGGTTGGGTATTTGGTTGGCATGGACGCCGATCTGGGGGAGCTAAACGGCCTCTACGAGGCGCTTGAACTTGAAGGCATTTCCTTTGACGCCCACCTGGTCGACATGTTTTTGGCCCGCGCGAACGGCATCAACTGGAAGTACAGAAAAAGCAGCTGAAGATGCCTCTTAGGGTGGCGGTGGTAGGGGCTGGGCCCTGCGGCTCTCTGGTCGGCAGGCTGCTGGCCAAGAGAGGCCACGAGGTGTTCCTGCTGGAGGAGCACGTGGAGATAGGAAAGCCCCGTCACTGCACCGGCCTTGTGTCAAGGGATGTGCCAAGCTATTACGGGATATCGGAAAAAAAGGCGCATATCCTGGAGGAGTTTTCTGAGGCTGAGCTGATATATGGCGACAGAAGCCTTGTTCTAAAGCTGGAGCCAAACGCGGTGGCTCTTGAGAGGGAGGGCTTCGAGCTAGAGCTGGCAAACATGGCGACAGAAGCCGGGGTTCAAATCAGGCTGGGAGAAAGGGTAACGCAGGCTCGCGTTGGCTCTGAGGGCAGGAAGGAGGTGATTTCGGAGAAAAGCGGGTCTGAAGAAAAGCTAAGGGTCGATGCCGTTGTGGACTGCGGTGGAGCAAAGGAGGGGTTGACTGGCCTTCAGTACGAGGTCAGGGGAAGAGGTCCGCGGCTGCCCCAGGTCTACTTCGAGCGCGGAGTTCCAAGGGAGTACTTTTACTGGATCGTGCCTCAGGGTGAGGGAAGGTACCTAGTGGGGACCGCTGGAAGGGGCAGCATCAAGCGCAAGCTCGACGCATTCATGGGAAGTCACGCCCTGAGGGAGAGAGTGGAGGTCGCAAGCGTCGTAAGGGCTTTTGGAGGGCTCGTTATCATAAGGCCGCCCAGCTCCCCTTACTCGAGCAGGTTTCAAGGGGCGTTGGCCGCTGGGGACGCGGCCAACCAAGTGAAGATAACAACCGGAGGTGGGCTTGCCTTTGCAGCCGCCTCTGCCTCCGCTTTGGCAGAGGCCGTCGACAGGGAAGAGATCTGGCGCTACGAGAGCTGGTTCAGACATAGGAAAAACCTGATAAGGGCGCACGCATTCTTGCGCCAAATCTACAGGTGGCTTCCCTCGTCAGCCATGGAGTCGGCGTTCAACGGTAAAATGCAGGATTATCTGGCAGGTCACCCGCTTCTCTTTGATCAGCATTGGAAGTACTTCGTTGAAAACGCCCCAGATCTATTGGCAGCGTTGATCCCGCGAGCAAGGGTTAAAAAAAGCGGCCGTATTTGATCATGGGCCTTGGATCTGATGTTAGCGGTTTTTACAGGCTGTCTCAAGAGGAGAGGATAAAGCTTCTTGCCGACTTTCTCGACGTGAAGAGAGAAGAGGTGCCTCTCCCCTCTCCTCCCCCTCCTCTGCCTCTTGAGAACTCTATCGGGTACTTTCCAGTAAACCTTGCGGTCGCTAACTACTTTCTCATTGACGGAAGGGATTACTTCATACCGATGGCAACGGAGGAACCCTCCGTTGTCGCGGCGGCTAGCCACGGGGCGAAGATCGCGAGAGCAGGGGGCGGGTTCAGAACAGGAACCGGCGAACAGCTCATGCTGTCCCAGGTGGTGATAACCGACGCTAAGAGGGATTTAGACGTTGCTCAATTCGTTGATATCGCGTCAAGGATTGCCCAATCTGAGATGCCCTCCGTTGTTGCGGCCGGTGGCGGCTTCAGGGGGCTTGATGCGGAAAGGAAGGGGAAGTACTTGGTGATAAGGATATGGATTGACCCAGCTGACAGCATGGGCGCAAATACGCTGGATAGGGTGGCTGAGGCGCTGGCCCCCCTTTTCGAGGAGGCCACGGGAGGGAAAGCGCTCTTGAAAATACTCTCGAACAGGGTTACCAGGCGGCTGGCGTGGGCGGAGGTTGAGGTCCCAGCAGAAGCGGTGGGAGGAAGCGATGTGGCCGCTCGCATAGCTGAGGCAAGCGACTTCGCCATGTTAGATGAGGACAGGGCTGTCACGCACAACAAGGGCATAATGAACGGGGTTATCGCCCTGGCGCTTGCAACGGGTAACGACACGCGCGCCCTTGAGGCAGCGGCTCACTCGTATGCTGCCAAAACCGGAAGATATACCCCATTGTCAACGTGGAAGTTTGACGGAAGCAAGCTCAGCGGAAAGATAGAGCTTCCAGTGCCAGTGGGAGTGGTGGGGGGATCGCTTAAGAGCAATGAGACGGCCGCTTTTTGCTTGAGGCTTTTGAGGATATCAAGGGCAAGCGAGCTGGGGAGGATAATGGCCGCCGTGGGGCTCGCCCAGAACCTTGCGGCCCTAATGGCCCTTGTAACCGAGGGGATACAGAAGGGCCACATGAGGCTTGCGGCTAGGACCATAGCCATGGCGGCCGGCGCCGAGGGGGCGCTTGTCGACCTGGTCGCAAACGAGCTCATAAAAACCGGGCAGGTAAGGGTTGACGTAGCGAAGAGGATTTTGGAGAGCTTAAAGGAGAGGAAGTAGCCCAACGCGCCCTCGCTGTTGGTTTGCCTTCGGTTTACGTCCAATGGATCGGAGCTGGTGAGCCCAAAGGTTAAAAAAGCGCTGCCCAATGTACTTGTGACCCTCGCATTTTCGGTTGGAGGCCTTGCGAGCATGGCCATAGCTTTCGTGATTGGCCTGCTGATAGGCCTAGTGGTGAAGAAGATCATATCCGTGGGCCTTTTGCTTCTGGCGCTGGTGCTGTTGCTCATGGCCATAGGCTACATACATCCCAGCTCCACGGCCACGCTCATAAACTACTTGCGGTATTACGGGCCAAAGGCTCTTGAAGAAGCGCAGCGCATCTCATCTCTGATTCCCTATTCATCCGTGTTCTTCATAATAGGTTTCATAATAGGCGTGTGGAAGGGATAAAAGGAAGTTGCCGCTTGCGGTGGCGACTCTAGCTTTTGCTTGGCGAATACCGCACTTCGCCCCAAACGGTGAGTGCTTTAGCAAAGCGCCGCAAAAATTGGCTTTAGACCGCCAAGCTCTTGGACAGGGTATAAAGCGAGAGGTCGAAAGGTTTTGGCCTTTCAAAAGCGTAGCCCAGCGGCCTGGTCACGATGGCATTCCCTTCTATTCCAACCATTTTGGCGCCCTTCTCATGAGATATGGCGTCTATTGCGGCCTCTCCGAACCGGTTTGCCAGTATCCTGCTTATGGCCGTGGGACTGCCTCCCCTCTGCATGTAGCCCAAAACGCTTAACCTGGCCTCGTAGTTTAGGTCCTTTGCTATGCGTTCGGTGAGCAGCCTTGAGTCTCCCGCTCCTTCTGCCATGACTATTATGCTCGAATGCTTTCCCCTCTTCCTTCCTTCCTCGAGGGTTTGTTCAACCTCGTCTATGGTGAACGGAACCTCTGGCACTAGTATGACCTCAGCGCCAGCTGCGAGTCCGACGGATAGGGCAAGAAAGCCCCTGCGCCTTCCCATCACCTCAACCACGAATACCCTTTCATGAGACGTGGCGGTGTCCCTTATCTTATCGATAGCCGTGAGCGCCGTGTTTACGGCTGTGTCGAAGCCTATGGTGCTATCGGTGCCGTTTATGTCGTTGTCTATGGTTGCGGGTACGCCAACGACCGGTATGCCAGAGGCCTTGTAAAGAGCCATGGCTCCTCTGAATGAGCCGTCGCCTCCTATAACTATCATGCCGTCAATTCCGTTTTTCTTTAGGCTTTCGCTCGCCCTTTCAACCCCCTCTTCGGTTTCCATCTCGGGGCAGCGAACGGTTCTTAGAATGGTCCCCCCCATGTTGACTATTCCGCTCACGGAACGGGAGTTGAGTTCCTCAAAGTCTCCCTCTATAAGCCCACAGTAACCGCGGTGAACTCCTATAACTTTGATATCGGCGCCCTCAGCCAGCCTTGTGATTGCCCTTATCGCAGCGTTCATGCCCGGGGCATCTCCACCTGTAGTGGCAACAGCTATTCTGCGCATGGGAAGCATGGGGTCGGTGTTTTTACCCTTATCGGTGCGCCGATGGCCCAGGAGCATGAGCCCCGCTTTGTGCCATAGGAGAGGTCAGACTTTTAAGGCGCCAAGCTAAGTAGGTTAGGGGCTGGTAGCTCAGATTGGAAGAGCACCCGCTTGGCGTGCGGGGGGTCACGGGTTCAAATCCCGTCCAGTCCACTTAACCCATTAAAACTCGATTCCCTTTCTTCCCTTTATTCCCCGTTGAAAGGGGTGCTTGACCTCGCGCATTTCGGTCACGAGGTCAGCAGCGGCGATCACCTCGGGATCGGCATAGCGACCGGTAAGCACGAGCTCAACCCCTTTCGGCTTTTCGCTTATCAGCTTAAGGACCTCGTGCTTATCAAGAAGGCCCATGTGGATTGCCACGTTGACCTCGTCAAGCACCACGAGGTCCCAGCGGCCAGACAGAACCTCTTCGCGTGCCCTTTCAAACCCCTCCCTCGTAAGGCGGACGTAGTCCTCAGGGGGGCTTTCTTCAAATACCTCTGGGTTTCCCAGCGCGCTTTTCCTCTCCTCGGTTAGCTCGCTCTTCCTCGCTAAGAAGGTTGGCTTTCCGAACTGCATGAATACCAGCTGAGGCTGCAGCGCCTTGGCTGCAAGGTGCTCCCCGAATTCCCCTTTTTTCATGAACTGCACAAAAAGAACGCGGTTTCCGCGTCCAATGGCCCTTAGCGCCAGGCCCAAAGCAGCAGTTGTTTTTCCTTTCCCGTTTCCCGTGTAAACTTCAACCAAGCCTGTATCGAGCGTCATACCCTTTGGAGGATTTAGCTTAAGGGGGTTTCTGCGATGGCCGCTTTCAAGGGTTTTTGCATAAACGACTTGGTTGTCTGCTGAAAAAACTTAATTACGGATATCAGGTAAATCTCGATCCTTCTTGGCCTCTCCGCGTCGCAACATAGCTTATCTGCTAACCTCAAGAGCGATGAGGAGCTTTGCGGCCGGATTTCTTGCCATAGACTTCAGCTTGTACCTTTACAACGTTCTGAAGATGAGCGTGTTCTACGTGGGCGTCATACTGGCCATCGGAGCCTTTGCGACGCCCATCATCTCACTGTTCGTGGGTTTCCTAGGGGATAGATACGGTAGGAAGCCTGTTCTGATCATAGACCTCTTGACCTTGCCAGCTGGACTTGCCATAATGATCGTGAATCACAGCTTCGCCGCGCTTGCCGTCGCCAGCGCGCTGGGAGGCTTTGGAGTTGCAGGAGGCCTCGTTGGAGGCGGAGTGGGGGCATCGGTGGGTCCTGTTGTGACAACCCTTCTTGCGGAGAACACTGATGAGCACAACAGGACCCTCATATTTTCGATCAACATGGCGCTTTCCACCTTTGCAGGGGCCGCGGGCGCCCTAATGGTGTCGTTTCTCAGCTTCGATTCCCTTTTCTTGCTGGGCATCGCGATAACGCTGCTTTCTGTTTTTGCGGTTATTCCGCTTGAGGAGATGTACTCACGGCCTCAAGGCAGCAGCGGAGCGCCGCCGTTGAGCGAGAGGGATAAGAGATTCATAAAGGCGTTTGGCTTAACCGGTTTGATCAACGGGATGTCCCAGGGGCTGATAACCCCGTTTTACCCGCTCATATTCGAGGTTTTCTTCCACTTCACGATAGCCCAAGTGGGATACCTCATGACCGTTGGAGGGCTGGCTACGGGCGCGGTTGACCTCTTCTCGAGCTGGTTTGCAAGTAGGATGGGCTTTGTAAAGCTGATAATAGTTACGAGGGCCATATCGGCCACCATGGTCTTAGCGCTTCCCTTCTCTCCCAACGGTCTGGTAGCGGGCCTGCTTTACCTGATCGCAACTCCTATGAGGGCTCTATCGCTTCCCGCCCAAAGCGCGCTCCAAATGACGCTCATAAGCGAAGGCGCGAGGGGGAGGTCTTCTGGCATGAATCAGGCCGCGAGATTGCTTGCTTCGGCTCTCTCTACCTCTCTTGGCGGAGCGCTGTTGAACGTTTTTCCGCTTTACTTGCCATTTGTGTTGGCCTCAGGGCTCACCTACGGCAACTCCGCGCTCTACCAGTACTTCTTCGGGGAAGTACGCGAGGCAAACGCTCGCAGAGGGCGGCGGGCTTCATCTGCAAATCCTGATGCAATTGCTCGTAAAATAAACCAGCGATGCTTATGCCGGGGCCGGGATTCGAACCCGGGTAACCAGATTTCTTAGAGACCTTATGAGTCTGGCACCATGAAGCCAGGCTAGGTGACCCCGGCATGATTCAAAAACCAACCCTTTTAAATGTTTGTGACGAGACCTCAAAGCTTCACCTCATGCAAGCAGCCTAAGCGCCTCGTTCAGAGATTGCCAATCGCCGGGGCATGAGAGGATTACAGACCTCACCCCTGAGCCTTCAAGTTCTGTCACGTGGTCCTTAAGCCTGTTTAAGGCCACAGTTGGCTGATCTATGTGCTTTAAGATGTCCTTGTTTTTATCCGTACTTATGATGACGTAAGGTATTAGCCGCGAGGCATCAAGCCCTTCCAGGTCGGCAGCGCCGCGCACCCTCATGGCCAAGAAGAAGTCCGCCTCGTGCCTCATTCTTTCCCTTATTGCTTCATGCGGATGCCTGAAGCTCAGGAAAAGCCCAAGCTTTGCTTTGGTTCCCTGTTTCCTTGCGATCTGAACGGCGGATTCGGAGTCAAGCTGAGACACGGGTTGGCCAAACTTTGGCGCGTCCCCCACCGTGAAGGCGACGTCGAGTTTTAGAACGTCTGAGGTCAGCATCAGCGATCTGACGTAAAGCTCGTTTACGTCGGCCAGCCTTTGGTTTATTATCAGCCTTCCCTCGTAGCCTTCCCCGTACCGCAACCTTGCCGCTATGGCCAAGGGCAAAACCGATGGGAGCCCAAGGGGCGAGTGAGGCACGTCAAGGCCTTCGAAGGCCTTGAGCGACTGAAGTTCTTCTGCGAGCTTTCTCTCGTTGCTCAGGGGATCGACCTCAGCGTAAACTTCCATAGGTAGCAGGTAAGGCCGCATATGAATTTATTCCCGCGTGCCTACGAACGTTTTTTAAGCTAAATCGATAATATCGTGATGCCAAGAAGAAGCAAGGACACCAGGATAAGAAACAGGGGCTATTTTTACTTCGACAACCGCAATCTCAAGAAGAGCCAAAGCTTTGATGACATAATGTCAATGCTGTTCTCGGGCGTGCCGGCTTACAGGGAGGTAGCCTCTTTCATAGTGAACTCGCTTAGGTATAAGGCGGCTGAGGAGAAGAGGCTAAACCCCTACTGGATCACCGCATCCGAGATGTCAAGGATGATACTGCAGGGGCTTGGCCCCTCTAGGAAGCCCATGGCCTACAAGGTCCTTTATGAGTTCCTGATACCGTATGGCATAATAAGAAAAGACGAGTCAGAAAGCAGATACTACCTAGCCAGGGACTTTTCCCTGGCCTTGAGGAAGATAGCTGAGTCATACGATAAATGGCTGGCGTCTTAATACCTAGTAACCATGTCGGTTTCTACCCTGCCGACTCCCTTGATGCCAGCCAGCGCCTTCTCTATGGGCTCGGTACCTCCCTCGGTTTGCTCGGGCATGATCACGTAGAGAACAAGGCACTTGAGGCCGAAGGCCATTTCCTCCTCATCAACTTTTCCTATCCTGTGTCCAGGAGGCAGTACCTTGCTTGCTTGCTGTTTTATTTCCTCTAGGTTAGACTCATCTCCCTCTGGATAAACCCTTATGACGGCCAAAACGTTTCCAGTCAAAGAAATCACCTAAGGACCTGTAAATCCGCAGTTGGGGCACACGTACTTGGTGCCCTGCTTCCTGCAGGTCTTGCAGCGCCAGATTGTGTAAGAGCCGCAGTTCGGGCACAGGAATGACACACCCCTTTCCTTAGGGGTTATGGGTTTCCTGCACGAGTTGCAGATTGGGAACTCGACCGTTATCGTGGGTCTAATTTCGCTCAATTCAATTTAATTGATCAGGTTGTTATAAGCCTTCTTCTGGAGTTGCGCTGTTGAACAAATCCAAGGAGATATTTCGGCTCAATGGAAAAAGCAATTGTTAAGGCCGCAGTGATGTGGTAAAATTTCATCACCCGAGAGTAATTCAACAAAACGTCCGTTGTTTTCGTGCAGGCTCTCTCCTTGGGTTGGTTTTAAGCTGGAATGCCCGCCTTTTTGGGTTTTAGCTTTTTGAGAAGGGTCGGAATGGGCCCTTTTCAGCAGGGATGTTTCTAATCCTTTTAAGGACGGGGGAGCATTACGCGTGGGCGAAAGCGTACCGCTAAGACGGGCGGGCTGAGCAACAGATGATGAGCCATTGCAGGTGCGGTGCGCCGCCAAACCTCGGCTGGCAGATAACTTCGCATAGGCGGGTACCTCACAGCTTTAAAGGGTGCAGACGATAAGAGGTATGGAAGTTATTGTGGAAGTGCCCGTTTACCCCTCCGAGTCCGAGGAGAAGGTGATGCGGGCCGTCTCAGCTCTAATTGACCTGAAGCGCGTGAAGCAAGAGCGCACGCAAGAGGGCCTAAGCTTCAGGTCTGATGACAGACGCGCTCTGAGGCCGCTGAAGGATGCCCTTGAAAGACAGCTGATAAGGGCTGCAGCCAGATCAATACTTCAAGGAGGGCTAAGGGAAGGCGAGCTTGAGTTCAGACTTCACAAACAGGCCGCTTATGCTCAAAGAGCCAGCTTTGTGACTGAGGAAGGAGAATCGCCTCTGGGTCCCATAAAGGTCACCGTAAGAGGAGATCCCTCTGAGCTTAACGACCTGATATCCTATTTAACCGGCCCCCTGAAGCGAAGTTCCATGAACTTGCCCAAGGCCTTAGCTATTGCGCGTGCCTGTCTGAGCTGCTCGGGATAGTCAGAAACTATTAGCGAACGCGCTATTATTTTCTTTGCTTTTTCTGGTGCGATCCCATAAGCAGCAAAGAAGAACTCCTCAGCATCTCCTTTTTCAAAGTTCGATAGCTCGTTCAGCTTTTTCCACCGTTCCTCCCAGTCCTCGAAGTGCCTCTCCAGAGCAGAGTACACAGCCAGCACATCTGGCAGTCTCCTTTGAAAAACTATCACTGGTATTCCGGTCCGGGCAAAGACCTCTCTAGGATCCACGTAGTTAAATCCGGCGTGAACTACTCCATCCATCATGAGGAAGTTTCCCCTACCGGTCCGGCCTATTGCCTCCACTGCTTTCTGCGTTCCGTCGTTTCCGTCAACGGTCATGAAGACCGGAGTTAGCCTCGCGACCTCGAAGTTGGAGAACTGGGCGACCACCAGCAACGCCCTAGCGCTCCTTCCACCTTTTTTGCTGGGATCAAAGTATCCATCGCCCAGGGCTAAGCTCAGCCGCAGCTCCTCAAGCGAGGTAGCTCCCCCTTATCATGTTGACTATGTCGCCCAGCTGGGGATCGTCCGCCAGCGATTGAAGGACCCTTTTTGGCTCGGTCTTAAGCTGTATGTGCTTCGTTCTGCCTCCTCTGCCCTCGCTGATGAGGTTTGCAGATATGAGGTTGGACATTTCCAAGAAGTTGACTAGCTCAGTCAACCTGCGTTCGGTAAGAGATTGGCCCTTTATCTCGTCCATGATGCCCTCGTAGCCCGCGTAGAGCTCGCCGCTGGTTAGCTTTTCCTTTCCTTTCAGCCTATTCATGGCCAGAACCAAGAGCAGCACCTTTGAGTCAAAGGTAAGGGACTTTATGGCATCGATTATCCTGTCGTTGTCGAGGGACTCTCTGGCCTCTTCAACGTCCTCCTTCGTCACCCGATCCTTTCCCTTTCTTTCGGCTATTTCCCCCGCCCTCCTGAGGAGGTCGAGCGATCTCCTTGCGTCGCCGTGCTCTCTGGCTCCTATGGCTGCGCAGTACGGGATTACGTCTTCATCTAAGGCATCTGGAAGAAAAGCCATGGCCGCCCTTTGAGAGAGTATGTCCTGAAGCTCCTCGGCTTTGTACTGAGGGAAGAATATCTGTTCATCGTCAAGGGAGCTTTTGATCCTTGGGTCCAGATTGTCGCTCAGCTGTATGTCGTTGGTTATGCCTATGAGCGACATCTGCGACGGCCCTATCTCCTCGTTCATCCTGGTTATCTGGTAGAGGAAAGAATCTCCTATTTTCTTTATCATGGAATCTATCTCGTCCAGTATAACTATGTATATGATGCTTTTGTTTTTCAGCGCGTTTATCACCCTGGCCCTCAGCTCGGCCACAGATAGCCCAGTAAAAGGCACCTTCAAGTTTACGCCCGCTGCCATCTCGGCTAGCACCCTGTAGCTGGTGTCGTTTTCCCTCGTGTTTATCAGCTTAACCGCGATGGGCGTTGGCGTCTTGATTTTGCTGGCGTGCTCTATGAGCGCGCTGGTCACGTATTTGGCAACGGCTGTCTTTCCTGTGCCAGTCATGCCGAAGGCAAATATGTTCGAAGGACGGGCGCCGCTTAGTGCCGCGGCCAGTATCATGCCCATGCCGTTTATCATCTCTTCCCTATGAGGAAGCTCCTTGGGTATGTAGTCCGGCCTCAAGTAAGAGCGATCGACAAATATCCTTGACCTGGTTGCCTTATTGAATATGTCGCTCAAGTCCATTGAGGCATCGCCGGGCTTAACCCGATCTATGGTTCTTAGCCGCGCTTTTAACCTTAACACTAAAAATTATTCCCATCTCACAGGGTACCGCTACCTGAAAGCGCATCCTAGAGGCAGATCGCTCAGCGGTTAAACAGGGTTGCCTGAAAAATTCGAGAATTAAGCGTTAATACTCCTGCTTAATCAAACATATGGTGTATGGACTGGCCGCAGGGATCGCTTTGCTGGGCTTGGGGATTCTGCTGCTTTTGGTGGCCCGCCTCGGAAAAAAGACCGAGGTTGGCCAGACAAGCCCCCATGAGAGCAAGTGGGATGGGGGGGCGGTCATACTGATAGGGCCGATTCCAATAGTTATAGGCAAGAACGTCCGGGTGGCCAAGGAGCTGCTGCTGCTGGCCTTGGCGGTATTCGTCGTGATGATCCTGCTTTACGTTTTCGCGAGGCGATCGCGATGGAAAGGGTCGCGCTCAAGCTCTTTGGGATTTTTCTTATATTGGTTGGGCTTGTCTTGATAGCGTCGTCGCTTCTTCAGGCCATGCCTGCAAGCCCGGTCAGCGGCGGCGTCGTTGTGCTCATCGGGCCCCTTCCTCTGTCCTTTGGTTTTGGCCCATATGGCCTCCAGATGCTGGTAGTTGCCCTCTCGCTTGCACTTATGATGATGGCGATCCTCTTCGTCTTGTTTGCGTGGAGCAGAAAAAGCGCCCAATGGAGTTAAAGTGGGGCTAGCCGGACTTTCACCAAAGGTTTTGAACCGGCGACCAACGGGTCGCTCCGCTCCAGGGCCAATTCATCCCCTCGCGGGTCAAAGGCTTTGGTAAGCCCTGGGGCCCGTCGCTCTACCTGGCTGAGCCATAGCCCCACCGCTATTCCTTTACGCGCTAACAAATAAGGATTTATGCCAAATCTTTTCGGGACATCTGGCCTTCGCTTCACGTTCCCCGGAAAGCTGACCAACGACTTGATAAGTGGCCTTGCCAGCTCCCTGGCCGTGAGCTTTGGCGACGTTTCGGGGGTCGTCATCGCGCGGGACAATCGGACGACCTCATGGATCATATCATCGCTTTTCTCGAGGGCGCTATCGGCCGCTGGCTTTGTGGTGTACGACATGGGAGTTGCGCCCTTACCGGCCCTCGCCTTTGCCAGCAGAAAAAAGGAGCACAGGCTGGGCGTGGTAATAACGGCGAGTCATAACCCGCCAAACTACAACGGCATGAAGATATTCAAGGGCGGCTGGGAGCTAACGAGGGAGGAAGAGCAGAAGGTGAGCGACAACGTCAAGGCAAGGGCTACCATTGGCTCCTTTGAAGCGCCTTTGCAGTCTCTAGCGCTGCATGAGTATTTAGCGGAGCTCAGGTCCCATGTGGCTCGGCACAAGCCTCAGAAGGTGCTTGTTGATGTGGGAAGCGGGACGGCGTCCGTGGCAACTCCTCCGATCATCGCGGAGGCCGGGGGGGATGTCATATGCGTTAACTGCGATCAAAGCGGGCGCTTTCCCGGCCGCCTTCCCGAGCCAAACCCGATTAACCTGGCTTCAACGCTCGCCATGGCGAGGCAGATGGGGATTGCCCTTGGAGCTGCGCATGACTGCGACGCCGACAGGGTGGCTGTGTTCGATGGCAGGGGGACATTTCTCTCTCAGACGCGGGTACTGGCCTACTTCCTGCAGAGGAAGGCCGAGGCCAAAAAAGGAGGGATCATGGCCACGACTGTAGATGTTGGCATGGCAGTGGACGAGGTCGCGAGGAGGTACAATGTGAGAGTTATTAGGACAAGGCTTGGAGGATCTCATGAGATAGCAATGGGCCGTGACGATGTCATACTTTTTGGAGAGCCCTGGAAGGTCATGGATCCGGACTGGGGGCCGTGGGCCGACGGCATAAGGGTTGCGATTCAGCTGGCCGAAGACGTGATGGAAAAAGGAGTGGGAATTTCCGGCCTTCTCAGCGAAATTCCCGATTACCCAAGCACTAGGGAGGACTTCGCTTACAAGAGGTGGGATCCCGAGAAGCTCAAGTCCGCTTCGTCATCTGCGTTTGGCCCGGAGAAAGTCGAGGACTACGATGGCATCAAGCTGATTTTTGACGACGGATGGCTGCTTTTCAGGAAGTCAGGGACAGAGGAAAAGATAAGGCTTTACGCGGAGTTCACAAGCCAAGAGAGGCTTCAGGAAGAGAGGGCAAACGCCATAAGGCTGCTCAAGGAGCTCGAGTTCATCGCTTAGATCGCTTTGCGACTTCTTGGTAAATGGCAAGGGTCTGCTTGGCAACCGCGTTCCAAGTGAAGTACTGCAGGACGCGCTTCCTTCCGTTTTCACCCATGAACTTCATCTCATCAGGCTTGCTCAGCGCGTCATTTATGGCCCACGCTATGTCGTTTGGGTCGTTGCCGTTTATGTGATAGCCGCATCTGTCTGGCCCGCTGGGTATTACCTGTTCCCTGAACCCCACGACGCCCCTTGCCCCCACTATGACCGGCTTCTTCATGGACATGGCCTCCAGGGAAACTATGCCGAAGGGTTCGTAAACGGATGGGAAAACGCAGAGGTCGGCTGCTGCGTAGTGCAGTATCCTTTCCCTTTCCTCCACGAAGTCGAACCTGTATATGACGTTGGTGCCGACGCCAAGCCTTGCAGCCAGTTCCGTTAGGTCCTTCTGCTCTTCTCCCCTTCCAAGAACCACGAGCTTGGCGTTAGGATGGTCCTTCAGAACGGCCGGCATTGCCTGTATGAGGTTCCTCACGCCCTTTACCCACGTTAGCCTTCCCACAAACAGTATCATTATGTCAGTGTCCTTTATGCCGTATTTCTCCCTGATTGCCTTGGCTTCCTGAGCCGGGTACTTGTCTGGATCGTAGAGGTCGGGGTCAACCCCGTTCCAAACCACGCTTATCTTGGACTCGGGCCATCCGTGCTGGGCCAGGTCATCTCTCATCGCGTTGCTCACGGTGATTATGCGATCCGACTCGTCGCGGGCTATTTCCTCAAGTTGCGTGACGACTTGCGAGCCTCCCCCTCCGCTGCGGCCCCACTCCGTGGAATGGACGTGAAACACGAAGGGAAGAGACGCGTTGTTCTTGATTATGACGCCAGCAGGTGCCCCCAGCCAATCGTGTCCAGCCACCAAGTCATACTTGTAGCTTTTCGCCTCTATGAGCTCGTGCTTCATGAGGTTGGCGGACGCTATGTTGTAAGTGAAGACGTCAGCAAACGTCTTTATGGCGGTCCCCCAGCGCTTAAGGTCCTCGGAGACTATGAGCGGAAAGATCTTGCTTGCGTCGACTATCTTAGGCCTAAAGACCTCAACCCCCTTCATGACCTCGTACTCGGGCGAGCTGTCCCTGTTCATGGTGAAGACGCTGACATCATGCCCCATCTTGACGTATTCCCTTGTGATGTATTCGGCGTAAGTCCCCAGGCCGCCCACAAGGGACGGAGGATACTCCCAAACGAAGAAACCTATTTTCATGATCTAAGTAATGACGTTCGCTTATAAACCATCGCCTATAAACCGTTTGATATCGCCAGCGAAGCCTTTTACGTTAAGGTCAATCAGCCCTCATGGACTTCCTTTCCCTTTTCGTCATAACAGCGTTTGGGGTGGCGCTGTTGGCGCTTTTCATAATGTATGCTAGGGATGAGCACGAACTCTCCCGCCTAAGAGAAAGGACATTGGAGGAGGCGAGAAAGCAATACGAGCTGTGGAAGTCGGCAGAGCTCAGGGCTGACTACGTAAAGCTTAGGGAAGAGGCCATGCGCGAGGCTGAGCTTGCTCTCCAGAGGTGGAAGTCTGACGAGGAAAAAAAGATAAGGGAGGACGCGGCGCAGCGCTCTTCATCGGTGAAGCTCGGCAAAGTGACTGAGCAACTGGTTCCCATGGTGCTTCAGGGTGCACTTGGGGCAGATCTCGAGGATTTTAGGTTTCTTGGATCGCCTGTGGACTACATAGTTTTTAGGGGTCTTTCAAAGGGCTCCCTAACTGAAGTGCTGTTTGTCGAGGTGAAAAGCGGTGCTGCCTCGAATCTGAGCGAAAGGGAAAGAGAGGTCAAGAAGGCAATTGAAGAGAAAAGGGTGGGGTTTCTGACTTACAGGCCTGCTGAGGAGAAGTCGATTTGACCGATGAGCTCATCAAGCTCATCAGGCCTTAGCTCCGAAAGCCAATCTATGGCTTTGCGCTCGATGCGCCCATCAAGCGCGGAGATCACCAGCTGGGCAGTTTCGGATGGCTGCGAGGTCGAGGTATCAACGTCAAACGTCCTTTCCCTCCACTTCTCAGCCATGTTTGAGTGGACCACTCCCAGGAGTTCGGCCATGATGTTTTCTTTTACCTTCTTCGCGGGATACCCTCTTTTCTCGAGGCGCTTTTTCAAGAGGAGCGGGTTTGTTCTGAGGATGACCGCAGCGCTTGGCTGAACCTCTACAAAAGAAAGGTCAATCCACTCGATGACGGCCTTATCATCGGAGAGGCTTGCCACCCTCTTCTTGACCTTTTCTTCATCGATCACGAACGAGCCGTCTTCCTCGTCGAAGCTGGTGTAGAGGCCCTCCTGCTTTATGAGCTCTCCCAGCTCTATTACGTTGTACCTACCCTTAAGAAGCTTGGCTATCGTGGTCTTTCCCGTTCCAGGAACTCCGCACAGGAAAAAAACCAACGTTTGCGCGCTCAGGAGCTCTCGCTTTCGCTGCCGCCGCTTGGCTTGCTCGGCGTTGATGGTGTCTTGCTCCTAGCGCTCATTATCACGTCGTCTATCCTGACTATTATGCTGGCTGCCTCGGCGGCCCCGTGTATTATCTGCTTCTTCATTATCGCTGGCTCGATGACGCCAAGCTTGAACATGTCAACTGGATGGGTGCTGTCCATAGACACGCCCATGTATGTTCCGTCTGGCTTCTCGTGAGCGGCCCTGAGCTCCGTGAGCACATCAATTGGGTCCAGGCCTGCGTTCTCCGCCAAAGTCCTTGGAATTGACTCAACGGCGTCGGCGAAGGCTTCGATGACCAGCTGCTCTCTTCCTCCTATCTTTATGGCTTCGGCCCTTAGGGCCTTGGCTATTTCAGCTTCGGCAGCGCCGCCGCCTGCCACAACGTACTTTGCCCTGTAGACGTCAGCTACGACGGCAAGGGCGTCCTTCAGGACCCTTTCCGCCTCGTCCACCGATCTCTCAAGGCCACCCCTTATCAAGATGCTCACCGCCTTGGGGTTAGCGCAGCCCTCCACGAACACCATCTTGTCGTCGCCGATCTTCCTCTCCTCTACAACCTCTGCCGTGCCGAGGTCCTTGGGCGAGAGGTCCTCAAGACTGGTAACTATGCTTCCTCCAGTGGCCTTTGCAAGCTTCTCCATGTCGCTTCTCTTGGCCCTTCTGACTGCAAGTATGCCTGCCTTGGCTAAGAAGTGCTGCGCCACGTCGTCGATGCCCTTCTGGCACACGACCACGTTTGCGCCTGACGCCACTATCTTGTCGACCATCTCCTTGAGCATGTGCTCTTCTTCGTCTAAGAACGCCTTCATCTGGCTTGGATCTGCTATCCTTATTTCCGCGTCTATCTGCGTCTTCTCGACCTCGAGCGAGGCGTCTATAATGGCTATCTTAGCGCCTTTGACAACTTTGGGCATGGCTGGATGGACGACCTCCTTGTCGAGCACCACGCCGTACACCAGCTCCGTGTCCAAGAGGCCCTGGCCCTGCTTCTTGGTTATCTGAATCAGGTCCTGGTCGACGATTACGTTTCCATCCCTTTCCTCCTTTATCTGCTTTATGGCGTCGACCGCTATTTTGGCGAGCTTCTGCCTGGCCTCTCCCTCGACCTTGTTTCCTATCGAAGTGAGGGCGACCTTCAGCACGAGGTCGTCATCCTTGACGGGGATTGCTATCCTGTCTATCACTGTTTCCGCAAGCTCAGCGGCGTGTTGGAAACCGGAAGATATGAGCGTGGGATGGATGTCTTTTTCAACCAAGTTAGAGGCCTGGCTTAGGAGAGCGCCTGCCAGCACAACCACAGAAGTGGTGCCGTCTCCTACCTCATCATCAATGCTTCTTGAGGCCTGCACCATGAGCTTTGCCGCTGGATTTTGGACGTCCATCTCCTTCAGTATGGTGGCTCCGTCGTTCGTTACGGTTATGTCACCTAGCGAATCCACTAGCATCTTGTCCCGACCCTTGGGTCCCAAGGTCGGTTTTACCGCCTCAGCTACTGCAATGGCTGCCGATAAGTTGTTTTGAAGGGCCTCCTTGCCTGTGGTGCGCTGAGAACCCTCTTTGAGGAGGAGCACTGGCACGCCTCCCAGGTTAGCCGGTATTACACTCACTAATTACCACCAAGAAACATACGTCGTTTCCTTATAAGTATTTCATGAATGTGTCTTCCTTCTTTGCGGCGGAGTTTCTGGTCTGGTGGGGACCTCTGCGGGCCGCAGTACCTGAAAGGGTTATGGCTTAGTGTCAGCAATCAGAGAAGCAATTGGGGAGCTGCTCCAAGCTTAAACACTTAAATTTAGAGCTGCGAGTTAATCGCATGCAGAAAAGGCGTTTGGGGAAAATCGGGTACATGGCCACCATAGTGGCCTTGGGTTCTCTTGCTGTTGGTTGGAAGAAGCTGTCAAAGAAGGAAATCGACGACACCATGAAGTTGGTGATCGATCACGGCATCAACTACTTTGACGTGGCTCCGAGCTACGAAGACGCCGAGGTTCACATAGCTCCTTGGATAAAGGAGTACAGGAGTAGCCTCTTCATTGCCGACAAAACCACTCAGAGAAAGAAGGAAGAAGCGTGGGAGGAGCTTAACGCGTCGCTCAGGCGGACAGGAGCTGAGTACTTTGACCTTTACCAGCTTCATGCCGTAAACACCATGGAAGACCTGAACACAGCACTGGGAGAAGGAGGAGCCATCGAAGCTTTTGAAGAGGCCAAGGAAAAAGGCCTTATCAAACACATAGGGATAACGGGCCATGCCAACATGAACGTGCTGGCTGAAGCCCTCAGGCGTTATCCCTTTGAAACGGTGTTGCTTCCCGTGAACTTCGTCATATACTTCCACCTGAGCGATACCAGCGATTTCAGGAAGGTGCTAAACTTGGCCCTTGAGAAGGACTTGGGTGTTATCGCAATTAAATCGATTGCCAAGACAAGGTGGACGTCCGAGAGCCACGCTTACAACCCCTGGTATGAGCCCTTTGACGATCAGGATACGATCGACAAGGCCTTCAAGTTCACGCTCTCTCAGGCTGGCGTTACTACATACGCCACGGCCTCCGATCACAGGCTGGTCCCGAAGATAATCGACGCTGCCGAGAGGTTCAACATAATCGGTCCCGATGAACTTGAGGAGCTGCGCAAGATAGCGGGTGGGCTAACACCCATATTCCCTGAACCCGCTTAAGGCCGGGCCACCGCGGTCACGTGAAGCTTTTTTTCCAGTTCCCTTGCAAGCGTTCTTGCGAACTGACTTCTGTGGGCATCAGTTATGACCCAGCGAGCCCTGCTCTCGTCCACGTAATACATCAACTCGTTGAAGTCGGCATGGTCGCTTAGGCCGACCATGAAGGTCTTTTTCCCGATCTGCTTCAGCGCTTTTCCCGCCCATCCCGTGACTATGAGGGACATGTTCCCAGGTTTTCTCGCGGTCGAGAGCGGCCAAAGGGCGACGTATGGGTTTTTTTCGCGTATCTCCATCAGGGCCTCTTGGCTCGTTATCTTGTAGTACTTTGGAAAGCGCATGCCATACTTCTCGTATATCTTCGCTATCTCGTAGCTCTTGCTGTCCATTATGACCCTGACCCAGCGAGGAAGGTATGAAAGTATGGAAAGTATTTCCTGCAGCTTTCCTTGCGACGCGTAAATGTCCACCGAGCCCTGCGCTAGGCCTTGCTCAACCAGGTCCCTCAGGATCACGTCCGCGTTCACGTAGTCCCGAACGTTGTTTGGGCTGCCGTAAGTGGCCTCTATGACCAGTTCGTCGGGATGTAGCACGGGCGTGCCCTTTAGCTTGAAGTCGCCGGTAAACGCAAAGCTGCCATCTGCCGTTTCCACCATGACCTGCGCCGCGCCCAATATGTGGTTTGCGGGATAGAGAAAGAGCTTCCCGTGTTCAAGTTCAAGCGGGACCCCGTATTCAAGCGGTAGCGGGTGCTTCAGGTTGCCCCTTATAACGCTTATTATGTCGATGGTTTGAGGCGTTGCCACTTGATGTAGCCCAGTGGATAGCCCACCAAGGTGGTCTGCGTGAGCGTGCGTTATGACGTGATATTTCTTTTGCGTGGCTCCGTCGCACCCTACCTCTGTGCCCAGCTCCACCTCACCGTTTCCCCTTACGTTTGAGCGGAAGTGCGAAAACGCCTCGAGCGGCAGATCCAATATAGGATGTCAGGATGGAGGCTTAAAAATCGTCCGTTTGCCGCGGGATACATACCTATTCGAATAAGACGAATAAGATATATATTATTTGAATATTTATGGCTCAGATTTAAATAATGCATATGGAGTACCTCATGGAAAAACAGCCCTTATCGATCAAGGTCATAGCCATAGCCGTTGGCGCGGCGCTTTACGCCTTGGGCGCCATGATAACGGAGTACACGACATCGCCTTTTGGGGTTGGTCAGTTCAGACCCGCCGTCATAATACCTGGCTTCTTTGCCATATTCTTTGGGCCCTTGGTTGGAGGCCTTTCTGCGGCGCTGGGAACCAACACGGCGGCCATGCTGACCAACGGCAACCTTCTGCTCAGCCTCATGGCTGGCGTTCCGGGCAACTTCGTGGGATTCTACCTTTACGGCTACATGCTGAAGAAGTTCACTTGGAGGAAGTTTGTGTGGGCCACGCTCGTCTCGCTTTTCATCGGCAACCTCATTGCTGGCGTTGGAGTAGTTTCCTACTACTCGCTTTTCATAAAGGGCCTCTCGGTGGAGACCGTCAGAGGGTGGGCTGTTTCCCTCGGCCTCACGGCGTGGTGGTTGATAACAATGCTTCCCTTTATGTACTTGGTCCTTCCGCCCCTCCTTAAGGTGGGGGCAAAGGCCTTTCCGAACTTGGCCCCCGTTGGGCTGAAGACAAGCGATGAGTTACCCCCTCTGGACACGTTTCTATCTCTGTTTCTTCCAGGACTGGCGCTTCTTTCCTTTGGCATCCTCATAGCTGTGAGGCCTTCTCTGGGGGTTTACATGATGGGCCTCTACAAGAACGCCTCTGCCTTTGCGTACGCGTTAAAGGTGATGTTCATAGCAGGCGGCGCAATGCTAATGGTTATCGGTGTGGCCGTTCTGTTTGCTCTGAAGGGGAGGAGAGCAACGGCTCAGACCAGCTTGACCTGAACTAGGTCTGAGTATATCGGCCCGCGGCTTGTCAGAACGCTGCGCTTCAGGGAAAACGCGCTAACCGGGAACTCTCCTGATACCTCTTCTTTCACGTCAAGGCATCCCACGAGCCCCTCTCTTGCCCTTGCAAGGGTAAGGTGAGGAACGAAGGGCTTCTCGTCAAAGGGCACGCCTGCGTTTGAGAGGGCGCTTCTTACCGATTCAGCGAGCTCCTCCAGTTGCTCCCCTCCCTGCTCTTCCCTCACGCCTATCCATACAACCCTCGCCCTTTCCCTTGATGGAAAATACCCGATCCCTGAGAGGGAAGCGTTGAAAGCCTTGTAGCTTATGCGCGATATGGCCTCCGAGGCCCTCTTAACCAACTCCTCGGAAACCTCTCCTATGAAGGCCAGAGTGAAGTGAAGGTTTTCGGGAGCCACGACCTTAAGGCTGGGATTCGCGCGGAGCTTGTTCAAAAGGTCTAAGACCTTAGTCTTAGCCTCGCCGTTTGGCAGATCCACGGCCACGAAAACGCGCATGAAGTTATCGCTGAGATACTTAAAAGCTGATTACCTTTGAATTGAGCTTGCGCATACTCGCTTTGACCGGGTTGCCAGGAGCCGGAAAGTCAACCGTGGCCTCTTTGGCTGAGGCCCAAGGTTTGCCGGTAGTATCTATGGGAGATGCCGTAAGGGAAGAGCTGAGGAGAAGAAACCTTGAACCAACTCCTGAGAACTTCAACTCCTTGACGCTTGGGCTTCGCCGCGAGTACGGAGATGTGGCGATCGCGGTACTGACCTTGGAGCTCATAAGGGAAAGGGGATATATCGGAGCGCCCAAGCTTGTCGTTGACGGCGTAAGGAGTTTGGCCGAAGTGGAGCACATGAAGGGATGGCCGCAGGTTGAGTCGGTAAAGGTCTTGGCGGTGCTGGCTCCCTTCAAAGATCGGTTTATCCGCCTTTATGGCAGGAGAAGGGAAGGGGATCCTAAGACCGAAAGCGACCTTAGAAACAGGGATGGGGCGGAGCTCTCGGTAGGGCTAGGGAACCTAATAGCTTTGGCTGACGTGTTCATTGTGAACGAGGGGGACATGGAGGCCTTCGCTCAGAAAGCCACCTCTAAGATTAAGATGTGGGTAGATCAAAAGGATCCTTAGGCACATCAGGCGGCACACCGGCTTGCTCTGCTCAGGCCGAGGGCGTTGTTAGCCGCCATACGCCGTTTTGGTCCTTGTAAACGAGCGTTGCCTTGTGCATTTCATCAAGCACCTTTTTCTGCGCAGGGCTTAGTTCTTCGATCTCGTTCTCCGTCCTCGGAAGGCTTGCGATTATGGCGTCGTAGTAAGGCCTGTAAACCAGAACCCTGTCCTCGTCCTCGCCTATTATCTTTACGATCCCTTTTTCCTCTAAATCCCTGATCTGGGATATGGGCTTTCTTATCCTCGAGAGGGGGTATGCACCCACGCTCTTGATGAAGTTGAGGAAGCTGTCTGACGGCCCTGCCGAACCTTGGGCACCCTGGGGCTGCTGCCTGTAGTTGCCCCTTGATGAGCCCCTTACCGGAGACGTGGGTATCGATATCCTGGGGCGTGACGCTCTCGGAGCTTCTTCCTGCCCCGCCGATTCCTCCGGCTCTTCCATTTCCTCGCTTTCCTCGATTTCTCCAAATTCTTCTTCATGCTCAACCTGATGCTGGGGAGCGCGCTCCAACTTCTCCTCCTTTGGAGCTGAGAGCATCTCCTTTATCTCTGAAAGTGTATCTTGGATCTCGCCTAGCCTTTCCCATATGATCTCCATGGGGTCCGTCTCGTTCCCCTTTTCTTGGCCGAGGCTCTTTATCACTTCATCAAAGGAGAGCTTCCTGCCCTGCTTTGCCTCCAATTGGAGCCTCACCTGCTCAAGATAGGAGTAGGTGTCGTCGCTTAGCTGGACCTCTTTTACCATAAAATAAAACTTCTATCAAATATAACCGTTCCCCTTTATTGAAATTGAGGGGGTTATTCTTAGAGTTTGAGGGAAGCATGGAGAAGCGGATAAACCCCTAAAGGGCAGCGAACTCGTTGTGATGTCGCGTTATGGTTGCGCCGAGCCTTTGCGCCTCTTCCTTTACTGCCTTAATGGCCTCTTCAGCCCTCTTCTCTGCCTCTTGCTTGTCGGCCGAGGCATACTCGACGTGCACGAGAATGCTGGGCTTGTCTGCGGTGCCTTTGGGATGTGTCTTAACGTACAGAGCGCTGTCTGTCCTGACCAGCTTTTTTATGTAGGGCGCAAGGGCTGCCTCAAATATCCCGCTTACGCTTATCTCTCTTTCAGCTACGAACAGCCTTTGTTCCCTTAGCAATACTGGCAACAGGTGCTTTTCGAGCATGGCCTCCATCTCGGCCGGGACACCTGGCAATACCATGATGATCGTCTTGTGGTCGCTGCCTCCCGCCTCGATCCATGCGCCAGGTGCAACTCCTACGGGATTGTCAAGCTCCTTGGACGGATCTGGCAAATAAGCCATCTTTTCTCTCTCGGGGGTGAGGGGCGCGTTCTCGGAACGGATCTTCTGCTGGATCCAGCTCAAAGCCAGCTCGTTCTTCTTAAGGGGTAACCCGACGGCCTTCGCTATGGCCCCCATGGATATGTCATCGTAAGTTGGACCCAAGCCCCCCGTCGTTATCACGTACTCGGGCTTTCTCGACAGGCTTTCCCTGACCGCCGCCACGATCTCTTCCTCATCGTCGGCCACCACGGTTATCCTCTTCACCGAAACTCCGACCAGCGATAGCCGTCTGGCTATGTAGGCGGCGTTTGTGTTGACAACCCTTCCCGTCAGTACTTCGTTTCCTATGGTAAGTATCTCTGCCCTTATGGCCCTGGAGTTTTCAAGAGCGCTCAAAGCGATTAAACAGGCGCAAACGGTTATAAGGTTGACACGCGCAAACCGTCCCGTTTGCCAAAGGCGTTTATATGATTTGAGAGCCTTCAGAAGTTGGAGGATGCATCGAATTTAGATAAGGAGGCCTTTAGGACGAAGTCTACCAAGAGTTAAATACGGGGCGACGTAGATCCTATGAGCGCCGATATAGGATCCGTACTGAAGGAGGTCGAGGCCCGCGTAACGCCGAACGAAGAACTCGTGGCTAAGGTGGAGCGCGTGAGGGACGAGGTATTCAGGCGCCTTCAGCCCCTGGCAACCGACTTCAGGCCTGAGCTTGAGGGATCCGTGGCAAAGGGGACTTGGCTGGCAACGGATCCTGAGCTTGACGTTTTCATGATCTTCCCTGTGACCACCAGCGAGGACCACATGGTCGACCGCGTAATGGAGGTGGGAAAGGCGATCTTTGACAAGTGGGAGGTCAGCTACGCCGAGCACCCTTACATAAGGGGATGGGTGGACGGCGTGCCCATCGACCTTGTGCCCTGCTACGGGGTCAGTTCCCCATCTGAAATGAGAAGTGCCGTTGATCGCACGCCCTTTCACACGCGCTTCGTTAACCAGAGCCTGAGCCAAGAGCAGAAAAAAGACGTGAGGATACTGAAGGCCTTCTTCAAGGGTATAGGAGTGTATGGCGCGGAGATAAAGGTAAGGGGGTTTTCGGGTTATGCTTCAGAGGTGCTCATTTATCGCTTTGGCAGCTTTCTCAAGCTCCTCGAAAGCGTCCAGAAGTGGAAAGGAAAGGTAAATCTGGGCTGGAACGGCGAGCCCGATGCCCTGGCGATCCCAGACCCAGTTGATCCGTCGAGAAACGTCACGGCCTCTGTGTCGGTTAGAAGCCTCTCAACTTTTGTGGCAGCCGCGGGATTTTTCCTCAGAAGGCCGTCTTTGCGCTTCTTCTGGGCAAGCGATGAGGAGGCTGAGGGCAGGCTTGATCAGGTCTTGATCCTGATAACGGGCAGGCCGAGTTCCATTGACGACATTCTCTGGGGCGAGATCTGGAAGGCAGCAGATAGCATGAGAAAGCAGCTGACTAAGGAGGGATTCGCCGTGTTTGACGTGGGTGCCTACGCCGGGCGCGACTACGTGTGCTTTGCCTTTTACTTGTCCTCCAGGACGCGCGCCGCAGCATATCTCATGGAGGGACCTCCAGTCAACATGATCGAGGACTCCATGAAGTTCGTTGATAAGTGGTCATCGCACGGGCAGACCCTGAGAGGCCCTTGGGTTGGTGATGGCAGGTGGCTTGTGGTCAGAGCTCTCGGCGGGGATGCAAAGGATGTGCTTGAGAGCGTCCTGAAAAAAGAGCTAAAGCAGCTGGCCCTGGGAGACTTTGAGAAGCAGATCAAGAGGAGCTTCCAGATCGGGTGGGCTGCTGACTTAATCAGAGGTTGCGATGAGGAGTGCGCGCGCGTGCTTCGCTCCTTTGCAGGCCGTAAGGAGCGGTGGGTCTGGCCTCGAGCCTTCCGCTGGGATTGACTTAGCTGGGCTTGCAAATGCAAAACGGTTATATTGCGCTTATCTTATGAAATCGGGCCTGTAGTCTAACCTGGTAGGATATCGAAAGACCTAATGCCGCCCTTACACGGCAGAGGTTCCGGTTCAAATCCGGACAGGCCCACTGCACGCTTGACCGAAGATCAGGCGCAAAGGGTTCGAAAACACTTATAACGGCCCTTTTTAGTAACCTTGAGGCCAGGGGGTGCCTTAAGGCTGAGAGGTCCGATGGACCAACCCCTTGAACCTGAACTGGACAATACCAGCGTAGGGAATGGCCAGATATCAGGGTTGGCTTGGATCAGGCTCTTGGGTCCTCCTGCCTCGGAGAAAAACAAAAATGCGGAGAAGCAAGTGGTCCCTTAGCCCGGCGCAGTACTCCATATTGCTGAGCACGGCGACCAGCATGTTCCTTTGGGGCGTCATTGCCTCCATTGGCCCTCTGGCGGCCTCCGGAAAGCTTGTCCACGTTCTGCCGCCTTCCCTCAAGGTAACTGTCCTGCTTGTGGGCCCACTTTTCGTTTTGCTTGGGGACTCCACGATTGGCGCCATGAGCGATAGGCTTGGAAGGAAAACGATGTTCATGCTCACAATGCTTTCCTACGGAGTTGGCATCATTCTCATAGTTCTGTCAACGTACGTTGCCAGCTTCCTTGGCTTGCTCGTTGGATTGGCCCTCTCAGAGTACGGCATCGGCGGAGAGGAACCTCCGTCGCTTTCCCTCATAACGGAGAACTTTTCGACGGACAATAGAGCTTTCTTCCTCACGTTTTCCACGAACTTCAGCAACGTCGGCGCGGCGTTTATATCGGGCCTGCTTCTGGTGATGCCCTCATCAGGTACGGCCTACGTGATACTTGGCACGGGGATTGCCATACTCGTGGTGCTGGCCGTTGCGAGATTGAGTATGCCCGAGTCATACAGGTGGCTGAAGGAAAAGGGCCGTACCGATGAGGCCGAAAGGGAGCGCTCAAGGCTAAACATAGCGAACGAGGGCGTCAGCATGAAGCACCCTGGGTACTTAATTCCGGTGATCGCGCTGGCCCTCATGGGCATTTCCCAGTACCTTACCTACGGGCTGATGTCATTCGTTATAGGTCCTTACGAGTTTAAATCGGTCACCTTCGATGAGGAGATAATACTGTACTCGAACCTTGGTGCAACAGTTGGCGGCGTCATAGCCGCTTACACGATCAACGCCTTCTCCAGGAGGTTTTTCGCCCTTTGGACCTTCCTTGCCGGCTTCCTGAGCACCATAGTCATAGCGATCATGTCCGCCCGCCTTACGGATCCCCTCGTGTTCTTCCCGCTGCTCTTCTTGAACATGGTTATGAGCGAGTTCGCGTGGGCCGCAAGAGTAACGCTGGAGCCCGAGTCATTCCCAACTAAGCTCAGGGGCACGGCCATAGGCTTGATAAGGATATTTCCAATAGTTGCGTACGAGCTTTCCGTGTACTTCACCAGCAACCTCGGCCTGTTCCAGTACGTTATGTACAACGTTGTGCTTTGGGGAATAGGAGTGATCGGCGCCGGACTATGGACGGTAAAGGGTTTCGAAACGAAAAACGTGAGCCCGGATTACGAACGCTGATCCGGGTTTTTCTTTTTTTTGCGGAAATCTGCAAGCATTTGACGAGAAGTGCCGCGAAACGCATAACTATCCGCGCGCAATTGGCATAGAGTGTTGATTATAGACGGCAACAGGCCGGGGTCGTTGCACTACAGGTGGTCTAAAAAGCTTGAACCGATTGCAGAGGTTGACCCAGAGCAGGAGTTCAGGCTGGCAATTCCTGATTCATCGGGAGGGCAGATAAGGGAAAATTGGACCACCGAGGACATGGCCAAGATCGACGAGAGCAAGTTCGATGGCGCCCTCGGCCCCATTTACGTTAGGGGCGCGAAAAAGGGAGACGTGCTTGAGGTTGAGATAAGGGAGATAAGCACGGCAGCGTGGGGATGGACGGCCATAATGAGCGATTTTGGCGTGCTGAAGGGCGTTTTCTCGAATAGGCTCATCATATGGGATTTGGACAATGGCTATGCAACCAGCAGGTCCGACTTCTTGAAGGGAATAAGGGTTCCCCTAAGGCCTTTTTTGGGCGTTGTCGGCACCGCTCCCTCTGATTACGAGTATCCCATGATTCCGCCGCAGAGCTTCGGCGGTAACATGGACAACCCGCTTCTCGTGGCTGGTAGCAGGCTCCTTCTTCCTGTTAACGTCGACGGCGCGCTGCTGTCCTTCAGCGACCCTCACGCATCTCAGGGGGAAGGAGAGGTGTGCGGCACGGCAATAGAGACAAGCGCCGAGGTCCGTGTTGTGGTAAAGATACGCCGTGACTTGAAGCTCAGCGCCCCTCTTGCAGTGGTCCCGGAAGAGCCTGCAATAGGTCCCAGCCTAGTTGCAATGGGCATATCCTGCGACATAAGGGATGCCCTCAGGAGGTCTCTGGAGAGCCTGATTCGCTTCGCCGCAGTTTATGGGCTGAAAGAAGAAGAGGCTTACGTTCTTCACAGCGTGGCCGGTAGGTTGAGCATAAGCGAGGCGGTAGATGAGCCAAACTACGTGGTATCATCATATCTCCCGCTTGCGCTCCTCGCTTCCCGCTCCTCACAACCCTAACCGGCTTTCCGGCCACAAAGGCCCTCACGTTCTCCACGGTCTGCCTCATTATCTCCGCGAGGCCCGCGTCGGTGTACCATCCCACGTGAGGGGAGAGGAGGACGTTATCGAGCTCAAGCAGCGCCCCCTTTGGGGGCTCCTCCTCGAAGACGTCAAGCCCCGCCCCGGCCATCCTTCCCTCCTTGAGCGCCTTC